>Ga0181524_10000470_pt1 | contig 48749 bp, 46 predicted proteins | sample PEATcosm2014_Bin_34_FD_119761 | JGI IMG/M metagenome (GOLD analysis project Ga0181524, IMG submission 119761) | Peatland microbial communities from MTU Mesocosm Facility, Houghton, MI, USA - PEATcosm2014_Bin05_60_metaG | ecosystem: Environmental > Terrestrial > Soil > Wetlands > Peat | place... | reverse complement strand
CAACACCGTCAAGGCATAGCCCCCGAGAGTATCGCGGCTCAGGCTCATGCTGGCAATGTTAACCTTGGCCCGCCCCATCAGCGTGCCCAGGTAGCCGACAATCCCGGGCCGGTCTTTGTTGCGCAAGAGAAGCACGACCCCGCACGGGACGATCTCGGTGGGCTGGCTGAAGACCCGGACGATGCGCGGGTTTTCGGGCGAGCCAAAGAACGTGCCGCCGGCCGAGATGACTTTCTCTTCGCCCCGGAAGACCTGGACATGGAGCCATTCGTTGAATGTAACCGGTTCGCTGGAACGTTTTTCCTGGACGCTGATGCCCAGGGTGGCGGCGATGCTGCGGACATTGACGTTGTTAAGGTCCTTGACCGAGGCGCGCGAGAGAAATCCCAGCAGGACGGCGCGGGTGACAGGGTCGATATTGGGCAATTCCTGGGCCTTGCCACCATAAGTAATGTAAAGGCGGTCCACCTGGGCCGGAGCGAGTTGGGCGAGGAATTTGCCGAGTTTTTCCCCGAGAACCAGGTATGGCCGGACCTGCTCGTAGGTCTTGGCGTCCAGGTAGGGCAGATTGACGGCGTTGCGGACCTCGCCGGTGAGCAAGTAGCCGGCGATGACCTCGGCGACCTCGACGCCGCATTTGTCCTGTGCCTCGACGGTGCTGGCGCCCAAGTGGGGAGTGAGGGTTACCCCTGGGTGCTTGCGAAAGGGGTGCTCGGCCGGAAGCGGTTCGGTGGGGAAGACGTCCAGGGCCGCCGCGGCGACCTTGCCGGAGTCCAGGGCGGCCAGGAGGTCTTTTTCCACCACGATTTCGCCACGGGCACAATTAATAAGGCAGACCCTGGGTTTCATCTTGGAGAAAGCGATGGCGTCCAGGAGACCGCGCGTCTGGTCAGTGACCGGCAGGTGGACAGTGATGAAATCGGCATCGCGGTAAACGTCGTCAAGGTCGGCGACCAGCGTGATGCCAAGGGACTTGGCGCGCTCCTCGGTGAGGAAGGGGTCATAGCCCAGGACGTTCATGCCGAAGGCCACGGCGCGCCGGGCGACCTCGCTGCCGATGCGGCCCAGGCCCAGCACCCCGAGGGTCTTGCCCATCAACTCGATGCCCTGGAACTGCTTGCGGTCCCACTTGCCGGCCGTCATCGAGCAATAGGCCTGGGGCAGCTTGCGCGCCAGGTTCAGAATCATCGCGAACGACAGTTCGGCGGTCGAGACGGTGTTTCCGCCGGGTGTGTTCATCACTACCACGCCATGCTGAGTGGCAGCCTCGACGTCCACGTTGTCAACTCCCACGCCCGCCCGGCCAACGACCCGCAGCTTGGGCGCCGCCTCGATCACCTTGCGGGTCACTTTGGTTTCGGAGCGCACCACCATTGCCTCGACATCCTTAACGATGGGCAGCAGTTCGGTCTCCGACAGCCGTTTGGGCAGCACGACGACATCGAACTCGGGCCGCTGCTTCAGCAGGGCTATTCCCTTGGGCGACACAGGATCGCAAATGAGTAGTTTCATAAGGAGCGAGCAATGTAGGCCAAAGGGCGGCCAGAGGTCAAACCTTCAAAAAAGATTTGTCGTGCCTTTGGGGATGAGGAATGGTCTAAATGGGTGAGGCAATGAGCGAGTTCAAGTTTGCGTGCCCGGTGTGCGGCCAACATATCACGACCGACTCCGGCTCGAGTGGCAAGCAAATCGGATGTCCGACTTGTTTCCGGAAGATCGTTATCCCGCAAGCCCCCGCATCAGAGGAGACCAAGCTCATTCTCTCGGCGGCCCAGGCGGCGGGTCCGCGTCCCGCCCCGTCCGGGTTGGATGTGGAATTGGGACCCCGGCCCCGGACGCCGGTGCTCCAGACAATTGCCAGCGCAGCCCTGCTGCTGGCCTTGCTCTGTTCGGCCGGGGCAGGGCTTTGGGCGCTGCTGGACAAAACGCTGTTGGCCAACACTGTCTTTCGGCAGCCACCGGCTTCCCCCATTCCCAGGCTAACCTATCCCGTTCCGCAGGATATCAAATGGACGCTGGACCTGTCGAAGGCGGTTTTCCCTCCAACGGTGGCGGCAGGCAGGCTTAAGGGCACCGGCTTCAAGTGCGAGCGAGCGACGGTGCAAGGGGGCAAGCTGACCCTGCGCCAGGGAGGGCCCGGCGGGGCGCCCGTCATGGGAGTGGCCATTCATCTCTTTGCCCGGCGGGGCGAGGACCTGGGCGGCAAGACCATCGAGATCACCGCCAATCGCCCGCCGCCGCTGCCGCGCGTGAGTCTGCGGTGGGAAGATGCCGGGCAGCAACCCGGGCGAGAGGACATTTTGGCAGGCTACGCCCTCAAGTTGACATTCCACAAGGCCGCCAATGGGCGGGTCGGCGGCAAGATTTACCTTTGCCTGCCCGATTCGTCCGAGAGCTTCGTGGCCGGCATGTTCGACGCCGAAATCAAGAAAAGTGCGGAGTCCAAGGGCCAGTGACCGGAATGGCTACAGCTTGGGGCTGCTCCATGTCAAGTCGTGGGCTTCGGCAACGGCCTTGTGGGTGACGTGGCCGTCCATGACGTTGATGCCGCTGAGCAGGGCGGGTTGGCGTTGGCAGGCCTCGGGCAAGCCAAAATCGGCCAGCCATTCGATGAAGCGGTAGGTCGCGTTGGTCAGGGCCTGAGTCGCCGTCCGGGCGTACGCTCCCGGCATGTTGGCCACGCAGTAGTGGAGGACGCCCTCTTCGACGAAGACGGGATTGTCGTGGGTGGTGGGGCGCGAGGTTTCGGCGCAACCGCCTTGGTCAATTGCGATGTCGACCAGCACGCTGCCAGGGGGCATCCGGCGCAGCATGTCGCGGCTTATGAGCCTTGGGGCTTTGGCGCCCGGAACCAGGACGGCGCCGATGAGCAAATCGACTGAGGGCAGCAGTTCGAGGAGATGGGCCTCGTTCGAGTAAAGGGTATGGGCGGTGTGGAGGGTGATGTCCAGGAAGCGCATGCGTTCCCAGTCCACCTCCAGCACGGTGACATCGGCGCCGAGGCCCTGGGCCATGCGGGCGGCGTTGATGCCCGAGGTGCCGCCGCCCAGGACCACCACCCGGCCTGGGAGCACGCCCGGCACGCCGCCCAGCAGCACGCCGCTGCCGCCCACGTGCTTGGCCAGGAAATAACCGCCCACCAGGATCGACATTCGGCCCGCTATCTCGCTCATCGGCTCGAGCAAGGGAAGCCGGTGGTTCATCTCGATGGTTTCGTAAGCCAGCGCCGTCACGCGCGCCTTCATGAGCACCTCGGTCAGCGCGCGGTTGGCCGCCAGGTGAAAATAGGTGAACAGGAGTTGGCCCGGCCGCAGCAGGCCGTATTCGGACGGCAACGGTTCCTTGACCTTGACCACCAGTTCCGCCTTTTCAAAGGGAGTGGCGTGGTCGCCCACCAGCGTTGCCCCCGCCTGGGCATAACCCTCGTCCGGATAGCCCGCGCCGGCGCCCGCCTGGCGCTCGACAAGCACCTGATGGCCGCGCTTGACCAGTTGGTAGGCGGCGGATGGCAGCAAGGCCACGCGATGTTCCTGGTCTTTGATTTCTTTTGGGACGCCAATGATCATAAATCCTATTCACAGCAGTTCCAGAACGCGGTCCAACTCGGCGTCGGTATTGTAGAAATGCGGCGAGAGGCGGATGTATTTCTGGCCGGTGCGGTCGGTGCGGAGCGAGGTGAGGATATGGGCGTCGAGGAGTTTCTGGTGCAGCGGGGCGAGGTCAGCGCCCGGCCGGTAAAAGGAGAGGATGCCGCTGCTGTTTCCTGGCGGGGCGTCCGCATGGAGGACGCTATAGCCCTTGGCCTGCAAGGCCGGCGCCAGGCGGGCGCGCTTGCGCAAGAGCTCCCGGGCGACGTTGTCCACGCCCACCTCCAGGAGCAGTTCCATGCCGCGGATTAAGCCGAGGATGCCGAGCAGGTTCGAGGTCCCCGCCTCGTATTTCCGGGCGCCCGGGCGCAGCACCAACTGCTCTTGGGCGACGAAATCCGGGCAGCGGACATTGTTCCAGCCGTAAATGGGCGGAGTCAGGGCCTCCTGGCTCGAGCGCCGCACGTACATCAGCCCTGCCCCGCACGGGCCCAGCAGCCATTTGTGCGCGTCTGCCGCCAGCATGTCCACATGCTCCACCCTGAGCGGAAAGGCCCCGAGCGTCTGGATGGCATCCAGGCAGAAGAGAATGTTGCGCTTGTGGAGAAACTGGCCGATGGCCTGGAAATCGAGCCTGTAGCCGCTGATGAAATGGCAGGAGGCCAGGGCGACCAGGCGCGTGTTCTCGTCCACCTGGCCCATCACGTCTTCAGGCCGGATCAGGCCCAGCCCGCGCGTATTCATGAGCCGGACTTGCACCCCCTGCTCCGCCAACGCCATCCAGGGATAGACGTTCGAGGGATAATCGTCAAAATAGACCAGCAGGTTATCGTGGCGCCGAAACTTCAATCCGCTGGCAATGAAGCTCAGCGCCAGCGACGTCGGCCCCACAAAGGCCACTTCATCCGTCCCGCACTCGAGCAATTGCGACGCCACCTCCCGTCCATGGTCCAGTATCTTGGGATAGATGAACTTCTCCTGGTCGCCCTTGGACGCCTGGAGGGCGTATTGCGACACCGCCTCGGACACACGGCGCGGCAATGGGCAAACCCCCGCATGGGCCAGAAAAACCTCTTCGCCCGCCACCGGAAATTCCCTCCGGCGCAACTCTTCATCGGCTAGCACTTCCGTCAACGTCACCCTGCGAACCTAAACAATACTGAGGAAAGTTCAACCACAACAATTGTGTCGCCATTTCGAGGTCGGCACACTAAGATAACTGGCTCCGGCACGGCGCGAAGCGGCCGGCGATAATGGCCGAGTATAAAGTCAAATTCGAGGTCTTTGAAGGCCCGCTCGATTTGCTCCTTTACTTGATAAAAAAGGAGGAGGTGGACATTTACCAGGTCAACCTTACCCGTCTGGCGGGCCAGTTCATCGAGTACATCGAGACCATGCGCTTGCTCGATCTCGAGGTGGCCGGCGAGTTCCTGGTCATGGCCGCCACGCTCATGTATATCAAGAGCCGCGAGTTGTTGCCGGTCGACCAGCAGGCCCAGGCCCAGGACGACGACGACGGGGAGGACCCCCGCTGGGAGTTGATCCGGCAATTGGTCGAGTACAAGAAATTCAAGGATGCGGCCGCCCAGCTCGAGGCCCTCGAGGAGCGGCAGCAGAACGTCTTTCCCCGGGCGCCGGCCAGGCTCGAGTTCGATTCGGAGACGCCCGCCCGCTCCGAGGCCTCGATTTTTGACCTCGTCAGCGCCGTCAACACCGTCTTGCAGCGCTTCGGCAAACGCCCCGAACAGCGCGATATTTTCGAAGACAAATGGACCGTCAGCGAGAAGATTCAGCTCTTGTTGCAGGCCCTTGCCCAAAAGCCGCTGATGAAGTTCTCGGAGCTGTTCGCCGGGGCCTCCAGCCGTTCCGAAGTTGTAGCGACTTTTCTGGCGCTCCTCGAGCTGATCCGGCTCAAACATCTGGCGGCCATCCAGGATGAGCCTTTCGGGGAGATCGTGATTTGCCGCGTGGACAAGCCCCCGGCAGAGGCGGCGGCGCGGACGCCGGACACGGCGCCGTCCCCTGCCCCGCCCCCGCCAGGCACAGGGGACCAGCCCTCCCCGGCGGGCGCCCAGCCCAACACATCATCCACCTAGCGCAAGCCGGCCCGGACCCAGACGGAAACCTCTCACCGATCCCAAGACAGCATGGAACTGAAACTCATTTTGGAAGCCGTTCTCTTCTCAGCGCAAAAGGCGCTCAGTTTGAAGGAGATTCGGGATGTGTTTGCCGGCGCGCCGGAGCACGCGGAGGGGGATGAGACCGCGCGCCGGCTCAAGAAACCCAAGGAAGACGAGCTGGTGGCGGCGCTGGAAGATTTGGCCCGCGAGCACGAGCAGGCGGGACGCAGTTTTCGGCTGGCATGCGTGGCGGGGTCGTGGCAATTCGTGACCCAGCCCGAATACTCCCCCTGGCTCAAGGCGCTGGTCGGCCACAAGGCGCGCCCCCCGCGCCTTTCCCAGCCGGCGCTCGAGACCCTGGCCATCATCGCCTATCGCCAGCCGGTCACGCGCGCCGAGGTCGAGCAGGTCCGGGGCGTGGCGGTCGATGGCGTGATGCAGACGCTGCTGGAGCGCGGATTGATCGAGCAGGCCGGACGCGCCGAGGTCGTGGGCCGGCCCATGACCTATGGCACCACCCCGGTGTTCCTCGAGTATTTCGGCCTGCGAAGCCTGGAAGATTTGCCCGCTGCCGACGAACTCCGCCGCGTGGCGGTGCAGAAGCCCGAAGGGCTGGCGACCGTGGACCCCGGCCTCGCCACTGCGCCGCCCGAGCAATTGACGTTGCCGGCCGAAGGCACGAAACCGGAGGGGCAACCACAGTGAACATCCCCGAACACCGCAAGGCGATTGACAAGTGCGACGCCCAGATTATCAAGCTCCTCAACGAGCGGACCAAGCACGTGCTGGCCATCGGCGAGATGAAGCGCAGGGCCGGCGAGGAGATTTACGCCCCGCACCGCGAGTGGGCCGTCCTGAAACGGATTTGCCGCCTGAACCCGGGGCCCCTTGCGGACGAATCGATGCGGGCGATTTACCGCGAAATCATGTCCGCCGCCCTTTCGCTCGAGAAATCGCTCACCATCGCCTATTTGGGGCCCGAGGCCACCTTCACCCACCAGGCGGCCATCCAACGCTTCGGCTCCAGCCTGAACTATTCGCCCCAGAAGACCATCAACGACGTCTTCGCCGAGGTGAGCAAGAAGCGGGCGGACTACGGGGTGGTGCCCGTGGAGAACTCGACCGAAGGCGCGGTGACGCACACCCTCGACATGTTCGTCGAGAGTGAGTTGAAGATCGTGGCGCAGCTTGTCCTGCCGGTGCAGCATTGTCTGCTGAGCAACTGCCGCCTGCCGCAAATCAAGACGCTCTATGCTCACCCCCAGGCCTACGCCCAATGCCGCGGCTGGGTCAAGGCCAACCTGCCGCAGGTCGAGGTGATCGAGACCTCCTCCAATGCGCGCTCGGCCGAGTTGGCAGCCAAAGAGAAGTACGCCGCTGCGATCGCGGGCGTTTTGGCCTCGGAAACCTACCGCGTCTCCGTGCTGGAATACGACATCCAGGATAACGCGGCCAATGCGACCCGTTTCCTGGTGCTGGGCCGCCAATGCACGCCCCCCACGGGCAACGACCGCACCAGCCTGATGTTTAGCGTGGCCCACCGGGCCGGCGCGTTGTACAGCGCCCTGGCCCCCTTCCGCCGTTACCGCCTCAACATGACCAAAATCGAGTCCCGCCCCAGCAAGCGCAAAGCCTGGGAATACTTCTTCTTCGTGGATTGCGACGGGCACGTTAGCGACCGCAAGATTTCCAAGGCCCTGACCCAACTGGGCGAGCACTGCAGCTTTGTCAAAGTCCTCGGCTCCTATCCGAACGTCGAGACCTGATGAAGGAAACCTCGCAAGGCATCCTCATCCCACCTCCGGGTCCGCCCGCTGCCGACACCCACCAAAACGGGATTGCTAAACTGAACGGGACCTTTGCTGATTCCGCCTTCAGCGACAACAAACAGCGGCCCATTCACCGTTGGGTTCCCTGGATAGCCGGCTTTTCGGCGGAGTTCGTGCGGGATTCATTTGCCCGCTACCTGCCTGCCAACCCCGCAGGTACGGCCGTAGTGCTCGACCCTTTTTACGGCGTCGGAACGACCCTGATCGAGGCCATGCGTTGCGGGCATGATGCTACCGGTTTTGAAGTCAACCCCTATCCGGCGCTGGCCGCCAGGGCCAAATGCGAAGCCGCAGCGCTCTCGCCATCGCAGGTCAATACCTACGTCCGCAAATTCGAGGAGTACATGCTTCGGCCCGTTGGCGACGGTGAGTGCGTCGCCGCACCGGAGCATTTCCGCAGCCGCATCCCATTTTTTGGTCCCCACGCCCAGGTAAAAGTCCTCAAGGCGCTGGGCTTCATTCGGCGGTTGCCCGTTCGGCCCATCCAGGACCTTTTCTCGATTGCATTTGGCTCCGTGATGGTCAGCCTCTCGAACTACTCATACGAGCCAAGCCTCGGGACCCGTCCCGCTGCGGGAAAGCCGACTCAAGACGACGCGCCCGTCGTGGAATCCATCGTCGCAAAGCTTCCTGCCATGAAATCGGATGTTGCCTGGCTCCGCCAGGAATTGGGCCGTTTTGCCCGGAGGCCGCAGGGGCGCGTGATTCCAGACAACTTTCTGAACGCGCTGGAACATCTACAGCCCGCGTCGGTCGATCTGCTCGTCACCTCGCCGCCGTACCTGAATAACTATCACTATGTCCGCAACACGCGGCCGCAGCTTTTTTGGCTCGGATTCGTGAGCAAGCCGGGCGAGCTTAAGAGCCTGGAAAACCAGAACTCCGGCAAGTATTGGCAAACCGTGCGCGATCTCGAAAGAGTGCCGCTGCATTTCGACCACCCCGGTCTCGACTCAGCAGGATCTCTACAGATTCAGGGCGCGAGTGATGTCCCTGGCCTCGCCCAGCAGGACCTCGTAATCGTAATTACCCGGGCCGCAGCGCCTTTCCAAGTGCTGCACGATAGCCAGAGCTCGCGCCTCTGTCTCCCTTGGGCCACGCCGATAGAAGGGCTTGCCTCGGTATCCGAAAGTGAACTGCTGAGCGCACTGCGCGGCCTGCACCCCTCCGAACACCCGGGCCGCTTTCTTATAGTCGGGATGCGGCGCCAACCCCAAGCTCTGGGCGTATTGCACGGCCTGCTCCACCAGCTTCCGAGCGCAACAAGGTTCGACGGAGACCATCGGGAAGCACGACAGGTAGTGATCCCGGATGCGAGAGCGGTAGTCCTCCCTATCGCAGTCCTCATACACGGCCAACTTCGCCCCGAGACAGAAAACGTCCACCAGGAAGACGCTGGTTTGGACGCGCTGCCTTTTGGCCTTGAAGCGGGCGATAATCACCCAGCCAAGACCTTGGCTGAAAAGGTCCGTTGGCCAGAAAGCTTCATGCGTTGAAGGGTGCGCCCGCGCACCTGGTGCGTCGTTCATGATCCGAGCATATCTGGGCGGCGCGCGGGCGCAATCCGCCGGTTTCGAGGTAGGCAGACTTGGCCGCTGGCCGCCGGCGGCTTCCAGCGGCTGGGCACCAAGTCCTTGACTTCGGTGTTCTTGATCGCGGGCAAACGCCGGAGAACGTCGGTCAAATATTCCTGGAAATAGTTCACCGCTTTGCCCAGCCTGGTCTGGGGCAGGAACCGGAGATTGGTCCGCCCCTGTCGCCGCTCGGCAGGCTGGGCCTCGAGAATCCACCCGTGCTCCTTCGGCTCCTCGAAGGCCGAACTGAGGATGGGATTGGGGACTTCAACGTTGCTCACTTGCCGACAGCGTGTCTTTTCCGGCGAACAGGCTTGGCGGCCTTGCGCGGCACAAATGACACCAACCGGTCTTTGTGTTGCGCCTCGAGGGCTTTCAAATGTTTGAACAGACGATGGACGTCGTGGCCACATTCTGCGAAGATCTCGTCGCGAACCCGCCAGACCTCCTCAAGGATTTTGTGTTGCATAATCGTCGTTTCCACGTACACCTTCGGCTTCATTTCTCCCCCGGGCTTGCTGGCAGGTTCTCGAGTGAAGCATCGAGAACGCCCCTAATCTGATCCGTTCGACGAACGAGTTGGCAGGACCAACGGCCAAACCCGCCGTGCGCGTTTATCGCAGCGCACCACCGTTGCGCCGCGGCTTGCTTGACGTCTGCGAGGGGATCGTAGCCCTTCGTCTCTAAGATAAGGTAGCGTTCGCCAGCGGTGTTGAACTGGATGATGAAATCGGGCTGGTAGTCATGCGTCTGGCCGTTGTGGAGGTAGGGGATCGCGAAACCGAGACCGGCATTCTTGGCGAAGGCGCGCACGCCCTTATGAGTATCGATATAATAGGCGGCGGTCTGTTCCCACTTTTGTGTGTCCGCGACGATGTAATTGACGTGCGATTTGTTGACCTCCCGCACATCGCGCGTGGTCCAGAAGTCCACTTCGCCGGTGGAACCGGGGCCGCGCGATGCCTCCAAGCGCGGAATCTCCGGCGATTCGCCGTTGGCGGCGTCTGGCCGAATGGATTCGAGGAGGACCTCCACCAACCAGCCATAGTACGGCGCGAAATGGAGATCGCGCAGGTCGGCCGGCGGGGCTGCCGCTACCTCCTCACGGACATAGCGGTCCACAATAGCCGCCAGTTGAGGAAACAAGGCCTGCGCGGGGACTTCAGAGCCGCGCTGCTGGATGAAGTCGCGGGTCAGGGTGCGCGCGACGTCGAAAACGAGCTCCTGTACGCGCAGATGCGAGCGGCGTTCTCTCAGTGTGACTTGATCCACTCGGCCGGGGCCGAAGAGAGAAGAGCGGCCACGGTTGTTGAGGTTGAGCGCCTTGACCTCCACCTCGGGGGGGATCTGGTCGGGGTTGATGACGAGCGAGGGGACGTTTTTCCAATCCACCGTCACGCGGTTGCGCACCGCCTGAGTGTAACCCTCCACACGCGGGAAACGGATTTGGAGGTGCGCACGCTCCGGCAAGGCATGAACGTGGAACCGCTTCACCGGCGGCGGCGGCTTCCCGCCCGGGTTTGCCTTGAAGGGCACAACCTCGAAAGGCACTCCGAATACCTTGGCTACTTCCTCAGCCATCAGTCCGTCCGGGCCTGGTTCGTAGCTGGCCCGGCGAAGCCCGCGACCAACCACTTGCTCGCAAAGCAATTGTGACATGAAGGGCCGCAAGCCAATAATGTGGGTTACCGTGCTGCAATCCCACCCTTCGGTCAGCATTCCGACGCTCACGATGCAGCGCACATCACGGCCCGGAGGGTGGAGCGGGCGATCCAGCTTCCTGGCCAGGCCCTCAAAACCGTCCGGATAAATGGGACGGCCTTGGGAATCCGCGGGCCATGACGACTTGCCGACGGTGTCGAGGGTGAACCGCATCCAACGCGATTCGTCGGATTTGGCGGCATCCGAATCTGTTTCGTGAACGACCTTGGAGTGAACAACGATGGTGTTCACCTCGGTTTCGGTGTTTCGAAATCCTTCAAGCTTCGCCGGTGGGATGCCGCTCGGGCAGTTTCCATTCGCCAGCCAGTCGAACACGACATTGGCCAGGGCAGTATTCTTGCAGACCAGAATGAACACTGGCGGACGCGGTTCACCATCCTTTTGCCACTGGACAAACTCGGCTTCCCACAGCCCGGCGAGCAAGCCGATGGGCGTGTGCGCCCATTTGAGAACAGCCTCGGGTTTGGGAGCGGCGTGCCTGCCGCCGCGTTCGGCCGGAGTGAGACGGCCCGGTTGCAGAATCCATCGCCAGATGTTGAAATAGCCCGGAATCTCCGCGCCGGTCGTATCTCGAATCGCGAGCTGCGGGATTTTCACCAGGCCGGACTCGATGGCGTCCATCAGGCTGAAGTCGCTTACCACCCAGGGGAACGGGCGATTGGTTTGCTGGCCGACGCGGCCCAGGAAGTAAGGCGTAGCGGATAAATCCACGCAGAAATTGATTCCGCGCAGTTTGTGGATGCGGTCCAGGCCATCGACCCATACGGTTGCCTCCTTGAAGAATTCCTCGGCTTCCTCTTCTTCGCCAAAATCTTCCTCCTCTTCTTCACCCGGCTCCTCGCGTTTGATGCGGTAAGCGTGGTGTGCTTCGTCATTCATCACGAGGATGTTCTGCTTGCCGCCGATCTCACGACCGAGAATGCGGTTGATCAGCGCTGTGTCGCTCTCAACGTAACGCCGGGTTCGGACCTTGACCGCCACGTCCTCGGCGGGGTTGCCCTGGACAACCTCCAACGTTCCGCTGGCGATTTGCTGATGCAATGATTCGCGGGTGAGGAAACGGGTGCCGCGCTTGGTGTCGTTTTTTTCGCCGATGCGGATCGTTTCGGTCGTCAGAACTTCGCGCCCGCGTTTCACGACTTTGGCCGCCTCGCCGTTGGTCACAGATTGCGGCTCAAAGACGTGCCAGTTTGTGACCATGACTTTACCCTGCCGCAACCGCTCCATGAGATGCCCTGGGACCAGGTCGCGCGTGCGGTAGAGGCTGGCCTCGCCAAGCTCGGGGTCGAGCTCGTGGCAACGGTCGCGGATAGTGACGTTCGGCACGGCCACCAACACGACGTCGGAAAAACGTCCGTCGGCACGGTCGTTGACTTTGTTGAGAATGCTCCAAGCCGCGAGCATCCCCATCACGGTCGTTTTGCCCGAGCCGGTGGCCATCTTGCAGGCGTAACGGAGAAAGCCGGCGAAACCTTCGGCCTTGCGATCGTCGCTAGGCTCGTCGCGCGGAATCTCCAGGCCATGCCGGAAATCGGCACGCGCTTCGACAAGAAAAATGATCGTCTCGGCCGCTTCAATCTGCGCGAAGAACAGGCGGCGTTCGCGGCCGTCGCGCCGCCAGTGGTGGAGCAGTTCCAAGGTGGTGCGCGTGACGCCCGGATGACCGCTCTCGCGCCAGGCCTTCACGCGCTCGCGGATGCGATTGACCAACTTCATTTCGATGGCCAGACCGCCGCGCTCGTCGGTTTCCCGCTTCGGATCGCGATAAAAATAGAGCGCCGGCCGGCGCCCCTGCCGCCGCTCGGCGGGCTGGCCTTCGAGAATCCACCAATGCTCTTTCGGCTCCTCGAAGGGCGAACTGAGGATCGGATTGGGGACTTCAAAGTTGCTCATCGCGGGAGCCTGTTTCTGTGAATTTCACCGCCCCGGGGGGCCACCGTCCCGGGCTTCGGTCGCCATCGCCTTCAGGAACGCCCGAAGTTCGGCGAACGCGGCGGCCTCGAATTCGAACAGGTGTCTGCGCGCCCCGGGGCCGAGCCTTGGGTCATCCTCGTTGAGGACGGAGAGAACCGCCCCGATTCGCACCTTGTCGGTGCTCTTAAGCTTCTTGCCCTGCTTCCTTGCGCACTTTATGAAATCTTCAACGCAGCCGCGAAACGCTGCATTGTCCGGCTTGCCGCTCCACGCGGCCCAAGCGAGCGATTCAACTTCAACCTGTTTATCTCCGTCGCCGACGATGAAAACGCCATAGCGCACCTTGCTGTCGCTTGCCCGGACCCACTCGCCCCTCCTCGGGACGTCCACATCAACAGCACCCTTCAGCGCGTTGCGGGCCAGGGAGAAGGCCCCATCGGCGTCTTTATCCGCATCGAGCAACACGCCTACGGCACAAATCTGCGCTAGCCTGTCTGGCGTGAGGAGCGCGCGTGCCTGTTCGCGGAGTAGCTCGTGCCCCTTCCCGCCGAGGTCCTGGATGAAACACCGGTCGTGAAGGCCGATGTGCTTCATCAATTCCGCGTAGAATGTCAGGTCGCTGTAACCTTCGACAAAGAGGACCAGCGGTTCGTTCTTCCACTTCCGCCTCCTGTCGCTATCCGGTTTCACGGCGCTCATAGTCCGCGCAGGTCGATGTTTCCCCCGATGCCGGCCTCGATCAATTCTCGGTCCAGCACACGCCCCTGCACGCCGGACTCGACCCGAAACAACTGGATCACGCTGAGATCGTATTCCTTGTATTCCTTGCGGGCCAGGAAGGCATTGTGAGCTGCGTGAAGGCACTCCTCGCTGTGCGTCGTCGCGAAGATCTGCACGTCCAGTTTCTCCGCCGTCTCCGCTAACCCAGTCCATATCTGCTCATGAATCGAGTGGTGAAGACCGTTCTCCACCTCATCGATCAGCATCACGTCAGGCTTTTCGCCGATGATATCCGCGAGAATTGACACCAGCCGGTAAACACCCTGTCCGGCCTGCGACACCGGCACCAGTTCGCTCAGGCCAATGTCCACGATCACCTGGTTATCGTCTTTGCCCTCTTCGCCCGGATCCACGCGCACCTTCTTGATGCGCGGGTCAACCTTGGTCAGCAATCGTTGGAGCGTCTCCTCGCCATCTGCTTTGCGGTGCGCCTTCCCCACCAGCGTTACCAAAGCCTTCGCGTCGCGGTTCTGGATGGAGATGACTCGACACTTGCCCTTGGGGTTCGCATCGCCCCACAGCCAGAACGTCGCGCCCCGGTAAAACAGGCGGCCGCGAGCACGGCTAGTGATGACGTCGTCCGGAGCGCCAGGTAAGGCCGGGTTCACCGGGTTCTGTATGAAGTCCTGCTCAGCAGTAACGACCCCGGTCTGATGGCTTGGCGGGCTCAGGCGAAGGACCCACTCTGCCGTCGCCGCTTTGGCAGAAAGCAGACCCTCTTCGCCCTTGGCGCCATCCCTCAGCAGCCAGCGGAAAAACCAAGTGTCCGGCTTCCCTTGCTGTGCGCGGAACAGCCAGGGGAGTTCGCCCACGCGGGACGGCTCGCATAACAGCAAAATCGCCTCCAGGAGTGAAGTCTTTCCTGAATTGTTCTGGCCGACCACAAGGTTGACACGCTTCAGGTCTGGCAGTTCCAGCGAGGCGAAGCCCCGGAAGTTCTGGATTCTCAGTTCGTTGATCATTTCCCCTCCTGCAGTTTCTTCACCACGAGCAGCTCGTTGCCGCGCGGGTCGATCACCTTCACGGCTATCTGGCCGTGCTCGCCGGCGGGAAACGGGGCGCTCGTCGTGCCGGCCAGGTGATCCCAGACCGTGTCCTCGAATTCCACGCGCAACGCCTTCTTCAGGTTTTCCCATGCGCCGGTGCGCGGGAAGAATGCCTGGCGGACGCGGAAGACCATGCCGTTGTAATCCGTGTCCAGCAACCATGCCGGAACATCGGCGGCTTTCAGGTGGTCCGCCTCCATCGTCACCGGGTCGAAGGAGTCCAGACCGAGCAATTCTGCCTTCCAGAGTTCCTCGGCCTTCTGCCCTCCGCCTTCTGCCTTCTGCCTTTCCACCTTCACGTCCGGCAAGCCGCAGACGCTGAAAATCTGGCTGCTCCGCATGTTCTTGAGCAGGTCGCCCATTTGCAGGTCCATCGTCGCCTGCAAGTACGTGCAGGGAATGCCGATCTTGGCGGCGCTATCGATGAATTGCCGCGCCTTCGGGTCAATGGCGAAGCCGATGACGTAAAGGCGCGAGTAATGCTTCAAACCCGCTTCGTCCCATGCCTCGCGCACCAGGCGTTCGCCCACCGGGCCGTTCTCCGGGCCGAACAAAATCGCCACCGCGTCGGTGTCGCGGGTAAGAGATGGTTGCCTCGACGCGTCGTCAGCAAGATTGGCCAGGCTGGGCCTGTCCACCACGGCCTCCGCGCTCAGGGCCAGGGTCTTGGCGGGCGGGCGGATGCTCTTCAACGTGACGGTCTGGTTGTTCGGCAGGCGCAGCACGGGCGCGCGCCGCAGGACCTCCAGCATCCGCTGGACGTAGCTCTCGTATTGCTCGCCCTGGATGCCCGGCGTTTCCGGCTCGGCGTCCAGGCCCTCGGCGGTGGGGATCGTGGCCTCGAAAGAAAACGGACCGGTCACGCGCACGACGTTGCGCAGCACTTCGGGCCGATCCACCAGCACCTCCTCGGCGGGCGGTTCGTTGTTGGCGATGCTCTTGAGCGTGATGTGCGGGACGATGCCGCCCACTTCCTCGCCCTTCTGGTTCTGCCGGCGCTCATAAACGAAGCCGCCTGCCGGCCCCCGCGGTTCGTCCTTCAATTTGTAATAGTCGAACGTGGCGGTGAGGAGGCGCTGGCGGGCCAGGGCCAGCGGCACGCGGCTCGTGTCGCAGGTGATCCAGCGGCGGCCCCACCGCTCGGCCACAAACGCCGTTGTCCCGCTCCCGCACGTCGGGTCCAACACCAGGTCGCCGGGGTCGGTGGTCATCAGCACGCAGCGTTCAACGATGGTCTTGTTGGTTTGGACAACGTAGAGCTTCGGGTCGTCGAAGCCCGACGTAACCGTGTCATCCCAGAGGTTGCTGACTGGAAAGACCGGAAAATCATTCAGAAAGCGGAGGTAGCGGAGTGTGTTGCCGACAGTCATCAGCCGGCGTGCGGCCTTCAGCTTCTCCATTCCTTCCGGTCCAGTTTTCCAATAACCTTTGCCTGGACGAAATGTCCGGCCTTCAAATTCGACAGGGAAATCCCCAGGCGGGCGCTGGCTTGTGAGGTTGTCGTGACAGAAGAGCCGACCCTTGGCAATTGCTTCCTCGAAGGTCTCCTGCATCCCAACCGGCCGGCGCTTCCCGTCTGACTCCTCAACGTAGTTGTATTGCCCTGCTCCACTCCTGCCAGCTTCTTTGGGCAAGTAAAGCTGCCGGTACTTGAGCCGTTCCTTGTCCCGTCCATACCACAGCAGGAAGTCACTAACCGTCGGCAGCAGGTCGCTTGAGGCACCGGATGTCTTCTTGACGGTGATGACGGAGACTAAATTTTCGGCCCCTAACACTTCGTCCATGACTTCGCGGACGTGGTGCAGGTTTTCGTCGGAGATTTGGACGAACATACTGCCGCTTGGGGCGAGGAGTTCGCGGGCCAGCAGGAGGCGGTCGCGGAGGTAGGTGAGATAGGAGTGGAGGCCGAGTTCCCAGGTGTCGCGATAGGCTTGGACCATCTCCGGCTCGCGGGTCATGTCCTCGTCGTCGTTGTGAACCACGTCACGCGCGTTCGAGCCGTCGCGCTTTCGGCGCACGAAGGGCTGGAAGTTGGAGCCGAACTTCACGCCGTAGGGGGGGTCCACGTAAATCATCTGCACCTGGCCGCCGAGGGATTCGTAGCGGAGGAGCGAGTTCATCACGACGAGAGAGTCGCCGAGGATGAGGCGGTTGACCCAATCGTCGCGGTATTCGTAGGCGCGAAGGAGCTGGTCGGCGAGCGGGCGCTCCTGGAATCCGTAAAGGGCGTCGAGGAAATCGTCCTGCTTGTCGCGTTTGTGGCCTTTGAGCGTTTCCAGGATGGCTTTGGTCGAGAGCCGCTCGTGGACGAAGAGCGGAAGGGTGGGCACGTCGAAGCTGAGTCGCTCGGCCTTGCCGGACCAGTTGAGGAAGGGGCCGCTTATCTTTCGGAGGCGGCTTTGGAGATTTGCGATTTGCGATTTGCGATTTGCGAGTTCGCGTTCGCGCTCGGGGCCGGCGGGTTGTTTGGCAACTTCCGCGATGCGCAATGCGTGATCCGTGAGTTCGGCGATCAGGGCCTCGGCGGTCTCGCGGGCAGGGTTTCCGCCATCCCATTGCAGCTCGGGTGCGAGCGAGGAATCGAAGCGGTAGGCGGCGGGGGGCTTGGTTTTTTTGAAATGCGCCTGCGCGCCGATCTCCGGCCTGGCCGGCAGGTCGGCGTCCGGATACCGGTAGGATTCGGCGTCCTTCGGCGGCGCGTTGGTCTTTCGCGGACGCGGCATGGATCAGAAAGTAACGAAACGGCGTGTAAAATAAAGCAGAACTTACGCGGCTGGTCCGGCAGTGCGGAATCGTAACTATTCAGCGCCTGTCCACGTTCTCTGTCCAAAGCCGGCTGAAGCCGGCGCTCCGGAGCGCCGGCTTCAGCCGGCTTTGCGCGCCCGTAGTCCGCGGGGCTTTCCGACTCCGCGCTGGCGCCGGGATGTTCCGCGTTCGTTGCCGCTGAACCTGAATAGTTACGCGGAATCCAATTCCGGCAGCCTTGTGATTTCGACGCCGACAGTCCGGGCGACTCACCGCCTGCGCCTCGGCCTATCTGCGCCCTTTGGCGCAACTCGAACCTCTCCTCGCCGCCGCCGATTGCCTTGCGGGCCTTGAACTGGCCGTAAACCGGGAGGCCGAGAAACTCTACGCCGTGGAAGGGCTGGGACCGTTTGATGAACTCTGACTCGGCCGGCGCCTGCCGGCCAGCACGCCCCCTACCCGCCATTCAACAACGGAAGGGCCTCCTGCCGGCGCGACCAAGACAACGGCACCACATCGTATGCCCTGAGGGCGGCAAGGTTGTCCTCGTTGGGTGGATTGTCCGCGTCGTTGAGGAAGGTGAAGGCTTGGAGCGGTTCGCCCCCAAATAAAAAGACCCGCGGCGGCCGCCGCGGGTCTGGTGAAAGGGTCGGGAACTAGGCCCCGTTGTCGCCGATGGCCTCGACGGGGCAGCCCTCTTTGGCCTCCTTGCAGCGGCCTTCCTCCTCGGCGGATTCCGGTTGTTTGAAGACGTAGGAATAGCCGCCGTCTTCGTTGCGCTTGAAATTGTCGGGCGCGGTCTCGCGGCACAGATCGCAATCAATGCATTGGTTGTCCACGTAATACTTGCCGGGCACGTTTTCGGGATATTTGTTTGCAACGTCAGCCATAAAGATAGTCTAGTTCAAATTTATCGGGGAATATGAATAGCGGAGTGGGAGAAGGCAAGCCCATTCGGAGTTTTTTTCGGCGTTGGGCCTTTGCTGGCAACCGCCGACGGAAGCATGAGAACCTGGACGGCTTGGTCGGCGATGTTGACCATCGGGGCGGGGCACACCCCGAGGAAAAGCATTCCGGCGGCGCAGGCGTAGATGGAGAGGCGAATGGGTCCGCAGGTGCGAATCGGAGACAGGCTGGGCGTTTCGCGGGACCAATAAATCGCGCGCACCACTCCGAAGTAGTAGTAGAGGGAGATGATCACGCCGGCCACGGCGGTAAAGGCCAGGCAATAGCAGCCCGGATGGGCCGGGGCCTCGCTGATGACGGCCTTGAGCAGCAGGAACTTGCCGAAGAAACCGGCCAGGGGCGGAATGCCGGCCAGCGAGACCATCGCCAGTGTCATCGTCGCGGCCAGCAGCGGCGAGCGCTGGTTCAAGCCGGCCAGCGCGGCGATGTCCTCGCCCTCGACGTGCCGCAGCACCAGGCAAATCACCGTGAAAGCCCCCAGCACCGTGAAAAGGTAGCCGCTGAGGTAGTAGAGCACGGCGGAAGCCCCGGCGGCCGAGTGCTGGCTGCCCCCTTCGAGCGAGACGGCCAGCGCCGCAATCCCCAGCAGCATGTAGCCCGCGTGCGCAATGCTCGAGTACCCAAGCAGCCGTTTGATGTTTCGCTGGGGAATGGCGCAGAGATTGCCGTAAAGGATGGTGATCGCCGAAATCACGATCAGCAGGTTGGACCATTGCGCGGTCAGGGCCGGCACCGCAGTGAAGAGCACCCGCAAGAGCAGGACAAACCCGGCGGCCTTCGACCCCACCGCCAGAAAGGCGGTCGTCGGCGAGGGCGCCCCTTGATAGACATCCGGCGCCCAAATCTGAAACGGGAAGGCGGCAATTTTGAAGCCCAACCCGACCATGACCAACACCACGCCGCAGAGGAAGAGGCGGTTGCCGCTGTACTGCCCCGCCACGGCGGCCAGGTCGCCAAAGTTGAGCTTGTGCGAAATCCCATACACCAGGGCGATGCCGAACACCGTGAACGAGGTGGAAAGCGCGCCCAGGATGAGGTACTTCACCCCCGCCTCCAGCGAGGTCAACCGCGTCCGCGCAAAACTCGTAAGGACATAAAAGGTGACTGTGATGAGTTCGAGCGAGACGAACAGCAGCGCAAAATCGTTGACCGACGAAGCGAAGAGCATGCCCGAAAGGGCAAACAGGACCAGGGCGTAGAACTCGCCGATGCCCACCTGGAAACAATCCGCATACTCGACGGACATGAGCAGGACCAGCAAGGCCGTGACAAGAAAGAACCGCTTGAAGAAGAGCGCCAAACCATCCAGGACGTACATCCTGTTGAAGGCGTATTGGACGCCGCCGGGCTGGACCGTAAAGGCCGCCATGCTGTAAAGGAGAATTGCCCCGACCCCGAGCGCAGCCACATAGCCGAGTTTGCGTTTGGCCGGCGCCGGAAGCCACAGGTCCGCCAGCAGCAAGCCCACGCCAAGGGCGATCACCAGCCATTCGTGACTGAGCAGCGCAATGTTCATCGTGTGCGGAGGAAGGACTCGAGCGCCGGAGCGTGGAGCGCCGGAGCGTGGAGCGTAGTGGAATCGTTGCTCCTGCCACGCTCCACGCTCCCACGCTTCACGCTCCACCCCGGGAATTCAAGGCTCGGGATTTGTTTCTGCACGAGGCCCATGGGCGCCCCCAGCCTGGCTATCGCCGACGCGGACCAGGGCGCCAGCACGCTTTCCTGCACGCTGGGCGCGATCTTGCCGATGAGCAACCGCGGGAAGAACCCGAAGGCCAGGAGCGCAGCCAGCAGAACGATGAAGGGGGTCTTGCGCCAGAGGTGCGGGGCGTCGGCCACGCCGGCCCATTTCTCAGGCAGCGGTCCGTAGAGGATCGCCCGTATCGCCCTGAGCATATAGACCGCCCCGATGATCAGCGCGCCCCAGCAGGCCAGTATCGTCACCACCCGAAACGCGCGCCAGGCGCCAAACAGGACGGTCACCTCGCCGGCGAAGTTTGCGAAGCCGGGCAGGCCGCAGCCTGCGAAGGCGGCCATGACCAGGGCCGTGCCGATAAACGGCAACCGCCGCGCCAGCCCGCCGAGCTGGTCCATTTCCAGCGTCCCGGTCTGTTGGTAGATGTAGCCGTTCAACCCGAACATCAGTGCTGCCAGGAAACCGTGGGCGATCATCACCAGCACGGCGCCGGTCACGCCGATGAGGTTCAGCGTGGCTATGCCAAGAAACACAAAGCCCATGTGCGCCACGCTGGAATACCCGGCCAGCCAGTTAAAGTCATTTTGCTTCATCGCCACCCATCCGCAAAAGACGAGGTTGCCCAGGCAGAGCCAGGCCAGAACCGGCATCCAGTCCTGCGCGGCGTCCGGGAGCATCGGCACGGCAATGCGGATCAGGCCGTAAAGCCCGAACTTCTTGATCACCCCGGCATGGAGCATGGCGGTCGCGCTCGGGGCGGAACCGTAGCCCAGGGGCGCCCAGGTGTGAAAGGGCCACAGCGAGACCAGGATGCCGAAGCCCAGGAGCAACAGCGGAAAAATGAACCCCTGCGCGCTGCCCGAGAGCCGGTTCTGCTGAAGCCGCCGGGTCAGCTCCGGAATATCGAAGGTGTTTCCGCCCGCTTGAAGGTAAAGGGCAATTAGGCCCACCAGGGCGATAAGGGCGCCCAAACTCAGATAAAGCGTTATCTGGAATGTGGCGTAGTTCTTGTCCAGGCCGCGCCCCCAAACCCCTATCATGATGAAAGTGGGCACGAGCGCCAGCTCGTGGAAAAAGTAAAACAGGAACAAATCCAGCGATGCGAAGGCCCCGAGAATGCCCCCCGCCATCACCAGGAGCAGGATGTAAAACTCCTTCTCCCGCTCTTTGATTTCCCACGAAACACAGGCGGCGGCAAATGCGACAATCGCGCCCATCAAAATCAGCCCGACGTTAATCCCGTCCACCCCGACGTGGTAGCTGATGCCCAAAACGCTCACCCAGGAGACCTGCTGCTCGAACTGGTAGCCGGGAGCGCCCCCGCGGAACTGCAGGAACATGACCAGGGCCAGGACAGCGGACAGGAACGTGGCCAGGACGGCCACGCCCCGCATCACCACGCGGAAATTCCCCGGCACGAACATCAGCCCAACCGCCGTCAACAACGGCAAACTGACAATGTAGGTCAATATCATTTCAGGGCGATACTCATTCGATCTGCGTTTGTGCCTTAGCCAGAAACTCGGCTGCCCAGTCAATTACCTGTTTGGCCTGATCCGCCGTCAATGCAGATCCGGCCCCGTAGTCACCCAGGTTACGAAAATCCTGTGCGTCGATCAAGTAACGGTGGTACTTGACGTCAAGGGAACCGGATTTGGCAAACTCGCGTCCGAAGGCGCCGATAACCGCTGTGTGCTTGGAGAAAGACAGCCCCCGCTCCAGCAACAACGCTTGGGCCGCATAGAGCATGGGGTAATACGCTCTCGAGGCCGCAAAATCCGCATAGCCCTCGCGGCTGAGCAGTTTGCCGGCCTGCAAGCTGTCGCGCGCCTTGCCCAGGAGCGCCTTGGCTTCAGGCTTCACACCAGTACCCCCTCCCGCCGCACATTCAAAAGGAATGGGCTCCGCTCATGCTCGAAGCGGTCCTTTGAAACGAATGCCCTCGAAATGACGACGTCGTGCTTGAGGGACAAGTCGGAAACGAATGTTGAAGTGCGCCCGATCAAATCGTCATAATCGAAATTGCCCCGCACAACAACGAGAACGTCAATGTCGGAGTCCGGCTCCGCCTCGCCCCGAGCGCGGGAACCGAAAAGATAAGCCGCCTCCAAACGGGGGCCGAGCGCTCCAGCCAGCTCGCGCTTCAATTCTGATAGCACGCTCTTTAAGATCGTCTCAGACATAAAATCGCCCTACTGCCTTAAGGCCAGGAACAGCACCAGAGCCACCCCCAGGGCGAAGAGAAAGGCGTATGTTTGAAGATTGCCGGTCTGGACCAGGCGCAAGGCGCGCCCGCTCAGTTCGGTGAAACCGTGAGTGAACCGCACCCCGCCGCCGATGATCCACCGGTCAAACCACGCGGCAAAGCCGGCCAGACAATCGTGAAAACGAATGAAGGTTGCCTGGTAAAACTCGTCAAAGTAGAAGCGGTTTTGCATGGCCCGGGACAGACCGCCCAGTTTCTCGGGCAAGGGGTCTTTGGCGGCCCCGGCGTAAAGCGCCCGGGCGCCGAGGAACCCCAGCGCCGCGGCCAGCAGACCCAGCGATGCCGCTCCGGGCGCCTCCCGAAACGGCGCCAGCAGTTGCCCCAGCGTGCTCAATGCGCCTTCCTCTCCCATCCTCGCGGGGAAATACCCGCCGTAGATATTCTCGATGCCGATGAAGCCGCCGATAATGCTGAACACGGCCAAAAGACGCAGCGGCCATAGCATCACCGAAGGCGATTCATGGGCGTGGGCCGGAGCTTCGGCCCGCTCCTTTCCAAGGAACACGACATAGACCAGGCGGAACATGTAAAACGCCGTCAGCGCCGCGACCACAACGCCCAAGGCGAAAAGCGCATAACTCTGGCGCGCCAGTGCCCGGGCCAGGATGCTGTCTTTGCTGTAGAAACCGCTGAACGGCGGGATGCCCGACAGGGCGAGAGTGCCTGCCAGGAAAGTCCAGAAGGTCACCGGCATCTTCTTTCGCAGACCGCCCATTTTCCAGATATCCTGCTCGTGGTGCAGGGCGATAATCACCGAGCCGGCGCCCAGAAACAGCAGCGCCTTGAAAAACGCGTGCGTGGTCAGGTGGAACATCGCCTCCTTATCGCCTTGCACCCCGACGCCCATGACCATCATCCCCAGTTGCGACAGGGTCGAGTAGGCAAGAATGCGCTTGATGTCGCTCTGCTGGACGGCAATCAAGGCCGAGAGTATCGAGGTGAACCCGCCGATCCAGCCGATGACCAGCCGCGCCTGTTCGTCCAGCAGGAAATTGACGCGGCACAGCATATAGACGCCCGCCGCAACCATCGTCGCCGCATGAATGAGGGCGCTCACCGGCGTCGGGCCTTCCATGGCGTCGGGCAGCCAGACATGCAGCGGGAATTGAGCGCTCTTGCCCACCGCCCCGCAGAAGATAAGCAGCCCGGCCAGCGTGGTCAGCGCGCCCAGGGCCTGTCCGTTGCTGGCATCCATCTTCTGCTCGAGATCGTGGAAACTCAGCGAGTGCAGCGTAACCCAGACCGTGAGGATGCCCAGCAGAAACCCAAAGTCGCCCAGCCGAGTGGTCAGAAAGGCCTTCTTGCCCGCCTCGGCGGCAGCCGGCCTCTCGAACCAGTAGCCAATGAGCAAATAACTCGAGACGCCCACCAGCTCCCAAAAGATGAACAACTCGATGAAGTTGCCGGCCAGCACGATGCCCAGCATTGAAAAGGTGAACAGGCTCAGGCAGGCAAAGAAACGCGAAAAGCCCGGGTCATCCCGCATGTAGCCCCACGAATAAACATGAATGACGCCGGCCACGCCGGTCACCATCAGCATCATCAGCAGGCTCAACGGGTCCAGGTGCAGGCCGAAATCCACCTGCAGACTGCCCACCGCCAGCCAACTCACCGCCGGTTCGGCCGTTGCCGGGCGCCAACCCTCCGAGCCGATGAAGATGAGGCTGAGGACAAACCCGGCCGCCACCGCCCCGATGGAAAGCCCAGCGCTCAATGCGCGGTCCCGCCGGCTGAACAGCGTGATGACCGCCGCCGCAACGAGCGGGAGGAAGAGGATGAGCCAGGGCAGCGCGTTCATGGTGCGATCACGAGTGCATTCATCACAACGGTCGTCAGAGTTTCATCAGCGTCAGGTCCTCGACATGCGCCGTCTGCCGCTTGCGGTAGAGCGCCACGATGAGGGCCAGGCCCACCGAGACCTCGGCGGCGGCGACCGTGATCACGAAAAACACGAGCACCTGGCCGTCCAGGTTGCCGGTATAACGCGAAAAGGCCACCAGCGCCAGGTTCCCTGCATTGAGCATCAGCTCCAGCGACATGTAGATCACCAGCAAATTGCGCCGCAAGATCACGCCCAACAACCCCAGCGCGAAGAGCAGCGCGCTCACCACCAGGTAATGTTCCAAACCCACGCTCATAAGCACATCATTTCAGCTCTTTCTTGCTCAGCAGCACGGTTCCCACCATGGCCACCAGCAGCAGCACCGAGACTATCTCGAAAGGAAGCAGGTATTGACCGAACAAAAGGGCGCCCAGTTCGGCGGTCCCGCCCTTGAGCGTTGGGGAGGATTGGGCCTCGGGCGGGAATTCGAGCAAGCTGCGGAGCAGGATAAAGACGATTGCGCCCACCGAAACCAGTCCTCCGAAAACCCCGAATTTCCTGATCTTCCGGCGCTCTTCCGCCTTAAGGTCCAGGAACATAATGACGAACAGGAAGAGGACCATGACCGCCCCCGCATAGACCAGGACCTGTATGGCGGCGAGAAAGAACGCGTTGAGCAGGGCAAATAAGGCGGCCAGCGAAGCGATGGCCAGGACAAGGAACATCGCGCTGGTCACCGGATTGGAGCTAAAAGGGTTGGCAATGACCAGGAAGCCGCAGAGCAGCGTCAGAAACGCAAAAACATAAAATAAAACGTCGGGCGTTGTCATCGGTTCGGTCGCTTAGCAGTCACGAGCATAAACACGATGACGTTCGCAGCAAAGGATTTTTGGCGCGGGCAGGTCATGGCCACTTAGGGTTGCATATCCTGCGCCTTGGCCTCCTCCGCCTTCTTCTGCCATTTGCGGATGCTATCCTGGTGGACGCCGCCCAGGGCCAGAAGTTTTTCCTTGTCGTAAATCATCTCGCTCCGGCTCAGGCCGGTCAGGGAATAATCTTTCATCAGGAAGATGGCTTCCTCGGGGCAGACCTCCTGGCAAAAACCGCAGAAGATGCAACGGAGCATGTCGATCTCGAACTCCTTGGGCGCCTTCTCGACGTTGCCCGCCTCGGGCGCGCCGCCCGGGCCGGGGGGCGTAATTCGGATGGCCTTGGGCGGGCAAATGAATTCGCATAACTGGCAGGAGACGCACTTGGTGCGGCCATCCTGGTCCTTGACCAGGTAGGGCGCCCCTCGGTACCCCTCGGGCACCACCCATCTCTCCTCGGGATATTGCATCGTCACCTTCTTCCGGAAAAAGTGACGCAGCGTGACCTTGAACCCGCCGATCATCGCCGGCAGATAAAGCCGTTCCCAGAGATTGAGCTTTTTGTGTTTGATGATCATTTGGTCTGCACCCACAGGAACAGGATCACGGCGGTTGCCACTATATTCGCCAGCGCCAGGGGAATGAAGCGCCGCCAGCCCAAATCCATCAACTGGTCGTAGCGGAACCGGGGCCACATCCAGCGCACCCAGATGATCATGAACTCGACCGCCAGCATCTTGGCCAGGAAAATGCCTATCTGGAGCAGGCCGACGCCGATCGTTTCGGCCGGCTGGTTCAGTCCGGCAACCGGGAGCGTCCAACCTCCCAGGAACAGGGTTACCAGCAAGGCGCACCCCGCGGTCATCGCCGCGTATTCGGCCATGAAAAACAGGGCGAACCGAATCGAACTGTACTCGACATTGTAGCCGCCGGCCAGTTCCTGCTCCGCCTCCGGCAGGTCAAAGGGGAGCCGGCCGGTTTCGGCGAACATCGCGGCCAGGAAGATCGCAAAAGAGAGGGGGGCATAGAAGATCAGCCAGCCGTGATGGGCCTGGTAGGAGACCAACCGGTTGAGATTGAGGCTGCCGGTCCCCTCGAGAAACTCCCGCCAGCCGCTGCTCAGCACGCCCTCATCCAGCCCGCCGGCAATCAGGAACAGCGGGACAACTGACATCCCCATCGCGATCTCGTAGGAGATCATCTGCGCGCTCGAACGGATGCCCCCCAGAAAAGGATACTTTGAATTGGCAGCGTAGCCGGCCAGCACGATGCCATAGACCCCGAGCGACGTGATGCCGAAGGTGTAGAGAATCCCGACATTCAGATTGGCAATGACCATCCGTTGCTGGCCCAGCAGCGAGCCGAAGGGGATGATCGCCACCGTCAAGAGGCCGGGAATCATCACAATGGCCGGGGCGAGCCAGAAATAAGCCTTCCGCACGTGCCCGGGAGTGAATTCTTCCTTCAGGAATGCCTTGACGGCGTCCGCCGCGGGCTGGAACAGGCCGAAAGGCCCCACGCGATTGGGGCCGCGCCGGTCCTGGATGGCGGCGGAGACCTTCCGCTCAACCCAGACGGCGTAGGCCACGATGAACATCAGCACTGAGAAAACACACAGAATCTTCACCGCGCTGAAGAGCACGAACTGCCCGGAGGGTGAGAGGTTGTTAATCCAGGTCATGGCTCAATTCCTACTCCCGTATCACCCAAGGCAGCCCAGGACAGCCCGTTGAAGGCGGGGACCTCTTTGGCCATCTGGTTGAAGAGGCCCTCGATGCTCAGGCAGCCATCCTGGCCGGCGACGTTGAAAACCAGCTCATGCAGGAATTCCCATTCGGGCCGCGCGTCGCCGCGAGGCTCGACGGCCTTCATGAATTTCTGCACCCGACCCTTGGTGTTGGTGAAGGTGCCGCGCTTCTCGGCGTGAGCGCAGCCGGGCAACAAGTAATGGGCCAGTGCGGTCGTCTGGCTCGGGAGAATGTCGCTCACGATCAGGGTCTCCAGCCTGCCCAGCAACTCGGCGCCAATGCCGTGGCGGGTGACATCCTCGCCAAATACAATCAACGTCTTGATCTGTCCGCTCCGAATGCCCTCGGCTATTCTCGGCAGGTTCGAGCCGATGGGTTGGCCGGCGATGCCTATCAGGCGCGCCCCGGTCGCGTTCGGGTTGCGGTCAGGGCTTAGGAGCAGTTTGTCCCCCTCCGCCAGGCGCGGCACAGAGTCGGTCAATGCGCCCAGCTTGCGCCCCAGTTTGGCCAAAAGAAACAACTCTTCGTTGCTCTGGCGGGCAGAAGCCACAATGGCCGCCGTTCCCGAGGGCACCCTCTTCAGCTTGTCCGAAAGCTCCGCCAACACCTGCGCCCATCTCCCCCCCGCCCCCGAACTTCGACCTTCGACCTTCGGCCCTCGGACTTCCGCCAGGCGGTCCTCCCGGTTAACCCACTTGTAGTTCAGCCGCCCGTAATCGCACATCCAGCAGGAATTGACCGCGTCGTTTTCGCGCGGCTCGAACCGATAGACCGTTTCCTCGCGCGACCCGATGATGATATTGCAGCCGGTGGCGCAACTGGCGCACACGCTCTTGGTCTCCTTGAGGAACCAGACCCGCATCTGGAACCGGAAATCCTTCGAGGTCAGCGCGCCCACGGGGCAGAGGTCCACGGTGTTGAGCGTGTAATTGTTGTCGAAGACCTTGCCCGGATAGGCGGTCAGCGTATTGTAGCTGCCGCGGTTGACGATGCCCAGGGCATCGTCGCCCGCCACATCGCGGGTGAACCGGATGCAGCGCGTGCAGAGGATGCACCGCTCGTCGTCAAGGATGATGCGGGGGCCTAGTTCCACCCGCTTGGGCTTATGGACCTTGGCCTCGACGAACCGGCTTTGGGTCTGGCCGTAATCCACCGAGTACTCCTGGAGCTTGCATTCGCCGGCTTGATCGCAAATCGGGCAGTCGAGCGTATGGTTGATGAGCAGGAACTCCAGCACCCCCTGGCGCATCTGCTTGACGGCCGGAGTATTCGTGTAGATCTCCATGCCGGGCGACACCGGCGTGGCGCAGGCGATGGCCGGGCGGGGGGACTTGGCTATCCTGGGCGTGCCGTCCGCGTTGAGCATCGGCTTGCGGTCCGGGCCGATGGCAGGTGTGCCGAACTCCACGAGGCACATCCGGCAATTGCCCGCCACCGGAAGCTTGGGATGATAGCAGTAATGCGGCACGTCCACCTTGGCGGCGGCGCAGGCCTGGATCATCGTCGTCGGCAACGCCTTGCCGGAAAGAGGGTCCGGCGTCGTCCTGGGCACCTCGATTTCAATCCCGTCCACCTTCACCTTGATCTTCTCGACCGGAGGTGGAGCGGGTTTGGTTTCAGTTGTGGCGGCTGACATCTTTAATAAGCTTCCGGTCCAGTTCGACGATGTTGGTCTTCCTTGCGAACGGAGTCAATGCGAACCCGTGTCGTCCCGGAGGGACCCTTGAGAATAGCCCAACGTTTCAGCGTTGGGATGCGATCGCGGACATGTCGAGTCCCGAAGGGACGGATGAAAACGCGCGCCCGGTCAGCCGTCCCTTCGGGACGGGCTCCTCCCGAACGCGGAACCCAACGTTGAAACGTTGGGCCATTGTCGAATGTCCCTTCGGGACAGAGCCCATGCCGCGTGTGGTGACCCGCTGCGCATCCTGCATTTCGGAGGAAACTCAGCATCGTTTTGTCCTCATCAGGCGGTAGGCCTCGCGCATAACCTCTTCCGCTGGACGCACCTTCGCCTCGCCGGAATGGATCTCGGCGCAACGGCGGCGAATCATAGCCCTCCAGGCCTTTGCCGCTTCACTCGATGCCTGATCTTTGGCTTTCACTTCACCTCTTGGCGCGCTTTCCGCAGCACATCTCCCGGGGCGCGGCGGGCGTCCTTCGCAATCCGGTCCTGCAGCCAGTGCTCGTCTCGTAGCCGCAGTCGCGGATGCTCAAGGTCTTGGAAACAGCAATGGGAGCAGTCATTTGGTCCTTCAAGGCGCGATGATCTGATTATTTGGGCCATTCGGCGGCCTCCGCGGCGAGCCCCTCGTCCGCCAACAATTGTTCGAATTTCCGGTCCAATTTCGTGGACTCCCTGGCCAACCCGCTTTTATCCATGCGATCGATCTTTTCGGCATCCGATGTCGTTTTCATGAATCGCCTTTCCGCCGCTGGGCGTTATCGGGAATGCCAAGCTGCCGCTTGACCTCCGCCAAAGAGATGGTTCCTTCCTTCCTTGCCCTCCGGCGACACCGCTCGAGAAGAGCAATGAACTTAGGGTTCAAGCTCAGAGAAACTGATTCCCAATCAGCATCGTCCAGATGAATAAGGGCGGCCACCGGCTTTCCCCTAGTGGTTAACACCAGGGGCTCGGACGGCTGCGCCTTCGCGTATTCCCGCAGAGGGCCGATCGCTCTGTTAAGTTCCATGGTTCTCATGATGGTGAAGCGCACATTTCGACCTTTCTCTTAGCGCTGTAGGCTTGCGGCCCTTTCCACAATCGAGCCCGATTCCACAAGACTGATTTCCTTCGCCCTTCGTTCCTCATCCGCCATTCCCCTGGCCACAAATTCGTCCTTAAACTTGCCCACAAAACTCTGCACTGGCCAGGCGCAAGCCTCCCCGAAGGCGCAGATCGTGCGGCCGCCGGGGATATTGTCGGCTATCTTCACCAGGTAATCGGCGTCCATCTGCCGGCCCTGGCCATGGGTCAGGCGGTGCAGGGCCTTGGCCATCCAGAGCGAACCCTCGCGGCAGGGCGTGCATTGGCCGCAGCTTTCGTGGGCGTAAAACTCGGCAATGTTTGCCAGGGCCGCCACGATATCGGTCGAATCGTCCAGCACGATGATGGCCCCCGAACCGGACATGCTGCCGGCGGCGATGAGCGAGTCAAAATCATAAGGCAGGTCGAGCATGTCCACCTCTTTTTCCACGTCCATGCCGTCGGGGCCTTTGCGCCTGATTTTGAACTTCTCGCCGGCCTTGAAGACCTTGGCCGACGACCCACCGGGGATGACCGCCTTGAGCCGGCGCCCTTCGCGCAGCCCGCCGCCAAATTCAGGGTCCTGGATGAGTTCGCCCAGGGTGACCTTCCCGACCTCGACTTCATAGTAGCCGGGTTTGCGGACGTGGCCGCTGATGCTGACGATGCGCGTGCCGGTGTTGTTGGGCGTGCCGAGCCTGGCGTAGCCGGCCCCGCCCAGGGCCACCACATGCTTGACGGCGCAGAGCGTTTCGACGTTGTTCACTATGGTCGGACACAGGTAAAGACCCAGCACCGCCGGGAAATAGGGCGGCTTGATGCGCGGATAGGCGCGTTTGCCTTCCAGAGACTCGATAAGCCCGGTCTCTTCGCCGCATATATAGGCCCCCGCCCCCCGGTGGACATGGATCTCCAGATCGTAGCCGCTGCCCAGGATGCTCTTGCCCAGGAAATTCCGCGCCCGGGCCTCCTCAAGCGCCCGGTTCAGAATGCGGGCGCCCTCTACAAATTCGCCCCGAATGTAGATATAGGCCAGATGCACGTCATTCGCGAAACAGGCGATGATCATCCCCTCGAGCATCTGGTGCGGGTCCTTATATAGAATCTGCTTGTCCTTAAACGTGCCCGGCTCCGATTCGTCCGCGTTGCATATCAGATAAATAGGCTTCCCGCTCTTCCGGTCGACAAACGACCACTTCAGGCCGCAGGAAAAACCCGCCCCGCCCCGCCCGCGCAAACCGGACAGCATAACCTCCTCGCGGATTCGCTCCGGACCGCTCACCGCTTTGCCATCCGGCAGGGTCCTGGGCGGCAGGCTCAGCGCTTTCTTGAGCACCTCGTAGCCGCCATGGCGCAGATAGCACTCCAGGTCCGGCGTGTAACCCGGTTGGTCGGCGTATTTCAATATTAACCTATGCTCCTTCACAAGCTTGACTCTGCCCGCAGAACTCCTAAGTTGATGGCGCTCGTTTGCCCGATGGTGTAACGGTAGCACAGCAGACTCTGGATCTGTTTGTCATGGTTCAAATCCATGTCGGGCAGCCATCTTCCCCCAGGAAAGTTGAACGGCCACAGCTTGGCGGAAGCCGGTGACGGCTTCCTGGGCGCGGTTGTCACGGTTAAACGCATTTCTGTGCGCCAAGGGATAGAGCAGTTCATCGCCTTCCGCAAGGGCAAAACTGTGGCCGCCGAGGGGCGCAGACCGCAGTTGAGCGCGGAACACTGGCAGAATACCGCCTACTGGCTGGGCGAGTCTCGCCCAGTGGCTTGAGCCGTACCGCGGATGCACGGGAAGGAATTGGCCGAAGGGCTACCAGCGGTTCCACGGCGACTTTGCCGCCTTTCGCGTCCCGCAGGGACACCCGGCTTATCCTGGAGCATCATGTCCGCAACGTCCACCGCGAGCAAACCGAGGATTCTGCCTCACCCCGTTCACCATGTCGCGGGCTTTGTAAAAGTGCCGCGCGCGTCCGTCATCACATTTGGGAATTGTGCCGCCTGGAGTTGTCCCCACGTCAGCCCCTTCTGATAGAAGCTGGCTGCCTGTTGCAGTCCGGCACTCTTGCGCTCCGGGCGCGGGTTTGGTCCAGAAAGCCGCTGCGGGTTGAGCACGCCTATCGGCTTTTTCATTTCGTCTCGGACCATTCGGATCGGAGTCACCAAATCCGAATCTCCTGAGATGACAATCGCGCACTCGTAACGACCTTGAAAACCATCCATCAACAAATGCGCCGCCAGATTCACGTCAGACCCTTTCTCGTCCGTCTTGAATACCTCGATGGTTTTCGGGGGCGGTGTTACGACCGCCGCCCTGAGGTAATGTCCTGCGATTGTGTTGACGGGTCAAGCCCTAACGCGCGGGTTGGGCCTCACCGGACGCCTGCCTCCTCATTCTTGACTGCCTGTTTGACCTGTTCGATAACCTCTTCGATGACCTTTTCCTGTGTGTCTTTGAGGCCCGGCGTCTGTTTGAGATTCTCCAAGAGAAACAACGCATCGGCATATTTATGGTACCTAAGCCCCAGCCTGATGTTGCGTATCTGCGTGTCGGCGTCAAAGCCAGCCGCTTCAAGGGTTTGCCGCAACTTCGGTATGTCAACCGGCGCGCCGGAATAAACCGGGGGGATTTCCTTCAAGGTTGACTGACGATCCGCTTGCCAACCGAAGCTTGAAAGCGTTTCGGTTGTGCCGGTGATGCGGTTCACGCGGATATTTGTGGCGCCGGCCTTGTATTCCTTCCATGCCGTCGGCCAAACAAAGATGGCCCACGAGGCCGCAACCAAAAAGGCCGCGACCGCAATCAGACTCTTGGTTTTCGGGTTCACGCCGCAATTCAACGGCGGGCAAACCCGGCGGTCAATCGAATTCTGGCGGGACTTGACAGCGATGCGAACATTGGGCCGTGAAATCGAGGCTTGCCCTCAAGAGTCCGCGTCCCATACTCAACCGATGGACACCAGACCTCGGCGGCACTTGCGCTTTTTGGTTCGTCACGTTGACGGCAGATCGGGGGCGTCCATGATAGCGACAATTGGAGCCGTAGTGACCCTGGCCAAGCTCTCGGTCAATGCTTGGCTTGTCCTGCTGGTTCTAATCCTCGGCGTTGCGTTCACCGCCTTGGCGATTGTGAACCGTGCCCGGGATGGTGTTGAATCTCGGATGCGCGAGTTCGGGCGTGATTTCATGGCCCTGGAACCAAGGCGGATCAAGTCGGCCCTTTTCTTGCTCGGAAAGGCCGGAAGGCAAGACGACGTTGATCCGGTTCTGGATTTCTTTGAGGACCTTGGCTACGCGCTCAAAAATGGGGCAATCACCATTGAATCCGCTTATCAGGACTTTGACTCATGGGTTGAGCCGTACTGGCTCTCCTGCTGCCATTACATTCTCAAAGTTCAAGAAGACGACCCGGAAACCTGGTGCAACATATTCCCCCTGTACCAGGCGATGAGAAAGCGCGACGGCGGCGATCCGTGGACGGATGACGATGTGCGCGTCGCGCTCGAAGGCGACGCTAATTTGCAGTGAGCAGTTCGTCAATAGTCCAGAAGTGATCCGCCAAGCCCGCCGCCGCAAAGGTTGGGCAAACTACTGCCGATTGGGCAAGGGAAGCCCTGCTGGAGGCGACGGAAAAGTGACTGGTAAATCCGGTGTTGGGGAGTTTTGCTCGATCCATTGCTTCTCTACTTGCTCCCGGATGCTCGCCAGAGCTTGACAATTCAGGACTTCCAATATCTTTTTGGCCGGGGTCACAATAGCAACCCCCATGTTCACCCGCGCTTGTGACCCCGCATCTTGGCTGGTAACGTCAATCATCGAGTCTCGACTAACGTCCCAATGCCCTTGGATCAGGCCCAAAAGATGCAAAGTCAATTGAAGCGGGGCAACCTGGATCACGAATACGGGAGAGCCGCTTAGACCCCCGATTGATCGCGCCTCGATTACATAGGCTTCCATGTCCCCAAAATCTGTGACGGGTATCCTTTCTTCTGGAAACATCGCTACATTGCCAGATCGGATTAGGGGCATGTTCTTCGCCTTGCCCGCGTGTTTGGAGAACAACCCCATTATGATAATCTCGCTGCCCTCGCCGATGCCCGTTTTCATCCTGTCGGCTTCGTTGAAAAAGCAGGGGGTTGGAAGGGGGGAAATATCCATCTGATCCATCAGCTCTTGGATCAAAGGTATCGGCAAAACTGCGACATCGGCCGATTGGTCTTCGGGGTGAAGTTGCCAGTTTGCTCCGTCATCACATTTTATGATAAACGCCTCGCCTTTCTTTGCGTTTGTCCTAATGTAGAATTCTCCCAATTTCTTCAACTGATCTACGACATGCCTGGCTGTAACGAGGTAAAGAAAGGGAAGTTTTTGGCGCGGCCCCGGGTGGAAAACAAAAAAAGCCGTCCCCCCCCAGTGTATGCCGTTGGGGTCCTTGGTTGATTGAACCCCCAAAAAGGCCACGATTTTCTTTAGTTCTGGCTTGATTACCATGTTAATGTCCGCTGGCGGGATTAGATGCCAGATCGGCGTGTTTGCCAAGCGCAAATCTGGCAAGTGGCGGACACCGCTAAATGAAAGATTGTGACTCAAGGTAAAGCAAGGCTTATGAATTCAGATCCAGAGTTTTTGAAGATGTGCCAGGACATTGCCGACTCCTTTAAGGGGCACCATGAGGAATTGCAGAAGCAGCTTTTTCCAGCGCGAGTTCTGGGTCCGGGCAACCGGACGCTTTCCAGCGGTCAAGCAACCCTCGAAGCCGAAGCGCCTCTTGGGGCGTTTTACCCAGACGTACCAATTGGGCAGGGCATCGATCCAGCAAGCGCAGAAACCCTACAAAGTTCTTCCAAGGGGGATTTTGCAATCCGCAGTTTCCGCCTGTGCGAGTGTCGAACGCACTATCGCTTTGAGGTTGTGCGGGCTTTGAAATCCCATTGATGGGATTCTCTAATGATTGATTATCCTGAGAACTGGGGGCGTGTTCCTCCATTTGTGAAAATGGAGGAATGGGAAACCCATGCTCCGCCCCGCGTCGCGCGGTGGCGAGGCGCATCCATTGGCCCAGCGCGTTTTGCGCTTGCGTTGATCAACACAATGGAAGGACATTACCCGCCCTGACTCTGCGGGTACGAAAGTCACCCAGGATGATTTCGAGTTGCGGCAGGGTGCGAAGCGCCCGCCAGAAGATCATTTGCCGATTCGGCTTGTCGGGATCATGCAGCAGCGCGCCCACTTTCGCAGTGAAGTATTTCGTGGCGAGGATTTGGTTGCGTGGAAATGCGCGCGCGGCCAGCGCCACCGGATTGAGCCACTTAAGCGGGGCGTCTTTGACCGCACCGTAGTAAAGATTGAACCCATCAATGTAGAGAAATGTCTTCAGGCGGCGCCCTCCTTTTCCGGGGCAGGCCCCGAAAATATGCAGGGGCAGGCTCCGAAGAACCTGCCCCGCGTCCTGCCGCCGAAGCGCACAGGAGAGATGTAAGATCAATAAACAGCACAAGCTGCGTCCCCGTCAACAAGAAAGTCCTGATAGACGGAAGGGAGTATGGACCTGCACGGGAACACGTCAACTCTCGAAATTCGGCCCCGCCGCACCCATTGTTTGGACCGCCCGCAACCATTTGGCCCTACGGGGCATCAACACAGCGGACCCGGACCCCGGCTCGCCCCGGGGTGAATTGCGAGGCTTTGCCCGGCTCTGGCCGCCCGCCGCTGCCAGCCGCGTCGTAGCCAGGCGGGCCGGGGGAGGGAAGACAGCCGAGTGGCGCCGCGGCAGTCTGGCAGCATCATACCGCTGGCCGCAGCGCCATTAGCCCAGGAATCCCCACGATGAACCCCAAACTGCCACCGGAACCTACACCCAAACACACCAAGCCCGTTCCCTTCGCTGCCATCGAGAGCCGCATCTACCTCATCGGCGAAACAAAGGTCATGCTCTATGCCGACTTGGCCGGGCTGTACGGAGTGGCCACCAAGAATCTCAACAAGGCCGTCGAACGCAACCGCGAGCGGTTCCCTGAAGACTTCATGTTCCAACTTTCTTTGCGCGAGTTCGCTGATTTGAGGTTCCAATTTGGAACCTCAAACCGCCGGACGCCCTGCCCGGCGGCCAAGGCGGCGGAGCACCCCCTGAAATCGAAGAGAGAATTCACTTGGCACGCGGCCACAAGGTCGTTCTGGACCGCGACCTGGCCGAGCTTTACGGAGTGTCCACCAAGGCCCTGAACCAAACCGTCAAGCGCAATACTGATCGGTTTCCGGACGAGTTTCTCTTTCGGCTCAGCAAGGAAGAGGCGGGCGCTTTTAGTCCACAAAATCGTCAGGGCTGTGGCGCAACTCTGCATACGCCCGGCGGATGGCAAGAGCGCAATTGGACGCCGGCTTTGGCCCAGAACGGGCCGGAGCGCCGGCGAGAGGCATAAAGTGCCCTAACCGCCAGAGCTTCCTCTGGCCAAGGCGCCAGTGCATCCAGCGCGATGTCAAGTGCCCCGAACCTGCCAGTGTGCCTTCGCATAACGGTCGCCTTTCCGATGGACCTAAGCAGGGAGGTTATGCAGGACTTCAAAAGAAGGGCGCGAACCCAGCGCGCTCAGGCAGAGGCACCGCAAAGCGCCCACACCAAAAGCACGCTTGAAATCAGAACGCCAAGCAGAAGCTCTGGGACTGCCCATCGTAGGTAAGAAGACAAGACGACAAAATGTCTCGGCCAAGCAGTGCTTGGATGCCCTGATGACGAAGTTCGGATTCTACAACCGGAATCGCGAAAAAAGAGCGAGTCGCCAGCGGGTGAATTAAGCAAAGGCTTACGTCAAATTGGTTCGCTATATGGGGCTGTCCGCTTCTGGTCGAAGGCGTGTGGCAGCGGACGGTGCCGGTAGAGGGCACGCCGAGGGCTCTCAAAACTGTCGGGTCGATGTTCGTGCAGCTTGCGCCCGTATCAACTAAAGCGCGAACGGACACCGCCGCCGGAACGGGTTGGCCGGCCTGTCTTAACGCAGCAGCGCGGGGATTGCTAACACCAACGAGCAAATCAATTACGGGGGCACCGGCAGAAAACGGCAGGGTTAGGTGTGGCATGAGAAAGCCAGGTCCCGGCTGAAGTACTGCACTTGCTCCACCGCTTGAATTCTCTTGACAAGAAACGGTTTGAGGCCGCACTTCTCATAACCGACTTTTATCGCGTCTTCGTACGATACGTAAATGCCCACCACCTGGTCGCCGGAAATGACGACAAATTTGCCCTCTTCCGCTAAGAGGTTTGGCAATTCCCGATCGAAAGTCTGTAGTTCTTTTTCAAGGGCCATAGGCGAAGACGTTCTTTCACTTTCTGTCAGTTGGTGATTAGCAGTTTCGCTGCCATTACCATATACCCAGTAATACACCGAGTCAACGCTTTTGTTGCGAGGGGTTCAAAATCTTTAAGTTATTCTGTTTGAACAACTTAAGATTTACGTCTCCATCGCTCTTTCAGGCGGTTTTACGGGCCGAATTCCGAGTATGGCAACAAATCGTCGATTCCGATCATTCTTGCGGCAGAATCTCGGGCATGGTCAGCACGACGCCTTCCTTCCGCAGAATCTCAAGCCGGCGCAGGACCGAGACGACTGCCGCCGCGCGCCGGGGGTCGAGGTTCTGTATGCAGGAGGCTGCCAATTTGAGGAGGGGACCCTCGCCGGCGGCGGCTCCAACCTGGCTGGCCACGTCTTTGTCGCCGGAAAGTTGCTCCATGAACTGCTCCAGGAAATTCTTAGGCTCGGGTATCACGCGCACGTCGTAGTCCTTGATCTTCGCCTGGTCGGCCACGAAGGCGATCGCGTCGCTCATGGTGCCCAGGCGGTCCACCAAGCCCAGTTCGAGGGCCTGTTTTCCGGTAAAAACGCGGCCGCCGGCCAGTTCATCAATCGGTTTCTTGAGACGGTTGCCGCGGATATCGGTCACATGGTTCTTGAAGACGGCATAGATCTCATCCATGAAACCCCGCATCCGGGCGCGCTCGCTCTCGCTGAATACGTCATCTGCCGAAAACATGCCGGCGTTCTGTCCGCGTCTGTAGTCTTTGAAGGTGATGCCTATCTTTTTCCACATCTCGGTCGTCGCGAGTTTCCCCGAGAGCACGCCGATGGAAGCGGTCAGGGTCGTCGCGTCGGCGAAAATGGTGTCGGCGGCGCAGGCTACGTAGTAGCCGCCGCTGCCGGCGACGTCCCCCATTGACACCACGAACGGCTTTTTGGCCTTCAGCCGCTTGGTCGCGTCCAGAATGATCTCGCTGGCCGTGGCGGAGCCTCCGGGCGAATCGACCCGCATTACGACGGCCTTGACCGAGTCATCCGCCGCCGCCTTCTCGAGGGCCTCGACCACTTCGGTGCTGAACGCCATCTGCATGGTCTCGAACGGGCTGGGCCTGCCTTTTCCGGCCATGATCGGGCCGTTGACATGGATGATGCCGACGACGGGCTTGGGACCGGCTTTCTTCTGGGGCGCGCGAAGGAGGTCGCCAAAAACCTTGAAAAGGGCGAACGGAGAGGAAAAATCCAGCTCGGGCTGGGTCTTGCGTCCGTAATGCGTGTCAAAGACAATGTCTTTGCCGTAACGCTCCTTGAGCATCGCTTCGAAGTCCTGGTGATGCTCGACCGCGTCGATCAAGCCGGCGGTCTTGGCCTGCTCCGCGCTGAACAGCGCGCTGTCAAGCCAACCCTGGACCTTCGCGGCCTCCACCCTTCGGCCCTGGGCGATTAGGTCTTTGGAGCTGGCGTATAAACTGTCCATCAGCCAATTCATCATTTCGTCGGCCTGGGGGCTGGGTTGCTCGCGGGTGAAGAGTTCGGCCGCGCTCTTGTAAGCCCCTTCGGTCAGGAAGTCCGGTTTGACCCCGATCTTGTCCAGCAGCCCGCGCACGTGCAACGAACTGCCGTGCAGCCCGGGAATCACCACCGGACCGGTCGGCACGACGCTGATGCGCGAGGCCCCGCAGGCCAGAACGTAATCCTCCATCGCGAGCGATTCGGCGTGGACGTAAACTTCTTTGCCGTGGCTGCGAACCAGGGACATCGCCGCGCGCAATTCCTCCGTCTGCGCCGGGCCTGGGGACGCGGACCCGGGGAGGATGAGCACGGCCTTGACGCTCGAGTCATCCGCGGCCTTGGCCAGGCGCGCCACAAGCTCTCCCAAAGACATTTCCGGCGGACCAAACATCGGGAAGGATTCCCCGGCCGGCACCTCAGTCAGTTGGCCATCGAGCCGAAACACCGCAACGGTGCCGGGTGACTTCCCGCTGGCCGATTGGTCATCGGGCCTGGCCTGCGCGGGGGTTCCCGCCAGCGTCAGCGCCAGGACCGCGCTCCACAGAACTGCTGATGCCGGAAAGCTGCTCCTTTGAAGGCCGGCGCGGGAAGGCGGGAATTGGTCATTGGTCGTTCTCATTTTTCATCATTGTCGCCTTCATAACGCACACGCCAAGCCCGGAGTCAAGCCTAACTGACTCGACAATGGGGGCCGGGTCCTATAAACTGCGGTTGTGGCGCAGACAGCCGCACCAGAGTTGCTGCCTGGAACCATCCAGGAAGCAGAAGAGAAGCCGCGCTCGGACCGGGAGCCTGGCTACGTGGTCATTTGCTGGAATGACCCGGTCAATTACATGGAGTACGTCACACACGTGTTCCAGGTCGTTTTTGGCTGGGCGCGGCAGAAGGCCGAGTTTCACATGCTCCAGGTGCATGAGCAGGGCAAGAGCGTGCTGGCGCGCGAGAGCATGGAGAAGGCCGAGCATTACGTGCATCAGCTCCAGAAATACAGCCTGCACGCCACGATGGAACGCGACCAGTGAAGCTGATTCGGTCAACCAAGCAACAGCTCGAGTTTCGCCTGGGCAGGCGGGAGAAACAGGTGCTGCTGGATTTGCTCAAGCTCTATCCCTGCTTGCCTGCGGCGCGCCAGCCGCTGAGCAAGTCCGGAGGGTTGCCCGACCCGGCGACAGGCCAGGCATTGCTGGATGAGGCGCTGGCCGAGCAGCGCCAGGAGAATCGCAGGCAGTTGCAAGCCCTGCTGGCCGACCCGGGACGATTCCGGGAGCAGGAGACCGGCTGGCGGCTTTCGCTCTCGCCGTCGGACCTCGAGTGGCTGCTCCAAATCCTCAATGACATTCGAGTCGGGAGCTGGGTCCTGCTCGGCGCCCCGGAGGAACGGCTGGCTCAACTCGACGAAAAGACCGCGCCGCACTATTGGGCGATGGAAATGTCCGGCCAATTTCAAATGCAGTTTCTTGAGGCGATGCAGGGTCCGAATTGAAGCCTTGGAACTAGCATCATGCGCCCGGCAATACTCGGCACACAGCTAAGATTTCCCGACCCGCGGTTGGCGGACGCGCGGGGCCTGGTCGCCGTAGGGGGGGACATGTCGGCGCCGCGCTTGAGGCTGGCATACAGCCTGGGGCTTTTTCCCTGGACTGCCGACCCGATTACGTGGTGGTCGCCCGATCCGCGCGGGATCATCGAGTTGGACGCCCTGCATGTGTCGCGCAGCCTGGCCAAGGTGATTCGCCGGGGAGAATTTGAGGTCACGGTTGACCGCGCCTTTAGGGAGGTGATGGCCGGATGCGCGGCGCCGGGGCCTGGACGGCAGAGCACCTGGATCACCCAAGAATTCCTGGAGGCATACTGGGAACTGCATCGGCAGGGCTGCGCCCACAGCCTGGAATGCTGGCAGGGAAGGCGATTGGCAGGCGGCATCTACGGGGTGTCCCTCGGCGGGTTTTTCGCCGGCGAATCGATGTTTCACCGCGTTGCCAACGCGTCGAAAGTCGCCCTGTTCCATCTGGTCGAGCATTTGCGCCGGCGCGGCTTTGTGTTGTTTGACATCCAGATGCTCACTCCGGTTACAAGGAAGCTTGGGGGCACCGATATCCCGCGCCAGGAGTACCTGGGCCGGCTGCGCCAAGCCGTGGCTTTGGAACGGACGTTTGGCTCCGCGCCCGCGTGACGAAGGAGCGCGCCTAATCGTTGAGAATCCAGCCTTTGCCCGGAACATATTCCCGGCTGCCGGAGGAGGTGCTGCACCCCGCGGCCAGGAGCGTGACGAGCAACAACAGCAATAGACAAAGCTTTGACATGCCGTGAATTTAGTCCAGAATATGCCTGCAGGGCAAGTTGAACATTATGAGTCAAACCAATCCGGCGATATGGCTGGGAGCCAAGAGTTTTTGAAGGGCCAGTTGCTTCTCGACAGCGGCCAACTGGGGGGATCTTTTTTCCAACGGACGGTAGTGCTTATTTGTCAGCACGATGCTGAAGGGGCTTTTGGTCTCGTGCTCAACCGCGCTACCGGCAACAAAGTCGGTGAGATGATTGTCGCTGATCTGCCCGAATCGCTGAAGGCCTGCCCCCTGTTCCTGGGCGGGCCGGTCCAACCCTCCGCGCTGAGTTATTTGCATAGCGACGCCTTTGTCCCGGATGGCAACGTGATGCCGAACTTGAGCCTGGGCCATTCGCTCGATACCCTCATCGAGATTGGCGAATCCTTTTCGCCGACCCGGAAGATCAGGCTCTTCGCGGGCTACGCCGGGTGGAGCCCCGGCCAGCTCGAGGATGAGATGAAGCGCAAGGCCTGGGTCACCCATCCGGCATCGCTCGACCTGGTCTTCGATAGCGATCCCGACAAGCTCTGGAGAAAAATCCTCAGCCAGAAAGGCGGGCGATACAAATTGCTGTCCCAGATGCCGGAGGATCTTTCGCTCAATTAAACGGCCTGATGGGTGTTACCCCACAACAGTTCAAACAAATGGAGGAGCGCCTAAGCGGGCCTCGCCGCGCGGCGGGGCCGCTCTTCGAGCAGGGCGGCTTTCGATGCGCGGCGCCCCACCAGGTGCTTCTTGGCCTGGACCCTTCCTTGCGCGGGACCGGTTATGGCGTGATTCGCCTGGCCAGGCCCTGTCCGGAGACGCTGGCCCAGGGCACCATTTCCTGCCCGCACTCCTGGGCGCATTCCCGGTGCCTGGTCAAGATCGTTCAGTCCCTCCGGGATGTCCTGCCGCGGCTTCATCCCACCGTTTGCATCGTCGAGGGGCTCTTCTACGCCCAGAACCTGCAGACCGCCCTCATCATGGGAGAGGCGCGGGGGGCAGCCCTGGCCGTCGTGGCGGAGGCCGGCCTGGAGATTTACGAGATGGCCCCGCGCAAAGTCAAGCAGGCCATCGTCGGTTATGGCGCCGCTCAAAAGTCCGCAGTGGCCAAGATGGTCCAGCGCCTCCTGCGTCTGCCAGAACCCCCCGCCCCGGATGCCGCTGACGCCTTGGCGCTGGCCCTGACGTTCGCCCAGGAGAGCGGCCGCTTCTCGCTCACCCCCCCCAAGAGAGTGTGATGACAAGTCCGAAGGACGAAGGACGAAGTTTGGCTTTGAATTATGATCAGCTTTCTTCACGGGACGTTGGTTGATGCGCTTCCGACCCAAGTCATCATTGATGTGAACGGGGTCGGTTACGAAGCCCTCATTCCCCTGTCCTCATACGACAAACTGCCTTCGGCCGGCCAGGCGGTGAAGTTGCTTACACACCTCGTCGTGCGGGAGGACTCGCACACTCTCTATGGCTTTATGAGCAGCGCGGAGCGGGACTTGTTTCGTCTTCTCATTAACACGGTCAGCGGCATCGGCCCCAAAATTGCCCTCAATGTCCTGAGCGGCATCAGCGTCGTCGCTTTTCGCGGCGCGGTGGCGGCGGGCGACCTGAAGGTCCTGTCGCAGATTTCCGGGGTAGGCCGGAAGACCGCCGAACGGATGGTCGTCGAACTGAAAGACAAGGTTGGCGCTGCCGGGGCCTGGGAGGCGGCCAGCGCCCAACGCGCCCTATCGGGGCCGGACCAGCGCGTGAACGACGCGGTGCTGGCCCTGATGGCGCTGGGGTTCAAGCAGCTCGAGGCCCACGACTCCGTCCGGCGCACCCAAGCCGCCCTTGGCCCCCAGGCCACGGTCGAAGAGTTGGTGCGCGCCTGCCTCAAGAAGAGTTGAACGGTGAGTCCCTCGTCTGAAAACCGCAATCCTCCGCGCCGCGTGAAGCGAAACGGCGGCTTGGTCATTCCTCACGCCTCCCGGTGGTATCAACGGGCCGGGGCGGGGGCCATCTTTGCCCTGGTGCGCGCGGTGGCCGGGACCCTGCGCTATCATTACCAGGACCGAACCGGCCTCCTGGACGGCACGGCGGGTCCGGCAATCTATTGCGCCTGGCATAATCGGCTGCCCCTTTGCATGGAGATTTACCACCATTACGTCCTGCCCCGCAACCAGACTGCCGGCCTGGCCGCCATGGTCAGCGCCAGCAAAGACGGCGCATTTCTCGCAAGCATTTTGGAGTGTTTCAACGTGCAGCCGGTGCGCGGTTCCTCCAGCCGGCGCGGCCCGCAGGCCCTGCTGGAACTGACGACCTTGGCCGAGCGCGGGTATGACCTGGCCATTACCCCCGACGGGCCGCGCGGCCCCCGCTATGTCGTCCAGGAGGGAGTGATGTCCCTGGCCCAACTCACCGGGCTGCCCATCGTCGCAGCCTCCTATCACCTGAACTGGAAGGTCCGCTTGAACAGTTGGGACCGGTTTCAAATCCCGCTGCCCTTCGCCCGGTGCGAGGTCATCCTCGAAAGACCCCTCCGCGTCCCCCGCGAGGCGTCCGACGCCCAGCGCGAGGACCTGCGCCGGCAACTGGAGGAAACCCTGAAAGGAATCACCAAGGATTGACAATCTTCCTCTCTGGCGGCACTCTCGTAGTAACATCACATCGCTCATTTCTATGAAAACAAGCTTCACTCTCGCGCTTGCCGCGGCCGTTTTGCTGGCGGCCGGAACCGCTTTCGCCCAAGGCTCGGCAGTCATCATCAAACAGCGCGCCAAGGAGTTGCGCGACCAGAACAACGTCGAGCAAGGCGTGCCCTCGCCTGCCCCGCCGGTCCAATCGGCGGCGCCCGGAGCCGCCCCCGCCGCCGCCGCCCCGGCCCGCCCCCTCACTCCCCAGCAGCAAAACCTGGCCAGGCTCCTGGGCGATCTCATCGCGATCAAGCCCGAGGCCCCCGCCACCCCGGCAATGAAGCAGCGGCTTGCCAAGGACCTCATCGCCGCAGCCGAGAGCCCGAACAAACCCTCTCAGATCGCCGCCAACAAACTGGCCGAGAGTCTCTCCTCCGCGCTCTCGGAAAAGCTCCTCGCCGCCGCCACGAGCCGGCGGTTGCTCCAGGACATCAATGCCGTCCTGAACCCGCAAAAAATAGCCCAGCCTCAACTCACCGATATTACCGCCGACATCCAGGCGATCTTCCAGGCCAACAACCTCGACCGGAAACAGGCCGTGGCCGTTGCCAGCGACGCCAAGGCCCTTGCCGTCGAAATCCAGAAGGCCGCCGCAAAATAGGCGCGAGCAAATGCAAAAGACACAATGCGTCCTTGTTTTTGGGATTCTCGCGGCGGGCGCCGGTCTGGCATTTACCGGCGACGCGCCCCCAGGCGCGCCCTCCAACCCGTCTGCGCGGGGCCTCCTGTTCCCGTTGACAGCCCCGGACCATCCACGCGGATGGCTGCGGCGCGGCTCGCTTGAAGAAGCTGTCCTGGATAACGGCACTGGCGCCCGTGATGGGCTGCCCGGCGGCGGGCAACTCTTCCTCCTGGCCGCAATGGGCGCCTCGGCCTCCGCCCTGAGCGCCGCCGCGGCCGGCAATAAAGGCGAAACCCCCAGCCGTGCTGTCCGCACAGGATTCGTCTATGACGAAATCTATCTCCGGCATCATACAGGCGCCGGGCATCCGGAGCGTCCTGAGCGCCTGACCGTTATCGTGGAGCGGTTGAAGGAGAAGGGTCTCCTGACCGGGTTGATGAGCCTCAAACCCGTGGCGGCTTCCACGAACTGGCTCACGACCGTCCATACGCCGGAATACGTCGAGCGGGTCAGGCAGGACTGCCGGGCAGGAATCGGTTACGTGGACACGCCCGATGCGCCCGCATCGAGCGATTCGTACGAGGTCGCCCTGACGGCGGTCGGGGGCGTGCAATGCGCCATCGATGCCGTGATGGCGGGGAAAATCGACAACGCCTTTTGTGCCATTCGCCCCCCGGGCCACCATGCGCTCAAGGACCAAGCGATGGGTTTCTGCCTCTTCAACAACGTCGCAATCGCCGCGCGGTACATCCAGAAGCGCTACAACCTGCCCAAGGTCCTGATTGTGGACTGGGACGTTCATCATGGCAACGGCACCCAAGCCGCCTTTTACGACGACCCGAGCGTGTTCTACTTTTCCACCCACCAATCCCCATTCTACCCGGGCAGTGGCAGCGCCGGGGAAAGAGGGCGGGGCAAGGGCCTGGGGTTCACCTGCAATGTGCCGCTTCCGGCCGGGTGCGGCGATGCCGAGTACCGGCGGGCCTTCGAGGAGAAGCTCATGCCCGCTGCCGCCGCCTTCAAGCCGGATTTCGTGCTGATCTCCGCAGGCTTCGACGCCGCCCAGGGAGACCTCCTTGGCCAAATGAAACTGACCCCTCAAGGCTATGCCGAACTCACCCGCATCGTGAAGGACATCGCCTCCCGATACAGCCACGGCCGTCTCGTTTCCATCCTCGAAGGGGGCTACAACCTGGAAGCCCTGGCCGCCTCCGTCGAAGCCCACGTGCGCGTCCTCATGCATTAGAAGCGCGGAGACCCGGCGTGCGGAGCGTGGAGCGTCGGAGCGTAGAGCGTGAGGGTATGGCAGAACCTGCCACGCTCCACGCTCTCACGCTCTACGCCTCCGGTCCAACCCCTCAAGGCCGCGGTCCGATAAGCTCGATGAAATTCCCATCGGGGTCCTTCACCGCCACCAGCCAGTTGCCGTTGCCCGTCTCGATTGGAGTCTCTCCCAAGGTCTTGACCCCGGCCTGTTTGAGCCGTTCCAGGGCGCGGTTCATGTCCTTCACATAGAGCGTCAAGTACCGGATTCCCAGCGTGGAATGGATGTAAGATTGATCGGCTTGCTTGCCTGGCGCTTCCGGGAATGAGAGCATCTTGATGCGCGTGGCCGGCTCGGCTCCCTCGAGCACAAAAACCCGGACCTCGGTTGCCCGCCCGTCAATCAACCCGATCTTCCTGCCCAAGTCGGCAGTGACCGGGAATCCGCGCACCTCCTTGAAACCAATTGCATTTGTCAGGAACCGCGCCGTGCGCTCCGAGTCCTTTACCACTATGCCAATATCAATGACCGGCTTCGTAAACTCGCTTTCGGCCGCGCGCGCGGCAGGCCCGAAAGCCAGGGACATGATGCCGGCCAGGAAAGTGATGACGCTGATAGTGGTTCGATTGGAAGATAGAGTTATGTTCATGAAACGAGGATATGCCCGCGGTTTGAAAAAGTAACCAGCAAAAACAATCGACAGACGCAACGGATGCCTGGCATGTTCGCGGGCATGACAACGACTTTGGAACCCTTCTCATCAGCCGATGCCAATTGCAAGATCGCATCCGAAAAGCTGCGACTCCGCACCTTTGCCGCCGCCTTTGCCGCCACGCTTTGTCGAAGAACAGCCAAGCCGACACAGTTCACGACAAAGGATGCGACGAAGATTTCATTTCTGCTTGCCGCCCTGCTGGCGGTCGGGGCGAGCTTCGCGCACCCCCTCCAGGCCGAGGTGCGTCTGCCCGGAATCTTTGGGAGCCACATGGTCCTCCAGCAGGAACAACCGCTCGTCATCTGGGGCTGGGCGCAACCCAACGAAACCGTCGCCCTCCAACTTGGCCCCGAGAGCGGGCAGGCCCAGGCCAATGACCGCGGCGAGTGGCGGGCGGTCCTGGCGGCGATGAAGGCCGGCGGCCCCTTCACGCTGACGGTGCGCGGTTCCAGCACGGTGGAGTTTGAGGACGTCATGATCGGCGAAGTGTGGCTCGCCTCCGGCCAATCCAACATGGAAATGGGCATCGGCGCCGCCCTCAATGGCCGGGAGGAAATCGCCGCCGCCGATTACCCCGGCATCCGCCTCATGCTCGTCCCCAAACGTTGGACACCCGAGCCTCAAAACGATATGCAGGGTGCTTGGAAGGTCTGTTCCCCCAAGACCGTTGCCCAAGACGGTTGGGGCGGTTTCTCCGCCGCGGCCTATTATTTTGGCCGTGAGTTGCACCGCAAACTGGGCGTCGCCGTCGGCCTGATCGATGCCTCCTGGGGCGGCACCCGGATCGAACCCTGGACCCCGCCCGAAGGTTTCGCCCAGGTGCCGGCCTTGAAACGGGAATCCGAATTGGTGCAACTCGGCGAGCCCCGCGCCGCCCTCCACCAACAACGCCTCGAACTCGTCCTCAACGAAACCCAACAGTGGCTCGACGCAGCACGCAAGGCCCTGGCCCAGCGATCCCTGGTCCCGACGATGCCTGTTTACCCTCCCGAACTGCTCCCGCCCCACGACCTCCAGAACGCCACCGCCCTCTTCAACGGCATGATCTGTCCCATCTGCCCATTCCCAATGCGCGGCGCTATATGGTACCAGGGCGAGTCCAATGCCGGCGAGGGCAAGCTCTACACCGAACATACCAAGGCCCTGGTCGGCGGCTGGCGCGCGATTTGGAACCAGGGCGAGTTCCCCTTCTACTTCGTCCAGATTGCCCCGTTCAATTACGGAGGAGGCAACCCTGAATTCATCGGCGAATTCTGGGAAGCCCAGGCTGCCGCCGCCCAGGCCATCCCCAACACCGGCATGGCCGTCATCAACGACATCGGCAACCTCAAAGACATCCATCCCGCCAACAAACAGGAAGTCGGCCGCCGGCTCGCCCTCCTGGCCCTCGCCAAAACCTACGGCCAGGGAAAACTGGTTTGCTCCGGCCCCGCCTTCAAGTCCATGAGCCTGGAGGGCGACCGCCTCCGAATCACCTTCGACAACGTCGGCGGCGGGCTCGCCAGCCGCGACGCCGCCCCGCTCACCTGGTTTGAAATCATCGACGCCGACGAAGGCGGCTTCGTTAAGGCAGTCGCCCAAATCGACGGCGCCTCCGTGGTCCTCTCCTCCCCTGAGGTCAAGCGCCCGGTGGCCATGCGCTTTGCCTGGAGCATGCTCGCAGAGCCTAACCTGATGAATGCCGAGGGCCTGCCGGCCGGCGCCTTCCGCGCCGGCGCCGTCCCCAAACGCGACCTCCTCGCCCTCAAGGTCCCCGAAGCCAGGCAGTACCAGTTAGTCTATGACCTGGACCTGTCAAAACTCGGCCCAAACATCACTTATGACGTGGATAACCGCGCCAGGATCGACAAGCCCTTCGACCGCATCGCCTATTTCCTGGAACTGCAAGCCAAAGACGGCGACACCCACTATTTGTATGTCTCGATGGACGCCTTCAGCCAGGACCTCGGCAAGATCGGCGTTCCCACCTTCAAATCCGGCGCCCGCTTCCAGCAGAACGTCGCCGCCATGAACGTCTATTCCAACGTCAAGGGCATCGTCACCGGGTCGAACCTGGCAGGCGGCAACCTCGAGTTCTGGCCCAATAACTACGGCCCCGAAAATGCCGCCGGCGTCCCCAATGCCTCCTCCCAGGTCTGGGATTTCGGCGACCAGATTGCCGACCCGGCCGACGGCTACGGCTCGATGCAAGTCCACAACCACGACGCCAAACAAACCCTCTTCGCCCTCAACCATTGGCGCGAAGGCGGCCGCGCCGACCTGGGTCTGGGCAACCAGCCAACCGGAAACCCCGACTGGACCTTCGCCGCCAACGCCGCCGCCTACCAATCCAAGCGCCTCCGCGTCCTGGTGCGCTGCCCGTGAGGACGGCGGGCTCCCCAACGGGGCGCACGTCAATTAAAGTTGGAGCCAAGGTGCCCTGCGGGCGTCCAGAAGAGTTGTGACCGTTAGGGTGGGGCGGTGGGGCAGCCCCCCGGTCTGCCGCTGGTATGAGCCAGGCCCTCAGCCTGAAAGCGAACGTTCCAGCCCCGCCGGCTGCAAGAGCCGGAGCCGGGTATATATGGACCTCATATACAGAAACTGCCAAAACACCCAAGAATCGCAGGCGGTGAAGAATTTTGCCCTACGCCCCAGGCGCGGCCCCTCGGCACTCGCCCCTCGGCACTCGCCCCTCGACACTCGCCCCTCGACACTCGCCCCTCCGGGACTTAAAGTCCCTGGCATATGAAAGCCCGAAAGTTGGAGACAGGTTTGGAAGCAATTCGTTTTGGCGGGATTCTGAACCGGCGGCGGACCGGGATTGGTGAAGCCGCATGGAAGGCGTGCGCCCTGGCCATGATGCTCGGCGGAGCGATTCAGGGCGCGGCGCTGGAGCTAACGAATGCGGTTGTTGTCACCGCGCCCGGGTTTGGCGGGCCTGGAAGGAAAGCCGCGGAGATGCT
>Ga0181524_10000469_pt1 | contig 48823 bp, 25 predicted proteins | sample PEATcosm2014_Bin_34_FD_119761 | JGI IMG/M metagenome (GOLD analysis project Ga0181524, IMG submission 119761) | Peatland microbial communities from MTU Mesocosm Facility, Houghton, MI, USA - PEATcosm2014_Bin05_60_metaG | ecosystem: Environmental > Terrestrial > Soil > Wetlands > Peat | place... | reverse complement strand
TCGTTTTCCAACCGTCGCCCTCGGTGAAACTCCCCACCGTAATCCAGTCGACTGTCTTTGTGCCATCGCCGCTCAGCCACAGCCGGACACGCTGGAGCCGGGCGCTCACTGCGGGGTCATCGTTGAGTTCACGGAATATCGCCTGCTCGGCCGGAAAAGTGGTTTCGGGAACGAAGAGCGCCGTCCGGTCTTTTTTGACGAAGGCCCAAAGACTGCCATTTGTCGCCCCCAGCAGGCAGCGGAGCGCATTTTCGCCGCTTGGAACAACAGCCTGCGCCGCTACGGCCGCTTTTGCCGGCGGCGAAGATGAGAATTCCGAAGAAGCCATCAGCGCGAGAGCATTGGAGTAGGCGCTGCTGGTCCGGGCCTTCCGCAAGCCCAGCATGCCCTCGTCCAGCTTCTTCAACTCGCCGTCGTATGCAGCGAACTTCGCCTGGACTGCCGAGGCGCGTTGCAATAGGTCTGCCCGCAGCCTCAGATGATTGGTGAAGCCCGATTCATACTCGGTGATCCGGTGAACGTGGTTGGACAAGGCGGCCAGTTGCGCCCGGGCTTGCTCCAGGGGCGACCGGTAATCCAGTTCGGAGCACTGCTGCTCGCCCGAGGCCACCGATTTTTCGATCACCTCGTTCACGACTCCGCTGCTGTCGGACAGGAACTTCTCCCAGTGCCGCTCGAAGACCCGGAGTTTGGGTTCTTCTTCCGCCCTCAGGTCCGGCGCGAGGGAGCCAAGAGCGGTTTGGGCGGCTGAGAGTTGATCGCCAATCCTGGCCACTTCACTGGCTGAGGGGCCGCCGCCAAGGTCCTTGGGGAGCTTCGCCAAGGCATCCTCGAAGGTTCTGAACAGGTTGCGTTCCTTGGCGACAAAGCTCTCGGCGGCGGCCACAGCGGGGGTGAGCCCGCCCGGAGCCATAGGTTTGCCGTGCGCGTTCAGGTACTCGAGGAGCTTCTCGGCTGTGCGGACTTTTCGAGCGGCAACCGCTTCGCGCACCTGGTTGGCCAGATCACGGGCCTTGTATTGAGCCAGCGCGAACCAGGCCGCTGTCCCTCCGAGGAGCAAGGCTGTAATCACACCGGCGGTCAACGCGCGCCTGCGCACCAAAGTGCGCCGCGCAATCTCGCCTTCCAACAGGGCCGACCTCTTCCGGAAGGAGGCGGCGGCATCGTGAGGGATCGGGCGGGTGAAATCCTCGAGGCCGCGCCAAACTTTGTGCAGGCGCTCAAAATCTTCCTTCATTTCCGCGAGCTTCACCTGCCGGGCCGAGGTGTCCTTTTCCTCGCTCTGCTGGATTAGGCAACGCATCTCGGCGAGGAGGGAACGAAATTCCCGCTCGCGCTTGTCTTCATCCTGCTCGGCACGGCCCCAGGCTTCGCGCGCCTCGATCCGCCGAAGGACGTCCGCCGGCAGCTCAAGCGAGTAATCACTTTGAAGCCGCCGGATATGGTCCAGTTTGGAAAGCGCCTCCGCCCAGCTTGCGGTCTCGGCCTCGCCCAGCAGGACAGTGCAGCGGGTGACCTGCGCTTTGCGCCAGGACTCATTCGCGGGCTGGTGCTTAAAACCAAACCCTTCGATCGCCACGACCTCCGCCACGACCGATTCGGGGTCGCCTCCTGCGATAAGGTCGTCGAGATGGAGAAGCCTGGCTTGGAGCACCTTGGCATCCAACCGCGCCAACTCAGACGCCGCGTTCGCGTCCGAGGGGTTCAACCGGACGATGCTTTGGAGGGCCTTCAATGCCTCTTCGTCATTGCGCGAGAGCACGGCCTTGCGGTAAGCCCCGTAGAGAGGATGGTCGGTCGATATCCCCTGGGCGTAACACTCATTGAGCGCGCGAACGGAGCGGGCATCGATTCTGTCCGCCACAGACAGGCCGTGTTGCTCACAATACGCGCGCCATCGGTCGGCCTCCCGAAATTCCAGCGCGGTGACACAATCCAGCAGGCTGGGCGGCGTCTCGGCCAGTTGGATGGCCTGGTGCCGATCCTCAGCCTTAAGCATCGCTTCGCATTGCTGGAGCCGGAGGTTCGTGGCGTGGCAGGCAGCGGCGAAATCCTCGGCCAGCTTCGGGGCCGCCGGCGAATCGCCTCCGGTATGCAAAGCATCGGGGATTCTGCGGACCATTCGCTGGATGTCGAAAAGGGTCATGGCCGTGGTTGGGCAGTAATTTGGCTTCGAAAGCTCTCAGGTTTATCGTGGTTTGGGTGTACGGACATCGCGATTCCACTGGGCGACATCCTCGGCAGGCTCCGGAAGCGCTGGCTGGCAAACCTTGCCGAGACCGTCGAGGAGTGCAGTGCCTTTGTCTCCGCCCTGAGAAGATGGGAAGATGACAAGCTCCTGGATAATCCCACGGCGGAACTGCTGGCCGACAACAAGCCGATCATCGAGCGGCTGCTTGCCTTTGGCGGCTCCCTTTCGCTGGCCACGGAAAACCGCAAGTTCCCGGATCGACGCATTACCGAGATGACGGCTGCCAGGCAGGTTGTCCTGCAACACAGGCTGCGGATATGGCATAGCCCACGTATGAGCAAGACCGAGTCGGGTCGCCTTCTGGCAGCCTGTTTCCCGGATGCCAATGAGCCCTGAACTGCAACGGCTCCTCACGGCGTTCGGGGGCGGAGTTACTGCGAGCCCAAAGGGCGTGCCAAATGGAAGGCAACCGTCGAAAGGCTGATTGCCGATGCGTCCAGCAAGTGCCCCGGCCTGAGCCGGGAGCAGTTCATGGACGCCGTGATTCCCCGCTATGAGGAGTTCCGACGGGCCCGCCGCAAACCGACGGCGCCTCCGCCTAAGGCCTGGGCCGTAGCCAGCGGGATATGTCGCTTGGGACCTAGATTGTTTCCTTGGCATACGCAGGTGACTCCCGCGGGTTAATTGCTGGATGTCGAGAAGGTTCTTGGCTGAAGAATCCCAGAGGCTCATTGCGTTACTCCGTTCACGCTTACCTTGTCGAAGTTGGCCGTCACACGGGCGTTCGATTTCCCAGAGCAGATGGCAAATCCAAGCAGGCCCTCGCTCTGCATTGATATGACTCTGACGCCCCAAAATGGCTCCCATGACTGGCCATTGGTTGAAAATGCGGCGCTAAAGTTATTCCCGTTGCGCTCCAAGCTAAGATATAGAGAGGGGGCATCTGGCCGAGGCCCACTATGCATGGGGCATGACCTTCCAAGAGAGGGACGCTCCACACAATAGAGAAGGGTTGAGGACGCCCCGACAAAAACAGAAGGAGCATCATTTTTTTCAGACCCGCGGATCATTATTCCGCACATCGTGTAAGGAGATTCGCCTCTGGCTTGGGATAGACGCGCGGTGAATAGCACCGAATTAGAAGCCGCGCGATGTACGAAATAGAAGTTATCCGAGTACTGAGCAATATTCCTTCCACAGCCGGTTAAGAAGAATGTACCGCCAGCGTAGTTTTTCCGACAAGTTCCAGGAGCAACTTCACCCACGAGAGTTTCTTTCCACTGGTCCGGCCAAGGCTCATCCGGGTCGCTCAGGGCCTCGGAGTGTGATGTGCGCGTACGAACATCGGGTTCAAGTTGTCGAGAACTTGGGTCAGCAGTGCCAAGCAGCTGGTGGAGATTGGCTGAGGCCTTCATCGCGCCGGGGGATTCCAGGGGATTTTCCGCCTTGGGCGCATTGCTTCCTGCAATTGTTTTGGGGATAGGAGGGTGATTCGTCGATCCCGTAGAGGCCTGCTGTGGGCTCGTGGTAGGCTTTTGTCCGCGTCGCATCGCGAGCCTTATGCCTGCCACGGCTGATACCATTAGGAGCATGAGAGCCACCACCAAAAAGGCGGCCCTCCACCTCCGTTTCCGGCGCTCGCGTTCTTCTCCTTTCCTTTCTGCCCACCTCATCCTATCTGCCTCGATTTCCTCTCCAGTTTTTCTGTGGCCGCCCCAGCCCGCCGCAGCTTTGGGCCGGACGCTCAGCGGCTCTCTCGGCGCCAGTCGCAGAGGTTGATCGATCGAGAGCTCGGCCACACCACTGTCTTTGCAGCCGGCGCGATTTTCGGCCTGAACCATGTAGCGCTTGGCGCGCCCTGCGGGTTGCTCCTGCAAAACCGGGCCGGAACGTCCGGCCAGTTCGACGGGCTTGCCCCGCTCGATTTCGAACCACCGGAACCTGGGAAAAGGAACCCCGTCAGCCCTTGCCTCGAGCCGCACTGATTCGCCTTCGGTGATTGTGCCTCTGTCCAGCGTGATCTCCACCGTTGTGGGGGCCTGCCACCCCTTCTGAGCGAAGATCCTCTCTTCGGCGGTGACCCCCGACGCCCGAAGGCTGCACAAAGAAAGGCAGGAAGCGCCGGCCATCCTCGCAACGCCAGGGTTTTCAGTGTGAGCCAGCCGCCAACGGAAATCGGGGGGATTGTCCTGTTCCTGCATCGAAGTGGTGAAGGTATATTGCCAGGCAGCGGCTTGGAAGTTCCGGCGGGTGTCCCTTAGTTCGAGCAATTCGGTGCTTTCTGCCAGCAAGCTCAACGCTTCATTCTCACTGATTCCGTCAATACCGAGACAAGTTCCCTGTTTTAGCTCCAGCAGGCCGTAGCCATTTACAGCATCCCCGCTGAGGCGCTGCCATGTCTGCGCAGGGAGAGAGGATGTGCTCACCAGGGAGCCGAGGTTGCCCCAATCTTCGTTCGAGAGTTGCCGGGGCTCCTTGCCCCAGGCGGCCAACCAGCCTGACCAATTACGCAGAATCACCGCGGGGGTTGGAAACTGGCGGAGTTCCTCCGGGGCCACGACGAGATGGTGGGCGATGAAGTTCGTGCGACCGCTGTAGTCCAGGCCGGCGTCCTGGATGCGGCTGAGCACGTGGAATCGGCTGCCCCGAATATCCACCACACGATAAGCGGAGATTGGGCGCTCCTGCCCGCCGGCCAGGGACAGGTGCTGGTAGTAGCTCAACTGCTCCAGCCGGAGCACGAGCGGCTCGCGCATCCCGGCGCTGCGCGCCACCGTGCAGTGGCCGGATCGTCCAGCAACCAGGCCGCGTGGAGCGCTCGTGTAGATGAGTTGCTGGGGCATGTTCTGACTTGGCGCGCAGACGGAAGCTCAGGAATCCGGTTCGCGGCCGGTTGCTTTTGTGGCGAACAGGTCGGGGCGGAGCTGCGACAGAATCCAGAGCAGAGGCACTTCGGCAAAAACCGGGGCCAGCAGAGACGGGTTCGGGACATACTCGCTCGGCCCGATCCTGATCGGCGTGTGTCCGAACGAACTGGCTGCGAAGAACATTACGGTCTCGCTCAACGCCTCGGCGTTGGCCACCACCGTCGGGCATACCCCGTACATCAAAGCGCGCAGCAGCGACGAGTTTGTTTCGAGCGCGGCCATGTCCAGCCAGCCTTTATGGACCGGATTTTGGATGGGGCTGCCGTCCAGCAGGCTAATCCAGGCATCGCACTTGCCCACCACGAAGGCTATAGGTGTGTGGACCTTTTCGCCGGCCCGCAAGTTGCGGAGCGAGACGATGCGCGCGCGCATTTCGGAAAGAATGATATCCTGTTGATCCACGATCGGCTTTTCCAATTGCGGGTCCTTGGTATCGCGCATGCGGCGCCGGAACTCGGGGTTATTGAACGGGTCGAAAAGGAACACGATCCCGGCCGCGGCGGCAACATGCTGGGCGCCCGGTTGCTCCACCACATTTATGCCCGGCTGGAAATGCTCCCCGGCGTTGTCATAGAAGACGAGCGCGCAGTGGCCTTGAACATTCTCAGCCGGGGCCAGTGTGTAAACGAAGGGCCGTGGCAGCGCGACGTTGCGTCCCTGTCTTGGCAACCGCTCGTACATGGCCCCCTCGAACACCGTCTTGGCGAGCTTGGCCTCCGCCGGGGACTGAGCGCCGAAGAGGGCCTTCCGCATGTCGTTCACGGGGGCATTCCCGGTGGGATCGCTGTCTTGAAAAACAATCCCGAATTGGCGATACAGGGTGGCCGGAAGGACCTTGGTCAACACGCTGAGATAATAGGACTTCCCGGCACTGGCGTCGCCCACAATCGAGATGATATGATGGGGTATCTCCAAAAAGCCGGGCGGCAACTTCCGCCGGCAGTGGGGACAGGCGATGTCCGAACAGGGCATTGCCATGGCGTCGAGGGCTTGGCCGGCATTGTTGAACCGGGTCGCCAGAAACCGTTGTTGTGCATCTTCACCCAGAATGGGATCACCACGCAAAGAGTCGTGGACAGCGATGTGCATGATATTCTCGCGGTCGAAGCGCAGCCAGCAGACTGGACAGGTGTGTTCGCCTTCGAGATTCGGCGCCGGCACCGAAGATGGCGGTCCAGGGGCTTGGGGGTATCCAGGGGGTAGGGGAATTGTTTGAGTCCCAGCTTCGGGAACCGGTTCCGGCACGAGGAACTCGCCTTGGCAGTGAGGGCAGTCCACCGCTTTGCCAGCAGCGTCCTCATCGGCCTTCAGCTTTTGCCCGCAAAATGGGCATAAGAAACGAAATTCCATAGCTCCAATCCCCGAACGCAGACCCGTAGATTGGTGGCAGTTTAAGTGGTCCTCTGTTCCAAAGTAAAGACAAAAGGGGTAGCGCCGCAACGCCAAGTACGGAGGCGACCGAATGGAGCCAGAGGGCGCTGATGGTTGAAGGTAGATGGCTGGCGGCGGGGCGGAGTTTCAGGCTGGGCGCCAGAGGGGGCGTTGCTGCCAGTCGGCGGGGAAGCCCAAGTGAGGGAAGAATTTGGGGTTCAGGGTGATGAGATGTTGGAAAAGGCGCGTGGGCCAGGCGGCGGTGGGTTCGATGACCCCCAACATGTGAGCGAGCAGGACCAAGGTGTTGTAGATGAGGCGGGGCGCGGCCGGATTCAGGTTGGGAATGACGGCTGCAGGAGTACTGCGTGGGAGTTGGAGGGTGATGGTAAATCGCCGATTCCAAAGGCGCGAGTGGTGGGCGCAGAGATTGCGGACGTAAGCGCAATGTTGAAGGAGTGACTCGAGGGTTTCGGGTGAGAGGCCGTAGGTGGTGGATATTTGTTTGCGTTCGCTGTTGCGTTTGAGGTTCTCGTAAAAGCGGCTGAGCAGGCCAAATGACATGACTTCACAGGCGGCCCAAATGGGCGGGCGCAGCATGTGGTATCGGTCGCGGTAATGGGCAACGAAATCTTCGTGACTGCGGCTCAATTCGTCGTCCAAACGGGCGAGAGCGTCCGTATGGCGTTGGGAATTGCGGAAAACGGGGGCGTGCTCGTAGGCCTGCGGTCCGTGGGCGTGAGCGAGGACATAGGCCCAGCGGGAGCGGACGGAGATTTCGACTCGTTTGACGGCTTCGCTGACGAGCTGGCGCAAGATGCGATCGAAGCGGTAGAGATTCCAGAGGTCGTCGAAGGTCGTGCCGTCCACGAACTGGTCAAGGTTGCCCTGGACGGTGATAGGGAAGCGGTAGGCGGAGAGGCGGTAGTAGTTGTGGTGTTGGAGGCAGTGGAGGGCACGGGGTTCGTCGGTGACGATCAAGCCGCGGCGTTTGAGAATGCCGAGCTGCTCGGTATAGGTTGTGGGGGGCTTGTTGCAACTCATGGATGGCGCCGGAAATGAGCAACCCGCCGATTTGGGCATTGTTAAGAGGCCTAGCGGGTATTGTTGAGCGGATCATCGGCCGTCTGGGCGTATTAGTCAAGGAAAAAAAGCAATGCCTGAAATGCCAGTGGGCGCATCCCGACGCGGCCCCCGAGCAGGGACGGAAAACCCAGCCCCCCTTCCCCCCCTCCCATGCGCTCGGAGCGAGTGGGAGGGGGGGATCCATTTTTGCCCGTTACCCAGGTCGGCGGCCCGCCTGCGCTGCGCTCCGGCGGGCCTTGCCCTGGGCTATTTTCCGCTGCCCCTTGGGGGGCAGAAGAGTGCCGCGGTCTGTGCTGGAGAATTGGATTTTGGGGGCAGTGGTGGGATGCGTCCAATGCCAGGCAAAGGAGTGAAAGAAACCGCCTGACGGTTTGTTTGCCGGATGGCCGATGAAGCCGAGGGGGGCTACTGCAAGACGGCCATGGTGGTGAGGCGGGCCTGGGCCTGGCGGGAGAGGCCGCTCAACACCATCGAGACATGGTAGCCGGTGTGTTTGTTGCCGGTACAGGAAATCACAACGCCGGTGCAGTGGATTCTGCCCCCGTCGCCCGGAGATTGGAGGGTCAGGGTCATTTCCGCCCAGGGAGAGAAAGGCATGGCGCTTCGGAATTCAATGCCGTTCTTATGGAAAATGACGGAGTCCGGTGAGAGGGACAGGCGGGTTTGGCGGGTTTCGACCGCGACGGAGTCGGCGGCATGTTGGAAGGAACCATTGGTTTCAGCTTTTCTCGCGCTCATACAACAGGGTCAGATTACCATGAAGGGCGGAAAAGTCAAATTAGTGAATCGCGGTCAGATAATTAGCAGATGGAATAGAAGGGCTACCATTCGATGACGGCGGCGCCCCAGGTGAGGCCGGCGCCAAAAACGACGAGGAGGATCAAGTCGCCGGGCTGGAGGCGCCCGCTCTGGGCGGCCTCATCCAGGGCGATGGCCACGGAAGCGGCGGAGGTGTTGCCGTATTTGTGAAGGTTGATGAAGAACTGGCCGGGTTTGGCGCCCAGGCGTTCGCCGACGGCGTCAATGATGCGGAGGTTGGCCTGGTGGGGGATAATGCACTTGATGCGGGAGATATCGATTTCGCAGCGGCGGAGGGCCTCCTCGGCGGCGGTCTGCATGGCCTGGACGGCGCTCTTGAAGGTTTCCTTGCCTTCCATTCGCAGGTAGTGGAGGCGGGCGGCGACGGACTCGGCGGTGGCTGGGCAACGGCTGCCGCCGCCGGCCATGAAGAGCAAACCGGCCTTCCGGCCGTTGGCGCCCATGACGGCGGTGAGGAGGCCGTGGGCATTGGGGCGGTTGCGCAGGATGGCCGCGCCGGCGCCGTCGCCGAAGAGCACGCAAGTGTTGCGGTCCTGCCAATCGACGATGGAGGAGAGTTTTTCGGCGCCGATGACCAGGACGGTGTCGTAAGTGCGCGACATGATGAACTGCTGGGCGATTTCGAGGCCGTAGATGAAGCCGGAGCAGGCGGCCTCGAGATCGAAGGCGGCGGCGCGAAAGGCGCCGATTTTCTGCTGGACCAGGCAGGCGGTCGAAGGAAAAGGCATGTCCGGCGTAATGGTGGCCAGGGTGATGAGTTCGATTTGGTCCGGGGTGACTCCGGCGCGCTGCATGGCCAGACGGGCGGCGCGAGCGGCCAAATCCGAGGTAAACTCGTCTTTGGCCGCTATATGGCGCTCTTTGATGCCCGTGCGGGTGGTGATCCACTCGTCGGACGTGTTGACCATTTTTTCCAGGTCGGCATTGGTGAGGACGCGGGCGGGGACGTAAGAGCCGACGCCGGCGATGGAACAGGTGCGGCCCTGGAAGTTGTATTTGGCGCGTGGGTTTCTGAATTTGGTGGTGGGAGTTGGACTCATGCCGTATGGGGCGTGGGGGAGGTTGGCAGGGTTGGGAATGCTCAACCGAAGGACAGCTCGCGGGTGGCAGCCGGCTCGAAGGCCGCCAGACGCTCGTTGGCGCGGGCGATGTCCCTGGCGATGGTCTGGTTGACCTGGAGGTGGATGTTTTCGGTGGCCACGCGGATGGCATTGGCAATGGAGCGCTCGCGAGCGGAGCCATGGGCTTTCATGACGGCGCCGTTGAAGCCGAGCAGGGGAGCGCCGCCCGAGCCTTCGGGGTCCATGCGCCGGCGCATCGCGCGAAAGGCATTTTTAGCCAGCAATGCCCCGAGCTTGCGGCGGGGATTGGCAGTCAGCTCGTGCTTGAGGAGGGAAAACATCGCGAAGGCCAGGCTCTCGCAGGTTTTGAGCACAATGTTGCCCACAAAGCCATCGCAAACGACGACGTCAACACGGTCTTTGAAAAGGTCGTGGCCTTCGACGTTGCCGATGAAATTCAAGTCGAGTTGTTTGCAGAGCTGGAAGGCCTGGAGGGTCAACTCGTTGCCCTTGGTGTCTTCGGTGCCGACGCTCAGGATGCCGACGCGCGGGTTGGGGCGATGAAGTATCTCGCGGGAATAGATGCTGCCCATAATCGCGTAATGGGCCAGGTGGAGCGGCTTGCATTCTATGTTGGCGCCGGAGTCAAGGAGGACAAATTCACCGTCCGGCCTGGGGAGAATGGTCGCGATGCCGCCGCGGGCGACGCCTGAGATGCGGCCGAGCTTGAAGGTGGCCGCGGCGAAAATGCCCCCCGTGTTGCCGAGCGAAACCACGGCGTCCGCGCTGCCCTCGCGGACCAACTCGACCGCGCGCACAATGGAGCAGTCCTTCTTGCGGCGCACGGCGGCAGCGGGTTTGTCATCCATCGTAAGGACTTCGCTGGCATGGATGACGCGAACGCGGTGGTCGCGGAATCCGCCATGGGGCAAGGCGGCGTGGATGTCGGAGCGGTCGCCGACCAGGAACAGGGCGGTGATTTGCTTGCCCGTCTCCAAGGCGCGCATGGCGCCTTCAATGACGACCCCGCAGCCGTGGTCGCCCCCCATGACATCCACTGAGATTCGCATAAGGCGGTCCGGACGCGGAGGAGGAGGTTCCGCGCCGCGTGGGGTCCCTTAAGCCACCGTCTTGACGGTGATAACCTGTCGTCCCTTGTAATAACCGCAGGCGGGGCAAACGCGGTGGGGCAGGCATGGCACAGCGCATTGGGGACAAGGGCTGAGCTGGGGCAGAGTGAGGACGCTGTTGTAGGCGCGGCGCATCCGCTGGCGGCTGTGGGACGGTTTACGTTTCGGGACACCCATAATTGGTTATCGTTGTTAAAATGTTTCTATGTTAAAGATTTCAGAGTCTCTGCGCGCAGAAGGCCCACGCCCGCCGCGAGCCGGAACGCCGCCTTCTTGCGGCAGCAGCCTCAAGATCAAGAGTCTCTGCACGCAGAAGGCGCCCCAGGATACGTCCAAAGGGCCGGCGGTTTCAACGTCAAAACTTCAACTTGTTCAACTCAGCCCAGGCGGACGCTCCCCCGGCCTCTGCCGCGCCGGGGATGTCCGCCTGGGCCGGGCTGCCCACCGGCATCCTGGGCAAGCCGCGGCATTCCGGGTCACACAACGGATGTTGCGGAATCTCCAGGAGAATATCCTCCCGCAGGTAAGGCGTCAAGTCCACGCAGTCGTTCAGGACCCTGACGCGGTCCTCGCCATGGAGCGGGAGGTGGCAGGTCCAGGCCTTAAACTCCAGCGGGAACCCAAAAGACTTCAGGCAGCGGACGCACTGGCAGGCCAGCATCAGGCGGAGCCGCCCCTGGACCAGCAGCGCGTCCTCGAGCTTCTGCACGTCCAGCGCATAATCCAGCGGTTCGTCCACCCGGATGACCTCGTCCTTGGTATCAATGTCCAGTTCGGACACCGTCAACCGGCCTTCCAGGTGGACATCATGGTCCTCCAAATGACGAAGATTGACTTTCAACGACATAAGACTCCCTTCAGGCCGGCTTGCGGGACAACTTCGCGGCCAGGGCGGTCCGCACGTGCGCCGGCACAAACGCGCCCACGTCCCCCCCCAGCAAGGCGACTTCTTTGACCAGCCTCGAGCTGAGGAAAGTATAGGTGTCCTTTGGCATCATAAATATCGTTTCGATGCGCTCATTCAAGGTACGATTCATCAAAGCCAACTGGAATTCAAATTCAAAGTCCGACACGGCGCGCAAGCCCCGGATGACCGCCTGGGCCGAGCGCCGCTCGACGTATTGAACCAGCAGGCCCTGAAACATATCGGACTCGACACGGGGCAGAGGCCTCACCGCCCGCGCAACCATTTGCACCCGCTCCTGTTGCGTAAACAAGGGATGCTTGCTCTCATTGGCCGCCACCGCCACGATCACGCGGTCAAAGAGCTTGGTGGCTCGACGGATGACATCCAGATGCCCGTTGGTTATCGGGTCGAAACTTCCGGGATAAATCGCCGTTCGCATCGGGCCACACTAGTGTGGTGTCCCCCAAATAGCTACACATTTGTTGCGCCGCTTATGGGTTCTAACGTGATTGAGACATGCGGGAAGAGCGACCTGCGCCCTTGCAGGGCGCAAGAGCCCGGTAAGGCCGGCTTTTCCAGGGTGTTTTACCCTGGGCTGGTGTGCGGCGCGCTTTCAGCGCGGACTCGATGGACAGTCTGGGCGCAGCGCGAATGTCCAAACTCCAATGGCACCGCGTAGCGGTGCTTGAGGGTAGCCGTGGACTTCCAGTCCTTGGCATTACCCACATCTTTTCATCCTCCCATTAGGATTTCTGCTCCCTCACACATCCACATCAGCCGATGCCAGCCGCGCCAAATCGTCTGCCAGCCTGGCATGCCATCGTGCTTGCGTGCCAAGAATCCTCCCAGCCGCGCCGTCGCTATTATCACGTTCTGATTGGTCCACCCGCCCTTGGGCTTTCCCAGCTTCTGCTCCAGCATGGTCAGCATCTCCGGCCCGAAACTCGCCGCCGCCTCAAATGACCCCGGCCGGCTGCGGGCCAGCAGCTTGGTGCTGAGCAAGCGCACCGCCACCACGGCTAGCACGGCGATCAGCGCCTCTAGTCGGTAGGCGCGTTCCAATTGGCTGTCCTCCACCCCCGCTCCGGTCTTAAGCGCTTGATGATACTCGTCGATGCACCACCGGCTGACATAGCACCCCACTACCCGCTGTGCTTCAGCCCAGGTAGCGCACGGCAGCGAGGTCAACAGCACCCAGTGCAGTGGCTCTTTGACCCATTGGGGTGCATGCACTTCTCTGACCTCCACCACCCCAACCCCAGGCAAGGGTGGCTGCCAGCCGCCTGGACGCCACGGCCCGTCCAGATCCACGCGCACGCTGCGAACCTCCACGATCGCCGCGCGCGCGGGCTGGCTCCCGCGCGCCCGCACCTCCACCGTGGTCTGGCCCAACACGGGCGCCCGGGCCAGCGCTTCCCATAAGTGCCCGGCCTCCTCCGCCAAGCGCCGGTCCTGATAGCCGCGAATCACAAAGTCCACCCCCCGGTCCTGACACCAACGCATCGGCTCGTAAAAGTCCGATTCGCAATCCGCCACGTAGATCCATTGGCAGCCCTTGGGGGGGAGGGCCCGTTGACTTGAACGCCTCGGCCCACCGTTGCGATTTGCGGGGCCGGCCCAGGCGTTGGCGTCGGCTTTCCCCCGGCGGTGCGGGCCAGGGGCAGCCACAGCTTTGCCCAAATAATCCGACGACGCCGCACTCGGGCCGATGCTCCAGGTTCCAACCCTCAATCCGCAGGGCCAGCGCGCTATGCAGCTCGAATCCTCGCCCCCCCATCTCCCAGGTAGCCTAAGTCCTCCGTGGCCGGATGATCCAAGTAACTCACCGCCGTAGTGTCCTCAATGATCAAATACTGCCCGGGCTGCTGGCAGGCCCGGCGCGTACCTTCCACGTGGGGGGCGATGATGAGCTCGAAACCGACCTTGCCTTGCTCGAAGAAGCGATAGGCCGCTTTGAGTTCACGCCAAACCGGGAAGGCCTGCGGCAGGGTGCCGCCCGGATTCTTGGCCAGGTTGGTGCCGATCTTTACCAAACGTTTGGTGCGGCGTCGGTCCCCCAATTCGGCCGACGCAAATTGCTCCTCTGCCCATGGGGCGGGCGCCATTAGCATGCTGCTCATAAACGCCCGGATGAGGAACCGCGAAAAGCGGGCGGCCTGAGCGCCGTCAGCAGATAACAGAACTTACAATATAAGACTGGTTAAATCAACCAGTTAGAAGATGTGGGTAATGACAAGGACTGGAAGTCCACGGCTACCCTCAAACACCGCTGCGCGGTGCCCAGCCGCCCTGGCCCTTTGAATCGTGGTACTGGCGCCCGCCAAACCTGAAGTGAGACAAGAAAAATGTCCAAATTCCGGAGCACGCCGTTGGCGTGCAGAATGTCCAAGTAACCGACTTGCCAGCCCCCCGCGAATAGGCGTGCTCATGGCGGCGGCCCCTGGGTTTGCACGGCCGCGCCGGTGTAGCGGAGGCGGAAGCACTCGACGAACTGCAGATCGGCAAGGGACTCCCAATACTCGATATAGGCCCCGTTCAGGTAGAAGGGACCGGCAACCGGCGTCCACGAAGGAGAGAGAAGATTCGATTCCGATTCGAGAGTGAAGCCGGCGGGATTGGTGTTCCAGTAAACAACCACATTGGTTGGTGTTTGGCGGATGAAGAGGCTGGGCTGCGGGCCGGTGTACGCGGAGTTTGTCGGAGCCAGCACGATGGAGCCTGCAAAATCGATAGCATCGCCGGGCGTGGTCGGCAGGCGATAAGGCGGGCCGTCGCAGGTTTGGCGGTCCGAGCGGAGTGGGACTACCCACAGGCCGTTGGTGTCGAACACGGTCCCGGCGAAGACTACGCCCTCGCCGTCCGGCAACCACAGAGCGCCGTAGGGAAAGCCGTTCGTTTTGTCGGAGAATCCGCTGATTTGGGCGGGGGGTTGGGCGCCGCTGGCGTCGGCCACCCAGAGATTTTGCGCGCTGTCACGGAAGGCCAGATTTGCCCCGTCGGGCGACCAGGACGGCCAGGAGGCGCCGTAAACCGACGTAACCACACGTTGCCCCCCGACATAAATCCCGGCGACATGGCCGCTTGGATTCAAATCGTGGAATGCGATGCTCCCGTCGGCAGGGCTGCGGGTGGGTGCGGCGCTATAGCAGTCGACGGTGAGGAGGCTGGTGAATCCGCCGTTGGTGTCCAGGTCGCCGATGGCGCAGCCATAATCCGTCAGCAAGGCCGCGCCGTTGGTTTCCCACTCGAAGTCAGTCACCGCGCTGGGCGCGGTTGCCAGCATGCGTTCGGAGCCTGACTGAAGGTCGCGTATCCAGAACTCATTCGTGTTGCGCAGGAAGGCGAGCCGGCGGCCATCGCGGGTCCCGTGCGGGCGGAAGCCTTGCGTGATGTAGGTGTCGGCGCTGCCGTCGAGGTTGATGGCCCAGATTCCCCCGGCACGACGGCCATAGAAAAGCGTGCCACCCTGGGAGATGACAACCTGGTTGGTGTTCAGGCTCGGCGGCGCGTTGGTGTTGGTGGGACCAATCACGGCGGGTGGGGGAGGCGAAGAGGTCAGAGGCGCGCCCAGCGAATAGGCGGCGCATTGCAGGCTGGCGCGCGCGCCGCTGCTGTTCGTTCCGTAATACTGCACAGTCGCGTCGTTGGTAATCACAAACGGACCCGCATAATTGCGCCAGGCGCCCGCGGAGTTCACCCGGTAGCGCACGCCGGAGTTGGCGGGCGAGGCGGTGAATTGCAACGTCAGGGGACTTCCGTAGGAGCCTGGCGGCGGCGCAATGGAAACGAGAACGGGTTCCACCGCGTGGACGGGAGAGTAGGCGAAGATGGAAATGGCGGGATGGTATTGGTTGCCCGTGGCGAAGGCCGAACCGGGCGGAGGCGCTCCCAGGTTGCTGGTAACCGCGTTGCCCAGGCCGCCAGCGGCCCCGAAATCGCCCTCCGTTACCGCCTGCACCGAGCCGGGCAGACCGCTCACCCCGTCCACCCAATCCGGCGAGTTGAGCGAGGCGACGAAGCCCGGCGCGCGATGGACAAATGGCTCCAGTTGGAACAGCCACACATTGGGCCGGCCATTTCGGGATGTGACGTGAGGCAGGGTCGAGGCGCTGCGTTGTGTGAAGGTCATCCCATCGAAAGTGATGATTTGCGCCCCGGTCGACGCAGCGCCGGGCGCGGCGTCCAAGAGCGCGAATTGCCCATTGGCCAGGGCCATTATCCCGGTGAACACATTGCCCGCCGCGCCGGCCCCGGATTGGTATTTGGAAGAAAGGACCGCCGAACCATTTGACAACGTCAAGCCTTGCACGCCGTCGCCGAACTGGATGATGGCGCCGTTTGTGAGGACGATGACCTCTTGCACCGGTTCGTCCAGGGTCACCTCGAGCGCATCCCCGAAGGCGAGAGCGCCGTTGGTCTGCAGCAACGGCACGATGAAAAGGTTCGTGTCCCCAGGCTGGTAGAAAATGAAGCGAGGCAACGGTTCGCCATTGAAATTGCCGAAGGCATAATCGCTGCCAGGAGCCAGATTGGTCCACGCAAGGAGCACGGCTGGCGCATTTGTGAATTGCCATACGTGCAGCGCGTCGTTCGTGGCGCCGCGGACGATGCCAACCCCGAGAGACGGGGCGCTCGAGTCCAGCGCAAGCCCGTTGGCGCGGTCGAAAGGCCCGGTTTCCGGGAATGAAGTATTGGAGACCGGGGCGCCGCCCGCCATCGTCAGGTCGAGCACCTCGGCGCCGCCGTCGTTGTCGGAGCTGGCCACCAGCAGAAACGAGGCGCCCAGCGCTGCGACTGCGTGCGGGCCAAGACCAGCGGGGGCGAACGTTTGCGGCGCGCCGGCGGAATTGGTCTCAGAAACGTCCACGATGCTCACCAGGTTGAAGCCCGGGCTGGTGACGGCGATGGCATCCTGGCTCGTTTGCAGCAGGGACCCGACGGCGCAACCTGTGACGTTTTCGACCCCCGTGGCCAAGGGGGCGGACCATGTCAAAGCGCCGGCGCCATCGCCGTAGCCGACGCGCGCATTGCCGCTCAACTTATCGAGCACCAGAACGTCGGGGATGCCGTCGCCATTGAAATCGCCCGAGGAGAAAAACTCGCGCGGCGTTTCATAGACAAACCCGGCCTGGGCCGCGAGGGCCATCGCTATGAGGGCCGATAAGATGCTGAAGCGCCGCATGCTCATGGGGTTGTTGGGATGTCCACGGTCCCGGCGTCAATGATTTCCGAGACCTCGCGTTGATCGTTCAGACGCGCGGCGTAGTAATGGTACCTCGCGCCGAGGATGACCGGCTGTTGGTCGCGCAAGTAGAGGAACGAGGCAGGTGGATAAACAGAGCTTTCGGAGCCTAGGGCGATGAGCCGGTCCGGGATGACCGTTGCGTCTCCATTGCTGTTGATCCATGGAACGCGTTCGAGCAACGGCGTGACTTGCGTGACATTGCCCGAAACGCGCGGGAAATTGGCATTCGTGGCCTGCTGCCGGTAAACGACGATAGGGAGGAGTGGTTGGCCGTTCTGATCGGAGGACTGGGAATAGCGCTTGAAAACGAAAACATTCGGATCGGTCGGGCCGGCGTAACCCGCGAAATTCGTGACGGCGATGTTATTGGTTTGTGTAAATGTGCCGTAGAGTCGCGCAAAACGAATTCCCACAGGGTAGTTGGGGTCCAAGTACGGCACTCTCGTCCGGGGATTCACGTATGCGAGCAACACGGCCGCCACACGCGGCGAAGGAACGGCGGAGCCTGCCCCAGGCACGGCGGACGGATCGTCGAACAAAGTGACCGGCGGAAGCGGGCGCGCGGGCCAGGGCACAGTCAGGTTTGCCGGCGGCGGCTTCCAGGTAAATACCCATTCGGTCGAGGCGTCTCCCCAATCGCCATGGGCATCCTCGGCCGCGACCGAAATATGATAGGTCGCGTTCGGGACCACATCGGCGGTTATCGAGAATTGCGGTCCGGGCCCGAACCCCGGGCCCGCCGGCGGAGTCACGCGCCAATCTTCAAAAAGCGAGGCGACAGCACTGTCCGTTCGCAGCCCGAAGAAGCGGGTGTTCGGGTTGGGAGTGGGCAGGGCGAACAGCGCCAGGCTGGTGAGTTGCGACCGCGCGATCAGCCCGCTCTGCGGCGGGTCCTGGTGAATGCGAACCTCGAAGCGATACACGCCCGCCGTCGGGCAGAACCAAGTCAAGGCCACCTGGGGATGGCTGGTGTCGCCTATGGCCCTCGGTTCGGAGAGGGTAGGACGCGGCGGTTTGGGCGGGACGCTGTTCTTGCAGCCGATGAGCGCCAGGGGACTGCCGTGGCCGTTTTCATCGAGCAACTGCACAAAGTAGCAGAGCCGCGCTGCGCCCGGCGGCATGGCATCGTCGGTGACAACGAGTTCGTTATAGGGGTTGGCCTCGTCGTACAGCGCGCGTCCCTGGGCAATCATCGTTTGGCCGGCGCCCTCGGCGCTGCGATAGACGCGGTATTCGCGCGTGCCCGGGGTGAGTTGAAAGCGAACATGTATCGGGGCGATCGGGCCGCCATCTCCCGCCCGCGCGACATGCTGGTCGCAAGAGCCTTCGAGCGGCAAATTGAGGATGCAGCCCTGGAGCGGGGGAAGCGCCGCAATCACGCACGGACACAAATAGATGGAATAGACGCCGTTGGTGTCGGGGGTGGCCGCGCCGAGATCGACCCATGAAAGACCGTTGTTGGTCGAGTATTGAATCAACACGGCTTGTCCCGCCGCCTCGGGAAAGAGCATATGCACGGCGCCGCTCTCGTCGCGGGTTGGGTTGGTGGGCGGGAAGCAGGCGGCGGCGCCATTGGCGGCCTGGAGCAGCGGATCGCTGGAATTGAGGGCCGTCAACAAGAGCTCTCCCGCCTGGAAAACCGCCTCGGTGATCTGCCCGTCCGGGGGCGAGCTCTTTGTTTGGTAGAAGGCCGGTGGGGAAGCCTGGCCGTAATAATTGCCGGCCACGCAGCTCACATCGAACTCACTGTAGAAAGCGGCTTGCTTCGGAAACGGCACATCCACGGAGAGGCTATTGCCGTCCGGCGGAAAATAGAGCGGTCCAAAAGACTGCATCGTCTGGGTGAAGTTGGTATTCCCGACCGAGAGCTGGACCCAGGCGACACCCGCATCGCGGCGCGTCACGGTCACGCGATAATGCCACGAGTTGGTGTCCGCGCCATTGGTGTTGGCGAGAGAATCGTGCTGCGCGAAGGCGGCGATGGGGGTGCCGCAACTGCCAACCAATTGGCCCGTGGTGGCGCGGGGCGCATCACGCTGGCGCAGGACAGCGGAGGCCGGCGCGCTGTTTGGGGAGAACAGGAGCCCGCCGGCGCTCTGGCTGACGGCGCGCACGGTGTACCAGTAGTTGCTCGGCCCCGGCCCGCCGAGGGCTGTGTCGAGCAGAAACCCGAAATTGGTCTGGGCAACCTGCGGGGCGATGCCCGCAACGTAATTGGACGGAGTGGCGTCGTTGACCAGGGCCATGGATGGATTGGGCCAGCGATAAACCCAGTATTCGGCGACCATATCATTTATGTTAGTGTCCTGCGCCCAGCGGACGAGCAACCGCGGTTGGGCCGCCTGCACGGTATTGAGCACGCTCAACTTGGCCGGCGCCGGCGGCGGCATCTTGCGGCTTGCGGTGGCCAAGCCGCCCGGCGAAACCAGGCCGTCGCGCCCCAGGATGTCGCGCGCGGTGATGAAATAGTAGAACTGGTCGCCGTCATTGAAAGGGGGCGCCAGGTATCCCGGGGGAACTTGCCCCGGTGGGAAGTGCGCGCTGCCGGGCGAGTGTCCATTGCTATCGGAGAAGAAGTAGGTCGTGCGGTCTGTGGGGTCGTCCGGCCCGCCGGGACCGGGCAAGGGGGCGTAATCGGTCGTGGCGACGACCGGAAACGAATTGACCCGCTTGAAGGCCGGCTTGGAGAGATCGGCCGGGGCGGGCGGGGTGACATCGTAGTGGCCCGCCTGGGCGTCCGCAAGGGCGATGCGCCAGACGTTGAACCCGAATTGCAGGAGCGAGAGCCGCCGCAACTCGTCCGGCGTCCCCCATCGCAGGCGGATGCGCAGATGATCGCTGGGCGCATTGGTCACCACCTGGAAAGGGAAGCCCGGCGCCGGCAAGACCACGGGAGCGCCCGGCGTAATCGTCACTCGTCCGATGACATCTCCGGCCGCCCCGCTGGCCGGGTCCACCTCTCTCACCTCGTACGTCGTGACGGCGTTGATTGCCTCTGCGAAGGCCTGGCCTGAGCAGAGGTTGAGCCCCGGGTGCAGGTGGGCAAGGATCATCAGCTCAGACATGGAGCCGGGATCGCTGGCGGCGACATGGAATGCCGCGATCACCTTTTGGGCTAGCGGCATCGCGCCGATGCCTGGCACGGTTTGAAAGGCCGTATCCAGCAGGTCGCTTAACACTCCCAAATCCTCGCCCAGGGAGACGGACTGATTCAGCAGAGTGCCGACCGCCGCCGCATCGGTTTGCTGGAAGAGCGTGCCGCGCAGGCTGAATGAACCAGGGTCGGCAGGGAGGCCCGTCTTGCCATACACTGCAAGCCGCCTTCCGGCCAGGAGCGCCGCCTGCGGAGAACCCAGGACAACGTAGGACCAGTTCTGCTGGCCGGAGTCCTGGATGGTCGTGCCCAAAGTGAAGACCAGGTTGGGCAGCGGTTGGGCAGAGGCGCCGGCCGCCAGGACCAGGATGAGGCCAACGATAGGCTTTACAAATCTCATGATTCACGCTCTTTACCAATGGACGGCATAATGAAGGCCCTGAGGAGATGCGGTGCCGACGACGGTGACGCCCTTGCAGCCGCTGAAGCAGACCGGGCAGGGGCCGATGCTGCCGCAGACATTGGCTTCGCCTCCAACCGTTAACGCGTGGGTCGCGCTGTCCAGGGCGAACAAGCCTGCCCAATCGGCATGGCCGTTCAAGGCACAGAAAAGCGAGGCGTCCACCGCCATTTTTTGGCGCCCGCCGATAGTGCCGAAGCTGGCGCCGCCCTGCCAATAGTAGGCCGTGGTAATGGATGCCCTGAGGTCCAGGACGCAACCGGCGCTGCTGTAGCCCAGTATTTCCGAGAGCGAAAGCCCGCCGCCGAATTCCACGTAAACCCCGCTGAAAGGCACCTGGCTGTTGACCAGGACCTGCTCGACATCAGGGTCGACGAACTTGAGCGGGTCAAGGGTGCAGGCCTGCCCGACGAACAGGCCGGCCTGCATGTCCACGGGCACGACAATCGGCACCGTGCAATCCACCTTGGTGGCAAAGTACAGCTCGTTTGCGCCGACGGCCAGGGTGGCCCCCAACTCCTTGAGCGAGACGCCTTCAAAACTCACCCCGCCGCCGATGACCAGCGACCCGCCCAGGCCGATGACCGAAACCGCCTGCCCCATGGCCGGGTCTCCTTGCAGGGTCCAGCGGGCCTCCGCCGAGAGTGTGAGCGATTGCCCGTCGGCGCCCCCCCAACCGAGCGGGACGTTCTTGGCGCCCAGCGTAATCTCCACCGCCGGGTCGCCGTTCGGGACACAGGCCACGGGCGCGGATTGAGAGGTCAACTCCGCAATGTCCATATAGGCGCTGAAGCTCATCTTGTCCGGCATGTTCATCTGCATGTCGGCATTGAGATGGATGTCCCGCAGGGAATCGCCGTCGAAGGTGGGCGCCCCGCGGATTTTTGCCGAGAACAGGTTGCCGCCCAGGAGGCCGGCTCCCTTCATGGCCTCCGGGATGCCATCCGTCGCTCCGGAAATCGCGTCGACCAGCGCGTTGCGGATGGTGCTGTTGATCTGATCGAACAAGACGTTCATGAGCTGATCCAGCAGCACATTGTCGTCGCCCAGGAATTGCCGGAAGGCCGTTTGGTAGTTCGCCGTCAGGACCGAGGAGAGGAAAGCGGTGACGATCTGCTGGCGGATGGCCTGCTGCACGGCGGCCGGGTTGGCCGTGAAGAGATCGCCGGCCGGCGTGAGCGCGCCAGCCAGGTAATTAGTTACATTTGCCGCCGCGGCTTGTAGAACGCCTTTCAGTTCGGTGCCATCGGCAAGCACCGAAGCCAGGGCCTGGTTGAATTCGCCGGAGGTGTCGTCCAACTGCGCCTTCACCTGGGCTACTTGATTGCTTGCATCCTCGATGTCAGACTGAATCTCAGCAAGCGTGGAATCGATGTCTGCCAGGAGCGGGTTGATCTCATCGTCAGTGAGGCTCGCGACGATATTCAGTGCGCCGCTTTGGTCGTGGACCAGTTGCTCGACGATTTTTGTGACCGCCTGGCGTTGCCCGGAGGCGGGGTCTTTGGCGAGTATCCTGTCGAGCAGGCCGGCGGTGGCTAGCACGTCCGTGAGCGTCTTGTCCAGCGTGAGCACCACGCTGCTCGCCTGATTGGTAATATTGTTGAGGGTGGTGATGCCCGTGGCGAGCGGTCCCGTCGGGGCGGTGATGTCACCATAGACTTGCTGGAGAAAAAGCGGCACGTTCGCCTGCGAATGAGCGGCCATTTGCGCCAGGAGCGGCTGCATTCGCGGATCGATCGCGTTGGCCAGGATCGGATTGAAGAAGGTCTGTGCGTCTTCGCGCAACGCGGCTTGCAACTCGTTGAGGCCGGTCACGTCCAGGGCTTGGCTCAAAACGCCGTAAACGGCGTTGGAGACCGACTGGAGAGGACCTATGTCGCCGTCGAGCGCGTCGTTCACGAAATCGAGGACCTTGATTTGCGGCAATTGCACGCTGATGTCCTGCGCGAAGTCGAAGTCAACCTTGCCGGGCGCCAACTCCTTGAGGCGGCTGTCAACGTTGATTATCGGCAGTTGGACCGGGGCGTTGGGGAGGAAACCCTCGAAACGGCGCAAGGCGCCGTCCCACTTCAACGGGTAGTCAAACGTCGCCACTCCCATCCAGTCCTTCTGCGCGCGGGGCCGGTACTGTGTGTTGGGCGAATTCCGGTAAGCGGCGATGTCCATCCCCTGCGGCCAGCCGTCGGAGTGCGGGTCGAAATTCACCATGTTGAAGAAATTGCTGTTATTGATGCCCCAGCCCTGGTCGGGCGCCGGGGACCCCGGCGCGGGCCAGCCGCCCATGATGTCGATCTGCGCGTTGGTGGCGGTTATCGGCGTGACGTGGAGATGAACCTTGATGTCGCCGAAAAACGGCGTCGCCAGTTTGCCCGCCAGGTTGAAGAAGCCCGAAGGGAGCGCGGCGGCCCCAGGCGTGGCCCAGTTGTTGAAGTAGCCCTCAGCGCACGTGGACAAGGTGAACATCGTGTTGCCAGGCCCTTGTAGGGAAAGCTGCCCGGGCACCACGAAGCGCGAATCCACGTTGGTCACGTTGTCCGAGACGGTGACCAGATTGCCGTTGGTCAGAAAGCCGAGTGTGGCATGGAGGGCTTGCGGGATAAAGGGCAGCTTGATTTCCGCGGCCATCGCGAGAAACCGGGGCGAGTTGCCGCACACGTCGTTGTTTGTGGGGTGGAAATCAATGCTCAACGGCGTGAAATCCACGTTCCAATACGCCAGGTGGTCCACGCCGCTCCCGGCAGGGACCGTGGCTGAAAGCAGATCGCCGCGGCAGGTCAAGGTCATCCGATCGAAAGGCTGTGTGAACCCGGCCGGCTGCGGCGGGAAGGCCACAGCGCCGGTGGTGACGGACTCCTGGTTTTGGCCGTCGAGGTAGGAGAGGCCAAAATCAGTAAATGTGAACGCGTAGCCGTAGAGGCTCATCCCGCTGGGAAACGAGCCGGCCTGGGCCTGGTGAATGCCGCTGACTCCGCCAAAGCGAACATAGTACTTCGAGACCGGGTCCAGCGCATACGGACCGCTGTCGCTCTGCCCGATGTAGCTCTGGCCCTGGGCCGGCGAACGGAAGTTCAAGCCCGCGTAATTCGCAAGCCCCTGGCTGTAGTTCGTGTCCCACGGCCGCTCGAAATACGAAGGGTCCGCGGCATCGCCAAAACCGGAGAAGAGCAGCACGGCGGCGCGTTGGGGGTCGGGCGCGCTGGTCTGGTCCGAGTGCAGGAACGTGCCTGCCATGCAAAACGCGCCCGCGGCGACCAGTCCGGCTTGTTGCGCGAAATTGCCGCCGGCTGCATAGCCCCATTGCAGCGTCGCCGCCGGCACAGAGCCGAAACCCAGCAATCCGCCGTCCGGCGTGAAGTTCAGTTGCCCGGTTGCCGGCGTGAAATCCAATTCCGCCGGTCCGGTTCGCCCCGCGGTGCAGTTGGTATAGACGCAATCGCGCCCGTAAAGCACCGGGACCAATCCCACCGTCAGGTAGCTGGCGGGGTCGGCCAGGTTATTCGTGATGGCAAGCAAGCCGGAGCCGGTGGGAATCTGGGCGCCGGGGGCATTCGAGGTGTAAGGAAAATGCGGGCGCAACTCCGGCGGGTTCAGGGCCAGTTGCGCCGTGATGAGCGCAGCCCCATTGGTGTCCGCCGCGACAACCAGCGAAGCACTTGCCAAGCTCGAGCCGCGCAAATAGCCGTCGTTCGAGATTCGGTTTGCGGTGTTAGGCTCGACCAAGCCGGGCGCCGCGGCTGTCAGGAGATCGTCCTCTTGTTGCCGCACGAAAGTGCCCCCTGTCGGGTTCATGACAATCTGGCCGCTGTGGACCTGCCAGGTGACTGCTGGCGCCGCAAACCAGAATGGCAGCGTCTCCTCGATGACATAAGTCGGCCCGGAGATGGTCAGGGCCGTGTCAGTCGGTTGCAGGTTGCCGTCCAAATTCAGCGTGCCGAGCGAGGCCTGGCTCGTTGTCAAATGGTTCCCCGTGCTGCTCGATAGGCTGAGGCCCAGCGGCAGGTTCAGGACGATGGATGCCGAGGCGCCCGTTGGAGTCAGCTCTTCGTTGGAACGTGTGAAAGAGATATTGCCGATGCTGTCCGTGTCCGGCGCCGGCCCGGCCAGCGGCGTGCTCCCCAAGGCGATGGCATCGCCGTTGCTCATGAGGATGGCGTTGATGGGGGCGCCGTTGCCGTAGGCGTGGTCGGGCTTGTTTACGAGAGCGCCGGTCAAGACATTCAGGGCCGTTGAAATGCCGCCGCCGGAAGCGGCGCCCCGCGTCGGGCCGAGGACGAGCGCGGTGAAAATCGTGTCCACCGGGCCGAACAAGAGATGGCCGTCAAAGTGCATCAGCGGCGTGGAAGAGAGGATGACGGCCTCGGTGATGGTCTGCGGCCCGGTGTTGACGGCATAGCTCTCGGCGACGCCAAGCTGAAAGGAGTCCTTCACCGAGTCGAGTTGCGTGTTCGGGTCCGGTTCGATGACAAGCGCCGGCGATTGCACGACCCCGCCGACGCCCAATGCCGGGGCGGCGGCCAGGAAGGGCTGGAGCGTGAGATCGAAGTTCGATGAATTATTAACCAGCGGCTCAGGCCCGCCGAGCGGGGCGCTTTGCAGCGAGGTTTGCAAAGTGAGGGTGACGCTTGTATTGCCGGCTGGCGCGCCGAAATCGTCCAGCCGCCGCACCCAAAACGGCGCGCTGGCCCCAAATCCGCGCTGGGCCGGGATGGTCTTGACGGCAAATTCTCTCGTCCACTGCACGGCGCCGAGCGTGGCGTTAATGGCTGAGGTGCCGTCCCCAAGGAAGGCGGTTGAGCCGGTCCAGACCGGCCCGTTGACGAGGGTCCCATCGTGGCCGTTGCCAGTGAGATCATGGGCCGTCGTGCCGCTGCCTTCGTTCAAGCGCCACAAGGCGACCAAGCCGGCCTCGGAGCCGGTGAGCGGGGCATTCTTGTAGGTGGCGAGTTGGCCGGGAGTCAACGCCACGTTCCAGAGGGAAACCTCATCGGCCAGCCCGTCCAGCGAGTTGGCGTAAGTCGAATACTCGCCGATTTGGAGCGGGTCGGTGCTCGTCGACGCGCCGGCTGAGTTAATCCAGTCGAGAAATCCGGTTTGGGCGCCGTCCACGTAGAGCCGCCCGCTGATGGCATCCACGACCAGGGCCACGTGGTGCCATTGCCCATCGGCGATAGCGCCGCCATCGATGCCAAAACCCTGGTCCCAGACATAGTCGTTCCAATCGTAAAAGTACCAGGCACGGAGATGCCCGTTGTAGAGGAACATCGAGTAGCCATCTCCCGAGGCATCCGCGTACTTGCTGACGATGCCATCGGCCTGCGCCGCGTTGCGCGACGTGCGCACCCACGCCATGACCGTCAGAGGCAGCGCGTTCAGCGCCGGATCGTGCGGGACAGTCACGCACTCTGAGTCTGTTGCGCCGGAGAACTTGAGCGCCGTGCCCGCCACTTGGTTGAAGACCAGTGGAGCGGTCGAGGCTATCCAGGCCGGGTTGTTTTGCAGCGTGCCATCGTAACCGTGCAGCGTGGCATCCCTGGCCGTGGCGCCGGCACCTTCGTCAAACCCCCAAAGCCCCGCTAGCCCATCTTCATTGCCATTGAGCTGGCGGTGCTTGAGGTAGTTGATCTCGGCGGCGCCCAGCGCGCGGTTCCAGAGCGTCACCTCGTCGATGGAGCCTTGAAAGAAGAAGCTTGTCTCCGAGGCTGTCACCGAGTAGGCCCCGAAGAGCAGGGGGGCCGTTGTAGTCGGGGCGGCGGGCGCGGCCCAGGCGCCCGAGCCGACCCGGACGCCGTCCAGGTAGAGCGTTCCGCCCGAGGCGTCCACGCTCATCGCCGCGTGATGCCAGAAACCGTCCGCGACGGTGGCAGCGGAGGTGGCGTCCATCGCCGTGTTCCCAAATCCCCCCGCCGAGTAAAAACCGCGCAACCTGCCTTGTTGCACAAGGAGGAAAAAGCCATCGCCGGTGTTGTCGAAGTATTTGCTGACAATGGCCTGAAACAAGGCGGCGCTGTTCGTAGTGCGGAACCAAACGCTGACGGTTATGGGGTAGGCGTTGAGCGCCGCGTTATTCCCCACCAGCACGTAAGTGGCCGCGCCATCGAATTGCAGAGCCGATCCCGCCGCCCCCCGGCACCGAACCGGGAGGCACAGCGCCAATCCCACAAGTGTCAATCGGAATATCACAATGACAACGTTCCTTTTCGCCCCAATCGGGCGCGATAAAACTCGCACTAGAGTAATAAGAAGAAAAACGGGCCGAAGATTACAAAGAATTTGTCAGCCGCAGGCAAAAAAGGGGAGTGGATTCAAGCTCCCGCAGAATGCGGATCGAGGTTAGGAGCCGTCAAGAAAGCGAACGGTATCGTTGTCGGTTGTGACCGCCAGGTGTTTTCCGTCGCGGGAGAATTGCACGAACATGCCCGCCTGGGGGAAATCGATGGAAAGGAGTTCGCGGCGGGTGGCAATGTGCCAGAGCTTGATCGATTCCTTGTGGCCTACCGAGGCCAGCGTCTTGCCGTCGGGGGAATAGGCGACATCGGTCGTTTCCTGGAGGTGGCCGGGCAGTTGGGCCAGTTCCCGGCCAGTGCCGCAGTCCCACAGCTTGATCGTGCCATCCATGCTGCCCGTAGCGACGGTCTTGCCGTCGGGAGAGAAGGCCGCGCCGCTAATGAAATCACGGTGTCCGGTCAGCCGAATCTCGCGGCCGGAGGCGACTTCGTAGAGACGGGCGAAATCCTCCATCTCGTGCGTTACGACCAGCCGCTGGGCGCGCGGGCCTATTTTGGTGCAGCGCAGCGGAGGCTTCGGCCCTTGGAGGCTCCCGAGCGTTCTGCCCGTGGCGATTTCCCAGACCCGGATGCCGCCGTTCTCCGTTATGGTCAACGACGTGTCGGCAGCCGGCGGCTCCACAGCCTCGCCAAGGCGCGTGCGGCCGGCCGCAGCCCACGCCGCGAACTGGCCGGTCGCCGGGTCCTGCAGGATAACCTGCCGTCCATCCGCCGAAAAGACTGGCCTATGCGTGCCCCGATTAGGGAGGTCATCCGGCAGCCGCGAGGTTTCGGCTGCCCAGAGCATCACCGCCTGGTCCTTGCCCCCGCTGGCGAGTGTCTTGCCGTCCGGACTGAAGGCGACGCACCACACCTCATTGCCGTGGCCCCGCAGGAGGGCCCGGGGTCGCAAAGTCGCCGCGTCCCAAAGCCGAATCGTCCGGTCCGAACTGGCAGTCGCGATTGTGGAGCCGTCCGGCGAGAAAGCCGCAGACCAGAAGTTCCTTGACTCGCCCTTTATTCTGCGTGGGGGCGTTTCGCGCCGCAGGTCCCAATCCAGCGCTTCGTCGGTCCATCCGACGGCCAGCAAGTGGTCTCCACCGGGCGAAAAAGCGAGCGACCAAACGACGTTTGATGTGCCCAGAGTCCGCAGGCGCCGTCCGGTATCCACTTCATAAAGCTCCACGTTGCCGTCCGGCCCCGCCGCCGCCAGAGTTTTATCGTCTGGCGCCAGCGCCAAAGCCCTTCCGGGCCGGTCCAACTCGCGGAGTTTTTGCCCTGTGCGCCAGTCCCACAAGGCCACCTTGCCCGGCGGCGCCCAAAAGAGCGGGCTGGATTCGGAGGTTGCCAGCAGTGAACCACGCCGCGACAGGACGCCTATCTGGCCCGGCGTGGTGAAAATCTTCTTGCGCTGTGCCAAGCTCCACAATTCCACGTTTCGCCAATTCCCGGACGTGAGCAACACCCCGCCATCCGGAGAGAATCCGACCGACCAGACGGTGCCGCCTTCGCTGGGAAGCACGGCGATGAGCTGCTTTTTCTCGACATCCCAAATCCTTGCGGTTCCATCCTGGCTGCCTGTGGCCAGCGTATGGCCGTCGGGCGAGAAAGCGGCGCAGGTCACGATCCATGTGTGGCCCTCGAGCCTGGCGATTTGATCCCCCTTGCAGACGCCCCACAAATAACGCCACTCGAAGCCCCGCAGATCTTCCTCGCCCGCCAGGGGCTGCAGCCCTGCCAGGATGCGCCGGGCAAGTCCAAGATCGCCCCGGCCAACCGCCTGCGAAGCCAGGTTGACGTCCGCTGCGTAAAGGTTGAGCCTGGTATTGCCCGCATAATTCCTGGCCAAAGACCATTCGCGCAGCACGCCGCCCGTCCCTAATGCCACCGCCAGCCCCAGGGCCAGCGCCAGGCCGGTCATCGCCGGCCGCCGCCGACACCAGCGCCGGACCTTTCCGGCTTTTGACAAGGGGCGCGCTCGGACCGGTTCATCGGCAAGAAACCGCCTCAAGTCGTCCGCCAACTCTTGGGCCGTGGTATACCGCCTGGCCGGGTCTTTTTCCAGGCACTTCAAGCAGATGGTTTCCAAATCGCCGGGCACGCGGGGATTCAATCGACTGGGGACGATCGGCTCCGCCGTTTGCGCCTGGAGCAACACATCCTGCACTGTCTCGCCCTGAAAGGGCGGACGTCCCGTAACCAGGTGATACAGCACGGCGCCCAATGAATAGATGTCGCCCTGCGCGTCCGACCATTTAGACCTTCCGAGCGCCTGCTCCGGAGCCATATAGCCGGGCGAGCCTAACGATTGGCCGCTGAGAGTCAGGCCGGCGTTCAAATGAACGAGCTTGGCCAATCCAAAATCGGTGATGTGCGGTTGGCCCAAATCGTCCAGAAGAAGGTTCGAGGGTTTGAGATCCCGATGCACCACCCCTTGTTGGTGCGCGTAATGAATCGCCTCCGCGATGATGGCCAGATAGCCGGCGGCACAGGCCCCCGGCAGCGCCGTCTGCTCAACCAAATCGGCGAAGTTCTGGCCTTGAATCAGCTCCATCGACAGGAATTGATACCCATCGTGCTCCCCGATTTCGTAGATCGTGACGATGTTCGGATGGTGCAGTCGCGCAATGGCTTTTGCCTCGGTCTGGAAGCGGCGGACCTGCGCCGCCTCGGAAAACGGGCCGTGCAGCATCATCTTCAAGGCCACAAGCCGGTTCAACCCTCGTTGCCGGGCCTTGAAGACCACCCCCATGCCTCCGCGCGCGATTTCCTCGAGTAATTCGTAATCGCCAAAGGAGTGGCCGGTTTCTTCCGGCTCCGATTGGAAGGCGAAAGCCGCCACACACCGGCCGCAAAGCCCCTCGAGGTAATTCTGGAGCGATGCCGAGCCGCACCTCTTGCACGTCCGTTTGCCGGGATTGAGTGGAACGGGGTTCGTCTGCATCGGCCTTGTCTTGAAGCCCCCTGGTGCGAGCCGGCGCGCCCTCTCACCCGGCCAACGCCGCGAACAGGTGCCGCATTTCCTCCTCCAGCTCCAGCGGTCCGATGACCGTTTGCGCCACTTCCGCCCGAACCAACTCCCGGTACCGCCGCCGCAACCGATGCACCATCACCGCCACCAATTCCAGCGTGGCGCCTAACCGCTCCGCCGCCACCCCGTACTCCCCGTCTTGGGCCTCCGCCGACAGGAAGTCTCTCAACTCCTCAAATTGGCGCTCCTTGCCCTGGCACGTCATCTCCTGCCTCAGAACCGCCAGCGCCCGCTCGAGGACTGTCAGCGCCCACCGCGCGTCAAAGAGTTTGTCCGGCGAAATGCTGTCGGCTGGCTCCAAGTGCCGTCGTTGTTCGGCCTGCAGTTCATCCAACGATATTAAGTGCCGGCCCCCGCCCCGTTTGACGGCGCGCTCGCGATCGCGCTCATTCGAGAGGAAATGCGTCAGGGCCGTCAGCAGGAACGTCCGAAACTTCCCCTTGCGCGGGGAAAGGCCGTCAAATTCCTTTCGCTCGATCAACCGCGCGAAGAACTCTTGCGTCAAGTCCTGGGCGTCGGCCTCTGAGTAGCCCCGGTGCCAGATGAAAGCATAGAGCGGCGTCCAGTATGCCCGGCATAATCTCTCCAGCGCGGCGGCGCCTTCGGGCGATTGGCTGTCCCCGGCCAGCGCGACCACGCTCCAATTCGTTGTGTCGAACCTGGGCGGCAAGGGCCGCACGGCGTCGACAGAGTACCTGTCCCTCATCTGAGAAGTGTTCATGACTCCAGTCCTCCAATCTGCCATCGCGGACCGGGATTGTCCAATTCTCGAATCACCTCTGCCCGGCAACGGGCAACGCGTCGCCGCACTTTGGTTTTGTAAATGTTCGGGGCCGCCGATATGGTAATCGCGCTGGATGACATCGGCCCAACAACAGGCGACTCTTCGGAGCGCAAATTGCGAAGTCGCCTTTGACAATCTGACGCGCCAGCTCTACGCGACGGACGCCTCAATCTATCAACTGGAGCCGGTGGCCGTGGCATTTCCCCGGAGCGTTCGCCAGGCGAGCATGCTCATCGATGCTGCGGTGCAGGCCGGTCTGTCGGTCACTTGCAGGGGCGCGGGGACAGGGTTGACGGGGGGCGCCATCGGGGAGGGCCTGGTCATCGATTTCTCGAGGTACAACCGGCAGATCACGGAACTGGACCTCGAGCGGCGAACGGTGCGGGTCGAGCCGGGGGTGGTGCTTGACCAACTCAACCAATTCCTGCGCCCCCACGGGTTCTGTTTCGGACCGGACGTGGCGACCAGCTCGAGGGCGACGCTGGGCGGGATGATAGCCAATGACTCCAGCGGCTCGCACACACTGGTGTATGGCACCACGGCCGCGCACGTCAGTGAATTGGAAATCGTCATGGCGGACGGATGCGCGCTGAGGGTGGGACCGAAGCACGACACTCTGCGGCGGCAGCGGGGGTTGGTCTCGGACCTGGCCGGGTTGCACTCGCTTACGATTGCCGAGCGGCTGGCTCCCGGGCTGCTTAAGCGCCGGCCCGGATACGCCATCGACCGTTGCATAGACGAGCCGAAGAACCTGATTCCGCTGCTCTGCGGGAGCGAGGGCACGCTGGCGGCCGTCGTCTCGGCCGAGTTGAATATCGTCCGGCTCCCGGAGGAGAAGGGCCTTGGCCTGGTCTTCTTCGCCTCGGTGGCCGAGGCGATGCAGGCGACGGTCGAGTTGCTGGATTTGCACCCTGCCGCCATCGAGCACCTCGACCGGGTCCTGCTCGACCAAACCAAGGGCCAGCTTGAATTCCAAGCCGCGCGCGACTTGCTCGAAATGGATTTCAGGCCGTGCCAATCTGTCCTGGCAGTGGAGTTTTTCGAGGACGTGGCGGATCGCCTGGGCGCGCTGGCGCGGCGCAACCTTGGCCTGCGGACCTTGCGGCTCAGTGGCCCTGGCGAAATGGACCTGGTGTGGTCCCTGCGCAAGGCGGGCTTGTCGTTGCTGACGGGCCGGGCCGGCAAGGCCAAGCCGGTGACCGCCATCGAGGATGCGGCGGTGAACGCCAAGGATTTGCCCGCCTATTTCGCCGGGCTGGAGTCGATCATGGCTTCGCTGGATTTGGAGGCCTCTTACTACGGCCACGCCGCTGCCGGCCTGCTCCACGTCCGGCCCATTCTCGACCTGCGCCTGGCCGGGGACCTGAAGAAATTCCGCCAACTGGCCGAAGAGGTCTCCGCGCTCGTCCGCCAGTTCAGAGGCTCGCTGGCGGGCGAGCACGGGGTTGGCATCGCCCGCACCGAGTTCATGGCCGAACAACTGGGCGAGGCGCTGGCCGGGGTAATGGGCCAGATCAAGAATTCCTTTGATCCGAACGGGCTCTTCAATCCGGGCAAGATCGTCCCCGACGGGCGTTTCAAGATCGATAGCGATCTGCGCCTGCGGGCCGAGCGCAAGCCGGAACTGCCCATGACGCCGGTGCTGGCGTTTGCAGCCAGGGACGGCTCGCTCATCGCCAACCTCGAGCAGTGCAACGGCTGCGGCGGCTGCCTCAAGCAGACGCCGACCATGTGCCCCACTTTCATCGCCACCGGCCAGGAGATCATGTCCACGCGCGGGCGCGCCAATGCGATTCGCGCCGTATTGGAAGGACGCGGCACGGAGGGAGGCGACCCGTTGCGCAGCGCGGAACTGGATGCCGCCCTGAGCAACTGTTTGGCGTGCAGGGCCTGCGCCACCGAATGCCCGTCGAATGTGAACCTGGCGTTGCTCAAGGCCGAACTCGAGCACGCCCGCATTCGCCGCGACGGTCTCTCCTTGCGCCAACGGTTGATCAGCTCGGTCGATGGCGTGGGCCGGCTCGGTTGCCTTTGGCCCTCGTTGGCCAACAAGGTCCTGGCTTCGCCGCTGGCGCGGAGTCTCCTGGCCAAGGTGCTCGGCATCGCCCCACAGCGTCCCCTGACTCCCTTCGCCCGCCAACGCTTCGACCGCTGGTTCGCCGGCCGGCCCCGTCCGCATTCCGCTCCGCGCGGGCCCGTGGTGCTTTGGGATGACACTTTCGCGCGGTATCACGAGCCGCACATCGGCGTGGCGGCCGTGAGGGTGCTCGAGGCGGCGGGCTTCGAGGTGGCGCTGGCAGTCCGCAGGAAATGTTGCGGCCGACCCGCCTTTAGCCAGGGTCACCTTGAGCGCGCCAGGCGGCTTGGGCGGCACAACCTGGCCATGTTCAACGCCGAGTCGGAGCACTCCCCTATCTTGTTTCTAGAGCCGTCGTGCTACTCGATGTTCGCCCAGGACTACCGTGAACTCGAGCTGCCTGGCGCCGACCGCGTGGCCGCTCGGTGCTTTTTATTCGAGCAATTCATCGATGAGCTGCTCGTCGCCGAACCCGGCGCGCTGAAGTTCGACTTCAAAAACGCCAACGTGGTCATCCACGCTCATTGCCACGTCAAGGCCCTCCTCAACCCGGCGTTTCTGCCGCGCCTGGCCCAACGGCTGCCGGGGCGAAATGTGACCCTGCTCGACAGCGGTTGCTGCGGCATGGCCGGCGCCTTCGGGGCCCTGGAATCAAAATACGCGCTCTCGGTCAAGGTGGCCCAACCGCTCCTGCTCCAGCTCCAGAATCAGCCCTTCGGCGCCGCCGTCGTCGCCTCCGGCACCAGTTGCCGCCAGCAAATCGCCCACCTGGCCCGCATTCGGCCGCGTCATTTGGCCGAATTGCTGGCCGAGGCAATCGTGCCGGAAGGTTAGGGAGATGTGAGGCGATAGAAACGGCTGGCAAAATTGGTCCACTGGGGGTCGCTGAAGTAGAGCGAGGCGCCGTTGAGGGTGTTGGTTTGGAGCGGATACCAGGTGGGATTGGCCAGGTTGGTGCTGGCCTGCACCACGACGACCAGGTTGCTGCTCCCGGTGATGTTGAATCCAAACTGATTGGCCCGCACGCCAACGCCGGCAATGCCGGCCTGCGCCTGCGGGTTCAATAACACCGTCGGACGGCCGCCAAAGGTCGCGCCCCAGCCCGTGGTCCCAAACAAATAATAGATTGTCGCGTGGCTGTCGGAAGAGAAGGCGGATGAATCAACGGCGGGAGCGTTGCCCTGAAAGTAAACCTCGCTCAGGCTGGCGCAGGACTGGAACGTCCAGCTTCCGATGCTGGTGACGCTGCTGGGAATCGTGACGCTGGCCAGGCTGGCGCAACCGGAGAACGCCCCCTCGCCCAGGTTGGTGACGCTGTTGGGGATAGTGACGCTGGCCAGGTTGCTGCAGGACTCGAAGGCCCAGGTTCCGATGCTGGTGACGCTGTTGGGGATAACGACGCTCGTGACGCGGGCGCAGCCATAGAACGCCTGGGCGCCGATGCTGGTGACGGGCAGGCCATCGATCATGCTGGGGATGGTCACTGCCCCGGGGGGACCGGTGTATGTTATGATGGTGACGGTGCCGTTGGTGATCGTGTATCCCGCCGGCGCCGCCGAGCCTCCCATCAGCGTCGAAAGACCGCCAAACGCCGGGGCCCAGCCGGTGGTCCAAGGCAAGTAATGGACGGTGGCCATATCGTTGTCGCCGCCGAACACGTATGAACCGATGCTTGGGGCGTTACCCTCGAAATAGAGGCTGGTCAGGCCGGGGCAGTTGGCGAACGCCCCGTCTCCGATCTCGGTGACGCTGTTGCCTATGGTGGCGCTGGCCAGGCCGACGCAGTACCAGAATGCCTGGTCGCCGATGCGGGTTACGCTGGCGGGGATTGTGTAGGAGGTCCCGGCTTTGCCCGCCGGGTATGCCAGGAGCGTGGTCTGGCTCTTGTCGAACAAGACCCCATCCAAACTGCTGTAAACGGAATTGAGCGGCCCAACCGTAATCGCTTCCAGCCGGGAGCACCACTCGAACGCCCCGTCCCCGATGTTGCCGACGCTGCCGGGGATCGTGATGCTGGTAAGGCGCGAGCAGTCATAGAACGCAGAGTTCCCGATGTTGCTGACGCTGTTGGGAATCGTGACGCCGGCCAGGCTGGTGCAGTTGGCGAACGCCCAGTCCTCGATGCTGGTGACGGTGTTGGGCATAATCACGCCGTCGAGGCTGGCGCAGCCAAAGAACGCCTGCTCCCCGATGCAGGTGACCAGCAGGCCATTGATGGTGCTGGGAACGGTCGCCGTGCCGCCGGAACCCATGTATTTGGCAATGGTGATCGTGCCGTTATTGGTCGTGTAACTGAATTGGCCCTGCGGCGGGTTGAGCAGCACCGCCGGAAGACCGGCAAACGTCGCACCCCAGCCCGCCGTCCCAAACATGTAATAGACGGTCGCCCTGCCGTCACCGTCGAACACAGACGCACCGGCGCCGGGGGCGCTCCCCTGAAAATAGACTCCCGTCAGGTTGGTGCAATCCCGGAACGCATAATCCCCGATGCTTACCAGGCTGTTGGGAAAAGTGACGGTGGCCAGACTGGTGCAACCGGCGAACGCCGAGTCCTCGATGGTGGTGAGGCTGTTGGGAAAAGTGACGCTGGTGAGGTTGGTGCAGTTAAAGAAGGCCTGCTCCCCGATGCGGGTGACCGGCAGACCATTGATCGTGCCGGGAACGGCCACCGCGCCGCCGGAACTCGTGTATTTGGTGATGGTGATCGTGCCGTGGTTGGTCGTGTAATTCAACGGCCCTCGCTGCGGGTTCAACAGCACTGCCGGAAGACCGGCAAACGTCGCGCCCCAGCCCGTCGTCCCAGACAGGTAATAGACGGTCGCCGTCCCGTCATCCTCGAACACAGACGCATCCGCGCCGGGGGCGCTCCCCTGAAAATAGACTCCCGTCAGGTTGGTGCAACCCCGAAACGCATAGTCCCCGATCGTCGCGACGCCGCTGCCGATGGTCACGCTGGTGAGATTGGTGCAGTATTCGAACGCCCAGTTTGCGATGTCCGTGACGCCGTTGGGGATCGTGAGGCTGGCCAGGCTCGAGCAGTATGCGAACGCGCCGCCGCCGACGCTGGCGACTCCGTTTCCTATCGTGAGGCTGGTCAAGGCGGTGTCGGAGAGAAACGCGTCGGTGCCGATGTTGGTGACGCTGTTGGGGATTGTGAGGCCAACCAGTCCGGAGCATCCGGCAAACGCCGTCTCCCCTATGACGGTGACCGGCAGGCCGTTGATCGCGCCGGGGATGATTACCGTACCGCCGGGGCCGGTGTATTCCGCGATGGTGATCGCGCCGTTATTGGTCGTGTAATCGTATTGGGCTTGCACTACCGCCGGCAGTGCCAACACCATCGTAACAACCGCAAGGCGGAACAGGACGAAGTTACGCATAATTCTATTCTTTCTACTGAGTGCATCACGGCAGTTCGGCAGGGTGGTTGATCAGATCGGCTGTCGATTTTCGGCCGTTCACCTCTGCCATTGACAGCGAAAAACTCCTCAAGCCTCCGGCGCCCCGGAGGGGCAGCAGGATAGTAGCCCAGGGCAAGGCCCGCCGGAGCGTAGCGCAGGCGGGGCCGCCGCCCTGGGCTACTATCCTTTGGTCCCTACGGGACATCAGTTTGGCTCGCTGCGCTCGCATAGGGGCCGCGTGGATAAAGTTCAACTACGGCGCCGCAAGGCGATAGAAACGACTGGCATAATTCGTCCATTGGGGGTCGCTGAAATAAAGCGAGGCGCCGTTGAGCGTGTTGGTTTGGAGCGGATACCAGGCGGGATTGGCCAGGTTGGTGCTGGCCTGCACCACGACGACCAGGTTGCTGCTCCCGGTGATGTTGAACCCGAACTGATTGGCCCGCAGACCGAAACCGCCAATGGCGGCCTGCCCCTGCGCGTTCCATAGCATCGTCGGAAGACCGTCAAAGGTGGTGCCCCAGCCCGTGGTCCCAGGCATGTAATAGACGGTGATCCTATTGTTGTCACCGGCGAACACATCGGAACCAAAGCTGGGGGCGTTACCCTCGAAATAGAGGCTGGCCAGGCCGGTGCAGGACTGGAACGTCCAGCTTCCGATGCTGGTGACGCTGCTGGGAATCGTGATGCTGGCCAGGCGCGCGCAGCCGGAGAATGTCCCCTCGCCGATGTTGGTGACGCTGTTAGGGATCGTGACGCTGGCAAGATTGCTGCAGGACTCGAACGCCCAGGTTCCGATGCTGGTGACGCTGTTGGGAACCGTGATGCTCGTCACGCCGGCGCAGTCATAGAAGGCCAACTCCCCGATGCTGGTGACCGGCAGGCCGGCCGCTGTGCCGGGGAGGGTCACCGCCCCGCCGGCGCCGGTGTATCTTGTGATGGTGAGCGCGCCGTTGCTGATCGTGTATCCCGGCGGCGTCGTCAGGGTTCCCAGCATTGCCGGCAGGCCGCCAAACGTCGTGCCCCAGCCTGTGTTCCAAGGCAAGTAATAGACGGTGAGCCTATTGTTGTCACCGTAGAACACATCGGAACCGGCGCTGGGGGCGTTACCCTCGAAATAGAGGCTGGCCAGGCTGGGACAGTTGGCGAACGCCCCGGACCCGATGTTCGTGACGCCGTAGCCTATGGTGACGTTGGTCAGGCTGGCGCAGTACCAGAACGCCTGGTCCCCGATGCGGGTCACGGTGTTGGGGACTGTGTAGGAGGTCCCGGCTTTGCCCTCCGGGTATGCCACGAGCGTGGCGTGGCTCTTGTCGAACAAGACCCCGTCCAAACTGCCGTAGGCGGAGTTGAGCGGATCAACCGTAATCGCGGTCAGGCGGAAACACCACTCGAAGGCGCCGTCTCCGATGTTGCCGACGCCGCCGGGGATTGTGACGCTGACCAGGCGGGAGCAGCCGTAGAACGCCGAGTCCCCAATATTGGTGACGCTGTCGGGAATCGTGACTCCGGCCAGGCTGGTGCAATTGGCAAACGCCGATTCCCCGATGCTGGTGACGCCGTTGGGGATCGTGACGCCGCTCAGCCGCGCGCAGCCATAAAAGGCGGAGTCTCCGAGGCGGGTGACGCCGTTGAGGATCGCGTAGCTTCCGGTTTTGCCGGCCGGACACTGAATGAGCGTGGTGCGGCTCTTGTCGAACAGGACCCCATCCACACTGCTGTATGCGGAATTGAGCGCAGCCACCGCGAGCGCGGTGAGGCTGGGGCAGTTATAGAACGCATGGTCTCCGATGTTGGTGACGCTGCTGCCGATCGAGACGACGGTCAGCCCGGTGCAGGAACCGAACGCGTCGTAGCCGATGCCGGTGACCGGCAGGCCGTTGATCGTGCCGGGGATGGTCACCGCGCCGCCGGAGCCAGTGTACTCCGTGACCGTGATCGTGCCGTTAACAGTCGCGTAATTGAATTGGGCCTTCACCGCCACGGGCAACGCCGGGAGCAACAGCGCCAGGAGGAGCCTCAGGAGCGGCATACGCCTGGACGTTGCCGCGTCAGCGCAACATGCCGCTCCCGACGGAGCTTGAGATTCTCCGGACGGTTTGGCTATAAACGTGGCGCTCCTGGCGGAGCTTTCCTGGGCCGCTGCGCGGGCAAGTCGCCCTAGCGCGTGGAACATCCAGGCTTTAAGGCGCCGCGCAAACGACCGATGTATGATCATAACTCTCCTCAGAAGTGATAAGGAACCCCAGCATCATTGCTCATAATTCCGAGTGTTCGAAAAAACCCAACTCCCTTTCACCCTGCGCCCTTGTTTATACAGTGTTGGGCGGGCTTGACAAGAAGAATCGCCATTCCAAAGGGGTAAAATGCAGCGCACTAATCCCTTTCGGCCATTCCTAGCGGTGCCTCCCACCGGCCCGGAGTTCGCGGGATTTTCAGCCCAAAGTGGCGCGCGCGGCTTCAACCGCAAAGCGGTTGTGTAACAAAGCCAGGGTTGGACCGAAGGGACAACCCTGGGTACCGGCGGTGCAGGACTCGTCAACCCCAACGGGGTTGTGGCCGGAGGGGATGGCAGCCCATCCTAAGCCTGATGGACAAAGGGCCTGCGAAGCCGGGGAGTTTCCGAAAGACATCGTGGTTAGCGCGGACATTTCCCGGCGCGCCGAAGACGCAACCAACGAAACCAATTGAGCACGGCACGCATCAACCAGTTCCTCTCGGCCAGACCGTCGATGCGTATAGCCGCGTCTTGACTGATGGCCTCGCAAACGGATGCGCCCCGACCATGGCGTCGTCAATTGCTTTGCTCGACGAGAACACGAAGGAAGAGGGTCGCGCCGTTTGTCGGCATCGGAACGACGAACGAATTCGTGCCCGCGGTCGCGACGATGTTGCTCTGCAACACGCTGAAGGGGCCGTTCAAGGACACTCCCTGCTCCAGGCTGTATAGCTTTCCGGCGACGCTCGACCAAAGGACTTGCACGCCTTGTTGGACCGGCAGAATGCCCACGAACTGAAAAAGGGAATTCGGATCATTCGGATTCAGGCCGGCGATGTACTGCTGCCCCAGGGTCATGCCCTTATGGGTGGGATCCGAGTTCGGACCGGAGCCGGCAGGCAGACCGTATTGCGTGAGCCATTGGCCGAACGTCTGGGACGGTGAAACTGCCAGGTCAACGCGCTCGCTGCGCCCACGATCAGCCGGGCCGAAGGTGAACGTGTTTGAAGAACCCGATGAGGCATAGACAATACTGGCATTCGTGCCATTCACAGTTGCCAGCCGGGCGTAGGTGGTCGGCGTGGAGTTTAACGCCAGGGTGTTTGGGGTTGGCCCGCCAATCGGAATGCCGCCAATCGAACGGGTCTCAAACGGAATGGTCGCAACGTATGAGTATTGGCCGTTAACATTGATCGCCGCGGAATTCACTGAAATGCCAGCCGAGCCTGATGAGATTTGCCATGTAACGGCGCCGGAGCTAATCGGCGAGCCGTTGGGGGCCAGAGCGGTCCCATACATAACCAAACCCGGCTCCGGAATCGTGCTGGCCAGACCGGCAGACATGACTCCCGCCGCAAAGCGCGCAATCAGCAGATACCCCATCCAAGAACGCCCTGACCCAAACGGGAAACGAACCGCCAACGGACGCGAATGGGCGCGTGTCACGACGAACCATGCGCTCCGAGGACCTGCGCAGAGTGTTCGCGTCAATTTGCGTCCATTAGCGGTTCGACCAATAGGGTGTTTTAACACGCTGTTTGCCATAAAGTCATTGACTGCTCTGCGACCGCTGTATAGTCATTTCAATGGCAGACTTCTGCTCTCGCAGTTGTTCAACGGTTCTCATCAGCTCGAGCCTTTTAACGTTTCTGTCAACCGATTGCCTTGAGAGATCATCAAACTGGCGATTCTCCTCGATTATGAGCTTTACGTTCAAGGCAAGTTCTGCTGTTTTGAAGCCCGCCTTCGCGTAGGGCGCAACCTTCCCCGCCAACCCTTCGGCGAATGGAACCGTCGCCGCGCCAAGCGCAACGCTGGCATTATAGAGCGCGCGCATGTCATCACCGCTCGCTGCAGCCTTCTTAGCCCCCTCGTAAGCCTCCTTCCCGGAGATTATGGACTCGCGTACTCGAGCGACGGCCGAAGCTGTGTCATGCGCCTGAACGGCCTTCTCAACCCCGTCGAGCTCGCTAATCCATTTCGCCAGTGCCGCGTTGTTCATCCCCTTTTGAATGTTGATTAGCGAGTCCCGCTGGCGGGATAGCTCTGCCCATTCCTGCCCTCCGAAAGCCGCCTGTGCGCTCTTGAGTTGAGCCTCCGTTGCAGCCTTGTACCCTTCCGCCAACCCAAGAGTCCCCAGCTCCAGACTATTAAGGAGAGCCTCGTGACAAGCCTCGACGTGTTCTTCGTAAAGCCGGTTGAATTCTTTGGCCCATTCGGGGTTGGTGGACCCCAGCAGATCAATCGCTTTCTGGAGCCGCGCCAGACGCCCGTTCAACTGGTCCAGCAGTAGTTGATTCGCCTTTGACAACGCCGGGTCTCGCGCAAGGTTTCGCACTTTTTGCGTTGCGATTTGCACGGCAAAATTGAAGTTCGACGACGCGCCGCTGTGTTGCTTGGTGTCCGCTTCCAACTGGGCATGCCGGGCCTTGCATTCCGCGACCCTGGGATCATCGATAGGTATAGGGCCAGGAAAGTCGTGCTTGTACTGGGCTGCGCGCGCCCGCAACTCTGACCTCTCCCGAACCAGTTGCTCGCGCCAGCGGCTCAAATCCTGTTTCTCGGCACCGGGAAGCGAGTCAGGAACGGTTAGCAGGGTTGGCAGTTGCGCAAATGCAGCGAAAGAAAAAACAAAGATACTGGTCAACACGCTGATCAATCCAAGGCGATATAACTTTGAGTTCATTGTGAGGTTCCCTATTGTTTGGTTTCTGCTGGTGCCTGTTGTTGTGCGGCAGGTGCCTCTTCCAAGTCGGGCGCAGGCGGTGGAGTGAAAAAGAGCTTTGAGAGCTTTGTGGCCGCCGTCTCTAAGGTGTCGATTACGGCCTTCCCTGCGGCCTTCCCCTCCGCGATCATGCTGTCCCAAGCAGAAGGCGCACTCTGGGGCACACTCGTAACGGGCGCCGGCGATGTCGGAAGTGTCCCGATGCCTGATTGCTCTTTGTCCAGGTTTAGACCCGACGAAGTGAGAGTCCCATTGGCGTTTTGTACATACTTGCTTGGAGTCAGTTTAATCCCATTCCCCGCTTGCGCAGGGTTGTTTTGACTCGGCGCGCCCGCCGCCGCCATCGCCTTCGAAGCCATCGGAGCTTGTCCAACAGCACTTTGCGTTGATACGCTCACGGCACCAGATGTGACGACTGGGCTATTGTTTTGTGCGCAGTGCAGGTAATCGCCCGTATTGAGGCCGTTGTCGTAGTAGCCTTGATCTGGAAGCACCTGGCAGGCCTGCGCGTATGGCAGGTTATTATTGGCAGTAGGGATCGGTGACACGGGAGGTTCACCGCCGTCTTGCATTCCGCTTGGATCCGTCAGGTTGAGCGGGCTGCTTCCGCAGTATGCGTACAGGTTCATCTCCTGCGGCTTGAGAAACCATGTCGATCTGAGGCTCGCTCCCAAAGGATCTATTCTCGTGAAGCGGGCGAGGTTGCCAGCGTGAAATCGGGCTTCAAAATATTGCAAGCCACTCTCCTGGTCCCGCTCCTTATGCGTAAATTTATAATTCTCGTTCACACAACGAGGTTCAAAGACGTTACGAAGACTGCCGAAAGGATAGAGCGCCTCTTCCTCCACCAGGTTGCCATCCGAATCCGTGATGACGCTGGAGGATCCCAGGTGATCGTGGTGATAATAGCGAATGCGGAGTGTGGCATCGGGCGGCGTGTATTCTCCACCGGAATCAGAACGAGATATTAGCGCCGCCCCCGGCGACAGGACGGGCGGCGGAGCATTGGCATTGAAGTTCGTTCCTGCAATCGCTTCCGAAATCTGCCAGGTTAGGTTTTGGGCGTCGTAAAACCAGTTGTTGGTCGTCAGTTGAGCGGGGAGGGTGGAAAGCCTGAGGGCTTCGAGGCCTGTGGAGGGCAGAAAGCTCGGGCCGCTCGTCACGGTGTAACCTGAGGGATCAGCATAGCTGCCCATGAGAGTGAGCACGCCGTTTGCCACGGCCTGCAACCAAAGAACCGAACCGGCAGAAAGGGTCGCTCCCGCTGGGACGGTCTGCCACGAGAGCGTGCCCTGGTTCCACTGGTAAGCGGCTGCAATCATGTTTGTTGAGGCCGGCAGTGCAGCCCCGTTGACGGCGGTGGAAATCAGATTCATGCCGGGCCAAAGCCGGATGCGTTGAATCCGCTGACCCGCGCTCAAGGAGCCGATGACGCGGGCGACTCGCCGGTTCGCATTCCAGACATATTTGGTCGGTTGATCGTATTCCCGGACCTCGAAGTACTTGTTGATGTAGAGAGTCGTGATTGGGGAGTTGGCGTTTGTTGAACCCGGGTTGTAAACGACGCTTTTTGAAACGCGGCGGGCGGTGTAATCGTAGAGATATTGGGCGCGCATTTGGCTGTTCTCGACGGCGATGAGGCGGTCCTTGAAGTCCCAAGTGTTGGTCAGCCCGTCGATATCGGTCATGTTGCCGTTGAGGTCGTAGGGATAGACGCGAGGTGGCGAGCCGCTCGCCGGTGTAATCGTTGTCAACGCGTGGGGGCCGGGCGGGTCGCCGGCGTTCCGCCCAACTCGGTTGGCAGTTCCGGCGGTTCCTCCGGAGACCATTTGCCCCAGGTTCGCGACGGGCAGGCCAGTGATCGGGTCGGAATCGCTGATGGCCGATATCTGACCAAGCATGTTGCCGATGCGGTCGTAAATGTAGTTGATGGAGCCGCCGTTGATCGTCGTGTCGCCCGGAGTGCCGAAGGCATAGCCCGCGTAAGTGATCCGGTAAAGGTCGTCGTAAGCAAAAACCTGGGTGTTCCGGCGTGGGTTGCCCGCGGGGACGACGCTCGTCGGCCGGTTGTCGTAAATGGTCTTGATGTTCCAGGCATCGTCAAAGGCGTAGGCGAACGCGATCAAGGGGCTGGCGGCGTTGGTTTCGGGCGCTGTGGTGATGGAGGCGAGCCGCAGGCGCGGGTCGTAACCGTACTTCGTCAGAATACCATTCCCGTACGTGATGGAGCCGAGCTGGGCCGAAGACTGATACGCGATGTTTTCGATGACAGCCCCCGCGCGCGTCAGGCCATTCACGCCGCCCTGGATGCTCTGGAGCAGATTGCGGTTGTTGTAGGTGTAGCTGATCGCGTCATTGTCCGGGTAAATCAGCGTGGTCATACGGTCGAGCGAATCATACCCAAACCCGGTCCGGTAACTAACCAGCGGCTGAGCAAGGCCGGCATTCGTCGCGTAAAGGAACTGCAAGTCAGGCAGGCGCTTGATGGTGTAGGCGATGCGCCCACGGGCGTCATAGCTCGTGTGCTCCTCGCCCGAAAGGTCTTCCACCCAGGCGAGTTTGCTCAGGGCATTGGCTGCGGTCGAGCTTGTGCCGTCGCCATTCGGGACGTTTTGATAGGGGACATCGTAGTGGTAAAGTACCGAGTGGAGAGTGGAGAGTGGAGAGTGGAGAGTGGAGAGTGGAGGAGCGCCACGGCGGAAACGGGTTTCCATTGAGGTAGTCTTCCGTCAACAGCCGGTTGACCCCGTCGTAGGAATAGACGATCTGCTGGCCTTTGGCGTCGAAGGTGTTCGTGACGTTCGAGGCAAGGTCGTAATTCCATCGCATCACGCCCCGGTCTGGGTCGTTCATGAAGGTCTTCCGGCTTAAAGCGTCATATTGGAAAGACTTTTGGTTGCCCTGAGAATCGGTATAGCCCAGGAAATTGTCCAATGTATCGTAGCTGTATTGGGTGAGCCAGATGTTGGTGTTCCCTGTGACCTGCCCGGTGTCGCTGATTTTGACAATCTCTCTGACCTGGCGCAGCCGCCCTTTGCCGTTCTGATCGCGAAGACCGTCCTCTACATAAAGCATGCCGGCGCCAAAATGCGGACTCGCCGGCTGGGTCTGTTCCTCGTCCTGAACCAGCCGCGTCAATGGACCGTAAGTGGTCCGCGATAAGGCGCGGTAGCTCTCGGGCGGTGTGGGCGGCTGAGATTTGACGGTTTGCCGGCCCAGTGCATCATAATCCGTTTCCACGTACGAGCCGGTTTGGTTGATGGGGTTGAACGCCAGGGTTCCCGTCTCGAAGTACGGCAGAAACGACCGCCAGGCGGCCCGGCGTTGGTTGAAGAGCGTAGCGCCGTTCACCACGACAACTCCGTTGGTCTCGCTTTGGGTCCGGGTCATCATCTTCCGGCCCATCCCGTCGAAGAAAGCGCGCGAGGAAAACGTCGCGGCTTGCCCGGCGATCTCGCGCAGGTCGGTCTCGATATAATTGATCGTCTGGCCGCTGCCGGCCGGCGATTGCAGCAGGTAGGTGAAGCTGGCGGTCGGCAGATTGGTCGTGTCGTACGGCTTGGTGATTGAGACAATCCGCCCAAAAGTGTCGAAGCCGAACGACGTGGTGTTTTGGTTGAAATCGATGGCCGAAGTCATCACGCCCAGGCCGATGTCATAATTTGCCTGCATCGCCAAGGAAGGTTGGGGAGAACCGGCCGCGATGGCATCCGGATTGGCGGTGAAAATCGTCTCCACTACCGGGTGGGTGTGAATTTGGGAGTCAAACGCGATTTGCCGGTAGTGGCCCTGATTCGGCTGGCCGGGGGCGCCCAGCGCATCATAGGCGCCGGTGACGTTGCCAAAGGCGTCGTATTCCCTTCGGACAGTGGATCGGAATATGTTGTTTGTGATGCTAATCCAATCGCGAACGAGGGTTGGATTTCCCGACGACACGACGCCAAGGTTGTTTCCCGAGAAGGATTGATCATCGTAAAAAACCTGCGTGCGGGCCACGATATTGCTGTTGATGTCCGTGGTGTCCTGCTCCACGAGCCGGTTCAGCAGCCAGAGATTTGTGCCGCTGGAGAATTCGGCGGAAAACCGGCGAAGATACAGCCGCTCATCATTCCAGGCGGTGCGATTTCCGTTTTCGACGCGGCCATAATCGCCGTAAAAGACCTGGTTGCCAAAATTGTCATAATTGAATTGCTTTTCGAGGGTGACGGCATTGGTGTCCGCTCCAAGCTCAACCTCCTCCGTTAACTCGCCGCTCTCGTAGGCGAACGTCACGGTGCGTGTTTCCCCGGGAAAAGTTGGCAGGTTGAGGGGCCGCGGAGTCCACGAATTAGTCTGACGGTAAAACACCTGGCCCGCCGCGGTGTCGGTTTCAATGCGCAGCGTCTTGCCCTTGAGCGACTCGTTGGTTTCGCCGGTGTTGAACTGGAACCGGGTGACAAGCGTCGGGGCGCCCTGGCTATCGTTTCCCACTTCCGTCTGGATGGCGTTCTCGAATCCGCGAAACTGGTGCTCAATCGGATCGTAATAGTCGTTGGCGTAGGAGAATTGATTGGTGTACAGTTTTCCCAAACCGTCTCCCTCGGCGATTTGTGCCATCACCGGCATGGCGAACGGGGCGGCGGTGTTCCAAGGGTTGCCTGCGGCCGCATCTTCTGTGAGGAAATCCGTGGAACTCCGATACGTGATGTCCAGCGTGCGGCCGAGCGTCGTGCTCGCATGATTAAGCAGGTATGCCTTGCCGTTCGGGAAGAAATCAACGTACTGGATGAATGTGTCCTGGTTCTGGTGCCAGATGATGTCGGTGGAACCGTTGCCGTTGATGTCGGCAAACCGGACGGCGGTTTGGCCCTCCTCGTAGGGCGGCGTCCCTCCCACAATCGTCGGCCCAAGCCAATTCGTGCCGTTCTGGTTGAGCCAGATCTTCACGTCGCCATTCTCCACAATCACCAGATCGGCCAAGCCGTCCTGGTTAATGTCCACCAAATGCGGGCCGGAGGTCCCGCTGTTTGGCTGAAGCTCGGTTTGATCCGGTCCGCCGGTCATGAGATATGGCGGAGCAAAATCTCCCCAGCCAAGATTCTGGCACACCTCCGTGTTGTCCGTTCCGTTGAGCAACACGAAATCCAGAAGCCGGTCGCCGTTCATGTCGGCCAATTGCCAGCCCTGACCGAAATCGAATTGCGTGCCGGCCGGCATGTTCACGACCGCGTAGGCGTTCGGCTCGCCCAGATAGTTCCGCGTATAAAGGGCCTCCAGGAAACCACTGGCCGGGTCCAGACGCAGGACATCGATTGCCTTGTCGTCATCCAAATCCACAAACTGCACCTCGCTGTCGGAAATGCTGATTCCGTTGGCCGTTTCGTAAAGCTGCGCTGGTCCCAGCGTGGTCGGTGAAAGAAAATCGTAATAATCAAAATCCATGTCACTGTCGTCCTGGGCAAGCATGAGCTTGGCTTTTCCATCGCCGTTGAGATCAATGAGCCGAACGCCGGGTTGGCCAAGGCTCGCGCCCGTGACCGGCGGCGGATTGGTGATGAGTTGGGAAAGCGGCCAAGTGCCGGAAATCGGCCCGGGATTGATGAGCGAACGCCATGGGCTGGCAGGGTTGCCGTTGTTGTTGATGACGATATCCGGCAGCCCGTCGTGATTGATGTCCACAAATTCCGCCCGGCCGCCGAGCCCCTCGCCATCAAAGGAGAAGTTCTCTTCTTGAGGATCGAAGTTGATCGTCTGGACCGCCGGCCGGTTCGTCCAGACGAACGGCGTATAACCGAATTGCGTCGGCGGCAGGTAATCAACGTTGACCTGGGCGCTCGCGCCATTGACGCTGCGCTCATCGCCGAACTCGGTGATGGAGCAGAGCAGGGAAACGGCGGAATTGGTGGAATATCCAAACTGCCACTCGCGAATGCGCCGTGCGCCGAAAAAGACAGCAATCGAATTGAGCCGTAAACCATTCGTGCTCGCAAAACGCGGACGGCAATCGACAAACGGGTCCGGGCGGGCCGAGTAACCGAATCGGACGCTGAAATAGTCGCTGGCTTGCGTTGCATGAAGGCCGTAGCGAATTTCACTCGGGTAGATTTGTTGAGAGTCCTGGATGTAAAAGTATCGGGCCAGGTTGCCGTTGCTATCCTGCGAGAAATCAATCATCCAGCGGAACGTTCCCTGGCCAGCCCAGTCTAACCGTGACTGATTGGTCGAACCGAACGCCAGCAAAGACCCGTTCGGCAGGTTTCCAATCCAGCCGCCATTGGTAGTCTGCTGGTAACGAATGAACAGTCCTTCGATTTTCTGCCGATATGAGCCGTCCGCCAGATGCACCAGTTCCTCGGCATTTTCGTCGCAGAACCGGTCCGTCGGGATGTACCGCGGCAGTCCCTTGTCAGTCTGGCGCTGAACACACGGAATCCGCAATGCCCACCCCAAGCCGAGCATGCCGTTTTCATTCCCTGGATTGTATTCAAGGGCCAGCGAGGGCGCTCCGCCACGCATCGGCGGCAGCCTGAGCGGAACCTGGTAAGTGAACGCGCCCGTGTTAATCTGCGGCTGGAACTTCTCACCCAGGCCCTCCATCGAGCCAGGACCACTCGGCAGGGAGATGGCTTGCGGCGAAACGCCGGTTTGAACCGATTGAGCCAAACACACGCTGCAGAGGCTGACCGTCAGAATCAGCACAATGCCTAAGCACGTTGAAAACGACGATTTCATCGTACCACACTTCCGAGTCCTTCCGCGTGCTCTGTGCCTTTCGGGAATTCATAGGGGTGCCTCCTTCCGGACCAGAGTTTGCGGGACTTCCGGCTCAAAGTGGCCTGCGCGGCCTCAACGGCAAAGCGGTTGTGTAACAAAGCCCAGGGTTGGACCGAAGGGACAACGCTGGGTCCCGGCAATGCAAGGGCCCGCAACCCCAACGGGGTTGTGGCCGGAGGGAATCGCCGATTGGTTTTCTGGCCGCCAGGCCGCAACCCCGTTGGGGTTGACCAGCATCGCCGCGCGATTACCCAGGGTTGGCGCTGCGCCAACCCTGGGCTTCGCTCCGCAACCCCGTTGGGGTTAGAGATTTCCGCCACGTTCCAGCCCATGGTAAGCTTGATGGACAAAGCGCCTGCAAAGCCGGGGAATTTCCGAAAGGCATTGTCCTTAGGCGAGGATTTCGGTTCCCTCAACATGGCTTGCAATCGTCGCTATTTTGCGCTATATTCTTGTCGATGAGCTCACTTCAGCAAATCGAGTCGTTGATAAGCGGCCTTTCGCTCCAGGACCAGGCTAAGTTGGTCCAGGACCTGCCCACGCTTCTGCCGGAATGGGGAGCCGAATTGGCTTGGCAGCGCATCCATCGCGACCCCTCGCCCAGCGAAGCTCTGTCGAGCGTTGTGGACGCCGTTGACGCCGAATTTCGCCGCGATCTTGAGGCCTTTCCCCAAATCAGGGTCAATACTTGACGATGTAGTTCACATAGACGTTCTTGGGACGGGTCTCATTTCCCCCGGCCGGTCCTGTTACGCCATTCGGACTGTAATTAGAGGGATACGCTATGTCCGAAGGATTTGAAGAAGGCGTACAACCCTGGTAGCCGGTTGACGTAAAGGAGTGAGTATGGCCCCTGAATTGATCCGTCTGCATGCTTCCAACAGCATTTCCGCTGTTCCCGCCGGCAAATTCATTCGTTCGCAAGCCCGCATCGGGATCCCATATATTTGTATTGCCTTGCGAACCATTTACGCCGCGCAGGAACATCCCGCGCAGGTCAGGCAGATTGAATGTCGTCGCCCCATCGCCGCTGCCGGAAGCCGTGCCAATCACGCTGAATAATGCGGCGTATTGAGTTCTGCTGACGAGCGAACCATCGCACAGCAGCCAGCCTGATGGCGCGCTTGTTCCCATGTACGCAACGATGCTTCCCGGGGGGGCAAGCTGACGGGCAGCCGTTGGGGCCAGCGCTGCAGCCACTTGCGCCTGTTGCGCCTGTTGCGCCGCCACCGAGAACGGCACGCTAAGCAATTGCTGGCGCGGTGCGATTTCGCTCGGGG
>Ga0181524_10000467_pt1 | contig 48936 bp, 52 predicted proteins | sample PEATcosm2014_Bin_34_FD_119761 | JGI IMG/M metagenome (GOLD analysis project Ga0181524, IMG submission 119761) | Peatland microbial communities from MTU Mesocosm Facility, Houghton, MI, USA - PEATcosm2014_Bin05_60_metaG | ecosystem: Environmental > Terrestrial > Soil > Wetlands > Peat | place... | reverse complement strand
GCGGTAGAAGCAGGAGCGGCGGCCGGTGTGGCAGGCGCCGGCGGTCTGCTCGACCTTGATCCACACGGCGTCCTGGTCGCAGTCGATGCGCATCTCGACGACGCGCTGGCCGTGGCCGGAGGTTTCGCCTTTTTTCCACAGCGCGTTCCGCGAACGGCTGAAGTACCAGGCTTCGCCGGTCGCGATGGTCTTCGCGAGCGCTTCCGCGTTCATATGCGCCACCATCAGCACGTCGCCGCTGACGGCATCGGTGGCGACGGCGGTGACCAGCCCGTCGCGGTCGAATTTCGGCGTCAGCGCCGCACCTTCTTCGAGGTCGGCGCTCGATCCGGGCGGTGCAAATGACGCTTGGTCGGACAAGGAAGCCCCCGCATTCGCCGGCGCCGCGTTCAACGTCCGGCTTCGTCTCCGCGCGCAGCGGCGCCGCGGACCAGCATGACGAAGCGCATCTGGTCCTCGGCGCTGTCGCGGAACGAGCCGAGGAAGCGCGTCGTCACCGTGGAGACGCCGGGCTTGCCGACGCCGCGCACCGACATGCAGGTGTGCTCGGCCTCGATCAGCACGGCGACGCCGTGAGGCTTCAGCACCTCGTCGATCGCGGTGGCGATCTGCGAGGTCAGATGCTCCTGGGTCTGCAGGCGTCGGGCATAGACGTCGACCAGGCGGGCGAGCTTCGACAGCCCGACCACGCGTTCGACCGGACGGTAGGCGACATGCGCACGCCCGTAGAACGGCATCATGTGGTGCTCGCAATGCGAGGTGAAGCCGATGTCGCGCAGCAGCACGAAATCGTCGTAGGGCTCGGTCTCGCCGAAGGTGCGGGACAGCGCCTCGGCGGGGACTTCGCCGTAGCCGCGGTAAAGTTCGTCCAAGGCCGAAACCACGCGGCGCGGCGTGCCGGTAAGCCCTTCGCGAGCCGGGTCGTCGCCGAGATAGGCGATCAGCGCCCGGACTGCTGCTTCCGCCTCCTCGCGCGAGGGCCGTTGCTCGACCGGCGCCGGCGGGTTGCGGACATGGTCGGCAAACACGGGTTGGTCGGCGAACACAGGTTGGTCGGCGAACACGGGTTGGTCGGCGAGCGGCCCGCGGGGCCACGGTTTGATGACGGCGTCCATCGTTTCTCCAGTCGCGAGCGTTTTCTCAAGCCGCCGGCGGTGTCATTGCCAGCGCGGGCCGGAACTTCAAATCCTACGCGGTAGCGCCTATATAGTGGATTGGCAGGGCGACACAATAAAGCTTGGTCCGGCCGGGAAAATCCACGATTTCACGATGCTCAACGAGGTCTATAACCGCCGCATCATCGAGCTCGCGGCCACGATTCCCCGGATCGGCCGGTTGCCTGCGCCCGACGCCAGTGCGACCGCGCTGTCGAAACTGTGCGGCTCGACCGTGACCATCGACCTGAAGATGGAGGGCGACACCGTGACCGACTTCGCCCATGAGGTGAAGGCCTGCGCGCTCGGCCAAGCCTCGTCTTCGATCATGGCGCGCAATATCGTCGGCTCCAAAGCGGGGGAGCTGCGCGCATTGCGCGACGGCGTGCGCAAAATGCTGAAGGAAAACGGCGCGCCGCCGGCCGCCGGCAAATGGGCCGATATCGCGGTGCTCGAGCCGGTGCGCGACTACAAAGCGCGCCATGCCTCGACGCTCCTCACCTTCGACGCCGTGGTCGACGCCATCGGCCAGATCGAGAAGAAACGCGGCGCCACACAGGCGGCGGAGTAAATTTGTCTATCATCGAAGCCTGCCGCCGCGCTCCTCGCCTCGCCGCGCGCGGGCTGGTGAAAACCTACCGCTATACGCTTTCCCCGCTGATCGGTTACCGCTGCCGGCATCTGCCGACCTGCTCCGATTATGCCGATCAGGCGCTCGACCGGTTCGGGCTGTGGGCCGGCGGCTGGATGACGCTGGCGCGCTTGCTGCGCTGTCAGCCTTGGGGGACCTCCGGGCTGGATTTCGTGCCCGACGCCGCGCCGCCCGGCGCGCGGTGGTATCTGCCGTGGCGTTACGCGCGCTGGCGCGGCACCAATGCGGGCCCCGGCGGCGCGGCGTAACCTGACACCGATCAGGCCGCAGCCCGTTCCGGCGGCGCCATGAATTCCGGGCCGATCGGCGTGCGGACGTGCTCCGCCACGATCTTGTCGATCTCCGCCATCGCGGCGGCGTCGATTTTCCAACCCATGACATCCTGGACCGGATCGAGCTGGCCGGGATGGCGCGCGCCCCACAGCGCGATCGCGTGCGGCGAACGGTCCAGCACCCAGCGCGCCGCCAGATGGATGACGCGCTTGCCGAAGCGCTTTTGCGCGAACCGATCGAGCGCCGCGACCGCGGCAAGGTATTCGCCGTAATGCGGCGGCTTGAATTTCGGATCGTTGCCGCGCAGGTCATCGCCGGGAAAGCGGGTGTCGGCTGTCATGCGTCCGGACAGCAAGCCGCGGCAGAGCGAGCCATAGGCCAGTATCGCGAGGCCCGCCTTGTCCGCGTAAGGCAACACATCGGCCTCGATCCTGCGCTCGAACAGATTATAGGGCGGCTGCACCGCATGCAGCGGCGCCACCGCGCGGAACGCCGCCATCTGCTGCGAACTGAAATTGCTCACCCCGATGGCGCGGATTTTTCCGGCTTTCAGGAGATCGCTCATCGCGCCGGCGGTCTCTTCGATCGGCGTATTCGGATCGGGCCAATGGACCTGATAAAGATCGATCACGTCGGTGCGCAGCCGGCGCAGCGAAGCCTCGACCTCCTCGAGGATGCGGCCGCGCTTGGCGTTGCGGAACGGCTGCTCGTTCTGCCAATCGAGCGCCACTTTGGTGGCGAGCACGGCGCGGCTCCGCCGGCCGCCTTCGGCGAGCGCCTTGCCGACGATTTCCTCGGAGCGGCCGAAACCGTAGACCGGCGCGGTATCGATCAGCGTGATGCCGCGATCGAGCGCGGCATGGATGGTGCGGATCGATTCGGCCTCGTCGGATCCGCCCCACATCCAGCCGCCGATCGCCCAGGTGCCGAGCCCGATGCGCGAGGGCGTCAGCGCGGTTCCCGGAATGGAGAGCGTTTCGCTGTGCCGGGTATCGGCCATTTTATCGGTCATTGGGGGGTCTCCGACGTGAGGGGGCGACATCCAGGACTTAGGCGCCGCCAAAGCTGCTCGAAAGAGGTGAAGCAAAGCGCTGCATAGGTCATGACGCACTGCCGCATGGCTGGCGCCGGGTTCCGCCCTCCCCGGCTCGATCCTTAAGCCGACCCATTTGCGTTGCCGGCCGCTTGCGCCGCATAGCCGGCGAATAGTCACGCTTACCTGGGTTCGTCGGCAGCGAGTGACGTGAGAGCCGGCCCCATATTAAATCCGCATTTACGCTAACAAGGAATTCAGCGTCGCTCGACACGGAACTAAAACGAGTACCGTTCACCTATCTAACATTGACGAATTGGTTCATGAAAATGTGAATGCGTACCGACCGATCGAGTTTCCGGCTATTGGTGGCCGTCGCTGCCGGCCTTCTCGGAGTGGCAGCGCTCTTCATCGGTGTGACCATTTGGCGGCTTCGCGTGGACGCGATCCGCAATGCATTCGTGGATACCAGCAATCTGGCCACCGTGCTCGCTGAGCAAACCAATCGATCCGTTCAATCGATCGATCTCATGTCTGATGCGCTTCAAGAACGAATGCGAAGTCTCGGCGCCACGACGCCAGAATCGTTCCGCCGGTTTCTGCAAGGCGAGGACACCCATGCGGCACTGCTGGAACGCATGTCGCGCCTGTCGAACGTCAGGTTAATTGCGTTCGTCGACAATAATGGGCGGCTCGTCAACACGACCAACGAATGGCCGTTTCCGCCCACCGATGTTTCCGATCGCGAATATTTCCAGTATTTCAAAAACCATAACGATCAAAGCGTCCACATCAGCAGTCCAGTCGCCGATCGCCTCAAAGGCGTTCAAACCGTGATGTTCAGTAGGCGCCTCGATGACGCCAACAACGAATTACTCGGAGTGATTGTGATCGGTGTCGGTCTTGGCTATTTTCAACAAATCTATAATTCGATTACATCGCTGGACAATCTGTCGCTTCTGTTTCTTCGCGGGGATGGTACCGTCATCCTGCGCTTTCCTGACGAGAAGGGTTTTGCCAGCGCGCAGATGCCGGCAGAGTCGCCCTGGTACAAGCTGGTTTCACAGGGTGGGGGAAACTATCGGTCGCCGGGCCCTTTTGATGGCCAAGCCCGCCTGATCGCCGTGCGCCCGCTGCGCAATTACCCTCTGGTCATCAATGTCGGCGTTTCGGAAGTGGCGGCGCTCGCGAGCTGGCGCAATCATGCAATCTTCATCGGTGTCGGCAGTCTGCTCGCGCTGATCTGCTCCATATCGCTTCTCAAAATACTGAGCAACAAAATCCATCTTCTCATCGAGTCCAAGGCGGCGTCCGTCAGAGCATCGCGCGAGTTGGAGCGTGCAAACGCGAAGGGCAATGCGGCATTGAACAACATGTCGCATGGCCTTTGCATGTTCGGTGCCGACGAGAAGCTCGTCATATTCAATCCGCGCTTTGCGGAGATTTACGGCGTGCCGCCGGATAAGATCGAACCAGGCATGACGCCTCGTGAATTGATGGCGAGGCTGTCTGCCAGCGGCGAAGTCGCGGATGTGGACCCCGAGGGCACGCTCGCTTTGCAGAAAAATTTTGTTCGTGATGGCGAGGCGGGATTGGCGATCACGCGTTTGACCGATGGCCGCAGCATCTCGATTTCACACCGGCCCCTGCCGGACGGCGGCTTCGTCGCTATCTTCGAGGACATCACAGAACGACTTCTCGCCGAGGAGAAAATCCGCCATTTGGCGCATTACGATGCGCTCACCGACCTGCCGAACCGCGTCAGTTTCTATGAACGGATGGAGGCCGCCTTAAGCCGCTTACGACGGTCGGAAACTATCGCGGTTCTCAGCCTCGATCTCGATCACTTCAAGGCCGTCAACGACACGCTTGGACACCCGATCGGGGACCGGTTGCTGCAGGCGGCGGCCGAGCGCATGCGCAGTTGCGTACGCGGCCAAGACATCGTGGCCCGATTGGGCGGGGACGAGTTTGCCATCGTCCAGGTCCCATCGGAAAAGCCGCTGGATATTACCGCTCTTGCGTCGCGTCTCATCGAAGTTGTTCGATCGCCTTACGATATCGAAGGGCATCAGGTTGTCGTGGGAGTGAGTGTCGGTATCGCCATCGCGCCAAGCGACGGCAGGGAGCCGGATGAGCTCATGAAGAACGCGGATCTGGCGCTTTACCGCGCCAAGGCCGATGGCGGTGGCGTCTATCGATTTTTCAAAATCGAAATGGACGCCCGCATGCAGGCGCGCCACGCCCTCGAACTGGATCTGCGCAAAGCGATTCTGAAAGGCGAGTTCGAACTTTATTATCAGCCTATCATCGACGTCAAAAGCCGACAAATCACCAGTTGCGAGGCACTCATCCGCTGGCATCATCCTGAACGCGGCATGGTTCCGCCACTCGAGTTCATTCGCGTCGCGGAAGAAACCGGCCTCATCGTGCCATTGGGAGAATGGGTGTTGCGGCAAGCCTGCGCCGAAGCGGCGCGCTGGCCGAAGCGCGTGACCATCGCGGTCAACCTCTCGCCGGCCCAGTTCAAGAGCAGGAACCTGGTGCCGACCGTCATCAGCGCGCTTGCGACATCCGGTCTTTCGGCCGATCGGCTGGAGCTGGAGATCACCGAGCTGGTTCTCTTGGAAGAGGATGAGGGAGCTTTCGTCATTCTTCGCCAATTCCGCGATCTCGGGATCAAGATCGCGATGGATGATTTCGGCACCGGCTATTCGTCACTCGGCTATCTGCGCAGTTTTCCATTCGACAAGATCAAGATCGATCAGTCCTTCATCCACGATTTGCCCGCGGAGGGGTACAGCGTGGCGATCGTGCGTGCCGTGGTTGGCCTGAGCAGCAGCCTGGGCATCACAACGACCGCCGAGGGCGTGGAGACCGAGGAGCAGCTCGCGAGCCTGACGTCGGAGGGCTGCGATGAGGTTCAGGGCTTTCTCTTCAGCCGCCCGCAGCCGGCCGCGGACGTCGAGCGGATTCTCGGTGAACAGGCGCCGCGGGCCGCGGGCGTTGCCTGACGTATCGACGAAACTGGCGCAAACCGCACTTGATATATTGATGCGGCCGACTATCTCGGCGTGACTCGCCACGCTGGAACGCCAGTATAGGCACCATCACCTGCCACACCTCGGTAGCGTTCGCGGTGCGTTCCGCCGGAGCCGTACCGCCAACGCTTGCCGTGAATCAAGCATAAACATACATTGGCAAAAATAGCACAAAACCAATAGAACCAATGGATCGCTTACGCTGCAACTCGTCGGCAGCGAGTGAGCAACAGGAGCGAAGAATGGTTGCGCTGACCTTTCCCGATGGCGCGCGTCGGGAATACCCCAAAGACACCACCGGCCTCGATATCGCCAAGGGCATTTCGCCTTCGCTTGCCAAGCGCACCGTCGCCATGGCGCTCGACGGCAAGCTCGCCGACCTATCCGACCCGATCGCGGCCGACGCCAAGATCGAGTTCCTCACCCGCGACGATCCGCGCGCGCTCGAACTGATCCGCCATGACGCGGCGCATGTGCTGGCCGAGGCGGTGCAGACGCTGTGGCCGGGCACCCAGGTCACCATCGGGCCGGTGATCGAGAACGGCTTCTATTACGATTTCTTCCGCAACGAGCCGTTCACGCCTGAGGATTTCGCCGCCATCGAGAAGAAGATGCGCGAGATCATCGCGCGCGACAAGCCGTTCACCAAGGAAATCTGGTCGCGCGACGCGGCGAAGAAAGTCTTCCGCGACAAGGGCGAACTGTTCAAGATAGAGCTGGTCGACGCCATCCCGGCGGACCAGGAGCTGAAACTCTACAAGCAGGGCGACTGGTTCGATCTGTGCCGCGGTCCGCACATGACCTCGACCGGCAAGATCGGCAATGCGTTCAAGCTGATGAAGGTCGCCGGCGCCTATTGGCGCGGCGATTCGAACCGCGAAATGCTCTCCCGCATCTACGGCACCGCTTTCGCCAAACAGGACGAGCTCGACGCTTATCTCAAGCAGATTGAGGAAGCCGAGAAGCGCGATCACAGGAAGCTCGGCCGCGAGATGGATCTGTTCCACTTCCAGGAGGAGGCGCCCGGCTCGGTGTTCTGGCACCCCAAAGGCTGGACGCTGTTCCAGACGCTGGAAACCTACATCCGGCGCCGCCAGATGGCGGCCGGCTATGCCGAGGTCAACGCGCCGCAACTGATCGATTCGTCGTTGTGGGTGGCGTCGGGCCACATGGCGACGTTCCGCGAATCGATGTTCGTGGTGCAGCCGCGCGAAGAGGACGACCGCACTTTCGTGGTCAAGCCGATGAACTGCCCCGGCCACATCCAGATTTTCAAGAACGGGCTGAAGTCCTATCGCGACCTGCCGTTCAAGCTCGCCGAATTCGGCAAGGTGCACCGCTTCGAGCCGTCCGGCGCGCTCCATGGACTCATGCGCGTCCGCGCGTTCACCCAGGACGACGCGCATATCTTCATCACCGAGGAGCAGATCGCCGAGGAGGTCATCAAGGTCAACGATCTCATTCTCACCATCTACCGGGATTTCGGCTTCGACGACGTGCGCATCAAATTCTCCGACCGGCCGGACAAGCGCATCGGCGAGGACGCGGTGTGGGACAAGGCCGAAGCCGCGCTGATGCAGGCGCTGGAAGCGTCCGGCCGGCCGTGGACGCTCAACAAGGGCGAAGGCGCGTTCTACGGGCCGAAACTCGAATACGTGTTGCGCGACGCCATCGGCCGCGACTGGCAGTGCGGCACCGTGCAGGTCGATCTCAACATGCCGGGCCGGCTGGGCGCCTTCTATATCGACGAGCATTCCGACAAAGTGACGCCGGTGATGCTGCACCGCGCGATGTTCGGCTCGCTGGAACGCTTCACCGGGATCATGCTCGAGCATTATGCCGGTCATCTGCCGCTGTGGCTGTCGCCGCTGCAGGCCGTGATCGCCACCATCACCTCGGACGCCGACGCTTACGCGCGCGAAGCGATCGAGGCGGCGCAGCGCCTGGGGCTTCGTGTCGAAGGCGACCTGCGCAACGAAAAGATCAACTACAAGGTCCGCGAGCACTCGCTGGCGAAGGTGCCGGCGCTGCTCGTCGTCGGCAAGAAGGAGGCCGCCGAACGCAGCGTCTCGATCCGCCGGCTCGGCAGCGACAAGAACGAGACCATGCCGCTCGATGCCGCCCTCGCGGCGCTCGCCGAGGAAGCCGTGCCGCCGGATGTGGCGCGGGCGAAGCAGGCGGCGTGACGCCGGTTCGCTACGCAGCCACCTTGAGCTTCAGACCGAGCGCGCGCATCACTTTCAGGATGGTGGCGAGCTCAGGATTGCCGCCGGGCGAAAGCGCCTTGTAAAGGCTCTCGCGACCGAGGCCCGCCGATCGGGCGATTTTCGCCATGCCTTTGGAGCGCGCGACATCGCCAAGCGCGGCCGCCACCAAGGCCGGGTCGCCATCCTCGAACACAGCTTCGAGATAACCGGCAACGTCAGCGGCGGTCTTCAAATAGGCGGCGGAATCCCAGGGTAAGGTCTTGATTCTTGTCTTGCGCCTTTTCGTTCTCGGCTTCTTTGCGTTTGCGGTCATGACAGCCTCCTAAAAGTCCCGTGCCAACCTAAGCGCCGTCGCGATGTCCTGTTGTTGCGTTCGCTTATCGCCACCAGCGAGTAAGATGATGAGCGAGTCGCCGCGTTGAACGAAATAAACGCGGTAGCCAGGGCCGTGGTCGATCCGCATCTCAGATACGCCCTCGCCGATTGGCCTTACGTCGCCGGGTTACCGAGTGAGAGCCGGCGGATGCGGGCTTGGATCCGCGTCCGCGCCCCAGTGTCGCGCAAGCGTTCAAACCAACGAGCAAAGCGCTCGGACTGACGAATCTCGATCACGAACCAATGTATCCTATCGGATACGACAATTCAAGTACCGCCCTCACCGCGCCAGCACTTCGACTTCGCCGTCGACGCCGGTGACGACCTTCAAGTCGCGCTGAAAGGTCTTGCCTTCGTTGCGCGCGATGACGTGGTAGTCGCCTTCGGCGAGCACCATGCGCGGGAAGGCGCCGATCGATTCCTTGATCACGTCGCCGCCCGGCGTCAGCACCGTCCATTGCGTATTGGCGAGCGCCTCGCCGCCGGTATTGTTGACGAGCTTGAGCGTGATGACCGCGGCGCGATGGGTGACGGCGATATCGGTGAGCTTGCCCGCCTGGATCTGGACGTCGGAACGGACCACCGAATTGCCTTCGCCGTAATTCGACACGATGTAATAGGTGCCTTCCGGCACCAGCACGACGTCGCCTTCCATCACGTTCTGCGCGATCGGCCGGCGCTCGGTGGTGTCGAACTGACTGCCGGTATAGATTTCGAAGGCGATCTGTCCGTTCGGGATGCGCACGTCGCCGACGCGGCCTTCGAGCCGCATGGCGCCGGCCGGAATGTCGAGGACTTCGCGAACCGCTTCAGCGCGCAGTTGGATGGCCTTGGCGGCGCTGGCGAGGCCTACGCTCGCATGCACCACATAGCTGCCGGGCGGCAGCACCAGCGTCGGCATCGCGGCGCGGTCTTCCTTGACCAGCCGGAACATTCCGGTCGAGTCGGGCTTGGCGTCATAGACCCGCCAAATCACGCCGCCGCCGATGAGCGGCGCATCCCGGCCGTAACGGGCGGAAAGCGCAAGCGCGACGCGTCCGGGCGGGACCAGCGGCATGGCTTGCGTAACCGGCGGGGCGGCAGGCGGCATCATCGCCGGAGCAGCCATCGACGGCGGAGCCATGGACGGTGAAGCGATGGGCGGCGGCGTGGGAGACGGCACCTCGGCCGGCGGCAGCATGGGCGCGGGCGCGACAAGGCTCGCGCCCGGCAGGCCGGTTCCCGGCACCAGCGGCGGCGGTTGCGCCGGGAAGTTGAATTGAACTCGCAGCGGCGTCAAATCGCGCATCTGTTGCGCGCCGAGCGGTGCCGGCACCCACAGGATGGATCCCAGCGTCACCGTCGCCGCCGCGTACCGCCGCAAAGATCCCCACCCGGACATCGCGTTTTTTCTCGAACCAAATCACGGCAATTTCATGCCGTGGGCTTTGCGTCAAGCGATCGCAGCGCGATCATGAAGACCCCCGCCGCTGTGCCGGCGCGCGGTGGCTTTCACCATATCCTGCACCACATGCTGCACCTTATCCCGCACCATATCCTGCGCCGCATCTTGCGGCCGCTGCCGCCGCGGCCGATCATGGCGTGACGCCAGGAAACTTGTTGCGATCAATTCCGTTCCTCAACCACCTATGGATTGCGCGTGACCACCATCGACATCGGCAGCGACGCGGCTGCCGCCCGCCGTCCCGGCGCCAATCGGAGCCGCCCGGCCATCGGGCTCGTGCTCGGCAGCGGCGCGGCGCGCGGTTTCGCCCATATCGGCGTGCTGCGGGCGCTGCAGGCGCACGGCATCAGGCCCGACATCATCGTCGGCACCTCGATGGGGGCGCTGGTCGGCGGCTGCTATGCGACCGATCAGCTCGATACGCTCGAAGCGTGGGCGCGTTCGCTGACGATGCGCCGCATCATCGGCTATCTCGACGTGCGGATCGGCGGCTCCGGTTTGATCGGCGGCGGCCGGCTTGCCACCCAGCTCGAGGAATCGATCGGCACCAAGCTGATCGAGGACCTGCCGATCCGGTTCGCGGCCATCGCCACCGAAGTGGGAACCGGCCATGAGGTCTGGCTGACGCGAGGCGCGTTGGCGATGGCGGTGCGCGCCTCCTATGCGCTGCCCGGAATCTTTCCCCCGGTGCAGCTCGGCGGCCGCTGGCTGGTCGACGGCGCGCTGGTCAATCCGGTACCGGTTTCGGCGGCGCGCGCGTTCGGCGCCCGCGTCGTCATCGCGGTGAACATGGACGCCGACCGCTTCGGCCGCGGCGCCACCATCGCCAGCCACGGCGCCGATCCCGGCGACGGTCAGGCCCTGACGCCGCCGGACGATAGCCGCTTCGGGCGTTTGCGCAGCCTGTTCGGTGCCGAACGCGCGATCAAGCGCCACATCGTCGCCGGCGAGGACCGGCCGGGCTTCACCACCGTCATGATCGAAGCCTTCAACATCATGCAGGACCGCCTGACGCGGATGCGGCTCGCCGGCGATCCGCCCGACATCCACATCACGCCTCGCATCGGCAATATCGGCTTCCTCGATTTCCACCGCGCCGCCGACACGATCGAAATCGGTCGCGTGGCGACCGAGAGGGCGATCGAGTCGATTACGGAATCGATCGCGGAGTTGAGCTGAGGATTAAGTCGGCCGCATGCCACTCACGGCGAGGCTTTGGTTGTTCCAGACGCCTGCCCTTCGCCACCGAACAAATCGATTATAGCAAGTCATGTACGGCTCGTAGTTCTCCGGCAGATCGCACCATGGAGCGCCTGAACGAATGACCCGAAGGATGCCGTTGAGGACGCGACGATCGTTTTACGCGCGGCACGCCGCGCGGCTTGTTCGGCAGCATCGGTTTGATGGCGGCCCATTTAACATCGCTGAATTCGTGGCGCATGATTAGAGCCTCCACTTTGAAGGCATGAATCACGCGCCGGGCGACACCGTCAATCCGCAAAGGGCCATCGCGTCAGGTGCAGTACACTGATTTTGCTTCCGCTTTCGGGGGCATAGCGGACTCAGGCAAGTCCTCCGCGGCAGTCGCATTTATGAGCTCACCCGGTAAGCACATTGGCTGATCAGAACGCGCTTTGACAAGAATCTTACGGCGACGGCGAGGTCCGCGCGCAGACGGTGTGGCAGGCGACCTGCTGGGTCGAACAATTGAGCTGACACGACGTGCTCACATTGGCGTTGCCGGTCGCGGTGGCGGCGCCAGTCGGCGGCGTGCCGGGGATGACGCAGTTGGTCTGACAGGCCGCGGCCTGGGAATTGCACGCCATCATGCATTTCGTGACCGTGGAGGTCTGCGCCAACCGCATTTTGCCGAGCGGCTCCGCACCGGCCGCTCCGCCGCCGGCGCAAGCGATCGAGAGCAACGCGAACACGATCGCCAAACCCCGCATGCCGGCCTCCCCGCTCCCTGACGCAAGGCAACATCATAGAGGCCCGGCCGCGGCAAGGGAATGTCGCATCCGCAGTCACGCGCCGTTCCGCGTTTCGACGCCGATCGGCTACGCCGTCAAAATGTAATCGTGCATTGCCGCCGAGTCGCGTTCCATCTCGTGCAGGCGGTGCTTGACCACGTCGCCGATCGATACGATGCCGGTCAGGCGGCCTTGCTCGACGACGGGGATATGGCGGAACTTTCCGGCCGTCATGCGTTCCATGATGGCGGCGACGGTTTCGCCCTCGGTGCAGGTCGAGACTTTGCGCGTCATGGTCCGGCTGACCGGATCGTCGAGCGCGGGTGCGCCGCGTTCGGCGAGCGCGCGAACGATGTCGCGCTCGGACAGGATGCCGCTGATATGGCGGTCGGCGCCGAGGATGATGAGCGCGCCGATCCGCTTTTCGGCGAGCAATGCGACGGCGGCGGCGAGCGTGGCGTTGGGGTCGATAGTGACGACCTCGCGGCCCTTGGCCGCGAGAATGATGCTGACGGTCATGTGCGCCTCCCTGGCCTTCGTGACTTCGCGCAGCCTGCAATCGGCTCCGCGACGACTGAAGGTAACGGGCTTAACGTTTTCGGACGGTGCGCGGTTCCATCGCCGCGTTCGCAGCGCGCGCTGCAATGCAGCATGGCACGCAATCCCATCACATGCGCGGTTCGATGTCGGGTTCGGTGCGCACTCCGATCGGATCGAAGGCGTTGAACAACACGAGGCCGGCGAAAAAGCCGCCGATATGCGCCTGCCAAGCGAGTTCCTGCCCCGCCGCCTCGCCGAACGACACGGTGCCGAGGCCAAACAGCACGTTCAAGCCGAGCCAGACCGCCACGAACAACAGGAAGCGCGGATCGCGCAGCGTCGCGGCGAGCGGCGCCGCCGGCACGCGATAGGCATCGCCCGCACCGTCGCGCAACAAAGCGAGCGGCCCGCGCTCCTGAAAGACAAACCGCATCGCCGCCGCCATGGCGCCGGAGATCGCCGCCGACGCGCCGATCATCGGCTCCATCGCGCCGAGATGCGTGACGAGATGCGCGAGCGCGCCGATCGCCGCCATGACCAGCATGAAGATGCCGTAGCGCCAGGCGCCGAAGCGTCGCGCCAGCGCGGTGCCGAACGGCACCAGCCAAGCGAGGTTGAGGCCAAGATGCATCAGATCGGCATGGATGAAGGCGTAGGTGAAGAACGTCCACAATTCGGCGCCAAAGCCGCCCGGGAAGGCGCCGCCCGCGGCAAGCTCGGCGCCGTAGCGCGCCGGGATGAAGGCGAAGGTCAACAGGACCATGACGTCCTGGTCGTCCGTCAGCATCACGCTGCGCACGACTTGCACGAGCACCAGCACCGCTATGGTCGCTAGCACCGCCGCCGGCACGTTGAAAATCGGCTCTGAGCGTCGTCGTTCGAATGGTTGCGTCACTGGCCGCACCTCAAGCTGCGCCGAGATAGGCCACGGCGACGGCAACGACAAGCCGGTGCGCCGCTGCCGGCGCATCGCGGCGCACCAATACAAAAGGGAGGACGCATTGGTCCTCCCTTTTGCCCGCTGTGCGGGGTTTTCGCGATCGACGCCGACGATGCGCTCCCGCATCTGTCGGCGTCGGGTCACATCCCTCGCCTCCCGTCGTTCGTGACGCAGCCTAGGCCAGGCCCGCGGCCCGGCCAACGTCAAGGCTTTATTAAGCTTAACCGGCAGTGAACTTGGCGTCCTGGGCGCCGCGACAGGCAAGCGGCATGCCCCCTGCTCCGCGTCCGAAAGATGCAGCCGTTCGCCGGAACCGTCGTCCCGAACCGGGACAGCTGTGCGGACGTGGCACGGTTTTTAGGAGCGGGGATCCATGAAACACGCAGCGAGCCGCGAACTCCATGCCTATTGGGAAGAGCGGCGCGGCAGGCGTCCGGCGCCCGAGCGGGCCGAGATCGAGCCTGGCGCCATTCGCCGAGTGCTCAGCGATGCCTTCATCCTGGCGCTCGACGCACGCGCGGGTCACCCTTTCCGGCTCGCCGGCACACGGGTCTGCGCGCTGTTCGGGCGCGAACTCAAGGCGCAGTCCTTCATCGGGCTTTGGGCCGCCGCGAGCCAGCGCCCCGTTACCGATCTTCTCGCCATCCTCGATCATGAGCGCGTCGGCACAGTTGCCGGCGTCACGGCGCAAAACAGCGACGGACAACCGATCGACCTCGAACTTCTCCTGCTGCCGCTCAGCGCCTCACGGCCGAGCCTTGCCCGCACGATCGGGGTCTTGGCGCCGCTGAAAATACCGCCATGGCTCGGGTCGAGTCCGGTCGGCGCGCTGACGCTCGGCAGCCGCAGGCATGTCGGCGCCGCGGTCGAAACGCGCCTGTTGCCGCGTTTCATGGCGCCGCGCCGGCGCGAATTCGTGGTTCATGAGGGCGGCCGCGTCTCGAGCCCAATCCATTCCGATTGAATCAGAATCGGGCTGTAGGATTCCGTTCGAGCATGATCTTTTCGGAAAACCAGGTTTCACCTCGGATCAAGTCCGGGGCAGGCGTTTTCCGGATCATGCTCTGATCCTCCGCGTCCGCCCGCTGCCCGCATATTTCGAGCGGGACCGGCGCGACTAACGAGTCGTTAACATCGCCCGCCTAGGCTTTTGCTGACGACCGGCCCGGTGCGATAGATACCATGGCGTTTGCCGAACGAAGAGCGGGATTGCGGGCCCTCAACGAGGACCGCCGCCGTCACCAGCGGGTGCGGGTCAATCTGCTTGGCCGCTACATGCTCGCCGATCGGCGCGAATTTCCCTGCCAGGTCGTCAATATGTCGCCGGGCGGCATGGCGCTGATCGCCCCGGTCGCAGGCGAACCCGGCGAACGGGTCATCGCCTATGTCGACCACGTCGGCCGGCTCGAAGGCAATATCGCGCGATTGTTTCAAAACGGCTTCGCCATGACGGTTTTGGCGACCGCGCGCAAGCGCGACAAGCTTGCCGCCCAGCTCACTTGGCTCGCCAACCGCCATATTCTCGGCCTGCCCGAAGACCGCCGCCACGGCCGTATCGTGCCGCGCAATCCGATCGGCCGCCTCATTTTGCCGAACGGCGTCAACCTGACCTGCCGCATCCTCGACGTGTCGGCTTCCGGCGCCGGCATCGCCAGCGAGGAACGACCGCCGCTCGGGACGCTCGTCACCTTGGGCAAAGTGCCGGGACGCGTGGTGCGTCACCTCGAAGACGGTTTCGCCGTCGAATTCACCCGCCTGCAGCATCCGGACTTTCTCGAAGACAACGTCACCGGGTCGTAAACGCCGATCCTGCAATTTGCGTGTTTGTCGGCGTCGCGGCACCCGCCCCGGCGTGCTATCGGCGTGTGCATCGCGCCGGCTCGGCCGGCGTTCGACAATTCTCCACACCTGACATCCGAACAGAAAGCCGCGCCGGCAGCGGCGTTTGCGGCCGCATCGTTACAATTTGAGCGAATATTGAATAGTTCGACTTTTATACAATAGTGTTGGCGTATTTTGCGCTAGTTTTGCTGTTTGTTGATGCGTTTTTACTTCAAATCGCCCCGCTCGACTTAGCCGCGATGCAAAAGCTTTGTGAGAAACATGACCCTGACGAGACGGGAAGGGGTCGCAAATGGGTTCGTCAACACCGACCATCCTCAGACGCAGCACGGCTGCAGCCATGTTCGCCCTGGCGCTGATCGCGGCGCCGCATACGAGCTCGGCGCAGGAGCGTCCGCTTTATATCACGGTCGGCGACGTGAGCCGCACGCCGATCGGCTGGGTCGAGTTCTGCATCGAGTACGATCCGGAATGCAAAACCAGGCCCTCGCTGCCGCGCGACGTGGTGCTCTCGGCGGCGGCCTGGAAGGACCTGCAGCGGATCAATCTCTGGGTCAACGCCAACGTCAAACCGATGACCGACATGGATCATTGGGGCGTCGTCGAACGCTGGAACTATCCGGACGACGGCTACGGCGACTGCGAGGACTACGCGCTACAGAAACGGAAAATGCTGCTGCAAGCCGGCTGGCCGCGCGAGGCGCTGCTGATGACGGTGGTGCGCGACCAGCATGGCGACGGTCACGCCATCCTCACCGTCAAGACCGACAAAGGTGAGTACATCCTCGACAACCAGACCGACGCCATCATGTTGTGGTCGGACACCGGCTATCGCTTCGTCAAGCGCCAGTCGCAGGCCGATCCGAATATTTGGGTTGCGCTCGGCGACTCCGCCCCGGCGCCGTCCACCGCGTCGGCGCGCTAGTTCGGCGCTCATTCGAAAGGAGCTACGCGACCCCGGTCACGTCCCCACCCCTCCCCGTCCCCAGACCGGGTTCGCGCGCGGCCGGCTCTCCCCCAGGAGCCGGCCGCACCTTCTTGATGTCGCGAAAACATCGATTTAATGGGGTTTTCGGTGCGCGTTCGTGCACGTCGACGACGGAACGAAGCGCGAAAGCGACGCTTCGAGGCGGGGAAAATCCGGGGACTTTGTTCGCTTACCGTTCCGGCCGACCTTCCAAGACGCAAAAAGGCCCGGCGGGCGTCGCCGCCGGCCGGGCCAGTCCAGGGAGGCACACAGTGTCACGGGCGGGGAGTGAGACAGTCGCCCGCGACCTCGAACGGCACCGCGGCCGGTCGGCGGCGCCGAAACCGGAAAAGCGCGTCAGACCGTGCGCCAGCCGCGGGCGCACATGAAGGCGGCATAGATCGCGACATCGAGCGGATCGCCCTTGGCGAGATGCGCGCGCAGGGCGCGGCGGCATTCGTCTTCGCTCATCTCGTTCAGCCATTCGGCGGCGAAGCCGTATTTGATCTCGCTGGCGCGCAGCTTGACGGCCATCGCCTCGGCAAAATGGTGGAGCAGGAATTTCGATCGCGAGTGCAGCTCGGCCGGCAGCCGCACTGAAATCATGGTGACGCCGTGATAGTGCGGCAGGTGCTCGGCCGCCGGCGCCGGCACCGTCACGACGGCCGCGCTCACGCCACCGCCTTGTCGATCAGTCTGTCGAGCCCGACGCGCTGGAATTCGCCGAAGGTGGCGCCGAGCCATTCGCGCACATAGCCGCGCAGCATGCGCGAGCCGGCGCCGGCCGCGAATGCCTCGAACGATCCGCCGAGCTTCTGCACTTCGGTGGCGGCGCGATCGGCGAGATGCGGCACCGTGACGGTCGAGCCGGCGGCGGCGGCGATGGCGGCGGCAAAGCGCGGGTCTTTCTCCCACTCCGCATAGCCGGCTTCGTTGATGTAATTGCGCACCAGAAAGTGCCGGGCGCCGCCGCCGATGCGCTCGGCGATCTCGGCGATCTCGCGCAGGCTGGCGAACGACGGCCCGATGACGTGCAGCACGGCCAGTCCGAGCGCGCCGGAGCGGACATCGTCGAGCAGCCCGACCGACGACAGCGCTGCCAGCGTCGGCGACAACAGCCCGGCGCGGATGTCGATCAGCGTCACGCCCTCGATCGAATCGAAGGCGGTCATCTGATCGTCGACGTTTTCGATGTCAATCACGACCGATTCCGGCACGAAGCGCTTGAGATCGCCGGCGCCGGCCTCGCTGTCGAACACCTTCTTGCTGGCGCGCCGGCCGCGCAGATAATCGTCGACCGCACGGGCGACGGTGGTCTTGCCGACGCCGCCTTTGTCGGCGCCGACCATGATGATGAGAGGCGTGGTCATGACGATCTGATCCTTGGTTGTGGTCGGGTCGGGCGGCGGCGCGGCGCGGTGTTTGGTCGCGGCGGCGCCGGACGGCACCGCCGTGGCGGCGGCGGCGTCGCGGCGGTCATATTCGGTGGCGAGCTTGGAGGGGCCGAGCCAGCGAGGAAAAGGCCGCATGACGGTGCCGCCGCCAAATTGAAAGCTTCAATGCCGAAACAGCATCACGAGCAAGCCGAGACCGCCGGTCACGACGACCGCGACGGCGGTGGCGAGGCCGCGGTTCTTGACCAGCTCCATGCTCTGGCGAAACGCCCGCAGATGCGCGAAGTCGCGTTGCATCTCGATCACCTGGTGCGGCTCGCTGGCGTCGACGCCGAGCGCGAGCAACAATTCCTTGATCGCGGCCCGCGCCGCCGCCATGGCGATGGCCACGATTTCCTCGTCGGTTTTGACGGTCGCGCGCGCACTGGCCAAAATCTCTTCGGGAGACATGATGCCGGGCTTCCCCATATGGAATTGTATGCTTTAGGGCTTGACAGACATATATAGGGCCTGTATATTCACAGCATTGGTTCCCGGCGCCTCGCGGGATTTCAGGGGCAGAGAAACGAAAATGACGAACCACCCGAACCGTTCTAAAAGCCATACCTACGTCGTCGAATCTTATCGCCCTGCTCGCGGGAGCCTTATACACGCGCGCGTAGAAGTCGTGGCCGCTACCGCCGATGCCGCTCTCGCCATGGCGAGCCACCGGCCTGCCGGCGACTATGCCAGCTTGACACGGCGTTGGCAGAACAGCCCCGTTGCTGCCGACCGCGACAACTGCCACGCGCAGGCCAACGCTGCCGGAACTATAGGCTGGGCCGTTTGGCGCGTCGACTGTGACCCGGCTGCTGCCGATCATCGCAGCGACGTAGCGACAGCGCGGGCTTGGGTTTCGGGCGGCAAGTCGCTGTCTGACCTGCAAAAATACGGCGCGTACAAAACGGTGACCAAGGCCGACCTTGTGGGCATCAGCGATAATGATGCGAGCGCCACGACCGACGCCTTGGCCCGCGCTGGATATAAGGCCGAAATCTGAAACGAGGAAGGCTCGCCTTGAGGCTAGGAGAGCCTTCATTTTGTGGTTCAGAGCCCCAACCTTGTCAACGGAAGCCACAGCGACCGCGACCCCACAAGACGACAACCACTCGCGAGAATTTTAGGATATTCCCAATGACTTCGCTTGTCGAGATATACCGCCGCTTCCCCACCAAGGAGGCGGCGGTCGCTCATCTGGAAAAGGTGCGCTGGCCTCATGGCCCGGAATGCCCGCTGTGCGGCGCAACCAGCACGGCTCGGCATACGGAAAACGGCCGCGCCGATCGCTGGCAGTGTTGGACCTGTCACCGCAGCTTTTCGGCGACGGTCGGCACGATGTTCCACAACAGCCACGTCGATTTGCAGCGTTGGTTTTTGCTGATCTCCCTCATGCTCAACGCGAAAAAGGGACTGAGCGCCATGCAGGCGGCGCGCGATCTCGACATGCGCCGCCCTACCGTTTGGTCGATGATGCACCGCATTCGCGGCGCGATGAAAGACGACGGCCGCTTGCTGTCCGGTTTGGTCGAAATGGACGAAGGCTACCTCGGCGGCAAGCCGCGCAAGCGGAACCGGCGCGATGACGATACACCGTCGCCGCGTGGTCGCGGCGCAAGCAAGACGCCGATTGTTGGTGCAGTCGAGCGCGGTGGTCGCGTCAAAAAGCTAAGATGGTGCTGCACGAAATGAGCGCGCCTGCCATGAATGCGCTGGCATCCGAAATGGCCGATCAGCTTGCGGCGGCCGGCGCAGCGACGCTTGCCGACGACGCGAGGGGGGCGGCAGGCGCCGGCACGGCGCCGGCCGCTGCCGCGGTCGCGTTCTTATAAGCCGTCACCGCCGAAACGATCGCCGACACCGGAATGGCGCCGCTCTGAAAGTGCTGCTGATAGGCGGTCATCGCCGCCGTCGACTCGCTGATGACGGCCTGCGCCTGCGGCACGCCGTGCGTGAGACCGGCGGCCTGCGCCACCGTCACGGTGTCGGCCGCGGCCTCGATCAGCGCCGGGCCATTCTGATCGAGCCACACCGCGGCGGCCTGGAGCTTCGCCTCCCAGGCCGGCAGGTTGGCCTCGATCGCCTTGACATCGGCTGTGATCGCGCCGTAGACGCCGATGACAAAATTCTCGCCGCCGTTGATCAGATCGGCGAAGTCCTGTTCGATTTGCGCAAGGGTGATGCTCATGGTGGTTCCTCACTTTTCGTCGGGGTTGGCGATGGCGGTGACCGCGCCGTCGGCGCCGTAGCCGGAGATCCGGCTCGGCGCGAACTTGGCCGCCGCATTGCGCGCGGCGCGGTGAATGTCGATCTTGGCGTCGGCGACCAGCTCGTCGAACGCCGGGTGCAACGCCGCCCAGGCCCGCTGCATCGCCGGAGCCGCCACCGCGACCTTCTCGGCGATGGCGAGCCACTCGCCGATGGTGACGGCGGAGAGCGCCGTGCCGGCGCCTTCGGTGGCGATCGCCTCGGACAGCGCCACTAGCGCCGGACCGTCGGCGAAGGCGGATTCCAGGAGCGGCAACAGCGCAAGCAGCCAGGGTCCCATGGTCATCTTTCCTTCGCGAGCGATTTGCCGGCCCGCCAACCCAAACCGCTCGCAAAGCATGAAAGCGAGCTTATTTGATCGGGAATCTATTTCACGGCCTACCGAGAATCGCGGCGACCACGCGCGCCTGCACGCGCGGATCGGCGACATAGCCGACATGGCCGTTCGCCGACGCGACGAAATGGTTGTGCGCACCGGGCATCGGCCAGCCCTGGCCGTAGACATTGACCGCGGCGATGCGCGGGTCGATCGCGGCGCCGGTGAATAAGGGATCGATGCCGACCACGCGCACGCGCACGCCTTTGGCGGCGAGCGCGGCGGCGGCGACGGTCGCCTCGTAGGCGCCGAGCGAGTGGCCGCCGAATACAATGTCGGCGCGCGGATGCCGCGCCGCATCGGCCTCGAATGCCGTGCGCTCTCCGGCATCGCCGACCATGACCACAGCGCCGCCGGCGCGCAGCATCGCGGCGACGGCGTCGAGCCCCGGCGACAGGCCGAGCATGCCGCGCATCAGATAGACGCGGGTGCCCGCATGCGCGGGCGAGAACATCACAGCGGCGCACAGCAGCGCCGCCGCGCAGGTGCGCAGTGCTGTCATGATGAGCTGTCCCGGAAAAGTTACGATGGTTCCCATTTTTTGGTCACCCACAACCCGTCAGCCGTATGCGCCTACGGCTAGCCTAATAGGAGGATCGTCTCCCGGATTCAGCTATCGCGCCGAGCCCGAAATCCCCTCCGTTCGCTCGGCATCAGGATTTCTGTTCCTTGACGACGATCAGCATCAGGCCGCCGATGGCGCTGCCGACCTGCCACATCGCATTGGCCAGCTCCGGCGCCGAGACGTCGGCGAGCCAGGGCAGATAGCGGGCGGCCAGCGCCAGCGCGACGCTGCCGGCGATGCCGACACCGGCATAGGTGGTTTTTTCTTCCAGGCGCGCGGCGAGCCATGTCACCTTCTTGACGTCGCCTGAAACCTGCATCTGATTCGAATCGGTCATCGGGGCGGTCTCCTTCGCGGGATCGGATTGCTGCGACACGGGCGCCGGCGCCGCGCGCGACGGCGCCGCAGTGAACGGCACGAAATCGCCGATATCGACAACTCTGCCGCCGATACTTTGCGGCGTATCGGGATCGGCATCGACGCCGGCGATCCTACCTTCGGCGCCCTGCACCAGGTCGGCATGGTCGCGCCACTCGGCGTAGCCGGCCCAGCCCTTCGACTGCGCCAGCCAGGACAGATCGGCGAGGTTTTGCCCGATCACCGCGCTGCACACCGCGCCGGAGCCGTAGACGCCGATGCGAAAATAGCGGTCGCCCATCGGCCCCTGGTGGATGGCGCGGAAATAGGGCAGCACCTCGCGCTCGATCTCGGCCGCCGAGAAATCGCGGTCGCAGGCGAAATAGACGCAGGCGCCCTTCGGCGCGCCGAGATTGACGGCGCGGAACCGGCAGAAGGTGCCGTCGCGGTCGCCGTCCGTAGCGGAAATGCCCTTGCCGGCGACCCCGCCCCAGCCCTCGTGCACCAGGCCGATGCGAAGCCCGGCGGCGGCGGCGGCCTTGACCCGCGCCGGCGTCCAGCACTTGCCGCCCTTCTCGTTGATCGACGAGAGATAGCCGAACACGGTGGCGACGCCGGCACTACGGATCGCCGCCAGATGCGCGGTGATGTCGTCGGTCACGTCGATGACGGTGGGCATGATCAGCGCTCCGTTATTTGTGGCCATCGTCAGCGCGCCAGCAACAACGCCAGCGCCAGCAGCAGCAGAGCGCCGAGCGCCGTCGCGATGCCGGCCTTGACTGCGGCGGTCACGGCAGGATCTCCACCGCGATGGCGCCGACGCCCTGCCCGAGAAGCCCGATGGCGCGGCAGGCGCCGAGCGACAGATCGAACTCGCGGCCGCGCACGTAAGGTCCGCGATCGTTGACGGTCAGCTCGGCCGAGCGGCCTCGGAAAGTGACGCGCAGCCGCGTGCCGAACGGCAGACTTTTGTGCGCGGCGCTGAGCCTGTCCGGATCGTAGGGCTTGCCTTGCGCGGTGCGGGTCTGGCCGTTTTCGCGTCCGTAGCAGGAGGCGACCGCGACGCCGGCGCGCGCGGCGGCATTGCGCGCCACGCCGTCCTGCGCGCAAGCGGTGAGCGCCGGAGCGAGCATAAGGGCGGCGAGAACTGCTCGCATGCAGAGCACCTGTTTGTTTGGCGACGAAATTATTTCTTGACGCGGATGGCGCCGACGGCTTGCGTCGACACGAGCCCGGCGGGATCGGTGGCGACGGTGCGGTCGCGATACTCGCCGGCGGCAAGCGCGGCGCTCTGCTCGGGCGACAGCGTGATCAGACAGCGATGCGGCGGCGTCGCGGCGCCGTCGAGCACGGCGATACCGGCGCCGAGCGACATGCTGACGACCACATTGCCCTTGGCGTCGCTCAAGCTCCATTCCACCGCCGCGCCGGCGCCGAGATTGAACGGCGCGCCGTCGGCGTAATGGCAAGCGACCTCGATTTCCCAACTGTCGCCGGCGTAGAACGCCAGCGGCTCGTGCAGTGCGGCCATGGCGATCGAGCCCCTGTCAGTCGATGCCGCGGATCTGGCCGCGGGCGGCGCGGCCGACGATCTTCTTGCGCGAAGCGATGCGGGCGCGGCTGCGGCCTCGGCCGAATATGGCGATAGAGGCGCGCCCGAACAGCGCTAGCGCCCCGACGGCGCGGCCGACGATCGCGGCGAGGGCATAGCCGGCGCCGGCGGCGCGACCTGTTATCGCCGCGCGACCGGATATTGCGACAAAACCCCAGCCGGAAAGCGCGCCGCGGCCGGCCCCCGATACCCGGCCTGCAATCAGAATCGCCGTACGCGCCGCCACGGCGCCGACGCCGGCCGCCAGGCCGCGACCGCGCGCGACCGCGGCGCCGCGGGCCGCCAATGCGCCCTTGCCGGTGGCCGCCGCTTGGCCAAAGGCGGCAGCGAGCGCGCGCCCCGCCACGGCGCCAACGGCAGCGGCGATGGAGCGAGCATTGGCGGCGGCGAAGCCGCGTGCCGCGAATTGTGCCGCACCGGCCGCCAGGCCGCGACCGCGCGCGACCGCCGCGCCGCGGGCCGCCAACGTCCCCTTGCCGGTGGCCGCCGCTTGGCCAAAGGCGGCAGCGAGCGCGCGCCCCGCCACGGCGCCAACGGCAGCGGCCATGGAGCGAGCATTGGCGGCGGCGAAGCCGCGTCCTGCGAATTGCGCCGCACCGGCCGCCAGGCCGCGACCGCGCGCGACCGCCGCGCCGCGTCCCGCCAATGCGCCCTTGCCGATCCCCGCCGCCAAACCGAAGGCCGACGTCAGGCCGTAGCCGGCCAGAAAATTGCTGAGAATCCCGGCCAGCGGCAGCGACGCTTCGAAGCTGGCGCGGCGCGGATACCAGAAGTCCCACGGCGACTGCGCCCATTGCAGAAGTTGCGCTGGCGCCATACACGCCGGCGCATACATGACGGCGCAGTAATCGGCGGACGCTTCTTGAGCGAGTGAGGAGGTGGCTCCCACCACATAGGTGCCGTTGCCCGCAGCGGGCGTGCCGCCCAGAGAAGCTATGGCCATTTCAGTTACGCCCGTCAGCAGATTGACCACGACAAAACAAACCGTCGAGGAATTCGCCGAGGCCGCAATGAAGTAAGGCACGCCGGAGGTCAAATTTATGCCGGATAAGGCAGCGGTCGAATGGCGATAGCCGCAGAGCTGGGCGCCGCTGAGGAATAGGCCGTTTGTATTATTGCCGCCGCCCGAACTGAAGGAAAAAAGAAACTTGCTCCCGCTCACGGCATTAGGAACAAAAATCATCGCCGTCGTGAAAGACGGGTCGGCCGCGGTCGACTGGCCCGGAAATGTCAGATAGCCGGAGCCGGCGCTCGCGACTGCTGGCCCGACGCCGGTCATGACGGCGGACAACGTGCCATTGAGCACGCCCGGAGCGCCGCTCAGAAGATTGACAAGACCGCCATTGCCCAAGGCAAGCGCGGAAAATCCGTGCCCCAGGCAGATGCCAGAAGCCGCGACATGCGTCTGGTCGAAGCCCGGCGCGCGGCCAGCAGGGTAAACGAGCGATTGGCGCGGGACGTAAAGCACCGCCGCGCCTCAATATTGCATCGCGATCGGAGCTGCCTTGAGCCATGGCGGCGTGGTCGAACCGGCGCCGAAGGTCTGGCCACTATTGTTCTGCACCAGCGTATAAAATTCCAGCGCTGGAATGAGCACCAGGCCGGCGGCCTTGAACGGCGAGGCACCGCCCGCGATCGTCGTCGCCGGCAGCGGAATCAGAAAATCCGGCGGCCGCGGCGGTGCCACTGAACCGCTTTCATAAGTGCTGCCGCCGTCGAGCGAGGTGAGAAACCAGCCGGCGAGATTGCCGCCCGCGGACAGCGCCGAGGAAATGCCAGGATTGCCGAGCGACAGATAAAGCTCAGCCCACATCGCCTGATTGAAACTTGAATTCTTGAACAGGCCGGAACTGCCGTTGACCGACGACACGGTCACGCTGCCATTGGTCAGCGATTCCAGCTCGGTAGTCATCAGCGTTACCGCGGAGGATGCGACCAAACCGTTGTTGCTGGTCCCGCCAGCCCATAAAAAATTCGTAGCCATCAGGAAAGACCTCCGGCTGCGGCGAGATCGTTGCTGTTGAACGGCGAGGTGTAGCCGGCGGCTTGCCACCAGGGCTCCGTGCTGGCGGATAACCCAAGCAACGCGGTCGCGTCCGAACCCGTGATCCCGCTGTTGCTGTCGCCTTCCAACGCCGAAAGCATGCCCTGGATGGTCGAATAGACCTCCGCACTTGACATCTGGAAGCTAGGCGCGTTCGGACAATCGATGATCGCCATCAATTCCCTGGCCGCCGTCACCGATTGCGTCGTGGCGCCATTCGTTCCCGCCACCGCCGTCGTCGCGTAGGTTTGCAGCACCGACAGCTTGGCGTTCAGACCGAGATACCCGACCACGGACGAAACCTGCACATCGACAGCCGGACCAGCGACGGTCCAGCCGTTCACGGCGGCAAGCTTCTGCGCCGTCGTCATGCCGGACGACAGCGGAGTGCCGCTAACGCCCGTCGGCAGCGCGGTCGAAGCCCACGCCGCCATCAGTGCCGTGTAATCGACAGCCATGCGCGCGCTCCCGCCCCACGACTAACCGGTCACGCCGCCGCGACCGTGAGGCCCGATGCCGCGAAGCTGAACGTGACGTTGGCCGGGATCGACTGCTGGGTGATCTGGCGGAACAGGCCGCCGCCGGTCGACGAGGTGTTGACGCCGGCGTTGAAGGTGTTGCCGGACGCGCCGGCCACGGTGAGCGGGCCGGACCATGAACCAGACGTCGTCGGCAGCGTGCCGCCGTATTTCGACGACACCACGATCGAGGAGCCGTTCGCCGGCACGTCGGCCGAGGAATCGACCGTGAGGACGCCGGGCGAGGCGAGCGAGCAGGAAAACGGAATCCATTTGTTGGCGCCGAGATAGTCGCCGATCAGATAATTGCCGGCGGTCGCCGCATCGTAGAGGCCCCAGGCCAACACCGTGCCCCAGCTCGCGGTCGACTGCGGCTCGGCGATCGCCGCGCCATTGGCGACATAGGCCGGCGTGGTCGCCGGCTCGGCGCCCGACGAGGCCGACGCCGCCGGAAAAGCCGAAAAGGCGAGCGAGTCGGCGGAGCCCGCCGAGGCATGCGCCGCAGTGCCGGTCAGCGTCACCGTGGTGCCGGAGATCGACGACACGGTGCCGATCTGCTGGCTGTTGGTGACATCGTAGACATTGACGCCGGAGCCATTGCTGCCGAGCGCGGTGAGCCAGGCCGGCGCGGTCGACCCCAGCGTGATGGCGCTGTTGCCGGTGGTCCAGGACGCGCCGGCGGCGAGCGTACCCGCGACCTGGACGCGGGCATAGCCGGTGCCGGAGACCTCGGTGCCCCCGGAGCCGGAATCGTTCGGCGCCGCGGTGAACAGCGCCAGATAGCGCGCGCCCGCGCCTTGCTGGCCGGTGGCCCAGTTCAACAGATATTCGGCGGCGTAGTCGGAGAGTCCGGCCATGTCTTGGTCCTTTCAAAGCGGCGGGATGTTTGGACGCCGGCGGCAATGCATGCCGCGGCGGCGGCGAAGAAATCAGAACCGGTAGCCGGTGATGCGCATGCCGTGGGCGTAGCCCGAGCCGCCGCCCAGATTGCAGACGTCGCCGGTGAGCCAATGCAGCGTCTGCGCCGCGATCAGCTTCAGGTCGACGAAGGAGAACGAGAAATCGGTTTCGCCGCCGGCGCCGGCGGCGGTCCAGCCGTTGGACGCGAACTGCACGCCGATGCCGCCGGAATAGAGGTCCCACATGCCCGGCGTGTAGAGCGCCGCCTGGAATGCCGTAGAGGCGACGAAGGCGCCGTTCTGCATTTCGCTCGCCATCCGCGAGGTGAGGATGCCGGACGCCGTGACGGCGGTCGCCGGCACCGCGGCGGCGATCGACTGCGACAGCGAGCCGTAGGCGATACCGCCGGAGAACGAGCCGCCGCCGGAATCGGAGGTCGCGGTCGCGGTATTGATCGCGGTCGGGGTCGGATTGACCTCGCGGTCGAGCTGATAGAACGCGACCAGATTAGCGCTGGCGTCGGTCTTGCCCGCAAAAATCAAGCCCGAGGCGGTATAGCCGGGCGGCATATGCGAGCCGGTATAGACTGGGCCCGACGAGGTCGCCGCCGCGCAGCCGAGCGTCGCCCAGGTGGCACTGGTCGGGTTGTAGATCGCGTAGATGCAGAGATCGCCGGCATTCGGCGAGCCCGAGGTCGACGCCACCATGGCGCCGGTGTCCATGCCGTTGGCGCCGGTGGTGGCGCCGTTGAACGACAGCGACAGGCTGGCGCCCTTATAGGCGGTGCCGCCGAGCGACACTTCGGCGGCGAGTTCCTGTGCCGTCCAGCTCGCGGTCGTGGAACCGCCCGGCGCCGAGCCTTTGAGGTTGGTCATCTGGCCGGCGAAGCCGCCGCCGGAGTATCCGCCGCCACCGCCGCCGCCGCCACCGCCGCCGCCGCCGGAGCCGGAGGCGGCGGAATTGATCAGCCGCATATTGCCGGTATCGTCCCCGATCATAAACGAATAACCGGCGGCGACCATTTCGCCGGCGCCCAGCGCCGAGCCGTCGGACGCATGCACGATCGGCCAGGCGCCGTTGCCGTCCGGATCGATCGTCGCGGCGCCGGTGTTGGTGTGCGCGACCTTGACGAAAAGCCCCTGCCCCGAGCGGAACGCCGGCACCGGCGGCGTATTGGTCATCACCAGAGCGTTGACGGCGCCGCTGTCGTCGCCCTCGCGGATCGTCATGACCTCGATCGCGCGCCACAGCATATCGTCGGCGTTGTTCGCGACGACGCCCGCGCCGCGGATCAGCGCCCGGACATTGGCGAGCCAGAGATTGAAAAAATCGGCCTTGAGCTGGGTGCCGTTTTGGGCGCCGCCGGTGCACGGATTGAACCAGGTGTCGGCCGCGCCATAGGTCGAAGTCGATGCCGGCCGCGTCGTCGTGTAATTGGTCGCGGACTGGCTCGGGCCGCCGAGGTCGGTGGTCATCGCTGCTCTCTTTTTGGATGCTGCTTAGCCGGGCGCCCATTGCGTCACATAGCTCACGACCACGTGGGCCGGAGCGATGCGCTGCATCAGGCATTCGAGCGTGGTGAGGTCCGGCGCCGCCGGCAGCGCCGGCTGCGGGCAGGTCGGCACGATGTCGGCATAGGCGCAGTCGGCGAGCGGCGTCACGCCCTGCGGCGCCGGCGCCGGCACCGGCGCGCCCTGATAGGCCGGACTGAGGCCCAGATAGACGGTAATCACCATGTAGGCCGGCGGCGTGGGGCCGCCGGCAACGGCGCAGTCGGCGAGCGCGCAATCGGCGAGCGAGCCGGCGCAATTCGCCGGCGCGCATTCGATAATCCAGCCGTTGCGCGCGCACAGTTCCTGATAAAGCTCGCAGCGCCTTCCGCCCATGGCGCCGACCTTGGCGCAGAGATCGGGAAACGGATCGCAGTCGTCCGGCAGGCCGTATTCGGCCATCCACAGGTCGTTGGTCAGCGTCTCGGTGGCGCACCAGAATTCGAGGCGCAGCGCGCACAGTTCGGTCTCGACGAAATTGCGCACCGCGCCGATGGCGGCGAAGAATCCGGTCTGCACGAAGCCGGGCGGCCAGGCCGCCGGCGACGGAGTGCCGGCGAGATCGCCGAGCCACGCGAGAAAATTCGAAACCATGCCGCGGCTGTTGGCCGGCCAGGCGCGGCCGTGCGGCAACAGCTGCGTGGTGGCGTCGATCGACTGCTGCAAAGTCGGGCAGGCGAACGGCGGCGGCTGGATCTCCGAGCACGAGCCCCAGGCCATGCCATTTGCTCCCGTAGGGTCGATTAGCCGCGAAGCGGCGTAACCCACCGTCGCTCGTGGCGGATTACGCCGCTTCGCGGCTCATCCGCCCTACATGAACGTCACGGTGCCGAGCACCGGGATCTGGCCTGAGCCCTGCGGAATATCGGCGTTCGGCAAAATGACCTTCGCGCGATGGACCCCGGCGGCGTTGTTGATGGCGCCGGCGATCCAGTCGAGCGCGAACGTGGTCGGATGCGCCAGATAAGGCATCGACGGGAAATAATTGTCGTTGCCGGCGATGCGGCCCTTGCGGCGGAAGGTCGCCGCCAGCTCGGCGAGCACCGCCTCCTGGGTCGCCGTGGTGCTCGGCTCGAGGCCCTGCACCGTGACATTGACGATCACCGGCACCGGCGCCTGCACCGTCACGAGCGCATCGGACGGCTGCACCGTCTGCAGATAATCGATGACGCGCTGCAGATCGGCCGCCGCCGGCACGCCGCCGGCGCCGCCGTAAAGATCGTCCATCAGCGGAAACACCCGCACCGTGCCGGGGCCGTTCCACAGCCGCTCGACAAAGACGCGGGTGACGCCGATGACACTCGTGCACCATTGCACGTAATCGGCCGGGTTGCCGCCGAACGGCGGATTGCGCTTGTTGAACAGGATACGACCGCGGAAGGTCGCCAGATCCGAGCTATAGGGCTCGCCGTCGGGCTCGATGTCGAGACCGCCGGTCAGTCCGTTGCGATCGACCGCGATCGTCGCCGTGGCCGCGCCGGCGCCGGTGACGCCGGAGAATATGGTCAAGGCGGTATCGGCGATGGTCGTGGTGTTCTGACCGCCGCTCGCCGCCTCGACCGCGATGGTGAGAATGCCGGCGCCGGCGATCGAGGCCGATTGCCGCGCGACGAGCAGCATGCCGTCGGCACGCTGGAATTGCGCCGCCGCCCCCGCGGTGAGCGCCGCTTGCGTCGTGACGACGATATTGCCGGTCGCCGGCTGCGCGGGTTTTCTCTGTAACGGCGGCTTGCATTCGGCGCCGTGCAATTCGAGATTGTCGCCGTCGGCGGTCAGCGCGAATTTCTGTTTCTGGATGTAGTCGGCGAAACCGAACACTTCGAAGATCAGGCCGCCGAACACTTTGGCGGTCGGGCCGAGATTGTTTGGAAACAGCCATGCGTCGGACCCGGGCAGATAGGTGCGGAACGCCTGGCGGGCGCGCAGCACCAGATCTGACAGTGCCGGGATCGGAAAGGGCATCAGGCCGCCTCGATAATCAGCGGAGCTGCCGCCAGACTAGACCGAACTTGCGATCGAACTTCACGGCGCCGTCGCTGCCGTAGAGCTGCACCGACAATTCGACGCGGTCGAATTCGACATTGACTCCGGCGGAAGTGACGATCCGCGCCACCGCGCCCTGCACCTTCAGCGGCAGCAATGCTGCCATAGCGAGCGTCTCGGCCCAGCGCTCGATCGGCGTGCCGGCGGCGACCAGCGGGGCGCGCTCCAACAGCCATAACAGCGAGCCGAGCGGGCCTTCGCCTTGGTCGGTTTCGACGTCGACGCCGTCGCCCCAATAGCCGCGGTTGTCGCTGCCGGCGAGATAGGCGAGCGGATGATCGGACGGACAAAATGCGTCGGTGAACAGCGCCAGATAGACCGCGGTGCCGAGCGCGGCGATCGATTGCAAGCCGCCGGCGTTGAGCACATTGTTCGGCGGCGCCGCCAGCCGCCAGTCGCAGACGAAATCGGTGCCGCCCTCGACGTCGATGTGAAGGGAGTCCCAGAGCAGGAACGGATCGGGCGCGCAGCCTTCGCTGCCGCGAATGAGCAGACCGGTCATTTCGACGGCCCCGCCATTCACCAGCTCGCGCCGGCGACCGATACCGCGATCACATTGGCCATGGAGCGGCAGTCCCCGAGCGAGGCCTGTAGCGCCAACCGCACCGCTTGCAGCGTGGCCCGGCGGCTCGCGACCGCCTGGATCAGCGTGGTGGCATCGGCCGCCGCGAGCGACACCGGCGTCATGGTGCCGAGCGGGGTCCAGGAAATGCCGGCCAGCGCCGGCGGCGTATAGGACAGCGCCGGCACGTCGGCCGAATAAACGATGCCATAATTGAGCGTGTTCACCGGCGGCAGTGCCGGTGGGGATGTCGACCCGATCCAGCTATTCAGCGCGGTCATCAGGCCCGATACCGCGGTCGCGGCCTGCGCCATCAGATTTCCGGTGAGCGCCGCCGCCAGCGCGGCGACCGCCTCGTCGCGGGCATCCCAATTATAGGCCGTGCCGCCGACCGTGGCGGCGATCGGCGCCTGCCGCAGCGTGTGAAACACCGCATCGACAAAGGCGGTCTTGGCGGCCACGGCCTGCGCCAGCGTCACGCCGGGCTGGCCTATCAGAGCATCGACCGAGGCTTCGGCCGCCGCCAGCGCGCCGGCGGCGTAGCTCGCGGCAACGGTCGGATCGAGCGCCAGCATGATGTTCAGCCGATCCGCGCCATGACGAAAGGCGATGGCCCGGCTTCCGTCAGCACCGCCGCGAAGGCGCCGCCCTTGCTCGGATTGCCGCCGAGATAGACGATCTGGCCGGAGGCGTCGATCGAGACGGTGCCCTTCTGCGTCGTCACCACGATATTGCCGGCCGCAGCAGTCACGGCAATCCCTTGGCCGCTCTGCATCCAGACGACATTTCCCTTGTCGTCGTAAAGCACCGCATTGCCGCTCGGCAGGTTCTTCTGCCGATATTTGTTGTGCTCGCCGCCGATGAATATCAGGCGATCGGAACGGCCGCCCAGCGCCTTGAGAATGCCGTCGGCGCCGGTCGGCGAATTGGATGAAAAGCCGTGCGGGAACAGGTGCCACACGCCCTGCGGCTGATCGCTGGCCAGCCCCTGCACATCGAGCAGCTGCTGCACGCCGGAATCGTCGACCTTGACGACGACGCCGCGGCGCAAGGTGCCGAGAATGCCGTCGTGATGCTCGAGCGAGTGCACCGGCCAAGATAACGTGCCGCTCATAATGTGCCGCTCATTGCGAAGCGCTTTCATCCGCGCCGATATCGGTATTCCAGGACGAGCCGGCCGAGCCGCCCTCGCCGCCTGAGCCGCCGAGCGCCGCCGGATCGACCAGGCTCAGATGCGAAAGGCTGCCGGCCTTGCGCGCCTGAGCGTAAACCACCCGTTCGATGCCCATCAGCTGGTGCACGGCGAGAAACGGCGAATCCAGAAACACGGTATTGCCCGGCGTCCACAGCGCGCCGCCGTCGTCGTGAAAGCCCTGCACGGTGACTGTGGCCTTTAGCGAATGGCCGGCCTCGCGCATGATGCGGTAGCGCGCCCGCATCGCGGCGCGGGTATTGTCGGTATCGCCGTCGATCACCAGCACATGGGGCCGATAGCGCGTCACCGCGCCGTCGGTCGCGGTATGTTCGATCTGCGTGGTGTCGGCGCCGCCGGCGCCGATCGGGCGCTGGCCGCGGGCGATGACATGGGAGTGCCGGCCGGCCCAGTTATGGTCGGCCCTGAGCACCTTGCAATTCCTGCCCTCGATCAGCGGCGCTTGCGCGCCGCCGCCGAGCTTGGTCAGCTTGATCGAACCGTCGGGCTGGCCGGCGAGCAACAAGCCCTCCTGGCGGCACAGCTTTTCGATGCAGCGGAATACCGTCTCGCCCGGGGTCAGATGATAGAACGGCACCGGCTGCATTTGTTGATCGGACGTAAAGCCGATGCCGAATTTGTCCAGCGCCTGCGCGATTTGCAACGGCGTCTGATTCTTGAAGTAGCCGGTCGGATGCATAGCCGACGAGTCGATGGCGTCCTGGCCCTTGCCGCGGCCGGAGATTTTGACGATCGCCTGGTTATGGTCGCTCAGATGCGGCTCGAAGCGGTCGACGTAAGCCGCGCACAACAATTCGCCGTTCGCCGAGATTTCGACCGGGGTGCCGCAATAGAACATCGCCGCGGTGGCGTCGCCGCCGGCCGGCGCGGCCAGATCGAGCGAGAACGACCGCGCCGCCTCGTTGAAGGCGGCAGTGACCTGCACGCTCTCGAACGCCGAATAGACGCCGCCGCCGGCGGAGACGGTGACAAATTCAGGACCCACCGAATTCTCCGATCACAACGGTGGCGCCGGCCAGACCGTCGGCAGGCTCGCCGGTGCGGCATAGCCCGGCGCCAGTGCTTCGAATTCGCGCGGCATGAACGACGGGTGTTTGACCCGGTTGCGCAGCACCAGATCGACCGCACGGACCGGGTCCTGATAGAGCGACCAGGCCGCGACCAGAGACGGCAGCATGATCGGCGCCTCGACCTCGACCACCGGCGCCAGATCGGCCATCAGCTGCGTGAGGTACGAGACCACGCTCGCCTGCAACGCCTCGATTGCCAGATAGAGCGCGGCAAACCGCGCGCCGGGACAATGATTCAATTCGCGCTCGAAGCGCTCGGCGGCTTCGGCGCGCGCCGTCACCGCCGCCGGCCGGTCGGTATAGCTACGCGCCAGCACCGCCTTGGCCCAGGCAGCGAGCGCCGCGAGCCGGCCGAGCTGCAACACGCCGGCGACGTTGCCCTGCGCCGTGGCGTCGCTCGGCGAATAAGGCGGCGAGACCGGCACGGGCGGGGCCGCAAAGCTCTGCGCCAGCACCGCCAAGGCATCCTGCGCCAGATCCGGCGAAGCCAGGCCGGCGCGGAGATCCGACAGCGTCAACACGATGGCGCCGGCAATCGCCTTCACGGCATCGGTCGGCGCCGGCGAAAGCCCGACTACGGCGGCAAAGTCGCTCACCGTGCCGGCCGCAGCGCCGGCCGGATCGAGCAGCGCCGCGGCATTGTCGACGATGGCCTGCAAATTGCCGGACACCGCCTGCGCCGCTGCGGCGGTGACCGGATAGGACACCCGCACCGCATCGATCGCGCCGGCGACCGCCTGCACCTCGTCGACGGTCGCCGCGATGACGATGTCCGGCTGGTTCGCCGTGGTCAGCAGCGCCGGCGCCGCAGCGACGATCGCCGCATTGGCGGCATTGGCGGCGTCGTAGCCGCGCTGTTGCAGATAAGGCACCGAGACCAAGGCCGCAGCGACGCCCTCGCGGACGAAGCGGACCTCGAAACAGATATAGCCGAAGCGATCCTTCTCGGCCACGCGCTTGCAGGGATGCTGCGCCCGAACCAAAATCGGGCCGTCGGTCGGCAGCACCAGAATGCCCGGCCCGTGCGACACCAGCGCCGCGAGAAAGCCGATGGCCTGGGCGTCGGCATCGTCGCCGGTGACATAGGCATTGCCGGTGTAGCTGCGGGCGCTCTCGCCCATGTCCTCGTTGTAGTTTTGGTCGGAATTGGGAAACTCATGCACGACGATGTCGTTGCCGAACTCGATCTCGTCGCGCTCGTAATAGAACGGATAGCCCTTGTAGGATGCGGCCCACAGAGTTTTGATCCAGTCGCGGGCGGTCGGCATTGTTCTCTGAACCCGTAGGGCGGGTTAGCGCCGCGGGCGCGCAACCCGCCGATTTGCAGTCGCCGGCGGCGCCGATGGCGGGTTACGCCGCTTCGCGGCTAACCCATCCTACTTTTTACTACTTTTTACCCAACGCCGAGATGTCGCCGAGCGTGATGCGCGGCTTCAGCTCGCGCCGCGCGAAGGCATCGCGGCGGCGTTCCAGCTCGCGGCCCCAGCCGGCCTCGAACGAAGCATGGGTTTGCGGCCCGCGCATTCCCGGATAGCGATTGCCGCCGATATTGGTCATGGCGCCGCGGGTGTAGAAGCCGAGCCCCTGCTGATGCATCATGTAGAGTTCGCGATCGGTCGGCTCGCGGCCGAAGCGGGCGCGGAATTCGGCGCGATGCGCCGCGAACAGCCGGCCGGCGGCCATGGCGTTGTCGCCGGCATTGTAGATATCGCCCGAACCATAGCGCCGCCACTCGTCGCGGCCGAGCTGATAGAGGCCTTTATATTGAGTGCGGCGGTTGCGATTGCTCGCCGGCTTCATGCTCGACTCGATCGAGGCGATCGAGCGCATGGTGTCGGTATCGACGCCGGCGGCATTGGACGCCGCGCGGATCGCGGCGTCGGTGTCGGCGGTGCCGGCGCTCGGCGCCGGGCGCGACGGCATCGACGATTTCTGCTCCGGCGCCGGGAGGGTGCCAGCTTCCGAGCGGCGCCCTTGCTCCAGAGCGGCGAGCCTGGCGCGGCCGGCGGGAGGTGCGCCGGCCGCGCCGCGATATCGTTCCCGGAGGGTTGCAGGGCCGATATCGCTTTCGCTCGTACCGCCGAAATCGCCTTGCAGATTGGAGCCCGAGGCGCGCAATGCTTGCGGACGGGGATCGCCGAGCGCGATGCGGTTGGCGACCGAACTGTCGAAGGCGCGATTGAAATCGACGCTGTCGCGGACGTTGATCTTGATGTTCAATGCCATGGCGCGGCGGCGCGGTATTACGGCCCCGGCATCGCCTCCGGCATCGACAGCCCCGTCGAGCCGGCGGTGCCGCCGCCGAATGCGTTGATGCCGTTCCTCAACTCGCTCACGAGCCGCGCGATGAAACTATCCGATGGTTCGACCTGCACATTGACGTTGAGATCGGCATTGCCTTTGACCTCGGCGGCCGGCGCGGTCGGCGACGCGCCGAGCGCGCGGATATCGTCGAGCGTAAAATGCGGATAGACGCCGCCGGCGGCGCCGCGACCTTCGCCTTCGTTGAGGGGCCGGGTCGAACCGAGCAAAAACCCGAGAGGTCCGAGACCGTAATTCATCGCCGCAGCGCCGACGGTGCCGAGCAGCGACGGACCGGCCGCTCCCGGCAATCCCTGCATCGCCCTGATGGCGGCATCGCCGGACAAATCCACGACTTTCGGAGCCGACGAGACCAGCGCTTTGCCGATGTTGAACGCCTTGCCGATGCCATACATGGTCGCCGCCAGCGAGCCGGCGCCGAGCGCGGCGGTGCCGCCGGCGACCAGGCCTGTCGCGGCCCAGGGATGGCCTTTGGTCGCGTTGATAATGGCGTCGATGCTGCCCGCCAATTCGTTGAGAAAATGCGCGGCTGGCTCCGCCAAAGGGCCGCCAGCGACGGCCATCAAATTCTGGAGCTGATCAGTGACGCCTTCCATGGCCATGAAGGGATCCTTGGCCATGAAGGTCTTCCAGGCGATGAGCCCTTTGGCGCCTTCTTCCTGGGCCAAATCCTTTCCGATTCTCGATTGCTGCGTCGACATGATGCCGAGCGCCTGACCGGTGGTCCGTTTCGAGCCGAGAATAGCGCCGAAGTTTTCGATCTGCTCCTTGGTCTTGACGCCGTGCGCCGCGAGCGTCGGCAATAAAACTTCGTTCACCCAACGATAGGGGTCGGACTTCGCCAATTCGTAGCCCTTCACCGCCCCCGGAAGAACCTTCTTGATCATTCCCGCCTTGGTATATTCGAGCTTGCTCGGATCGCCGATCAAGCCGTTCTTGTTCATAATATTAGCGACGTAGGCGGGCATGACGCCGGCGACAAATTGTTGATAGAAGCTCGACATTGCTTCGCCGGCCGACTTTCCCCCCATATCCTGCATCAAAGTCGGCGCCACACCGAGCAAAAAACGATCGCTGTAGCCCTGCCCCGCGCGGCGGGAATATTTGGCAAAATCGTAAAAATCGTCGGGGCGCATGGTGTCGCCGAAGACGTTCATCGCCTTGGCGACGAGATCCATGTTTCTATGGAATCGCTCCGGATCCTGCGTTGCCCCGACAAGCTCCTGGCTCTTTTCCAGTTTATCGAACGCCGATTCCAGTTCCTCCTTGCGTTCGGGATGAGCACCCAGAGTCACGATGCGCAACTGCGCGATCGGATCGATAAGCTTGGCCGCCTCGTCGAACGAGCCGACGATCGCGCGCAGATTCCGCAGCGAATGCATGATGGTCGTCGTCGACAGCGCCTTGTAGCGCTCGGAGATTTCTTGCGAAATTTTTTCCGCTTCTTGTAGCTCGGCACCAGAGAAACCGGCAGCCTCCATGCGCGCTCGCTCGTGGGCGCGGCCAGCCGTCGCTTGGACGGTCTCGTGGATGATGCCGTGGAGGCCGCGCATGCCCTCGAAAGCCGCAGCGCCCGAGGCGATCGGCGCCATCGTCGACATCAGACTCTGCAACCGCCCGATGGTCTTGTTCATACCGGCGCCGTAGGTGCCGGCGGCGCCGCCGAGCGACTTCATGGTCGACGACAGCTGCTGGACTTTCTGGGCGACTTCCCTGAAGGCGCCGCCGGTCGCGTCCTTCGCCGTGATGATCGCTTCGGCCTGGATGACCCGCGACGCCATATTCCGCTCCTAGCGCCGGCCATTGGGCCGGGCGGATTTGACGGCCATCGCCGTCCATTGCAAGATTTCGTCGACCGTCAGCGCCGCCGCCGCCTCGATGCTCGAGCACCGGCAGCGGAACACTAGGAATTCGACGCAGCGCTCGACGTCGTCGACCGTGCAGCGTAAAAAAAACCCAGCACGGCGTCCTTGAGCGCAAGCGCATCGCGCAGGCAGAGCTGATTGAGCAGTCCGTAATCGATCTTCGCCGCCGGCGCCTCGGCCGGTTTCAGCAGCGCCTCGATATAGCGGTTGATCGCCATCTGATTGTCGACCCGGGTATATTGCGGCGCCTCGCCGTTCCCGGCCGCCGAACTGATGAGATTGAACGGCTCGCCGTACAGCGCCAGCTCGCGCCAGGTCGGCGCCCGCAGCACGATCTCGGTCACCAGGCCGCCATGGCCGGTGATCGGCTCGGAAAGCTCGATGACGAGATCGCTCATCAGCTGGTCCCCAGCTTGCTGTAGGTGCCGCCGGCGAGCTTGAGCCCGGTCACGTCGCCGGTCGAGACATCGACGTCGGGCTTGCCGATGAGCCGGGTGCCGGTGAACATGTGGGTGCGGCCGTTGGTGTCTTCGACGATGGTCGCATTGCCGGTCTGCATGTTGACCTTGGTCCAGTCGATCGCCGCGGCGTTGCGGAACGTCATGTCGGCGCCGACCAGCTCGGGCTTGGCCTCGTAGGCGGCGGTGCCGTCCTGGTTGGCCTTGGCGCTCACGTCGTAAAGCGCCGGACTGAGCTTCACCGCCGCCTCGGCGAGCGTGAAGGGCTGGCCGCCGAAGGTGAAGGTCACGCGGCCGCCGAACCAGCCGTCGGTTTCGTTTGCCATGGATCTCGATCCTTGCTTGTAGGGTGGGTTAGCGCCGCAGAGCCTGTCATCGGGCCGCGCTTTGCGCGGACCCGTTGGCGGCTAACCCACCCTACGTTTCCTGGAAAAATCAAGCCGCCGACGAATAGCCCGGCGCCGACGGCACCAGCGGCGCGCCGCCCGGCGACGTATAGGAGCGGAACGCGGTGACGTTGGCGGCGAAGACGCGCAACTGCCCGACCATATTTTCCGGGATGTAGGCGTCGCAGCGGTCGGGATCGAGCGCGTTGCGCGCCGTCACCACGTATTGCTGGAACAATTCCGGATGCTGGGCGACGCCGAGCGCGCACAGGTCGGTGTAGAGATTGATCAGCGTCACCTTGATCTTCGACGGCGTCGCCACCGACGGGTTGTTGTAGGGGTCCTCGTCGGCGAAGGCGGCGCGGCCCCACTCGTCGCTCACGCCGGTACGGAAATAGCGCATGGTGTACATGCCCTGCGCCATGGTCTCGATGTCGAGGAAGGTCTGGTCGGGTGTGCCGAGCGCGGTGCTCTGATAGGTCGTCACCATGCGGTCGATGCGGCAGGTCCCGTCGACGCCGACTTTGCCGGCGGCGACGCCGTCGGAATAAAGCGCTTGCCGCGAAGCGACGGTCCACCAGCTCGCCTGACTGCGCGGCGCCACGATGCCCGGCAGAGCCAGCGTCTGCAACGGCCGCGACAATTCCGGCGGATTGGCGAGATGCAGCGCTTCGGTGCCGACCAAGGAAGCCGCGACCTCCCAGGGCGGCGACGGCGAGACGCCGGAGCCGAAGCCGCCGAAAACGGTGACGTGCTGGCTGTTCTGGGTGTTGCCGAAGGTGGTCAGCGTCGACAGCGATTGGCCGAGATAGGCGGTGGTGTAGTGGCCGAACAGTTGCTGCGCCGGCGACCAGCGGCCGCTCTGGTCGTTGAGAAACGCCGCGACCGCGGCGAGCGAGGTGGAATCGGTATAGGGCGCGGCGATCCAGTCGTAGGGCACCGAGCCGAGCGCGGCGAGCGGCGTCGACAGCGTCGGCGTGCCGGAGCCGCCGGTGAGCGCGGTCACCACGGCATTGGTGCCGTTGAGCACGTTGGGCTGATCGGCCGCGACGATGGTCTCCAGCCCGTTGCCGAGCAGGCCGAGATGGGCGCAGGTCAGCGTCACGGTGCCGCTCGACGCCGTAGCGACGATCGGGCAGTTCGAGCCCGGTAACGCGTTGGCGGCATTGAGCGCATTGATCGCCGCCGCGGCATTGGTGGCGACGGTCGAGGCGATGTCGGCGGCATTGACCTGGAATGTCACCTGCCGGCCCATGATATAGAGGATGGCCTGGCCGGTAATGCCCGGCGCCGTGAAGACGATGCTGCCTGCCGCGGCGGCGCCGGTCGGATCGGCGATCGGCAGCGCCCAGAACGGCTGCAACGGCGCCGCTTGCGCCGCTTTGTCGTACATCGCCACGAGCATCGAACAATTGCCGAACCGCGCCACCGCGTCGTCATGCGACGCGATCGGGCCGTAGACCTGGCCCGGCGTGGCGTTGCCGGCGAGCGACAGACCGCCGGTCGTCGTCACCATCTGCCCGAGCAACAACGGCCGCGGAAAGCTCTCGTAAGGCGAGCCGCCGGAATTGAACTCGCCCCAGAAGAACGGCACCAGGATATTCGACGGCACCTGTTCGAACGGCACGCTGCTCATGGGAGAGGCCATGGGTTGTCCTCGATTTGTGCGGAAGCGTCATGGCCGGACTTGTTCCGGCCATCCACGTCTTTGCGCCCGCAACGACTGCGGGCATGACGGCGGAAGGTTATTTCCGACCGGCCGCCTTCTGATCGGCGGCGAGCTGCGCCGCCGCGGCGGCGGCGCCGGCATCGGCCTTGGCCTTGGCGTCCTCGTCGACCTGCAACTTCTTCTGCGCCGCGGTGACGTCGATCACGTCGCCCTCGGCGATGCGCTGCAGCCAATATTGCGTGGCTTCTTTCCATTCGCCGTCCGGCCGCAACGGCAAACGGCTGACCGGATCGCGCACGATGACTACGGTCTCGCCGTTGTCTTTGTTCGGCGCGCGCGGCTTGACGAACACGTTGTCCATTTGTTTGCTCCCGGGGAAATGTAGGGTGGGTTGGCCGCGCAGCGGCGTAACCCGCCGTGAGGCGAGACGGTGGGTTACGCGCCCGCGGCGCTAACCCACCCTACGATCTGCGCTCGGTCCATAGCGGCAACCCGATCAGCGCGCTCACATTGGCCGCGCCGCTGCGTTTGCCGCTGCGCGGAATGATCTCGATATCGAGCCCGACTTTTTTCAGTCGCGGCAGCGGCGGCGGCGCCGGCATGCCGTCGGCGAGGCCGCCCAGCAGCCGCGCATTGGCGAGCGAGCAGTCGCTCAAAATTTGCGCCGCCGAGCGCAGCGGCTCCGGGAAGCGGTCGAAGCCTTTCAATTGCTCGCGCGGCGAGCCGTCGAACCAATCGTCGGCGACCTGCACCTTCCAGGTCAGCGTCCGCATGGCATAGCGGGCGCCTTCTTCCGACGAGCGATGCGGATGCGAGCGCGGGTCGCTGACCATCGAGCCGGTCAGCGCGCGCCATACCGTCTTGGTGAGCTCTCCGACCTTCATGGTGGGGCCGCGGGTGGCGAACAACAATGCGTAATAGATTTCGGTCTCGATGCGATCGAGCGTGGCCTCGAGTTCAGCGTCGGTCCATGACACGCCGGCGACGAACACGCCCGGATCGGCGTCGCTCGGCGCCAGCTCGATCGAGGAAATCTCGAACACCAGATCGACTTCGCGGCGGAACGGCGGCCCGCCGCGCTTCTGGCTGCCGTAGCCGATATCGCCCTCGGTGTAGACCGCGATGACCGGTTTCCTGCCGCCCTGCGCCAGATCCTCGATCGGATCGATGCGGGTGTCGAACACGCAAGCCCCAGCCAGCGTCGGCCACGGACCCTGGGTGCCGAGAAGCTTCGCCGGCCGCAGCGCTTCGACGGTAGCGAGGCGCAGCGCGGTGCGATAGAGCGCCATTTGCCAGCCCTTCGCGCGACGCCTTAATTCTGGGTGCCGCCGACATTGAGTACGAGATCGGAGGTCGAAGCCGGCGTCTCCGTCGTCGTCTCGACGATGGCGGCGTAAATATTGGCGTTGCCGCTGGTCACGAATTGATCGCCCAGGCTGGAGGCTTCCGCTTCCGAAGCGGCGCCGCCGGTCGGGACGGCAGGCGTGAGCGAGAACGTTGCGATCAACTTCGGCAGGTCGGCCGCGGCGATCGTAAAGGCGCCCTTATCGGTGCAAGTCGACGCCGACGGATTGGCGGTGAAGAGGAAGATTTGCTTCGCGGCGACGAGAGCGCCCTTCGAGATCAGCGTTACCTTGTTGACGATACCGGAGCCGCCGGACGTTCGCGCCGCGGCAACGGCCTGGAAACCGCCCATGCAATTGCCGGAAACATAGGATGCATTTTGGATCGTCGGCGTCACCGAAACGAAGAAACCATAGCCGCCAACATTGCCGCTGATCGACAAAAGTCGGCTGTAAATGCCGGAAAGCCAGCCGGACAATCCGGAGCCACCGCTCGGCTGCGAAATGCCGGTCGCCGCCGTACCGCCGTCATTCGACGTGACAGTGGGAGACAACGTCAACGTGCCGGTGATGGTGACCGGCAGCGGATTTCCCGACGATAGCGGCGCGCCCTGGAAATAGAGAGTTATGAGATCGCCAACGTCGGTTCCGTTTGCCCGCGCAACGCCGTAGAGCGCCGCCGGTAACAGCAAGACGAGCGCTGCGACAGCGATCCAACGTCTACGCCAAGACTTCATGGGGCGCCCCCTAAATCTCGTTCAAATCGATCTGCGCACGCGGCCCGGCGGCGGGGAATTTGACTTCAGCGAGGTGATAGGTCTTACCGGTCTTGAGCCTTCTCACCCGGTCGCCATTCCGCGGCCTATAGGGCAGTTGCGTCAGATCGAAATCGATCTGCGGCCTCGACGAGGCATGCCCGGGCCGTTCCGCCTTGAGGCCCTGGTGCCGCGACGGACCGGAATGCGCCCGCGCATAGGGATCGATAAACACGCCATCGATCGGGATCGCCGCGCGGTCCGGATCGGGTGCGGCGCGATCATTCACATCGCCGTTGGCGACGGCGACGGGCTGATAAATCCAGCCCTCGTCGTCTGCCATGGCGCCGTCGATCGCGGTGGAAGCGGCGGCGAGAGCGTCCTCGAATAGGCTCATGAGGACCGCCTCACAACAAAGCGCTGAAGATCAGCCGCCCGAGGTATTTTTCCCGGCAGCCAGCGCCTGCGGCATGGTGCAGATCGGCAGCGGGTAGGAATATTCCTCGACATCGGCCCAGGAGTTGCGGTCCTTATCCAGCACGATGCGCGAATAGACGAGCTGCCCAGGCGTGTTGACGAATTCGAAGCTTTCGCCGGGCGACATGGCCCAGCGGAAAATGCCGGAGCCGACCGGAAAGAATTTGCACTTGGTATTCGGCACTGCCACCGTCGAATTGTCGTCGGTGCCGCGATAGTTGAAGAAGTTGATTTCGCCGTAGCGGAAGCCGGACCATGCGGCGCCGACGTCGTTACGCAGATCGGCGGCGGCGGCCCAATTCTTGTAGGTCTCGCGCACTTCCTTGTGCGCCGTAAAATCGTCCCAGAACGCGTCGCCGCAAATGCCGACGATACGGCTCATCGGTTTGCCTTTCAGCCCACGGCGGATCGAGCGCACCACTTCGGTACAGAGCTTTCGCACCGCGCCGGACGCGGGGCTCGCGTTCTCGAGATCGAAATTGATCTCCGCCGGAATGGACTGGCTGAATTCGGTCGCCCAGTTGTAGATGGTCGAACCGTCGGCATCCAGCGCCGAGCCCTGCACCGCGCCGAGCTTCAGATTCTCCCAGGTCAGCGCCATGTTGCGCTTAATCTTCTGCTGACGGCGCGAGATCTCGATCTGCAACGACATCAGTTGATCGGCGGTGCCGAAGGCGCGGATATTCTGCAACTCGCTCGGCAACACGCGGGAGGCGTCGGCGATGCGCACGGTGCGGAAGCTGCGCGCCTTGCGGATATCCATGCCTTCGTTTTTGGGCGGCGTGCCGCGCGGCGAGGTTTGCAGCACCACGGCGCCGGTCGAGCGTTCCTCGATCCAGATCTGCTCGGTGCGGACCGAGTCCTGTTCGAACAGGCCCGGCATGGAGTCGAGAAAGTTTGGCACATAGTCGATCTTGTCAACCGCGGCCGACAGCGAGATCGCGCTGAATGCGTCTTGATTGAAGATGTCGAGAGAGAGACTGTCGGACATGGCGACTTATTCCCTTGCGTTGAACGGGGAGCGGGAAGCTCCTCCAAGGCCGAAGCGCGGCCGGGTGAACGGAAGCCTCAGCGCGCGACGATGCCGAGGCGTTCGAGGGCGCGAAGCCCCTCGGCGATCTGCGCGGCAGTGGCGCCACTCGGCCAAGTCAGGTCGCTCGAGCGAACATCGGCCGGGCCGCGCACCAGGCCGGCGATCTTCGCCGTCGCCGACGTGGTGGTCACCGGATAAACCGCGAGACCTGCGACGTTCTGCGTCCCGTCGGTCGCCGACAGATTGAGCGCGGTATATTCGTAGCTGGTGTCGGCAATGCCGACCGTGACCGTGAAGGCGTCGCCGATCGTAAAGTCGGAAGCACCATCGGCGATGACGAATTTGATTTGATTGTTGAAGGTCGCGCCGACCGCGACGCGGCCGAGCAGAATGCCGGAAGGGTCGTAAACAACGAATTCGCCGCTGTTGGTCGCAACCAGCTCATTGACGATGCGGTAATTGCCGTCTTTCGCGCCTTGCGCCACCGGCGTGGTGGCGTCGAGCGTGAAAGTACCGTTGCCGGTATTGCCGGCGTCGGCGGCGGCGCTCGACGTGGCGGAGGCAAGCGCCGCCGAAGCAACGCGGCGGCCGAGTGCAGCGCCGACAACAATGGTCTGCGATGTGGCGACCGTGATGGAGTCGCGGCAGTGTTCATGCGGCGCCTCGGCGATGATGAAGGCGCCGGGATGCACGGTTTCGGTGAGCGTGGTCATGGGGTCCTCGCGGAAATAGGGAAAACGGGAGTTTCAGGAAGGCTATGGCAGAGCGGTGCTTAGGACCGGCGCCCCGATGCCGCAGCGGTTTCTTTGTTGATCTTAGCGACGACGGCGTCCCAGCGCGCGGCAATGGTCTCGCTGTCGAGCCGCGTCTCGCCGGAATCGAGCTTCGGCTGCGGCACGGCACCGTCGAGCCGGGAGGCCTTTTCGGCCGCTTCCTTCGGCGCCTTACCGAGCAGCGCGATCGCCGCGTCGGCGGCCATGTCGGTATCGAAGGCGAGATGATGGGCAAGAAGGCCGCGGCCGGCGGCTTCCTTGGCGGAAAGGATCGTATTGATCCGCGTCTTCGCCGCACCGGCGGCCGAAGCAGTGGCTTTTTCGATCGCGCTATCGTGATCGGCTTGATTGATGGCCGCATTGGCGGCTGCGGCGGCGCCGGTCTTGTCGTTCATGTGAACTCCCGTTGTTCGCCCGGTGCGGGCGGTTTGCATTTCGGAAAGAACGCTCTCAAAGGTCCCGACGGCATCGGCGAGACCGGCCGCAACGGCTTCATCGCCTTTGAAAACACGGGCCTGGGTGGCAATGACTTTTTCGGAGGAAAGCCCACGACCGGCGGCGACGGTTTCGACGAATTGGCCATAAAAACCAGCTACTTCCGCCTGCAGTTCCGCACGCACGTTCTTGGGCAGCGGTTCGAACGGATTGCCGTCGACCTTGCGGTCGCCGGCGAAGATAAGCGTCGGCTTGATGCCCTCGTCCTCGAGCCATTTGGAGAAATCGAGATGCATAAGCACCACACCGATCGAGCCGCTGAGGCCGGTCGGTATCGTTACGATGCGGCTCGCCCCCGAAGCGATGGCGTAGGCCGCCGACGCCGCCATGCCGTTGACGAACGCTGTGACCGGCTTGACCGCCGCGACAGCGCGCACCACAGCCGCCGCTTCGAAGGCGCCGACAGCTTCGCCGCCGGGGCTTTCGATATCCAACAAGATGGCGCGCACGTCGCTATCGTCCGCGGCGCGGCGCATCTGATAGCTGAAACCCTCGTAAGAAATCAGCCCGCTCGACGCTCCGACCCAGGCGCCGCGATTCACCCATTCGCCGACCAGCGTCAGAATCGCCGTCCCGTCCGCGGTGCGCCGATAGGGCGTCGGACGCCCCTGATCGTCTTTTGCGTATTCGCCGTAAAACCGCGAGGCCCGCGCCGAATGAAATTCGGCCGAGCCGTCGGGCTTTTCGGTCGGAGCGAAAGCGTGAACGCTGGAGCCGGCGTCGTGCTCGACACCGCCCAAGCCGGCGCCCGCACCAGGCGCCGCAGCGGCACCGCCCTTGACGCGAGCAAACAACACCGCGCTGATCGTTTCCGCGCTCGACGGCGTCAACAGGAGCGGGCGGTTGTAAAACCGCGCCGCGACGTGGCGAAGCTCGATCATGCGGCGTCCTTACCTTCACCATCGCCGGCCTGCCGTGCCCCGGACTTCTCGCCGTCGTCGTCGCTTGGATCGTTGGCGATAGTGCCGCTCGATGCGACCGCACGAACCAAGCCGCGGGCGCGCAGTTCTTCTTCTTCGTAGGCGATCTGATCGAGGTTCTCGTGCCAGTCCAGGCCCATCTCGGCGCATTCGCGCTCGAGCGACGATGTCATTGCGGCCATGCGCAGCGAGGCGCCCTGGGCTTCCTTGACCGGATCGACATAACCGCGGCCCGGTCCGATCCAGCGCGCCGCCAGGTACGCGGCGGGAACGTCGTCGAAACCCGGCGCCCCTTTCGGCGCCGTAATGTAGCCGCGATCGAACGCCTCTTCGATGACGCCGAAATAGATCGGCACGATGGCTTGGTTGATGAAGGCGTCGAGCAGCGCCTGGATATGCCGCCATACTTCGTTGAGCGCGGCGCGCGCCGACGAATAATTGACCTTCGACCAGTCCATCGACAGCTGCTCGTACGAAATACCGAGCGCGGCGGCGATGGATTGCAGAAAGGCGGTCTGGAAAGCGTGATAGGCCGCATTCTGTCGCGGATTGGAATTGAGCTTGATCTCGTCGCCCGGCGGCAAGATCGGCATCCGCACGCCGTTGATGGTCGGCGGATTTTTTGCGTAGTAATCGAAGCGGCGATCATAGGCCTTGAGCGATTGCTCGACCGTCATCGCCTGGGCGGCATCGGCGACGGCGAGATTCGACGATACAAAGGCGGCGAACAGCGCATTGACCGCGGAATTCGCTAGTTCCAGATCGCCGGCCTTGGTGATCATGCGCAGCCGCGTCATCAGCGACGCAAACGGCGTGATGGCGCGCGACTGGTCCTCGCGGTCCGGCTCGAAGGCATGCACGAAAACCGGTCGCCCCCACGCGGTCACGCGAGGGATAGCTTCCCATTTGCTGGCGGCCAGTGAATTAAACCAGTCGGCGAGATGCGCCTGGCGCAGATGATAGACGATCGGCGTGCCGCGATCGTCGTATTCGATACCGCCGCGCAGCTTCGGGCCGTCGGCACGGCCATAGGGATTGGAAAGCCGGTCGGGATCGACGGTGCGGACGCAAGTGGCGTAGCGAACCCCCGGCTCCTTGCGCCAGTCGAGATAGTGCGTGCATTCGCCGCGGGTGGCATACGTACGCGCCAACAGCCGGCATTGGCCGGAGAACGATAGCCGCCGTTGCGCATCGTTGGTGCGGCGCGGATCCTCGGCGAATAGCTTCCACTCGCTCTTGATCGCGAGCGAAAGGTCCTGCAACGCGCGCCGGTCGCGCTTTTTCTTCGGATCGAGACCCAACGCCGAGGCCATCGGCGTCGGCGATACGCGAAGGCCGGCGCCGACCAGCATGTCGGTGAGCCGCGTCGCGCCGGCGCGGGCGTGCGGGTCGTTGCGCAACAGATCGGCGACGCGCTGGCCGGAGAGGTTGCGCTCGTAAAGCGTCGCGCTGTCCGCCGATGTGATCGGCGGTCGCCATGCGTAGGCTTCCTGCGTCAAGAGCGACGCGCTCTTGTAGGCCGGGTCGGCGCTGCCGCCGCTCGGCGGGATACCGGTCACGTTGGCGGAGGGCGTCGCGGCCGAACCGCTGTCCTCCCAGAAGCGCAGCGGGTTGGCCGACGGGGCGACGGACATTTTCGGCGGCCCCGCGCTAGAAGATGAAGCCGAGCGCGCCGCGAATTTGCGTGCCGTTGATCTGCGCTTGCAGCTCGGAGATATAGCTCTCCAGCGCCTCGCGATTGGCCGGCGTGAAAGTCACCCGCATGCCGCCGGCGACCTCGACCTCGACGGCCATCGTCCCGGTAATGAGCAGATGGCGCGCGTTCATGGCCGCAGTGAGCCGATCCGGAAGCGATGTCGGCACAGCCATGGCTCACACGCCTTTGTTCAACTCGGTCAAGCGATCGTAAATGTCCGGCATGCGCTGCGGAGCTGGAGCAGAAGGCACCGCGGCGGAGGCGCCTTCCGCCCCATCACCCGCGCGTGAAGCGGACGCGGGCGATTGAAACTCCCGCGGCGTGAACAGATCCGGCGCCTTGAGGTCGGCCGGAATGCCGCGCTCCTTGGCGCGCGCCGCCCAGTCGTCGGCGGTGAAGCTCGCGAAATAGGCGTTGACGGCGGCGAGATTGAGCACCCGGCAATCGAGCCAATGATTGTCGCGATTGCCGCGCAGCTTCCACACCTTGCGGACCCGGCCGCGATAGGTCTCGTCCTGCAGATATTCCGAGGTGATCTGCTTGAAGTAGTTCTCGTCGAGAAAGCGGCCGAAGTGGCAGAAGCCCGGCGGATAGATCAGCGCCGAGCCCTGCGCGATCGGGGTCAGCGCCGCATAGGTGTAGAACTTCGATTTCAGCGGCCAGGTGCCGACGTTGCGCAGCTTGGCGCCGCCCTTGATGCGGCGGCCTCGGTAATCGACGTCCTGGTCGGTGGCGACGCCGAGCGGCACCTTCGACCAGCCGTCGTCGCCCTTGGTCGCCTTGGTGCCGGGATGGCGCCGCGTCCATTCGTAGACGACATCGGTGCGATAACCGGAATCGACCAGAAATTCGTCGGCGCGGATGGTGCCGCCATAGGCCGTCGGCCATTGCCGGGCATAGAGCTTCGATAGTTCGGCGAAGGCGCCCTGGTCGACCTCGGTCGTGGCGCCGTCGAGATAGTCGGCGACGATGGTCCAGCTTTGCTGGTCGGGCGCCCAGGCGACGACTTCGACATAGATGCCGCGCATCTGTACGTCGGCGCTGACCGAGACCAATAGCGCGCCGGCCGGCACCGTGCCGGGCTTGTAGTCCTCGCGGCGCTGCATCAGCAACTGATCGTCCGGCGCGTCGCCGGCGACGTCGAACGGCAGCCCGAGGGTCAGGTTCCAGAACGTCTTGAGCTTGGCCGGATCGTTGCCGGCGGCGACGAAATCCTTGGCGATGCCGTCCCAGGTCGAGAACGGCGCCGAGATTTCGTCGAAATGATAGGACGGATAGCGGCCCGGCCCGGGGTTGGTCGCCTGCCAGCGGCCGGTCAGATAGACCGCGACCTTCTGCCAGCCCTCGATGATGCCGCCGCAGCATTGCGCTACGTAATGGGCGGCGAAGGGAAACTCTTTGTTGAACTTCAGACCCCAGTTCGACGGATCGAACGGCGCGTTCCAGCCGAGCACGATGCGGCTTCGGCAGAGCGGACACTCGACGTGCCAGCGGCGCTGGTCGCCGGCTTCGTGCTTCTCCGCGATTTTCGAGGCGCCCTCGACGGTCGGCGTCGAGACATAGGCGCGCTTCCAGGTGCCCGAGGCGACGAAGGATTTTTGGCCGCGCGCGACCAGGCTCAAGGGATCGCCCTGGCCGTCGAGATCATCCTCATATTCGTCCACCTCGTCGCAGAACGCCTTCTTGACCGTCAGCATGCGCAGATCGGCCGGCGACGAGGCCAACAACAGGTTCAAGGAGCCGCGCGGAAACTTCTTCTCGTAGGTCGACGAGCCGCGCGAGGAGCGCGAGGTCTGCG
>Ga0181524_10000466_pt1 | contig 49088 bp, 37 predicted proteins | sample PEATcosm2014_Bin_34_FD_119761 | JGI IMG/M metagenome (GOLD analysis project Ga0181524, IMG submission 119761) | Peatland microbial communities from MTU Mesocosm Facility, Houghton, MI, USA - PEATcosm2014_Bin05_60_metaG | ecosystem: Environmental > Terrestrial > Soil > Wetlands > Peat | place... | reverse complement strand
GCCGAGCTCGCCCAGATCCTCGAGGAACTCGAAGGTGACCACGTCCTCGACGATCGGGTCGACGAGGCCGTAACGCAGGAGGTGGCGCACGCCGAAGAGATCGTCGAGCCAGGACATCCACGGACCCCGCTGTCTGTTCGTGCTCCCCGCGAAATACGACACGTACACGGTGGCGCCGCCTTCCGCGAGCGCGTGGAGCCGGTCCCACCCCGGTCCGGTGATCAGCTTGGCGCTCGGGACGAGGTACAGGCGCGCGCCCGCCGGCAGGCCGTCGCGCTCCCGCAGCAGTGAAACCGGCAGGTCCGCCTCCTTTGCGGCGACGTAGCACTGCAGCAAGTCGTCCCGGATGTCGTCGCGGAACTGCTGGGGGGCGAAGGGGAGCACCCGCTCGAAGTGCTCGGGTACGACGATGGCCGCGTCGCCGGCTACGGTCTCCCACCCGTCGGGCGCGAGCTCACCCAGCTTGTCGGCGAAACGCTTCACCTCGACGAGCTGGGGCTTCGGACTGCCCTTCGAGTCGGTCAGCCCGAAATGGAGCTCGAAGACGTGGTGACGGTAGGGATCCTCGTCGCGCAGCTCGTCGTAGTCGCAGTTGTTCCAGGCGATCCAGCCGCGGCTTCCGGCAAGCAGCGTGGTGTAGAGGACCTGACGGTAGTAGCCGGCCGCGTTCTCTCCCGAGGCGAAATCGGAGCTGACGCCGAACTCTTCGAGGATGACGGGCTTGCCGAAGGATCTCGAGAGCTCACAGACGAAAGCCGCCGTGAGGATCTGGCGGACCTGGTCGTCCTGCATCGTGTAGACGTGCGGGCCGATGAAGTCGACGATCGGCGCAAGCGCGCGCAGCGAGTAGCCGTTGTCGCGCCCGGACACCTCCACGCCCCACACGCCGTCTCCGAGCGACACCGGCTGGGTCGCGCCCGATGACCGTATGGCCTGGACGAGGATGCGCGCCCAGGCGGTGACCTCGTCCGTCGTGCCGGCCCCCCCGTAATGCGGCATCTCGTTGGAAACGAGCCAGCCGACGATCGACGGGTGGGCACCGAAGCGCCGGGCGATCTCCGCGGCAAACCAGGCCTGCTGGGACACGAACCACACATCGCGGTACAGGTCTCGTCCCGCCCGCCACGCAGGATCCCAGTTCTGGCCGGACATGTGGCCGACGATGAAGGTGGGGATCGTGCCCAGACCCGCCTCCGAGTGTGCGTCGAGAAAGTCACTGAATCGCTCAAGCACCGACGGGTCGAGGTGCTCGGGCTCCGGCACGAAGTCAGGCCAGAAGCAGAAGGAGCGAGTGACGTTGCAGCCGTGCCCGGCGAGCACCGCCAGCTCCTGGCGCACAACTCTGGCGTCGTAGCGACTCCACATGTGCGGCCCGCCCGTACGCGACCAGAAGTTGGCGCCGATCCAGGGACGACCCCGGCCGAGCTGAGACACCGCTTGTCCCTGAGCTTCCCGTGGTTGAGCGCGCACCGCTAAAGAGCCGCTCGACCAAGGGCACGCCTGACATCGTGCCGTAAACATTCCGTAACGTACAGTCAACTACTTTTTCGGTTAAGCGTCAAGCGGTCCCGCTCGTCGCGCTGCGCTGCCGGCGAGCGAAGGGGCGCGGTGCCCGGGCAGAGCCGCGAGCGGCACCGGGCGGGCGGCCGGTGGTGCCGCGCGGGATGAGCTGGCCGCAAACCTCGCCGGTTCTGGTGACGACTCCGTCGTCGATGAGCGCCAGGAGGGCACTCGCCGCGTGCATCCCCATCACAACGATGTCCCTCGTCACCGCGGTGAGCGGCGGGTGGACCGCCTGGGTGTACAGCGAGTCGTCCCACCCGACGAGGGACACGTCTCGTGGGACCGAGAGGCCCATCTCGTGCGCAACCCCGAGGCCCGCGACGGCAAGCACATCGTTGTCGTAGACGATCGCGGTGGGGGGCCTGCGGTCCGAAAGGAGCTGGCGGGTCACCTGGGCTCCGCTCTCGGCCAGGTAGTCGGTCGTGAGAACCTGTGGCGAAAGCGAAAGCTCCGCCATGGTCGCAAGGAACGCTTGCGTCCGGGTCTCGGTGTGGAGGAACTCGGGGAAACCTGCGACCCGCGCGATCCGCTCGTGACCAAGACGCGCGAGGTATCGCACGACCTCGACAACCGCGCCCGCGTCGTCACTCCATACCGCCGAGAGGCTGCCGGTACCCTCAGGACCGCCGATGACGACGGCCGGGAGCCCGAGCTGCTCGATCTGCCCGACTCTGGGGTCGACAGTGCGGAGGTCCTTGACGAGCACGCCGTCGACGCGGTGCTCTGCCCACCAGCGGCGGTGAACCGCCATCTCGGCCTGGACGTCATCGACGACCTGGATGGTGAGACCGACCGAGCGGGAGGACAGTTCGGCCTCGATCCCGGCCAAGAGCTGCATGAAGAACGGCTCGAAGGCGAGCGTGCGCGCCGGGCGTGTAAGTACCAGTCCGCACGCGCGAGCACGAGCAGCCGAGAGCGCGCGGGCTGCACTGTTCGGATACCAGCCAAGCTCCTCGGAGATCTCGAGAATGCGACGGCGAGTCGCCTCCGAAATCCCCGGCCTGCCGTTCAGGGCGTACGATACGGCCCCCTTCGAGACTCCCGCTCGAAGTGCTATGTCGGCTATCGTCACCCGGCGTCGCGGGCTGGTCTCGTGTTGCACAGTCTCCACCCGTCAGCCGCCCTGTCAGATCCGGCGGCTATCACGAAACGTACCAGGCTCGTGACCCGGGCGCGAGCCCCGATCGCGCGACGGCACGCCGAGGCTCGGGCGGCGGCGGCCGGCCGGCCACGTCGCACGAACCGCAAACGACCGTGCCCCGGTCGCTGCTGAAGCGGTAAAGTCGACCCTTTCCGACAGCTGCGCTCGACCGTGCGGGCGTCGTGGGCCTCCATCGGGTCCAACCGCCGACCACCCTCTTGGGACTGGCGACGCCGTCGACGGTGCCGGGCGACGAGCTCACTTTGACCTCTCCGCGCGTCGAGAGCCCGGCCCGAGCCGTCAAGATCGCACCCTCCCGGACCATGCCGCGACTCTGGCATTTCTCCGGATCAGTCGACCCGTTGGCGCGCGCACAACGAGACGCCCCGCCTGATGACCCGACGCGGGAGGTCGACTAGTCCACTTGCTCGCCGGCGAGCTTGGCCCCCACCCTGAACGCCTCCTCGTTTATCGGGATCATTGCACACTTCGCCTTCAGCGTGGCGCAGATGGCCGTGAGGAACGTCTCCTCCGGAAAGATCTTCGTCGCTCCCTGTAGCGCACCGAGGGCGACGACGTTCTTCACCAGCGCGGCGCCGAGGTCCTTGGCCACGCTGGCGAAGGGCACCGCCACCGTCCTGACCCCGGTGGCGAGGCCGTCGGGCAAGGCGCTCACGACCGAGCTGTCGTAGACGACCATCCCACCGGGCCGCACGGCTGGCCCGAACCTTGCGAGGCTGGGAGCGTTGAACGCCACGAGCACGTGGGGGCGTGGTGCAGCCGGGGACAGCACCTCTTTCATGGCCACGTGGACGTCGGCGTACGACGTGCCGCCGCGAGACTCGGGGCCATAGCTCGGGATGTGTGTCGAGTCGTAACCTTCGTTGATCGCGCCGCTGGTGATGATCATCGCTGCGGTCTGAGCGCCGTCACCTCCGGAACCGGCCAGCTTGAGGCTGATGTCCTCGGGGTCGATGTGCGTCGGGAACCGCTCGGCGAAGCGCGGTGGGCGCTCGGTCGTCGCGCCCAGCGCTGTCAGCGCCTGTTCCGGATCGAAGCTGGCCGTCGGGATGACCGGGAAGGCCCCCCTGTCGGTGATGTCCTTCTTCACCCCGAGCGGGAAGATGGGCGCCATGTTGTCCCTTACCCAGTCCTCGGCGGCCTCGGGTTCGAGGCCCAGATGGACCGGGCACTCGGAGAGGACCTCGATAAAGGCAAAGCCGGTGCCGGCGACTTGCAGCCCGAGCGCTTTCTTGATGGCGCGCTTGGCGTGTGTCCGCCGCCTGTTGTCGTACAGCGCGACCCGCTCGACATAGACGGGCCCGTCCAGGCCCGAGATCAGCTCCGCCATCTTCATCGGCTGGCCGGCCAGGAGCGTCCGGCCCCCCGGCGTGGTGGTCGTTCGCTGGCCGATGAGGCTCGTGGGAGCCATCTGGCCGCCCGTCATCCCGTAGATGGCGTTGTTGATGAAAATGACCGTTATCGGGATCCCCAGCTGTGCAGCGCTCACGATCTCGGCCAGGCCGATGGACGCGAGGTCCCCGTCTCCCTGGTAACAGATCACGATCGAGTCCGGGTTCGCCGTCTTGTGACCCATCGCCACCGCCGGAGCACGCCCGTGCGCGGCCTGTGAGTTCCCGACGTCGAAGTAGTAGTACATGAACACCGCGCAGCCGACCGGCGAGATCAGGACGGTGCGGTCCTGGACGCCGAGCTCGTCGATGGCTTCAGCCAGGTATTTCTGCGCCAGCCCGTGCCCACAGCCGGGGCAGTAGGTCGTCGAGTGGGCGTTGACCCCCTCGGCGTGGGCGTGGCGCTCGAACTGACGGTAGAAGACCGAGGTCGGCATCAGCGCACCTCCTCCAGGCTGAGCACGTGCTCGATGATCTCGCCCTGCGACGGGAGGATCCCACCCATGCGACGGACGTGGCTCATCGGCGGTGGCATGTGGACGTCCGCGTGACTCAGTGCCAGCCGCAGCTCGTCCTCCAGCTGGCCGCTGCTCGCCTCCACAACGACCAGGCGTTTCACCCGGCCGAGCACAGTCAGGAGGGCCTCGATCGGGAAGGGCCAGAGGGTGACGGGGCGGAAAAGGCCCACCCTCAGGCCCTTGTCGCGCAGCTCCTTGATGGCGCCCTTGGCCATTTGCGACGGCGTGTTGCAGGCCACGAGGAGGATGTCGGCGTCGTCGCAGCGGAAGAGGTCGGCCCGCTGCTCCTCGGCGATCATGCGCGCGTACTTCTCGTTCAGGCGGATGTTGTGCTGCTCGAGCTCCACCTCCGAGAGGTTGACCGAGCAGATCAGGTTGCCCCGATGCGAGCGGTCGCCGAACACAGCCCACTCGGGAATCCCCGGAGCCACCATCTGGCGCGGCAGCCGCACCTTCCCGGTTATCTGGCCGAGATAGCCGTCCCCGAGGATCACGACCGGGTTTCGGTACTTGAAGGCGAGCTCGAATGAGACCATCGCGAGGTCCAGCATCTCCTGCGGCGTCGCCGGGGCGAGCGCTATGGCGTGGGTGTTCCCGTGGCCGAGGCCGCGGCACACCAGCTTGATGTCCGCCTGCTCGGGCCCGATGCTGCCCAGCCCTGGCCCGCCGCGCATGAGGTTCACGAACACCGCTGGAACCTCTGCCCCGATCATGTACGAGATCCCCTCCAGCATCAGGCTGAAGCCCGGTGAGCTGGTGAAAGTCATGCAGCGCTTCCCGGCACCGCCGGCGCCGTACATCATGTTGACCGTGGCAACCTCGCTTACGGCCTGGACGAAGACGCCGTCGAGCTCGGGTAGCACCTTCGCCATCATCTCGGCGCCCTCGGTCGACGGGGTTATCGGGTAGCCGTAGACGTGGCGGCAACCGGCAAGGATCGCGCCCACCGCGGCTGCGTAGGTCCCCTTGACGATGAGCGGCTCCCGCTCCGGCAAACTGACCGTGGTGTCGGGTCGGGGCTCCGGCTGCGGTACGTCGAAGGGCCGCGGGCCCAGAAGCATCTTGGGGTCCACCAACTCGAAAGCCGCCTCATCGCCTTGCGGTCGGAGACCGTAGGGCTCCGGGCAGGCGTCGATGCAGAGATCACAGCCGTTGCACTGCGTCAGGTCCAGAACGACCGGGATCAGCCCCGTCTCCGGGTTGATCTCGGTACCGATCGCGATGCAGCCCTTAGGGCACGAACTGATGCAGCGCCCACAGCCCTTGCAGTACTCCGGCACGACGAAGGGCTTGGGTCGTTCGACCACTCTGGTCATGGCACCACCTCCTGCAGGGGCTGGCATCGTGCCACGCAGATGCTTCAGGCACCCGCTCTGTATCTGCCAGAGGACGCGCCCACAGTTTCGTGGGCGCGGCGCAGCTCGAAACGGGCGCGGCCGTGCTGCGCCCGCCAGCAGGGTGAGAGCGGGCCCTGGACATCGTGCAAGGAGCTGCTCGCATTGCCAGAACCGGACAAGACGCTTTCACCTGTTCCATCTTCGACCCGTGCGCTTGGCCCGGCTAGGCCCGAAAGACTCTTTCGACGGTCCAGGATCTCCGGCCGCGCAAGAACGAGCGTGCGCACTCACAGGTCGGTTGGGCCCTCGGCCCCAACCTGCCACCGCCCGACACCGCCGGCATGAGGCTTGACCGGGTCCCGGGGTGGAATACCCGAGTGACCTTCGACCCTACAACCCCGCTGGCAACTACAGGAGACTGGACGGGTAGAGGGCCTGCACAGGGGATCGGGAACATGAGCGAGAGAGGCGCCGAGGGATCGGAGGAAGTCCTGCGCATCAGTCGCCGTGTCGGGATCCACACCCTTGAGGGCGCCCAAGCCGAGACCGACCGGTATCTCGACGCCGTGCTGCGGGACCGCTCCGACGCGGCCCGGGGCGCTCTGGACCCGTTCCTGTGCCCTCACGCGATCGCAGTGGTCGGGGCCAGCGCTGATCCGAACACGATCGCGGGCTTGCTCTTCGGCAACCTGGTCGAAAGCCACTTTGGCGGCATCGTGTTGCCCGTGAACAAGAAACATCCGACGGTGCAGGGTATTGCCGCCTATCCGGATCTGGCCTCTTGCCCAGTCGTCCCCGATCTCGTCATCGTCTGCGTGCCGGCCCCCGCCGTTCCCAGTGTGGTCGCCCAAGCCGGTGCTCTCGGCGTCAAAGCGGTGTGCGTCATCTCAGCCGGGTTCGCGGAGACCGGCGCGGAGGGGGCTGCTCTCCAGGCCGATCTCGTGCAGGAAGCTGTCGCGCGCGGCGTGAGGCTTGTCGGCCCGAATTGCACGGGGATACTCAGCGGTACCGCCGACGCACGATTCAACGCGACCTTCAGCCGGGCCGTCCCCCCGCCAGGGAGGACGTCCCTGCTCAGCCAGTCAGGCGCAATTGGGCTCGCAGTGCTGGAGGCGGCGGAGGTCCGCGGCCTTGGGATCGGCGGGTTCGTGTCGGTGGGCAACAGTACCGATGTCGCCAGCAACGACCTGCTCCTGTACTGGGGCCAAGATCCCGCCACCGACCTGATCCTGCTCTATCTGGAGGAGATCCAAGACCCGCGGTGGTTCACCCGGATCGCCCGATGGGTCGGCAGCCGCGTCCCCATCGTGGCGGTGAAGGCGGCCCGGACGCAGGCCGGCTGTCGTGCGGCGGCGTCGCACACTGCAGCGCTCTCCGGCGGCGACGTGGCGGTGGACGCCCTGCTCCACCAGGCGGGCGTCATCCGTGCCGAATCCATCGAGGAGATGCTCGACCTCGCCACGATGTTGAGCTCGCAGCGGCGGTTCCGAGGACGTCGAGTGGCCGTTGTGACCAATGGGGGCGGCCCGGGCATTCTCGCCGCAGACGCCTGCGAGACCAACGGGCTCGTCGTGCCCGAGCTCACCGGTCTCACCGCGGAGCGTCTGCGGTCCCTGCTGCCTCCGGAGGCGAGCGTGTCCAACCCTGTCGACATGATCGCCAGCGCCACCGCACAGCAGTACGGCCAGGCGGTCCGCATCCTCGGGGCTGCACCGGAGATCGACGCGCTGATCGTGGTGTTCAACACACCCCTGCTCACTCGCTCCTCGGAGGTGGCCGACGAGCTGATCGCCGCCCGTGCTGAGCTCGGCAGGGACGTGCCGCTGGTCACGGTGTTCATGAACCGGGAGGGCCCGCCGTGGGCGCTGCGCGAGGCAGGAATCCCGTCGTTCGCGTTCCCGGAGAACGCGGCGCGCGCCCTCGGGCGGAGCGTCGCATGGCAAGGCCGGCGGGGTCGACCGACAGGCAGGCTGCTTCGACCCGACGTCGACGCCCATCGCGTCGGCCGGCTCGTGGCCGCGGCCTTTGGCCGCGCGAGCGACGGCTGGCTGGCGGCGGCCGACGCCCAGGCTCTGCTCGACGCGTATGGCATCGCAGCCGCCCGTGCCATGTATGTACGCACCCCGGACGAGGCCGGGGCGGCCCAGATCGAGCTCGGGTGCACGGTGGTCGTCAAGGTCGCTGCCGCTATCCACAAGAGCGATGTCGGCGGCGTCCGGCTCGGGGTGACAACACCCGCCGCAGCCGCGGATTCGGTGCGGGCGATTCGCGCCGACCTGGAATCGGCCGGGCTCGGCGGGGTGGCGGGCGCGCTCCTCGTGCAGGAGCAAGTCGAGTCGGGGCAGGAGATGATCGTGGGTGTCAACCACGACCCCCTGCTCGGCGCAGTCGTGATGGTCGGTCTGGGCGGCAAGCTCGTCGAGGTGCTGGGGGACGTCGCTTTGCGTATCGCACCGCTCACCGACAACGACATCGAGGAGATGCTGCAGTCGCTGAAGTCGTACCGGCTGCTGACCGGCTATCGGGGGGCGCCCGCTCTCGACGTCGACGCGCTGCGCCAAGTGCTTCACCGGGTCTCCGCACTTGTCGATGACCTGCCGGAGATCGCCGAGATGGACCTCAACCCGGTGTTTGTCCTCGAAAAGGGGGCCGTGGCGGCCGACGTGCGCATTCGTCTCGGCGACCGTTCCTCATCACCATCCTGAGTGCGGTCCACACTCCCGTCACGGCGTGGTTTGCTGCTCCTTTCACTGCCTTTTCTCCAATGCCTCATCGGTGTTGACCGCTACCACGAAGGCTCAGCTCAACACCCTGGCCAGGGAGATCACCGCCGGCGGCCTGGTCGCGGAACCAACGCCAGGCAGTTTGGCAATGGCGGGCGGGTTTGGAGCCACTCCAAGTCGACCGCCCCGGTCAGCCGGACGTCGTCGCTGTCGAGATCGGTGAAGAGCATCGGTCCGCCCGGCGCGCGCCCGAACTGGCTCGGGAGGACGCCTCCCGCCGGTTCAGGCCTCTACGACCCTGGGATCGTCCAGGATGTTCACTTGTCGCAGCACACGACCACCTTTGAGGTCCGTGGTCTGCACGATCACATAGCCGGGTGATTCGCCGCTGGTGCTTGACCGGTGGCACAGGCGCGCCCGCCGCACGAAGGACCCGGGCGAAACCTCGTCCAGGGAGATGTTCTCAATCGTGTTCTCGCCGTAATGGGTGAAGACCCCGGCCCAGAAGTCGAAGACGGCCCCCCGACCCCGGAGCGAGCCTCCCCAGTGCAGCGGGGGAGGCGGACCGTACTCAACGTCTGCGGCAAACAGAGCGAAGACGACTTCGAGATCTCCACGGTTGAAGGCGTTGTCGGCACGGTCGAAAGCGGACCGGAGGACGCGGCTGCGAATCGGCTCGGGAAGCCGCGTAAGAGCCCGTGCCACGAATGCAGCCAATCCGGGAGCGCTTACCTCCACTCTCTCGGTCAGGGGGCGTCGGCACTCCTGCGTCGACGCGGATACTACGTTTCGTGTTCGTCCTGGGCCCGGGCGGTTCTGGCGCGACACTCGCTGGACCGGGCGTGGAGCTCTGGGCCGATCCGACCCCTTGGGTTCCCTGCCGGTGCGCCGGCGATACCCGGCGACTCGGCGTCGGACGCGTCGAGCTGGACCCGCAGAGGCGCTGACCACGGTGTGCAATGGCGTCGAGTCGACACTCAGCTGCACTACCTTGCTCTTCGCGGGACGATGGTGCACAGGAGCTGGTCGTCGGCGCTGGCCCCAGGCGAGGCGCGTCGTGACCCAGGAGAGAGGAGAGTCATGATCCGCAAGTACGCCGCCGAGCTGATAGGTACCGCGCTGCTCGTCTATTTCGGGGTCGGAGTGGCAACGCTCTCGTTCGGCTTTCACGTCGCTGGAAGCAGCTTCTCCGCTGGCGTCGTCGCGACGGCGCTCGCGTTCGGGCTCACACTTCTGGCACTGGTCTACGCCATCGGCCCGATCTCAGGCTGCCACGTGAACCCAGCAGTGACGATCGGCGCTCTCTTTGCAGGCCGTATCGGTCCACTCGACGCGATCGGCTACTGGATCGCACAGTTCGTCGGCGGCGTGGTCGGGGCACTCGTGTTGTGGGCGACATTCAGCGCCTCTCCGCTGTACTCGAGGACCTCGACCGGTCTCGGGACCGACGGCTGGGGGGCTGCGAGCCACATCCACATCAGCGCGAGTGGCGCTTTCCTCGCCGAGATCGTGCTCACAGCGTTCTTCGTGCTCATGATTCTCCGGGTCACGGCGAAGGGCGCAAACGCGGCGACTGCGGGCGTCGCCATCGGGCTCACGCTCACCGTCGTCCACCTCATCGGCATCCCGATCACCGGGACGTCGGTGAACCCCGCGCGGAGCCTCGGCCCGGCCCTGATCGTCGGTGGGACCGCGCTGCGGCAGGTGTGGCTCTTCATCGTCGCCCCGCTCGTCGGCGGCATCCTCGCCGCGGCAGTCGAGCGCGTGCTCGCAGCGAGCAAGCAAACCGCCGAGGCACCGAAGCCCGCGTAACTCATCTCCAACGCTTGGTCGAGATCGGGAAGCGAGCCTCTAAAGGAGCTCGGCTAGCGCCCTTGACTGTCGCAATCGACGTGCGGTGACGCGCACCGCTGTTCACGTGCAGAGCCAGACGCGATCACCTGAGCGATCGACTGTTCCCAGTCGTCGAGGAAGTCCGCGTAGTGCGCCTCGAACCGGTACAGCCGGCCGTTTGCCTCGGGCTTCAACGCCGTGAGGTCGTAGCCAACCGTCACCGTGGTTCCGCCCGTCGAGGGTTGACAGCTCACGGTGACGGTCCCGGCGCGATCCCCCGGTGTGGCCACGCTGTACCCGATCGCCGTTCCAGGCACGAAGCGGACGACCGTCCAGATCGACCGGTAGCCGGCGTGGCCGGTCTCGAACACGACTCCGGGCTCGGTGTCATCCGTCGCTGCGCCCGGGAATTCAGGTGTCCAGCCGCGTGCCCAGGCACGTTCGCCATTTGGGGTGAACAGGGCGAACGCCTGCCGAAGCGGAAGGGCCACTTCAATGGAGCCGGTCAGCTTCACGCGTGCGCACGCCGTCACTTTTCCGCCTCCTCATCTGGGCTGTGGAGGTGGTGGCTGTCCTCGGCAGTCAGATCCAGACCGTAGACCTGCCTGAGGCGCTCGATGACCGCCACCGTCGAATCGTCGAAGGGGGGCTCCTGCGCGAACGCGTGCAGCACGATGCCCTCGAGCAAGTCACCCAACGACAGGTCGAAGTACTCGGCTAGTCCCTTGAGGACCTTCAGCAGCCTGCGCTCGACTCGGACGCCAGTCTGCACACGTTCTATCGTTACCATTACACCATTGTACCACGGTAACCTCTACGTTCGGCCCCGGGGTGCGCCATGGTGATAGTGATCGTTATCCTGCTTGTCGTCGCGGCATTCATCTGCTTCGTGATCGACGCCCGATGGGGGTCGCGTCGGTCCCCGAAGGCATCGCCGGGCCGCACAGCGTCTGGCCATACTCCACCGGGTCGCACTCCGCCGGGTCGCACTCCGCCGGGCCGCACACGGGACGCTGGGGAACGCAAGCCCCGGTGAAGCCCGGCGAACAGTCTCACCGGTTGTTCGCCGGCGCCCTTCGTAGCCAGCCCGGTGGTGGGCGGGACAGACAGCAGGACGGCAGAGCAGTTGAGCCGGTCCATTGGGTCCGCCGTCGACCAGCACGCGGCGTCGTGGACGTCACGGTGCGCTGCGGCCTGCCAGCGACCACGCCCGGACCGTTCAACCTCTACGGATGCCCCCACATCCACGCTGCGCCCGCGGGCCGGGCACTGCATGCCGGGCCGGAGGCCGACACCGCATGGGTCAGACGGGAGCGACGACCTTGTCACCGACGCGAGGCGCTACAGGCACGTTGCGGGATACGAAGCCCGCCGAGCGCCGGGGTGACAACGAGCACCGTGAGCGGTATCAGGAAGTACTTGTAGACGACCACGACGCTGGCGAACGAGCGAAGGTGGCACCGTGGTTCCACGGGTTGAGGCCGACGGCGTTCAGCTACACGGTGAGGGCCCGGCACGTACGTCCCGGGCGTGCTGACTGCGGGGACGTTCCATCAAGAGGAAGACGCATCCTCTGGGATGTGCACGACGGCACCAACGCGGTCGTCGTCGGGCTCGAGCATGACAAGTATCGGAGACTGATCGTCGAAGCTCCGGATCCGAAGGAGACCGTCCAGCTCATCGAGAATGTCCTGAAGCGCTGAGGGTCGCCGGCGCCCGGATCGGTGGCCTCTTCCTCGCTTTGCCTGCCCTCCCGCGGGGTCGACCGCCGCGACGGTCCTCCACGTCGCCTCAGGTGCCCCGGAAGACAGGTTGGCGTTTCTCGGCGAAGGCGTTGAGACCCTCGAGGTAGTCGCTGCTGTCGTAAGCCTCCCGTCGCAGCCCCTGGATGCGCTCGTACACCTGCGCCGCGATGGGCTGATAGTCGTTGAGGACACGGAGCTGTTCCTTGATCACCGATATGGCCAGGGGCGATTTCGAGGCCATCGTCGCGGCCAGATCGAGGGTGAACGCCTCGAGCTCGGCCGCATCCACCAGGTGGTTGACGACTAGCCATTCCTTGGCCTTGTGGGCGTCGACGGGCGTAGCAGCGAAGAACATCTCCTTGATGAGGTTGATGGGCAGCCGCCCGAGGAAGTGGAGCAGCCCGGTGGTGTTGTACGGGAGCCCCAGGTTTGCAGGAGTGATGGCGAACATCGCCGTCTCGTCGGCTGTGACCATGTCACAGCTGAGTACCAGGTCGAAGGCCCCGCCCCACACCGAGCCGTGCACCATGGCGATGATCGGAACCGGGCAGATGCGGATGGCGCGGATCAGTTCCTCGAGAGGGTCGTTGTAGGCCAGCGGATCGCGTCGACCCCTGGGAAGTTCGTTGATGTCACGGCCCGCGGACCACACGCGCATCCCCGCCGCGGCACGAAGCACAATGGCGCGCACGTCCTGGGCTCGCAAGCTCTCGAGAGCCGCGACGATGCCGTTAGCCAGCTCGGCACTGAGGGCGTTGCGCCGATGATTGTCGTCAAGGGTGATGACGCCGACTCTGCCGAGGACTTCGGTCCGGAGGGCGCCACCTGCCAAGCCAATGGCCTCGGCTGGGACCGAGCCGTCCCCACTTCCCGCCTCGCCACCTTCTTGCGGCACCGCTGGATGGTCGCGAGACGGGTTGTTCGCACCGCTGGCAAGCGCCACGTAGGTCCGGGCCAGCGCATCTCTCCCCGCTGCGAGGATCGCGTTCAGAAGCTCCAGTGCCTCGATCCGCTGGTCTCCGGCGAGAGTGTCGGCCACCTGGCGCCAGAGCACCTCCTCCAGGACGTTGAATTCTCCCTGGACCTCGCCAATGTCGAAGCCGGCCGCGAAGCGGTCCACCGCGAGTTGGTGGGACGACGCGATGATCGGCTCGACGTCGCCGTCGTGCACGCACCGCACGACGAGCTCGAACAGGTTCCGCAAGTGACGGCGCCGCATCTCCGGGCTGGACACCTGGTCACACGTATGGCGTCGCTCGAGCTCGGCAAATGCCTCGTCCACGACTCGATCCTCGGCGCCGGCAAGGACTGCTGACGTTTCCATGACGGGTACCTCCGTTCCCCTGCCGTCTCTTCGGGTGTTCATGTGAGGCGCCGGGAGCTTCCGCTCCCCCGAAGGGTTGGTCGGGCCCCTGAACCCACGCGATGACCGAGATCGGCTCGTTGCCAAGTCTAGAAGGTCGGCAATCCAGCAAAACTACGGGCTCATGTCGGCAAACAGCGCAGCACCGGTGTCAACCCGTCGAACACAGATTGACGTGCTTGACATTCAGGATGTGGGTCACCGCGCTCACGAGCCTGCTCCGGGCGAGCTTGCCCGCGTCCACGGCGGCGATCACCGCAGCAACGGTCTGGTTCGTGAGCGACGCCACCGCCGTCGGATCGGCACCGTAAAGCACCATGTCTGCGCCTGCCTGTATCGCCGCCACCGTGGCCTTGGGGACCGAGTACCCGATCGCGCTGAGCGCTACCGCCGAGAGCGAGTCTGTGATGACCAGGCCTTGGTAGCCGAGCTGATCGCGAAGCAATCCTGAGATGACAACGGGAGAGATGCTCGCGGGGAGGTCGGTCAGCCCGGGAATCGTGGCGTTCGCGATCATCACCGCGGGAACGTGCGCGTCGATCGCATCATCGAAAGGAACTAGCCCGACGCGCTTGAGCTTGCTCCACGGCGGCGTGGAAGCGGGCATCACGTCGGTGTTGCCTGTGGCGCCACCAAGCCCGGGGAAGTGTTTGACCACCGGCACGATCCCGCCTGCCTGAAGGCCGGCCTCGAACGCGAGCCCGTCCGTGGCCGCGATCTTCTCCTGCGCGCTGAAGGACCTCGTGCCGTCCGGGTCGCGGTCGTCGGGCCCTTGCCCGCCGTCCACGTCGAGCACCGGAGCGAGGTCCATCGTCACGCCCGCTGCGAGCATGCGCCGAGCGAGGCCGGCAGCCAACTGTCTGATCTGAGCCGGCGTCATGGTCGCACCCATCTGCCTCGCCGAGGGGATCGACCCGACCAGGTTCGCCATCCGCTGGACCGCGCCTCCCTCCTCGTCGGTCATCACAAATGGCGCCACGCCGTTCGGAGCCGAAGCGACAAGGCTCTGCAGGGCCACGCCGAGATTTGAAGGAGCGGACGCTCCGAAGAGGATCACTCCGCCTGCGCCTGCGGCAACCTCCGAGGTCACCGACGTGACGTCGCTCTCATCGACGGGAACGACGACGGTTTGCTCTGCGAGGCTTTGCAGGCTCCATGTGGCAAGAACGCCCGCTGTCGAGCAGGCGAGCGTCGTCGTGGTGGTTGTCGCGGGCGTCGTGGTGGTTGTCGCGGGCGTCGTGGTGGTTGTCGCCGGCGTCGTGGTGGTTGTCGCCGGCGTCGTGGTGGTTGTCGCCGGCGTCGTGGTGGTTGTCGCCGGCGTCGTGGTGGTTGTCACCGGCGTCGTGGTGGTTGTCGCCGGCGTGCCTGTCGTGCCGGTCGTGGTTGACAGGGTGGCTGTCGACGCGCACCCGGACACGAACGAAGCGACCAGCGTGATCGCGATCCCGGTCGCCACACCCGTGAGGAAGTGAGAATTGAGGCGATGTGATGAACGTGACCAGAGGGCCGAGACGCGGTGTGCCACGAGCCCATCTTCTCGCGGAACCTGGCCCGTCTGGATGCAGAGCACGACCGTCGGGCGCAAGGAACCGGCCCCGGCCGGTGGGGCCGGGCTGCCCGGCCACAAGGACGAGACGGTAGGTTGTTGACAGAGATTGGGAGGCCGAGATGACTGAGGATCCGGGTCAGGCCAGGTGGAATGTCGCCGAATGGCGCGGCAAGATGCTCCTCGACTGCAACGGCGAGAAGATCGGTAGGCTCCAGGACGTCTACGTTGACGTCGAGACCGACGAACCGCAGTTCGGCACTGTCAAGGAGGGCTTCATCGGCCGACACCTGACCTTCGTGCCATTGGGGGCGATCCAGATCGGACCCGATGACCTGCGGGTCACGGTGACCAAGGAGCAGGTCCGGTCTGCGCCCGACATCGAGATGCACGGCGAGGAGCTGTCTCAGGCGGACGAGTCGGCCCTCTATCACCACTTCGAACTGAACTACACGCCACCCAGCATCGAGAGCGGGCGGCGGCTCGCCCGCCGCTGAACGGGTTGACACAGGGACGCCTGGAACGGTTTGAGGAGGGACCCCCGGCGACGAGGAGCCGTCCGCAACCACCGGAGTGAAGGTTTCCCGCGGGACCAGCGCCCCGGTCGACTCTCGCGGTCCGCCGAGCGTCGCGCCCACGCCCGCGTGCGACTCAAGGGGCGGGCCGCGCCAGGCCGCTGAGCAGGGACGGCAGCCCAGGCATACCTTTGAGCGCCCACGGCGCCACCACCGAAGCCCCGGTTGCGGTTGCCGCGCTGCCAACGGCGATCCCCCATCCGACCGGTCCCATCGGGGTGCACCCGAAGAAGTGGCTCACTCCGGGCGTCTGAACGATGCCGACGAGCACGCCGGCGGACGCGAGCGTCGACGCCAGCACGACGGGGCTCGCGCCGCCGATGACCGCCGTCTGGCCGAGCTGGGTGCCCACCAGCGCGGCCAGCGCGACCGTGCTGGCACGCCTGGAGGTCCCCGTCGACCGGGCAAGCAGCCAGGCGCCCGTGGCGCCGGCGGTCGTAGTCGCGGCGCGCAAGCCGATCTGGCGCGCGAGGGCGCCACCGAGCGATGCCTCGGGTCCCTCATGCAGCAACTCCTCTGGTGTGCGCCGCGCGGGCGAGCGCAAGGCGATGGTCATCGCCGGCAGCATGTCGGTGAGAAGGTTGACCAACAGCATCTGGCGTGCCCCGAGCGGCGACGCCCCGGCAATCGCGGTGGAGGCGAGGATGAACCCGACCTCTCCCAGGTTGCCCCCGATGAGGATGGCCAGCGCGTCGCGCACCGAGGCCCACATGGCGCGCCCTTCCACGATGGCGTCGATGATCGTCTCTATGCGGTCGTCGAGTACGACCAGGTCCGCCGCCTCGCGTGCCGCGGGCGAGCCGCGGCCGCCGAGGGCGATTCCGGTATGAGCCAGACGGATGGCAGGAGCGTCGTTGGCACCGTCCCCCGTCATCGCGACGGTGCGGCCGTTGCGCTGGTAGGCGCGAATGATGCGCATCTTGTGCGCCGGGGTGACCCGGGCGAACACGGTCGCCTCGCCCAGGGTGGCGTCGAGCTCGTCATCGTCCCAGGCATCGAGGTCCGCCCCGGTCAGCACACGCGCGCCGTTCAAGATCTGCAGTTCCTTGGCGATCGCGGCGGCCGTCGACGGGTGGTCTCCGGTGATCATCACGACCGACACGCCGGCGGCGCGCAGGTCGGCCACAGCCGCGGCCGCCGTCGGGCGCACCCCGTCGGCCAAGCCGAGGAACCCGAGCAGTTCCATGTCGCTCACGCGTTCATCGGCTAGATCGGCGCTCGCCGACGCGGGCCGCTCGGCCACGGCGAGCACCCGCAGCCCCCGCCTCGCCAGGCGCTCCACCACTGCGTCGAGCCGTCGTCGGGCACGGCGGTCGATCACTGTCACGCCCTCGGGCGCCCTCCAGGTGGCACAGCGCGGCAGCACGACCTCAGGCGCACCCTTGACCGACACCCGCGGACCACGCGGGCTGTCACCGACGACTGCGTGGTACCCACGCGCCGGCTCGAAGGCCAGTTCGCCGAGAAGCTTCCAGCCGCCGAGCCCGTTGCTCGCCTCCACTCCGGCCACCTCGCCGCCCTCGAGCACGGCCCGGTCGGTGGCATGCGGCAGGTCGTCGCCGTCCTCGGCCACAGGGCTGGCCCGGAGTGCCGCCGCCAGCACGGCCACGGACCGGAGCGCCAGATCGCCCACAGGCTCGTCGGTGGCACCGTCGGACACTCGCTGCAGTGCGATACGCCCGACCGTGAGCGTGCCGGTCTTGTCGAAGCACAGCACGTCGACCCGCCCGAGTGCCTCGATGGTTCGCGGGTTGCGCACCAGCGCGCCGCGTTCGGCGAGCCGGTGCGCGGCGGCGAGCTGAGCAACGGTTGCCAGCACGGGCAACCCCTCGGGCACCGCGGCAACCATCAAGCTGACGCCGGAGTTCACCGCGGCACGTGGCGAGCGGCCGCGCAGCATGCTCAGGCCCGTGACTGCTGCCCCGCTGACCACGGTGGCGGGCACGGTCAACTTCGTCAGCGCGGAAAGCCTGGCCTCGACTCCGCTCGGGGCAGGCTCGGGCGCATCGGCCAGGCTCCGCCCGACCTCGGTCTGGTCCCGGACGCCGACCACGACGGCGAGAATCGTGCCCGTTGCCACCACCGAGCCCTCGTAGACCATGCAGGTCCGATCGGCGAGCGTCACGCAGGCGACAGGCACGGCGTGCTTGGCCACCGGGAACGACTCACCGGTGAGCGCGGACTCGTCGACCTCGCACCCGACGGCCTCGAGGATGCGACAGTCGGCGGGGACCATGTCGCCCGCCTTCAGTTCCAGCACGTCGCCGCGCACGAGCTGACCCCTCTCCATGGCCCTTACGCGGCCACCTCTGCGCACGTCGATGCTTGTCGTCATGGCGTGCAGCAACTTGGAGATGGACGCATCGGCGCGGACTCGCTGCACCCCGCCTATCAAGGCATTTGCAGCCGTGACACCGGCGACGAGCCCGGCGTCGGTGATCGACCCGACAGCCGCGGCGAGGCCGGCACCCACGGCCAGCACCGGGGTGAGCGGGTTCGCCAGCTCGGTGGCCACGGCGCGGGTGAACGAGACGCGAGGTGACCCTTCGGCGGGCAGCTCCGCGTGGCGACGCGCCGCTTCGGCGGCCGAGAGCCCCCGGCGCGACGAGCCGAGCGCACGCAGCACGGCGTCCGGCGCCATGGCGTGCCAGGCGATCTCCGCGACCGGCGCGGGCGCGGGGCGCCGGCCCAGCGATGAGGCAGCCGCCATGCCCGCCGCCTGCGCCGCGAGCGCGGCCACGTTCACCGGCACGGCCGCTCGCCGTGACGCGCTGGCAGCAGGGCCGAACTGCGACCACGCCGCGCCCGCCGCGGATCCCACTGCCGATAGGGCGACGCTGCGCGTGCTGACGGCGCGCGCCACCGGCAGGGACTCCACCACCAGGTGTGCGTCGGCCAGACCGGGACGCGTCAGCAACGCGGCGCCCCACGGCGGATGGTGGCCGTGACCGTCGACACCGACTCCGACATCGGCCGCGCGAAGCGCCGCATGCGCCGAGCCGCCCGACACGAGCAGCACGCCGTGACCGGCTCCCTGCAACGAGCGCACCGAAGCCGCCAGGCGGGTGCCGCCGGCGACCAGGCCGTCGGCCGCGAGCCGCTCGCGCAGCCCGCTGCGCAGCCCGGCTACCAGGAGCTGGCGGCCACCGCGACGCACCGACCGGGCAAGGGGCTCGGCCAGGGGATCGAGCTCCACCTCGAGGGGGATCACACCGACCAGAACACCCGACCGGGCCACGCCGAGCACGCCGGGGCGGCCCCGCCCCAGCGTTCGCGCCCGCGCGGCAGTCCCGGCTGGCAGCTCCGCATCGATCGATTCCAACGGCGCCACCCTCCACACACCACGCCGTGCCGCGCGCCCGGGCTGCGCCGGGTCGAACAGCTCGAGCGCCTTGACGCCGACCACGGCCGCGTCGAACCCGTCCACCAGTTCCACCCCGCCTAGCACGAGCCGACCAGTGGTGAGCACGGCGGCGTCGAGCACGACCACATCGACCCTGTCGAGCCGGCGCAGCGCTCCGCTGTCGAGTACGACGACATCGCGTGCCGCGAGCTCGCGCCCCAGCCGAGCGGCGAACGCATCGCGCCCGTGGCGCGCCGCTTTCGGCACGGCGGCTGTCACAATGCCACCGGCACGCCGGGGGCTGAGCGTCACGACGAGAGCGGCCGCTGCTCCGGCCACACTGAGCGCCCCGGAGACGTCCGCGTAAGCCTCCACCGGCCCTGCACCGAGCGGTGCTCCGCGTGGCGGCAAGCTAACTGCGTCGAGGGGCTCGTCGCGTGGCGCGTCGCAGAGATCCGCCTCGCGCCGCTCCCACGTCCGACGCATCGCCACCAGCTCGCCGAACTGGTTGGCGCGGTGCGCGATGTCGGTCACCAAGGTGAGCGGTCCCTGCGACAGCGACTGTACGAAGGCACTCGTGACACCGAGCCCGAGGTCCGTGAGGGCTACCCCAAGATGCTGGTCGAGGAAGCGCCGGACCCGAGGCTCGTTCTCCGCCAGCGCCATGAGCGAGCCCAGCTCGGCGGGGATGGGCGTCGCCCGCAGCAGCTGGCCGAACACACCTCCGCTGAGCGCAACGACGTCCGCCCCGATGGCGATCGCCTGCCGTCGGACCGGCTCGATGTCGCCAGGGTGCTCGGGGCGCTCGTGGGAGAAACGCTCCTTGTGGACCTCGTGCGCCTCCTCCACACCCTCGATGACGCCGAGCAGGTCCTCGGTCGAGGGACCCTCGGGATCGAACGCCACGATGACGCGGCCGGCGACGGCATTGACCTGCGCCCACCGCACCCCTGGCACGGCCCGCAGCGCTCGCTCCACGTCGCCCACCAGGACCTTGCGCGCGGGGTCGTGGACTCCGCGCACCTCGATGTGAGCCTTGCCCTGGCCAACCCACAGCCGGCGCCGTCGTCGTCCCGGGCTCAGACGGTCGAGCGCGCCGCCCAGGGCCGCGCCGGGTGCCGCCGCGCCCTCACGCAGCAGCCTGAGGGGGTTCACCCGCCCGGGTTCGTCGGGCCGGTTCCCCTGGGGGGAACCTGGTCAGGCAGCCGTTGGCAACGCGACGGGGCGGCCGCGAGCGGCCGACCGGTCTCCGACCCACTCCAGCAGGCGCCAAAGCGCGAGCTGGACGGCGACGGCCAGGAGCTCCACGAGCAACCGCTCCAGGAAAACCTCCACCGGGCCCCTCCTGTCTCGACACTGCGTGACTGGTGAGGTTGATGGTAAGGAAGTGACATGAATTTCAGGCGACCTACAGCCGACACCTGGACGAATTCTCGATGAAGGCTTCGCGTGCGGCAACCGGTGGGCAACGTGGCGGCCGGGGGGTCAGGAAAAGAAGGTGCTCAAGCACGCCGGTGGCGGGCGATGGCCACGCCGACTCCGGCCAGCAGAACCAGGGGCCAGTCGAGTGCGCCCGCCGCCACGGCCGCAGCCAGCCCACCGTAGAAGCCGACCTTCACCACGGGCTCGGGCACGTGGACGTGGACCACGGGAACCACGTAGTCACTTGGAGAACGCCCGTTGTCGGCCGAAGTTTCCCGCTTTGTCACCGCAGGGCGTGTCGCCATGATTCCTCCTGGTCGTCGTGCTAGCCGATGCTATCCAGCAGGTGGCAGGGATCGTTGCGCGGGCGCCAGGGCGATGCGAGCTACGGCGGCGGGGCCAGCTCGCCCGGTCCCAGCCGCGTCACGCGCTCCAGGCGACGACGCGCCCGCGAACCGACAAGGCGACCCGGGTGCCCTCTTCCGGCAAGGTCCCCGCGTCCGAGGTCCGGGCGATGAGGACCTTCGAGTCGTCCCAGTCGGCGCGCAGCCTGACCACTGCGTCGTGGCCGTAGAACTCGGCGTCGACAACACGAGCAGTCGCGCGATCATCGCCGGGCTCGCTCGAGAGCACGATCTGTTCGGGACGGACCAGGACCAGGAGCGCGGCTCCATCGACTCTCGTACCGCCCGGTGCCGTCCCATCCTCGAGCCGCAGGAGCCCAAGGGGCGTCTCGACGCCGCCGCCACGCGTGATCCCGCGAAGAAAGTTCGTCTCACCGAGACCGGCGGCGAGCTCGGGGCTCAAAGGGCGAGCATAGAGAGCCTGCGGTGTGTCGTATTGGCCGATCCGCCCGTCGCGGATCACCGCGACTCGATCGGCGAGCGAGAAGGCCTCGTCCTGGTCGTGGGTAACCAGCAGCGCGGTCGTCCCCGCCTTGCGGAGCACGCGCCGCACATCTTGGCGCAGGGCTGCCCGCAAGCTCGCGTCGAGGGAGGCGAACGGCTCGTCCAGCAGCACGAGCGATGGTTCGATGGCAAGCGCCCGGGCGAGGGCGACGCGCTGCTGCTGGCCGCCGGAAAGCTCGTGGGGATAGCGCCCTTCGAGCCCTTCGAGCCCGACCATCTCCAGGAGCTGCGCCACCCGCTGCCCGCGCCGCTCGCGACGGGGGAGGCCGAAACCGACGTTCTGCTGTACCGACAGGTGCGGGAAGAGGCTCCCGTCCTGGGGCACGTAGCCGATGCGGCGCCGATCGGGCGCCACGAAGCGTCCGGTGCCGTCGACGAGCTCCGAACCGAGTCGCACCACACCGCGATCGGCACGTTCAAAGCCCGCGATCACCCGGAGCAGAGTGGTCTTGCCGCTCCCCGACGGCCCGAGGATGGACGTGAACGACCCCGCAACGACCGCGAGGTCGAGGCCGCGCAGCACGGCCCGGCCACCGTAGGACTTGTGGACACTGGTGACCTCCAGATCGGTCACGTCACGGCCTTGGGTGTTGGGCGACCGCCCGGCGAAGGGGAAGACGGTCGAAGAAGCGCCCGAGCACGTAGCTCGGCACGGCCGCGATCGCGATGATGACTAGCGCAAACGGGGCGGCCTGGCCGTAGGAAAGGTTCTGCTGGTAGGCCCAGAATTGCGTCGCCAGTGTCTCTGCCCCGGTCGGGATCAGGATCAGGGTCGCTGTGAGCTCGGTGACCGCCGACAAGAACACGAGGCAGAAGGCCGCTCCAAGCCCGGGGGCGATGAGCGGCAACGTCACCCGGACAAGTGTCCCGGGCCTGCGCACCCCGAGTGAGCCCGCCACTTCCTCCAGCCCAACAGGTGACTGCGCGACCGACGCCCGCACGCAGACGAGCGCGAGCGGAAAGAACAGGATCGAATACGCGAGGACGAGCAGTGGTGCCGACTGGTGTCCGAAGCCGTTCAGGTCGTGCTCGGAGAAGTAAGAGATCGCGAGCGCGACGACGAGCCCGGGCATCGCCAGGACGAGGAACGTCGTCCTCTCGAGGAGAAGGTGCAACCCACCGGGATGGCGGACGACCAAGAGCGCGACCGGCACTGCCATCGCGGTCGCGACCGACGCTGCAGCCAGGCTGTAGCCGACGGTGTGCAAAGCCGCTGAGCCGAGCGGCGCGCCCACGAGCGCGTGCGCTCCGCCCTCGAAGATCCAGTAGATCGACGATCCGACCGGCACCCCGAGGCCGGCAAGCACGAGCAGGGCGTACGCGGATGTCACGGGCAGCTTGCCTCGCCCGAGGCGTCTGCGCACCAGCAGCCGCTGGGCCCCGGGACCGCCCCGGCTCAGCCTGCCACCACCGCGCCAGGCGCCGTCGCCGACAAGCAGGACGAGGCTCAACGCGACGAGGACGAGCGAGAGGGCGCATGCCGAGGACGTGTCGAAGCCGATGGTGAACTCCGTGAATATCTCCGTCGTGAAGGTCTGGTAGCCGAGGATCTCGAACGCGCCGTACTCGGCGAGGATGACGAGCGCGACGAGGAGACACCCACCGAGGATTGCCCGGCGGGCCTGACCCAGCGTGATGCGGACGAACGTCGAGAGCCGGCTCGCTCCGAGGCTCAGCGCGATCTCCTCCTGACCGGGGTCCGCGCCCCTCAGGCTCGCCGAGACAGGAAGATAGACGAGGGGATAGACGGCGAGGGTCATGACTACCACCGCGCCTCGGAAGCCCTGCACCCAGGTCGACAGCGACGACCAGCCGAAGCTGACGACGAAGTCCGGGATCGCGAAGGGGACGACGACCAGCACTGCCCAGACGCGTCGCGCGGGCAAGTCCGTCCGTTCGACGCCGTAGGCCGCAAGGGTCCCGATCACGGCGCAGAGCACGGTGACGACGACGGTGAGGCGGACCGTGTTCCACAGCAGGCTCGCTGTAAGCGAACGCCAGACGAGGTGCCAGAGCTTCGTCGCACCGGAACCGTCAGCCTCGGTGAGGAGAAAGGCGAGCGGCAGCACAACCACGGCGACAACGAAGAGACTCGCGCCGAGCAGGACCTTCGGTCGCCTGGGGCGCAGAGCGGTCACGATCGCGTCGTCACCGCCGAGCACCGGCCCGGACGACCGGGGACCGAGGCGTGGCGGGGAGATGGTCACGGCCGCCACACGGACATCGCCGGCAGGTGTCGCAGTGGTCTCGCCGCCGTCACAGCAGCTGCGCCTCGCTCAAGAGAGCGACCGCCTGGGCTCCGGTGCCGAGCTCGCCGACGTCGATCGGGTTCGGCTCGAGCTCGTCGAAGGGCGTCTCGGGTTGCGGGCTCTGCACGCCGGACGCGATCGGGTACTCGAAGCTGATCGAGTGGCCAATTATCTCCTGGCCCTGTCTGGAAACGAGAAAGGCCAGGAACTTCTGCGCGGCCGCCTGGTGCTTGGACGACTTCAGGATCCCGGCACCCGAGACGTCCAGGACGTAGCCAGGGTCTCGCGGCGCGAAGTAGGCGATCTCCGAGCGCATGTTCGACACGCCGATCTCCGCGCGCATCCGGTACCAGTAGTACTGGTTGACGACCCCGAACGCGACGATGCCCCGGTTCACCACCTCGGCGACCGTCTCGTTGTCGGGGTAGATATGGCTCCCCGCATTGACCCTGATGCCGTCCAACCACGTGAGCGCCCTGGCCTTGCCGTAGGTGCGCAGCACGGAGGTGACGACCGGCTGGAAGTCGGTCTCGCCGGGCGCGAGGGCGAGCTTGCCTCTAAAGCGCGGATCGGCGAGCTCCAGGACGTGGGTGGGAAGCGCCCTTTTGTCGATCAGGCCAGGGTTGTAGATGAGGACGCTGACGCGCGCCGAGACACCGACCCAGTCGCCCTCTGGCGAGCTGTACTTGCTCGGGGTCTGCGCGAGCGTCGAAGGATCGACCGGCGCGAGGAGGCCCTTCTGCTGGAGGTACTCGAGCGGCGGGGAGTTCTCCGTGAGAACCACGTCTGCGGGAGACCGCGTCCCTTCGGTGACGATCTCGGCGTCAAGTACGTCTTCGTCGTTGTTGCGAAGCGCGACGCCTATCCCGGTGGCCTTCTCGAAGGCGGCGACGAGCGCCTCGGTCGTCTGTAGGTGCTGGCCGTTGTAGAGAGTGATCGTCACGCGGCGGGCCGCCATGGTCGGCGAAGTGCCCGCGCAGGCGGCGAGGGACAGCGGCAGCAGGACGATCGACGCCATGCTGAGAAGCCGGCTCACCGATCCAGGTGACCGGATGCACGCGGACGTTCCGAAAGAGGACTGCATCGCGGTCGCTCCTCGTTGATCCGGGGTCCCCCCACTTCTGGCCGACGTGACGAATAATACCGGGCGCACCTGGGCGACAAGCCGCGAGCCTTGCGACGGCGGGCCCTCTGTGCCCGCCCGGCCCCGGTGAGGGGCCTGTGCCTAGCCTGCGCAGTAGGCGTCTGCCACCGACAGCGCCTCGTCCAGGATCACGATCCCCTCGCGGGCCTCGGCTTGGGTCACGGTACAAGGAGGCAGCGCGTGCAGCCGGTTGGAGTTGGTGAACGGCAGAAGGCCGCCCTTAGCGAAAAGGGCCGAAGAAGTGCACGACCCCCGCGCTATGGGCTCGACGAGCGCCTGCGCCGACCACGAGTAGTGCACGTGGTCCCCATCGGTGGCGTGGACGCGCGCGCCTTCATCGGCGGTGGAGGCCCGGGTCGTGGTGTTCCTCGTTTCTCTGAGGGGCCTCGGCGACGAGACGAGCACGGCGGGCGCGAGGCTCCCGGTTCAGCGGCTCAAAAGTGGTCGAGCACCGCCCGGCTGATGCCCGGGCCGTCGAGGCCCAGACGGGCCAGGATCTCGGACGCCTCGCCGTGGGGGAGGTAGGCGGTCGGGACGCCGCAGTTGACCACCACCGGGCCGATCCCGGCCGGCGCCGCACGGCGCAGCGAAGCGTTGACCCGTGACCCTACGCCGCCCTCGGCTATCCCGTCCTCGGCGGACACCACGAGCTCGTGGGCCATCGCATCCTCGATCATGGCGGGATCCAGCGGCGACACGACGCGCGCGTCCCAGACGGTGGCGTCGACGCCCTTGCCAACGAGAATGTGGGCGGCACGCTCGCAGGCGGCGACGAGCTTGCCGACACCGATGAGGCAGACCTGAGATCCGGCGCGGACCTTGCGTGCCCGGATTCCGCTGCCCACCTGGGTTGCCGAGCAGGCGCCGCCCTTCGGCCACCGGATGGCAACCGGGCCGGATGTGATCGTCAGGGCCTCGTGCAGCATGTTGCCCACTTCCTGGTATGACGAAGGCGCGAAGACCGTCATCCCGGGAACCTTGGTGAGCAGCATCAGATCGAGCACGCCGTGGTGGCTGGGCCCGTCCTCGCCGGTGATGCCGGCACGGTCCAGGCAGAAGATCACCGGGAGTCGGTGAAGCCCTACGTCGTAGTACACCTGGTCCCAGGCTCGGTTGAGGAACGTGGAGTAGATCGCCACGACGGGCCGCAGGCCGCCCATGGCCATGCCGGCGGCCGCGTTCACGGCGTGCTGCTCCGCGATGCCGACGTCGAAGAAACGTGCCGGATAACAGTCACGAAACTCGATCAGTCCCGTCGGCCCCGGCATGGCGGCGGTGATCGCGACTATTTCGGGGTGTGCCGCCGCCTCGCGCACCAGTGCTGAGCCGAATGCCTCCGTGTAGCTCAGTCCGGGGCCGGCCGCATCGAGCGCGACGCCCGTGTCGGGATCGAAGGGACCGACGTCGTGAAGGCACTTCTCTTCGTCAAGCTCCGCAGGACCGTAGCCGCGGCCCTTGGAGGTGTGGACGTGCAGCACCACCGGTCCGGGGCGGTCGGCCGCCCGATGCAGCGCCTGCTCGAGGGCGTCGAGGTCGTGGCCGTCCACGGGCCCGAGATAGCCGAGGCCCAGGGCCTCGAAGAAGTCGCGCGCCGGGCAGCGGCCCGCAGCCGCGACCTCGGCCAGGCCCGGCGCCAGCCTCGCGAACCGGCCTGCAGACGAGATCCTGGACACCGTCGGAGCGTAGGAACGGCCGTTGTCGTTGAGGACGACGACGATGTTCGCGCCGGAAACCCCGATGTTGTTGAGTGCCTCGTACGCGACCCCGCCCGTCAGCGCTCCGTCTCCGACGACGGCAACGACGCGGCGCGGGTCCCGGTGAAGCTGGCGCGCCTTGGCGAGCCCGTAGGCATACGAGAGCGCGGTCGAAGCGTGACTGTTCTCGACGAGGTCGTGCTCGGACTCGGAGCGGTTCGGGTAACCGGACAGGCCTCCGCGCTGGCGCAGGCCGGCGAACCCGTCCTGGCGGCCGGTGACGATCTTGTGCACGTAGGCCTGGTGACCGGTGTCCCACACGATGGCGTCGTCGGGAGACGAGAACACGCGGTGAAGCGCGACGGTGAGCTCCACGACTCCGAGGTTCGATCCCAGATGACCCCCGGTCGCCGAGACGCTCGAGACAAGGAACTGGCGGATCTCCGCCACGAGCGAGACGAGCTCCCGGGGGCTCATCTCGCAAAGGCGCTCCGGTGACACCGTCGTTGCGAGCACTGAGTCGGCTGGGACCGTGATGACGCTCATGTCGATCAGTGCGTGCTCACGAGCGCGCGAAGACCTTGGCGGAGCGAGCCCAGGCTCGCGATGACGGCCGAGGGCTCGTAACCGCAGTGGGCCATGCAGTTCGCGCACCGCGGGTCCTTCCCCCGTCCATAGGCGCTCCAGTCGGTGGTCTCGACCAGCTCGTGGTAGCTGGCCGCGTAGCCGTCGGCCATGAGGTAGCACGGTCGCTGCCAGCCGAAGACCGAGTAGCTGGGGATGCCCCAGGCCGTGCACTGGAAGTCCACCTTGCCTTCGAGGAAGTCGAGGAAGAGCGGGGAGTGGTTGAGGCGCCACTTCTTGCGCCGCTTGTCGGCGAACGCCTGCTTGAACAGCTGGCGGGTCTGTTCGGTCCCGAGGAAATGCTGTTGATCGGGCGCCTTCTCGTATGCGTAGGCGGGCGAGATCATCATCGCGTCCACGCCGAGGTCGTCGTTCAGGAAGTCGAGGACGTCACGAACCGTCTTCGGCGAGTCGGTGTTGAAGAACGTCGAATTCGTCGTCACGCGAAAGCCGCGCGACTTCGCTTCGCGGATGGCAGCCACGGCCTCGTCGAAGACGCCGGCTCTGTTGACCGCGGCGTCGTGCCGCTCACGCGTGCCGTCGAGGTGGATGACCCAGGAGAAGTAGTGAGACGGGCTGAAGCGGTCGAGGCGCCGCCTCAACAGCACTGCATTGGTGCACAAATAGACGTAGACCTTGCGGCGCAGGAGCTCTGTGACCATGCGCTCGATGTCGGGATGGAGCAGCGGCTCGCCGCCGGCGATCGACACCATGGGCGTACCGCTCTCCGAGACGGCTCCGATCACGTCCTCCACCGACAGGCGCTGCCGTAGGACCTCGGTCGGGTGCTGGATCTTCCCGCAACCGGGACACGACAGGTTGCACGCGAACAGCGGCTCGATCTCGACGATGAAGGGGTAGTACTTGGTCTTCTTCAGGCGGTGCCGAACGAGGTGGGCACCGATGCGGACGTTCTGACGGAGAGGGATCGGCATCAACGCACCTGTGTCGGGAGAGAGAAACGGACGGTCTCTTCTGCAGTCCTCTCCTCGCTGAGGCGCACCGGCCCGAGCAAGGCGAGAGTGTCGAGCACTTCTTGGACGAGGAGGTCAGGAGCCGACGCGCCTGCGGTGAGCCCAACGCTCGTGACGCCTGCAAGCCATCCCAGCTCGAGCTGTGAGACGTCCTCGATCAGCTCCGCTCGGCAGCCTTCGCGCAGGGCCACCTCCACGAGGCGGGCGGTATTGGACGAATTCGCCGAGCCCACCACGAGCATGAGATCGCATCGATGGGCGATCTGGCGGACCGCATCCTGGCGGTTCTGTGTGGCGTAGCAGATGTCGTTCGCGGGGGGCGCTGTGATCTCCGGGAACCGGCTTCGCAGTGCGGCCACTATCTCGGCCGTCTCGTCAGTGGCCAGTGTCGTCTGTGTGAGGTACGCGACCGGCCGGCGCGGCTCGGGCGCCAGCTCGAGCCGGTCGACGTCGTCCGCGCCTTGCACGACTTGAAACCGGTCCGGTGCCTCACCCAGGGTCCCGATGACCTCCTCGTGATCGGCGTGGCCGATGAGGACCAGGTTGTAGTCCTGACTCGCGTAGCGACGCGCCTCACTGTGCACCTTGGCAACCAGCGGGCAGGTCGCGTCGATTACCTTGAGGTCGCTGCGCTCGGCGGCCTGCAGCCGCACGAGCGGGGACACCCCGTGCGCGGCCAACACCACGACCGCGTGCAGCGGCACTTCGTCGATCTCCTCGACGAACACGGCGCCCTTGGACTCGAGGTCTCGGACAACGTGCAGGTTGTGGACGATCTGACGGCGGACGTAGACCGGCGCTCCGTGGCGCTGAAGCGCTCGCTCGACGATCTCGATCGCGCGGTCCACGCCTGCGCAGAAGGACCGGGGCGAGGCGAGCACCACCTCATGTTCACCGCAGGCGCGTGCCCAGCGCTCGAGCGGCCGGCGCACCGCGAGCAGTGACCCGAGTGCCCGGGCGCCACCGAGCACCGGCCCGCGTTCGGTGGTGTCCGAGATGGAACGGATGACGGCAAGCGGGTTGTTGGGCAGACAGCCCATGACCCAGGCCGATTCCATGTCAACGGCCACTGCGCCCGAGGCTGCGAGCTCCACGCGCTCGCAAGCCCGCACATATCGAGGCGACGAGACCAGCGGCCCCGTGAGAACGCCGAGGCCGGCACGGCGGAACTCGGCGGCGAGAAACGACCCGCCCGGGAGGTCGAGCGATCCCGGCGACTCGGTGCTCCGCAGTTCGCTGGCAACGACGAGGTCCCCCGGGTGCAGGTCAGCCGAGAGACCGCCTGCCACGCCGACCAGCGCAACAGCCGTGTCTGCGTCGAGCCTCGCGGCGAGCTCGGCACCGGCACGCCGGGCACGGTCGGGCCCGGCGCCGATGATGACGTCGGCGCCTCCCACGGCAAAGGCTTCGACACGAAGCGCCGTCAGGACCTTGAGCTCAGCCGTGGGGTTCTCCGTTCACGAAGCGTCCCAGGACCGCCACAGGGAATACGAGCCGGTAGAGGTGATAGTTGATGTAGAAGTCGCCCGGGAATCCGGTTCCCGTGAACCACGGCTCGTCCCACGAGCCGTCTTCGCACTGGGTTGCGACGAGGAACGCCACGCCGCGCTGAGTCGCACCCGAGCGCTCACCCGCGGCCAGGAGCGCCAGCAGGGCCCAAGCCGTCTGGGACGCCGTAGACGACCCGTGCCCGCGTAGCGAGTCGTCCCTGTACGAGCGCAGGTCCTCGCCCCAGCCGCCATCGGGGTTCTGGTGGCCTTCCAGCCAGGCGACGGCCCGGCGTACGGCGGGGTGGTCCGTGCCCAGCCCGGCGGCGACGAGCCCCGGGACCACGGCGCCGGTGCCGTAGAGGTGGTTGGCGCCCCAGCGCCCGAACCAGGAGCCATCCTCCTCCTGCGCGCCGAGGAGCCATTCCACGCCGCGATCGACCGAGTCCCGCGGGTGTCCGAGCCTTGCCAGCATCTCCACGACGTGGGCGGTCACGTCTGCGCTCGGAGGATCGATCAGCTCCCCGAAGTCACAGAAGGGAAGCTCCCTGCACAGCGTCTGGGTGTTGTCGACGTCGAAGGCCCCCCAGCCCCCGTCCCGGCACTGCATCCCCTCGATCCAGGCGACCGCGCGCTCGACCGCGCCGGCCGCCGGCTCATCGGCTCGGCCGAGCGCGAGCACGACCTCCGCGGTGTCGTCGATGTCGGGGTAGTTGTCGTTGGCGAACTCGAAAGCCCACCCGGCCGGCTCGAGGCCCGGACGCCGGACGGACCAGTCACCGAGGACCGAGATCTCCTCGGCGAGCAGGTAGCGGGCCGCAGAGCGGAGCACCGGATCGGTGGGCGGGAGCCCGCCGTCGGCAAGAGCCGTGACCGCGAGCGCCGTGTCCCAGACCGGTGACTGGCAGGCCTCGATCCGCCTCCCGGCGTCGTCTTCGATCGTGAAGCCGTCGAGGCCCTCGATCCCCGCCCGCATGACGGGGTGCCCGAGCGCGTAGCCCTGCAGCCGCAGGGCGATCAACGAGTACACCCAGGGCGGTTGGATGCCACCCCACGAGCCGTCCGCCTCCTGATGTTGCACGATCCAGCGCTCGGCCCGCCTCAGCGCGGCCTGCCGGACGAACTTGACCGGATGGCGCTGGTACACCTTGAGGACGCGGTCGAGCGCCTGGAAGAAGCCCGGCCAGGTGCCGAGCGGCGCCGGGGCCGCTGCGGGGAGGCCACTTCGGAGCTCGTCGACACCAAATCCCAGCCGGTGAACCGGTCGGTGCGCGCTCACCACCGTGAGCGCGACCACGCTCTGGCGTGCCCAGCAGGCGAAGTCGTAGATGTTCAGCGGGACGAAGCTCGGCAGGAAGATCAACTCCGGCGGGACAACAGGCAGCTCGGCCCAAGGCCACAGTCCGAACAACGCCAGCCAGATCCGGGTGAAGACCCGGGTGCGCTCGAGGCCACCGGAGCTCTGGATGAACAGCGCCGCGCGCTGCAGGTGCGCAGAGTCCGCCGGGTCACCAGCCAACCGGAGCGCGACGTAGGCCTCGACGGTGGTCGAGAGCTCGGGCGGCCCTCCGTGGAAGTTCGCCCACGTGCCGTCCTCGCGCTGGCGCGATCGGATCCAGCGCGCCGATGACGCCGTCAGCTCGGCCGTGCGGATGCCCAGGAACTCGCGCAACAGGAGATCCTCGGCGTCCATCGTGACGTTCGTCTCGAGCTCGCCCTTCCACCAGCCCTCGGGATGCTGAAGTGTGACGAGGGCGTCGATGGCCCTGCGCAGGCACACCTGGGCCTCGTCGTCCGCGTGCCGCATCGGCGGAGGTGACCCCGCGACACCACTTGCGACTGCCGCCTTGCGACGGGCGCGTGCGCTCATCGGTCCCGTTCCGTCACGTACCGGGCGATCGCCACCAGCTCCGAGGTGGGCCCAAGCGCCAGGGCAGCCCGCTCGAGGGACGCGAGCGCGGCACGAAGCTGTAGATCCCCGATGGCCAGTGTCTCCTGGCGTGCGCCGCACTGCTCGAGGAGCAACGTCGCCCTGGCGACTTCGGCCTCGGTGAGGTCACGCTCCAGCAGTGGTCCGAGCCCTGCGGGCAGGTCGGCGCCCCGGGCGAGCGCTATCGCGATCGGCAGGGACTTCTTGTGCTGGCGCAGGTCGCTGCCGACCGGCTTGCCCGTGACGCTCGGCTCGCCCCAGATGCCGAGCACATCGTCGACGGCTTGGAAGGCGATTCCGAGATGACGGCCGAAGTCCGCCAGCGCGTCGACCGTCGGCGCCGGGGCGCCGGCCAGGATTGCGCCTATGGCAGCAGCGCAGGACAGCAGGGCCCCGGTCTTGCCGGCTTCCATGTGAAGGCATTCCTCGACGGACGACGAAGCCTGAAGCTCGCAGGCCATGTCCTCGGCCTGACCGGCGATCATCGCTTGGGTGGCCTCGGCGAGCCGCCCCGCGGCCCTGACCCGCTCGGCGGTCGGCTCCTCGAGGAGGACCTGGAACGCGAGGGTCGCAAGTGCGTCGCCGGCGATGATGGCATGACCCACCCCGTGCTCGGCCCACAGGGTCCGGCGGTGTCGCCGTTCGAGATCGCCGTCGATGATGTCGTCGTGGACGAGCGAGAAATTGTGGACGAGCTCGATGGCAACCGCGCCGACGACACCCGCGGTCGCCTCGGCTCCCGCAGCGGCCGCCGAGGCGAGCGTGAGCCCCGCGCGCACGAACTTGCCTCCCCCGGCGAGGTGCTCGCACACTGCGGGCCTCAATGCGGGGCAAAGGCGGAGCACGGCCGCGTCCATAGCCGGGACGACCAGGGATCTCGCCCGTGTCAAGGACTCCGCCGCGCACAGAGCGCTGTCGCGTCTTGCCGGAGAGGAGACCGCCGTCATGTCCCCGCCGCCTCCAGCTGCCGCGGGTCCCCCGCGCGCGTGCCCGAGAGGAGCGCCAGTGCCTCGCAGGCCGCCTGGTTGCCGCCACGAACCGCACCCTCCATGGTCGCCGGCCACCCCGTGTCGCACCAGGCGCCGGCGAGGAACAAGCCGGGCACCTCGGTCCTGGTCTGGGGCCGTAGCGACCTGGTGCCGGGAACCGCCCGGAACGTGGCCGCTTTCTCCCGCGTGACGACCGCATCGACCAGCTGGGCCCGGCGCGCGGCGGGGAACAGATCGCGCAGCGCCTCGAGGAACATGCCCACGAGCTCGGGGGAGCTCCTGGCGATGTAGCTGTTCGCTGCTGAGAGCGAGATCACCAGGCACTGACCCGAGCGGACCCCGCTCGCGCCGGTGCGGTCGAAGACGAACTGGACCGGCGAGTCGACACAAGCGGCCAGCGGGAGGTCCGTCACCTTCCGGTCGAGGACCAGGTGGACATTGACGATGGGAGAGGTCCCGAGGCGCTCCGCGTCTCGGGCGAGCTCGAACGGACCGGTCAACGCGCCGATCCTCGCCGACACATGTAGTGGAGTGGCCACGATCACGGCGTCTACGACCACGCTCCTGGAGCCGGAGCCGACGCTGAACGCGCCCAGGGACGAGCGACCTATCGCGCTGACCGGGCTCGCAAGCACCGCTTCGACGCCCGCGACTTCCATCGCCCGTGCGGCGTTGGCTCCGTGAAGCTCGGCGAGCGGGACTTGTGACCACCCGATGTCGCCACCGTCGCACCGGTCGAGAAGACCGGCCCGGAAGACCTTCGTCGCCAGCCCGAGCGATGCCTCCCCCGCTGGGACATTGAGCGTCGGCAACGCGATCAGGTTCCAGAGGCGGTCGACTGCCCGCTCGTTCTGGCCATGGTCGGCGAGCCAGCCGCCGAAGGAGATGTTGTCGAGCGACGCGTCTTCCGGGTCGAGGCGCCGGAGCGCGAGCGCAGCACGTGCGAGCCGCGCCCGCTCGCGCACCGAGAGATGACGGTACCTTCCCAGCGACCGGGCCATGTGCAGCGGGGCAGGCAGGGCCGAGCGTTTGATCGAGGCGCGCGAGCCGTCCGGCGCGAGCACCGGCACGTCGAGCCGCTCCTGCAGGAACACCTGGCCCGCCGCCCCGATGCGGTCGAGAAAACTCCGGTAGGCGGTGCAGCAACGGAGGAACACGTGCTGGCCATTGTCGAAACAGAGCCCATTGTGCCGGATGGACGACGTGAGGCCACCGAGGACCGGGCGCCGCTCGAAGAGCACGACCTCGGCTCCGCCGTCCGCAGCAGCAAGCGCGGCGGCCATTCCCGCCAGGCCGCCCCCGATCACGCCGACGCGAGCGGGGCTCATGGCCGGGCTCCGGCGAGGCTCCGCACCGCGACCAACGCCTTCTCCCAGGTCGGCAACGCCACACGCCCTTCTGTGACAGCAATCGGCTCGCGCTTGATGCGGTCCAGGAGGCGCCGGTAGATCCCGGCCATGGCGGCGACGCAAGCTCGGCTCCGGCCGTCGAGCAACGGCAAGAGCCGCAGCCCCTCGGCAAACCACTGGTCCGCGCGACCGCACTCGAACGCGACGAGCCGGGCGACCTCCGACGCCGGGCCGGTGAGGTCCGTGGTGCAGCCGACGGACTCGGCGTCGTTGCTCGGCAGGTACACACGTCCGGCGCAGCGGTCCTCGACGACGTCCCGCAGGATGTTCGTGAGCTGGAGAGCCACGCCCAGCGCATCGGCCAAAGGGACCGCCTTGTCGAGGTCCGGCGACCCGAACACGGCGAGCGAGAGCCGGCCCACCGAGCCCGCCACCTTGCGGCAGTAACCGACGAGGTCGTCGATCGTCTCGTACGACGTGCCGGTGACGTCCATCTCGCAGCCGTCGATGATCTCGCCGAAGCACGACATCGGGAGCCTGTAGCGGCGAGCCGCGTCCGCCACGGCCACGAGCACCGGGTCGGCCGCCAGCTGATCGATCGGGTCGATGCTCTTGCGAACGGCCTGGAGCCCGGTGAGCTTGTCCGCGGGCGCGGCCTGCCCGTCTCCGATGTCGTCGATACGCCGGGCCAGTGCGTAGACCGCCGACAGCGCCCGGCGCTCAGGCTTTCGAAGCAGCCTGATGCCGTACGCGAAGTTCTTCGCCTCCCGGTGGGTGACGGCCTCGCAGTAGTCGTAGGCGATCTCGGTGTTCACGAGCTGGCTCTCTTCACGCTCGCCGCCACCAAGCCATGAAAGGCACGGCTCGCGAATCGGAGCTTTCGGGGACGGCAGCGACTCCTGAGCACGTCGTCACCGGCCCGGTCGATGGAGTCGAGCGCGGCCATCCCGCCTGCAGCAAAGCCCACGACGGCCATCCGGGGACGAAACCGGAGCGACGCGGCGAGAGGCACGCCGGCGGCAAGCAAGCTACGCGCCCGCCGCACCTCCATGGCGACAAGACGCCGCAGGGCCGGGGACGAGTCGGGCCGCAGCAGTTCAGTTTCGTCGCACCCGGAGCGCTCCATGTCCTCGGCCGGCAGATAAATGCGGCCTCGCCTCGCGTCCTCTCCGATGTCTTGAAGGTGCTCGACAACCTGCAAGCCGATGCAGACCTTGTCCGAAAGCGCGATCCGCCCGGCCGTCGAGACGCCGAACACCGCCAGCACAAGCCGGCCCACCGGCGCTGCAGACAGCATGCAGTAGTCCACCAGGTCATCGAAGCTCTGATAGCGGGTCACGCGCTGGTCCACCCGGTTGGCCTCGATAAGGCAGCGAAACGGGTCCAGGCTCAAGTCGAGTCCCCGGATCACCGGCGTGAGCTGCTTGAGCACCGGGTGGGTCGCGTTGGCGGCGGCTGCACGGTCGAGCTCGGTCTCGAGCCAGTCCAACAACGCCAGGCGATCGCCTTCCGCCTCGTCACCGAGGTCGTCGGCCAGGCGGGCGAAGCCGTAGATAGCCATCAGGTTCGCCCGGACGTCACTGGGCAACAGACGCGAGGCGACCGGGAAGTTCTCGTTTCGTGCCTTCGTGGCGAGCTGGTCGGGCGCGTCGAAGCCTCCTCCGAGGGAGCGCCCTGACTCAATCGACACCATCGGCCACTCCTTCGCGTAGTGCCGATGACCACCAGTCCACCTTTGTTATACGTGCGCGGGCACCTTCGTCAAGGGACGCCCCGGCAGAAGTCGGACTCCGAGTCCCACAGGCGCCCGATACCGGGGTAGATCCGGGGCGCGACCTGCGGGTCCCGAGCGCCCGGAGCTCAGGCGCTCACCGAGCAATCAGGAGGATGGAGACTGCGAGGTCGTGGCTGAATCGAGCGTCGGCCGGAGCAGCCCGACCAGCGCCGCGTCGACGACTCGCCGGGCAGCCGGTCTGGCGGCCTTGCCTCTCGTGCGCAACCTCGGCACCACGCGACTGGCGAGGCCGGCGGTGATGACACCGACGACGCCGACCAGATTCGGCTGGTGCCGGAGCTCCCCGGTCGCCACCTCGAGCAGGAGCGGGGCCAAGGGACCGAGCAGCAGCTGAAGCTTCTCGATCGCCTGAGGCTCGCTCATCGGCGCGGGCAACTCGTCCAGCTGCTCGCCGACGGCCTCGACGGTGGAACGGGCCGCAGCAAGGAAGATCGCCTCTTTCGAGTCGAAGTACCGATAAAAGGTCCCCTTGGCGACGTCAGCGGCGCTGCAGATGTCCGCGACATTCACTCCCGCGTAGCCGTGCTGGGCGAATGCCTCCCGGGCGGTGGTCACAAGCCTGGCCGAGACGACGGCCGGCCCGGACCGCTCCAGGTACGCGACGATGACCTCGTCCCAGGTGTCCGGGCTGAACTCACCCTCACGGCTGAACGCGAGCAGCTCGGGCAGTACTTCGCGGATGGACTCGAGTGACAGGTTTCGTTGTTCACGGAGCAGGTGGATGACATTGAGCGCCTCGACGTGGCGCTCGTCGTAGAGGAAGCGGTTGGAGGCGACCTCGGTCACCTCGGGCAGGAGCCCGAGGTGGCGGTAGTGATGAATGGTCGGTACCGGCGTGCCCGTCTTCTCGGCGAGGACAGAGATAGTGAAACGGGCCTCTGGACCCGCGAGCGAGGTCTCCGCGCGCGGCGTTGGCTCCGGGAACCCCGGGCTTGGCTCTGCTCGTGACTGATTCCAGCTGCTGCCTTCCACCGGCCCTCTTCTATCGCTCCACTACTCGGGTGCGGCAATCAAGATCCTATTTCCAGATAGTTAGTTGAAAGAAACGCCCGAGGCAATAGATACGATTCGCCGCACTCGTGAGCTCACGAGCCCGGCGCTGCTGCCGGGTCGGAAACCGCAGCTGGCGGCGACGGCCGCCTAGTCGCCGACCGACTCAGGACGGCCGAAGAGATACCCCTGACCTGCCTGAACGCCAACGCCCCTCAGAAGATTGAGCTCCTCCTCGGTCTCGATGCCTTCGGCGAGGCTCATCGCGCCCAAGCGGTCTGCGAGCGACTTGAGGGCGGAGGCCATCGCCTGCTTCATCGGGTCCGAAGCGATCCCGTGGGTGACGTCGATGTCGATCTTGATGATGTCCGCGTGAACGTCGAACAGGCTGCTGAAGCTCACCGTCCCCGACCCGGTGTCGTCCAGGGCGACTCTCACCCCAGTGGCACGGAGAGCTCCGACAGCTTCGCTGACCTCTTCGTAGCCGCCGGCAGCGGCGTTCTCGCTGATCTCGAGAACGACACGCGATCCGTCGACCTCACCGAGGGCAGCCCGGAGCTCCTCCGAACCAGCCGTAGCCGGAGACACGTTGACAGATATGAACGCGTCCGACGGCAGCCGCTCGAGTTGTTCGAGCGCCGCGCGGATGGCGGCCATCTCGAGCTCGAGCAGGACCCCGACCTCGGCAGCCTTGGCGAACCATGCCCGCGGCGAGATGCTCGGATCGCCGGGGAAGCGTGCCAGTGCCTCGTACCCGATCACGTTGGTCGAGGCGAGATCCACGATCGGCTGGAACGCGACGCGAATCGAGCCGTCCCCTGGCAGCTGCCTAAGACCTCGGAGCGCTTCGGCAAGGCGCGGACCGTCTGGCTGGCTGCCGACCGAAGCCTGCTCAGCGCGACCGGGGGACTCCTCGGCCGGGTCCTGCACGCGGGGCTCCGCCGGAGGCTCGACGCGGGGCTCCGCCGGAGGCTCGACGCGGGGCTCGGCCGGAGGTTTGACGCGGGGCGCGGCCGGAGGCTTGACGCGGGGCTCGGCCTGCGCCTTTGCGCGCGACCCGGCTGGGTCCTGTGCGCGGGGCTCCGCCGGAGGCTCGACGCCTTCGTGAGGATCACGCACCAACGCCTTCTTCTTGCCCAGGGTCCGGCTCCTCTCAGGTTCCCGATATCTTCATCGTCCAGGGGACGACAAGACTTGAGGACCCCGGCAGCCCCGCCCGAACACAAGGCGGTCCCGGGTGATGTGACCCGCGGGCGACCCAGGTGCGTCGATGCGGGTCGCTCATGGCCCGGATCGAACCGGCCGGTGTCGGGCAGCGGGCCCGGAAACCGGGACGTATGCCGGCCCAAGTGGTCAAGTTCGGGAAGTTGACGCCGACAATTCCTGTAATGAAAGTCCACTCAATCTTCGGCTTGTCCGCGACATCGCAGCCCAGACAGATGGCCGTGCCCTTGGCCCTCGGGCTCGTGGCGCGACAGCGAGTGATCCCGTGAGAGTCTTCAATCGAAGCGTGCCGCGTGAGGCGCATGGTCTGCCGCTGTCCGTCAAGGAGGCCGAGCGCGAGAGCGAGGAGCAGTTCAAGTCCCTCCTCGTCCACATCCCCGCTGCCGTGTATCGCCGCGAATGCGTCGAACCTTGGACGATGCGCTTCATCAGCGATCACGTCGAAGTACTGACCGGTTACCCGGCCAGCGAGTTCACGAAGGTCAATGCACGGTCCTTGCGGTCGATCATCTCTCCGGAGGATCGACCGCGCGTGATCGGCGTGGTCCGCGACGCGCTCAGCCGAGGGGTCACGTTCTCACTCCAGTACCGCCTGGTCCACGCGAGCGGCGAAACCAGATGGGTCACTGAGCATGGCCGGGCTGTCGCGGGTTCCGACGGGCGGCCACTTTGGATAGACGGCGTGATTCTCGACGGTTGCGCCCAGACGGAGGCCGAGCAGCTCCACGAGCCTGCCGAGGCGCAACGTCGTCATCAGTTGGGGTATGACCTTCTGACCCGTCTCCCGAATCAGACACTGGTCCGCGACCGCCTCCAGCAGATGCTGCTCCGATCCCAACGAGAGCGGCAGCTCATCGCCGCCTTCCTCGTCGATCTGGACAACTTCAGGTCCATCAACGACGACCTTGGGCAGCAGGCCGGGGACGAGCTGTTGAAGGCGGTGGGGGAACGCCTGGTGGGCGTCATGCGGGCATGCGACACCGTCGGGCGGCTCGGCGGGGACGAGTTCGCGATCCTGGCTGAGGGGCTGTCACTTTCTGGAGGGCCGGAGTTGCTCGCCGAGAGGCTGATGGACGCTCTGAAGGCGCCCTTCCGAGTCGAAGGGTTCGACGACGTTCCTCTGTCGATCTCGGCAAGCATCGGCGTCGCGACAAACGACCGGGATGAGCCGGACGATCTCCTGCGCGATGCGGCCATCGCCCTCTGCCAGGCGAAGGCTTGGGGAAGGAACTGCCACATCCGGTTCAAGCCCGAGATGAAGACACCGGCGATGGAACGGCTCGAGCTCGAGACAGATTTGCGCGAGGCGCTCCAGGAGAACCAGTTCTTCCTTCTCTATCAACCGATATTCGACTTGGACAGCGTCGGCGTGTGCGGCGTGGAGGCCCTTCTTCGCTGGCGTCATCCCGTCAGGGGCATGGTCGATCCTGAGTCCTTCGTCCCGGTGCTGGAGGAAACCGAGATGATCATCCCCGTCGGGTCATGGGTGCTCAAGCAGGCCTGCCGGCGAGCCGCTGCGTGGCACCGGGTCGGCCATCACCTGACGATGTCGATCAAGGTCTCGATGCATCAGCTCGAGGCGGCGGGCTTCGTCGATCTGGTCCGAGAGACCCTCTCGGTCACGGCGCTCGAGCCCGGATCGCTCGTCATCGATGTCGCCGAGCCGAGCTTGATGAAGGACAGCGACACGATGAGCCGGCGACTTCGAGAGCTCAAAGAACTCGGCGTGCTCGTCGCCGTCGACGACTTCGGCACCGGCTGTTCATCGCTCGCCCATCTTCGCCAGTTCCCCATCGACGCCCTCAAGATCGACCGCTCCTTCGTCGCCGCGATGGCGGACTCGTCAGAAGCGATCAGCTCCATCCACGCTCTTGTGCAACTCGGCCGGTCGCTCGGGATCGAGACGCTCGCTGAGGGCATCGAGGAAGACTGGCAGCTCGAAAGCCTTCAGCACGAGCAGTGCAAGTTCGGCCAAGGGTCCCTGTTCTCGCAACCGATCGCGCCCGAAGCCCTGGAGGCCATTCTCGCCCTCGAACCGTTGTTCTCCTGAGGGGCCGGCTTGTCCGTCTAGCCGTCCGGCCGTCCGGCATCCACGATGCGGCGGAGGAACTGTTGAGCACGACCACTGCCAGGCGTCCTGAACACCTGCGTCGGCGGCCCCGGGTCCGGTGCTTCGACCTATTGACGGCCGGGCATGAGCCGAATACGGTATCCACACTTCATTTGGACGGTACGCAGCGAAAGACCGTACCCGGCGCCACCGGGGGGTAAGGCGCCGGGTGCCACGGTGGAGGGGGCGTCGGCGAGCCGCATCGCGACCGTCGGCGCCCTCACCACCCACTCTCGGCGTCGATCGCCGGCCGCCTCGCCCCGGACGCTGGGTGCGTCGTGCGAGACTCGATACCCGATGGCCCGCATCCTTTTGACCTCGCGGCTGCCCGACGATGCGCTGGGTCCGATCGTGGGCCATGAGCTCGTGATGCCGAGCTCCGGCGTGCCTCTGACCACAGACGAGGTCGCCGACTTGGCCCGGGACGTCGATGCGATCGTCTGCCAGCTCACAGACCGGATCACCGAGGCGGTGCTCGCCTGCGCGTCGCGCCTGGCAGTCATCGCAACCGTCTCGGTGGGCTATGACAACCTCGATGTCGGGGCCGCAACGCGCGCCGGCGTCGCTGTGTGCAACACGCCCGGTGTGCTTGACGACACGACGGCAGATCTCGCCTTCGCCTTGATCCTGGCCGCGTCCAGGCTGCTCTCGGATTCCGAACGCGACCTGAGGAACGGCGGGTGGACCGATTGGCGCTTCGACGGCTATCTCGGGCAGGACGTGCACGGAGCCACTCTCGGCCTGGTCGGCTACGGCCGCATCGGGCGGGCGGTGGCCCGGCGCGCGGAGGGATTCTCGATGCGGGTACTCCATCATGCCCGACGGCCTACTGGGCTCCAAGGCTATGTCATCGAGCTCGACGACCTGCTACGGCAGGCAGACGTGGTGAGCCTGCACGTGCCGCTCACCCCGGAGACGCGCCATCTGATCGACGCCCGCAGGCTCGCGCTCATGAAGCCGACCGCGGTTCTCGTCAACACCGCCCGGGGGCCGGTTGTCGACGAAGAGGCCCTCGGCGCCGCGCTCGAGTCGGGGCGGCTCTTCGCCGCCGGCCTGGATGTCTACGAGCACGAACCGACCATCCATCCGCGGCTTGTCGCCGCACCTAGAACAGTGCTCCTCCCACACATCGGCAGCGCCTCGTTCGCGACCCGCACGGCGATGGCGCGACTGGCGACCTCCGCCGTCGCCGAGGTGCTGGCCGGCGGCCGTCCTCCGAACACGGTCAATCCAGAGGTGTTCGGCAACTAGCGCCGGCCCGGGCAAGGGTCGCGCCGTGCGCCCGGTGTGAGACCTGCGCCATGCTGTTCTGTGTGGCGCGGCGCACTCGTCCTTCACCGTTGCTGTCGCGGGGCGCAGTCCGGGTCCCGGAGATCACGGCGTACTTCTAGGTCATCAAGGCTCTCTCGACTGCGATGGGGGAGGCGACGTCGGACTATCTAGTTCATGCGATGAACCCCGTTTTCGCCGTGGGCCTCGGGTTCGTCGGCTTCGTGGTCGCGCTCGTACTCCAGTTCTCGATGCGCCGCTACCTCGCGTGGACCTACTGGCTTGCGGTCGTGATGGTCGGCGTCTTCGGCACAATGGCCGCTGACGTGCTCCACGTCCGCTTCGGCGTCCCTTACCTCGTGTCCAGCGTGCTGTATGCCTTCGTGCTCGTGGCGGTGTTCGTGACCTGGCAACAGACCGAGAAGACGCTCTCGTTCCACACCATCGACACCCCGCGCCGGGAGGCCTTCTACTGGGCCGCGGTTGCCGCCACCTTCGCCTGCGGCACCGCCGTCGGAGACCTGACCGCGACGACGTTCCACCTGGGCTACGGGTTCTCGATCGTGCTGTTCATCGGGGTGATCGCCGTTCCCATCGTCGGCTTCTGGCGATTCGGCTGGAACCCGATCTTCTCTTTCTGGTTCGCCTACGTCATCACCCGCCCGATCGGCGCATCGTTCGCCGACTGGGTGGGCAAGCCTCAAATTGCAAGCGGTCTCGGCTGGGGTGACGGGCGGACCAGCCTGGTGCTCACGGCCGTCATCGCCTGCCTCGTCGCCTACCTCGCCCTCACGCGCAAGGACGTGCAGCGCGAGACGGCGCATGCACCCGAGACGTGAAATGGGAGGGCAGGTGGCCAAGACAGGACCGCGTCCTGCGAGCGCGTCCCTTGCCGCGGCAAGTGGCAAGGCCCTCTCGTGAAGGTCGCCGTCGCCCAGTTCGCGTCCAAGCCCGACGCGGCTGCAAACCGCGCGCGGGCACTCGGTCTCATCAGGGATGCCGCTGAATCCGGTGCCGAGCTCGTCGTCCTGCCCGAGGCTGCGATGTACTGCCTCGACCGGCCTGCCGCGGAGCTCGTCCGCGCGGCCGAGGCGCTCGACGGGCCGTTCGTCACCGCGCTGGCGGAGGCCGCGTCCGCTCTCGGGGTGACCGCCATCGCCGGGATGTTCGAGAAGGTGCCCGGTCAACAGCGAGTGCACAACACGGTCGTGGCGGTCGGTGCGCCAGGGGTCCTCGGCCGGTACCGGAAGCTCCACCTCTACGACGCCCTGGGCCACAAGGAGTCCGATGCCCTGATACCAGGTCAATTCGACGGCAACGAGCTGTTGGCGCTGCCGCTCGGCGAGTTCGTGGTAGGCGTCGTGACGTGCTACGACCTGCGTTTTCCTGAGCTGTTTCGCGCATTGGCCGACAAGGACGTCACCGTGTTCGCCGTGTCTGCCGCATGGGTCGCCGGGCCGCTCAAGCAAGAGCATTGGACGACGATGTGCCGGGCGCGGGCGATCGAGAACACCTCTTATCTGCTTGCAGCCGCGCAGCCACCCCCCGCGTACTGCGGCCACAGTCTCGTGCTCGACCCCATGGGCGTCGAGCTCGCTGGGCTCGGGGAGACCGACGGCATCGCAGTCGCCGAGATTTCGCCCGCGCGGGTTCGATCCGTGCGCGCGGCGCTGCCGGTACTCTCCCAGAGGCGTTACGAGGTCCGGCCCAGGCCGTGAGGCCCCGGGAAGCCACGGTTCGCAGACGACATCACGGCAAGCCCGATTGCCTGTGCCCGCCAAGGGCGGCCCAGCCGGGCCCGGTCATGTGTCGAGGTGCAACAGCAGCCACTGCAGCAGCATCGTCTCGTTGGCGTTGCGGCTGAGTCGCGATGCGGCCTCGTCGATGGCCGCCATCGCGGCGAGGGTGCTCCCCAGGCGCTGCGCTGGTACCTCCGCCGCGACGAGGCGCTCCCGGTACACCGACGAGAGCGCGGCGAGCCCGGCGCGGAGCTCGTCTGTGCGTACGCGGCGCATCTCCCGGCGGTGGCGGTCCTCGACTGCGGCGCGGCCCGCGATGGCCCTCTCACCCCGGTGCTCGGCCTCCTCTTGGAGGAAGGCCAGCTCCTCGGCCTGTCGCGCGCGCACCACCTCGAGCGGCTCGGCGGCCGAAGCGAGCAACTCGTCGGCGAGCTCGGCAACCCTCGCACCGGTCCCGTCCAGCCGGCTCGGCACGGTTCTCCATCGTTGCAGTCGCCCGGCAAAGCCCGGGTCCCGCACCAGCAGCCTGGCCCGGTCCAGGCGCCCGCGCGCGGCCCCGGCGACAGACGTCGCGGTCGCGAGCTCGACTCCCTCGGTCAGCAGGATCTCGACGATCGTTTCGTCGGTGAGGGGCTTGAACTGGACCTGCACGCACCTGCTGGCAATGGTGACGAACGAGCGGGGAACCGTCTCTGCGATGAGGATGATCACGGTCGTGTCCGGCGGCTCCTCGATGGTCTTCAACAACGCCGGCGCGGCCTTCTCGACGAGGTCGAAGTCGACGAGGACGAGGACCTGGTACCGGCCGGCCCTCGGCGTGCGCAGGGCTATGCGCGCGACCTCGCGCGCCTGGTCGACCAGGATCGAGGCGCCGGCACGTTCGATCACCTCGAGATCAGGATGTCGGCCGGCGAGGGCTTCCTGGCACGACGCGCACTGGCCGCAGCCTCCGCTCGGGCACAGGAGCGCGGCAGCGAAGGCAATCGCCGCGTCACGGCGCCCGGTGCCGGGTGGACCGACGAAGAGGTAGGCGTGCAGGGGTGTGTCCAGCGAGCCGCGGAGAAGTCGCAGCGCTCCCGGCTGGCCTTTCACCCGGTCGAGAACGCGGGCGCGTGTCGAGCCCTGCACCGCGGTCACGAGGAACCGTCGATGCCGAGACGTGCCCGGACAGCTCCGAGCACCTCGGCGGCGACTTCGGATGCGGACGCAGAAGCGTCGATGACGACCCAGTGCGCGGTGTCGTTCGCGGCGATCTTGCGGAAGCCCTCGCCAACCCTCAGGTGGAACCCCGGTTCCTCGGCTTCGATCCGGTCGGGACCCACACCGGGGAGCTGTGCCTGTTGCGCGGCCCGACGACGCCCTGCGACCTCGGGCGGAAGGTCCAGGAGAACAGACAGGTCGGGCCATCTTCCGCCGGCCGCGAGATCGCAGGCCTGACGCACCTCGTCGATCGGCAGTCCGCGCCCGTAGCCCTGGTAGGCGAGCGTCGAGCCTGCGAACCGGTCGACTACGACGTCGCGGCCGGCGGCGAGCGCCGGTTCGATCCGCGCGGTCAGATGCTCACAGCGCGCGGCGAGCATCAAGTACAGCTCCGCCCTCGGCGCGAGCGTGCCCAACGACCGGTCGAGGAGCAGATCCCGAATTCGTTCGGCGGTCGGGCTCCCGCCCGGCTCCCTGCTCAGCTCGGCGCCGATCGCCGTGGCGAGGAGCGCTGACTGGGTGGACTTTCCTACGCCTTCGCCGCCTTCGATCGCGACAAGCCGGCCCCGGGTACCCACGACCCGAACGTTAGAGCCTCAGGCTCGGGCGCCCGGCTGCTCGTGTGGTCGAGCTCCGCGCCAGCAGGTCGTGTCACCGCGGCACGGGCCGCTCACGCGTGCGACGGCGTCATCCCTCTCAGCGCGTTCACCACCTCGGTGATGGCCTCGTCTTGCGAAAGGAGGTGCTTCTGGATCTCGATCGCCTCGTGCAAGACGGCCTCGGCATCCTTGTAAGTGTCCTCTGCACGCTTGTCGCTCGCCGTCGCCTGGATGTTCTGGCCGACGATGATGATCGGCAAGAGCACCAACTGCAGGAAATTCGAGCTGATCCAGGCGATGATTATCGTCAGGTTGTGGCTCTTGATCGCTGAGGGCAGGCTGATGAGGGCGACGATCGCGAAGATGTACGCGCAGATCATGGTGCCGACACCGAGGGTGATCAACAGTCCGACCTTTGCGTTGAACCGGGCGAAGCCGGTCTTGCCCTTGACGCGGTGGTCGTTGGTTCTTGTCGGTTGTGCCACGCCGTCCAGCACCGCCTTGGTGTGCGGGTGGATGAGGTGGCGATAGCTGATGATGTCGGGCATGCCCGAAGGCTAACGGTCCGACTTTTCCGGCACGGGGACCATGTGGCTGCCCGCTGAAGGCCGTCCCAGGTTGATGGTCGGAACCTCTTCGCGTCCGCCGTTCAGCGGATCGGCCGCCGGCGCTTGGCACCGAGCCCCGGAAGCCGGGCGCGCCCTACCAGTCGTCGTCTGGCTCAGAAGCCGACTCGGAGATCGCCGTCCTGGTCGCGGACCCCGGCGCTCTCCGGGCGCCGGCCTTCTTCGCCGCGCCGGTGGCCTTGCGGGCCCCGGCCTTCCTGCGCGTCCCGGCCTTCTTGGCACCTGTGGCCTTGCGGGTCGCCGGTCGTTTGGCCGGACCCGCGGCGCGACGGTCCGCGATCAGCTCCGCTGCGCGTTCGATGGTCAGGTTGCCCGGGTCGTCGCCACGCCGCAGCGAGGCGTTCGTCGTCCCGTCGCTGACATAGGGACCGAACCGGCCCGATCGCAGCACTATCGCCAACCCTGACTCCGGATCGGCGCCAAGCTCGCGCAGAGGTGCGGCGGAAGGGCCGTAGCGGCGCTTCTTGGGCGCCGCGAACAGAGCGAGCGCCTCCTCGATCGTCACCGTGAACAGCTGGTCCTCGGTGTCTAGGCTGCGGGTCTCGGAGCCTCGTTTCATGAACGGCCCGAATCGGCCGTTGGCCGCGGTGATCTCCTCACCGGTCTCCGGGTCAGCGCCGACCGTCCGTGGGAGCTGCAGAATCTGCAGAGCCTGCTCGAGGGTGATGTCGGACACGCTCATCGTCTTGAGCAACGACGCCGTGCGCGGTTTGTCGGCCTCGACAGCCGCCTCCCCGAGCTGAACGTACGGCCCGAAGCGTCCCGCCCGCACCAGTACGGCCTTGCCCGTCACCGGATCGTTGCCCAGGGCGCGATCTGAGGAGGGATGCCCGAGCAATTCCGCGGCCCGCTCCAGGGTGAGCTCGTCCGGGGCCAGGTCGTCAGGCACCGAGGCGCGGTCCTCGCCGCGCTGGACGTACGGACCGTAGCGACCGACGCGGATGACGACCTCACGCCCGCTTGCATCGGAGCCGAGTGAGATCGAGTTCACCTCCCGGGCGTCGATCTCGTCGAGATGCATCGACACGGCCTCCTTCAGGCCGTGGGCACCGACCACCGCAAGCGGGTGGCCGGGCGTCTTGGCGGGGTGCACGGCCCCCGGACTGTGCTCGCCGAAGTAGAAGCGCTCGAGCCATGGGATCTGTTCCTGGCTGCCCGAGGCGATCTCGTCGAGGTCGTCCTCCATGGCGGCCGTGAACCCGTAGTCGACCAGGTTCGCGAAGTGGTCCTCCATCAGCGCGACAACGGCGAAGGCCGTGAAGGACGGGACGAGCGCCGTCGCTCTCTTCCACACGTAACCACGGTCCTGGATGGTTCCGATGATGCTGGCGTAGGTCGAGGGCCGGCCGACGCCGAGCTCCTCGAGGCGCCGAACGAGCGAGGCCTCGGTGTAGCGCGCCGGCGGCTTGGTTGCGTGCTCCTCGACCTCGAGGCCGTCGCAGTCAAGACCTCGCCCGGCGACGAGCCGAGGCAGGCGGACATCCTGGTCGCTGCGACGCTCGCTCCAGCCATCGTCGTCTTCGTCCTCGCGGTACACCGCCAGGAGCCCTGCATCGGTGATGACCGTGCCCGTCGCCACGAAGGCCGTGGCGGTTCCGGGCGGAGCAACCAGCGACTCGGTCAGGGTGCGCCCTTCGATGCGCGCCCGCACGGTCGTGCCGGTCGCATCGTTCATCTGCGATGCAACCGTTCGCTGCCAGACGAGCTCGTAAAGCCTGCGCTCCTCACCCCTGAGCTCGCCGGCGACCTGAGAGGGCGTGCGGAAGCGATCGCCGGCGGGCCGGATCGCCTCGTGAGCCTCCTGCGCGTTCTTCACCCTGTTTCGGTACATCCGCGGAGAGCGCGGGACCGACCTGTCGCCGTAGAGCGCCCGGGCCTGGTCTCGAGCGGCTCTGACGGCGGTGTCCGACAGCGTCGTCGAGTCTGTCCGCATGTAGGTGATGTAACCCCGTTCGTACAGGCGCTGCGCGACCTGCATGGTCCGCTGGGCGGAGAACCGCAGCTTGCGCGCGGCCTCCTGCTGGAGGGTGGAGGTGATGAAGGGGGCGGCCGGCGATCGCCGGTAGGGACGCTCCTCAACGCTCGCGACCTCGAACTCGGCGCCGGCCAGAGCCTCGACCAGGCCACGGGATCCCGGCTCGTCGAGGAGGACGACCTCATCGGGTGAGACGAGCGTCCCCGCCGGGCTGAAGTCCTCGCCCGTCGCGACCCGGCGACGGTCGATCTCCACCAGGCGCGCGGCAAAGGGCTGCGACTCGGAGGAGAAGCGGCCGTCGACGCTGTACCAAGTGGCGGAACGGAACCGCATGCGCTCGCGTTCGCGCTCGACGACGATCCGAGTGGCGACGCTTTGCACCCGGCCGGCGGAGAGGCCCTTGGCGACTTTGCGCCAGAGCACCGGCGAGACCTCGTAGCCGTAGAGTCGGTCGAGGATTCGCCGCGCCTCTTGGGCGTCGACGAGGCGGCGATCGAGCGGCCGGGGGTGCTCGATGGCGGCCCGGATGGCGGTGGGCGTGATCTCGTGGAACACCATCCTCAACACCGGGACCCGGGGCGAGAGCACCTCGACAAGGTGCCACGCGATCGACTCGCCCTCACGGTCCTCGTCGGTCGCGAGATAGACCTCGCTCGCTGCGCCGACGAGGCGGCGGAGCTTCGCGACCTGTTCCCGTTTCTCGCGCGACACGACATACAGCGGCTTGAAGTCGTTGTCCACGTCGACGCCGAGACGAGCCCAGGGCTCGGCCTTGAACGCAGCCGGCACGTCCGCCGCCGATCGCGGGAGGTCGCGTATGTGGCCGATCGAGGACTCGACGACGTAGTCACCACCGAGATAGCCGGCGATGGTCTTCGCCTTCGCGGGCGACTCGACGATCACCAGTGGCTTTGGCATTAGAGCTCGTCCCTCTAGGTGCGGCCGGCCGAGGTTGCGCCGGCCCGGTGCGGGTTAGGAACCGACGGCGCCATCGTCGGTGCTGTCTGCGGTCTCGTCGCCGGGTCCCCGGTTCACGAGCGCTGCGACCGGCACCGTCGCCTCGGGCTCGGGTCCCTGGTTCAGATGCGCCGCGGCAGGCACTGCCGCCTCGGGCTCGGCCATGGTTGTCGAGCGCTTCGAGAAGGCGATCGCCACCAGCAGGATCACGAGGGCAACCGCTGCGACGGAGAAACGCGCGGCGTCATGGTGCCGCAGCGTGATCACCGCCGGCAGGATGAGGAGCGACACAAGGTTCATCACCTTGATGAGCGGGTTCAGCGCCGGGCCTGCGGTGTCCTTGAAGGGATCTCCGACGGTGTCTCCGATGACTGCCGCCTTGTGCGATTCCGACCCTTTCCCGCCGAGATGGCCGTCCTCTATGTACTTCTTGGCGTTGTCGAAGGCGCCACCGGAGTTCGAGAGGAAGTTCGCCATCAGCTGGCCCGTCAGGATCGTGCCGGTGAGGAACGCGCCGAGCGCGATGTAGTTGATCCCGAACCCGACTATCACCGGCGAGAGAACCGCCAGCAGGGCGGGTGTCGCCAGCTCGCGTTGTGAGGCCGCGGTGCAAATGGAGATGACCCGGCCGTATTCCGGCTTCTCGGTGTAGTCCATGATCCCGGGGTGCTCGCGGAACTGGCGGCGCACCTCGTAGACGACCGTCCCCGCCGAGCGGCCGACGGCTCGAATGGC
>Ga0181524_10000465_pt1 | contig 49101 bp, 42 predicted proteins | sample PEATcosm2014_Bin_34_FD_119761 | JGI IMG/M metagenome (GOLD analysis project Ga0181524, IMG submission 119761) | Peatland microbial communities from MTU Mesocosm Facility, Houghton, MI, USA - PEATcosm2014_Bin05_60_metaG | ecosystem: Environmental > Terrestrial > Soil > Wetlands > Peat | place... | reverse complement strand
GTAACCCGCGAGGTTGCCGACGCCGTAGTTCATGAGCCACATCAGGCCTTGCGCCCGCGCGCGCCAGGATTCCTCCACCCGTTCGTTGAGGTAGATTTGGGCGGTAATGAAGAACAAGGCGAATGAGGCGCCGTGCAGGAGCACCCCCGCCAGCAGCCAACCCGGCCCGTTCATCGCACAGAGCAGGAAACGCAACACACCGAATGCCAGCCCCGCTGCAAAGACCCACTTGAGCCGCCAGCGGTCAAGCAGCACACCCAAAGCGAAAAGGGAAATCACCTCCGTCACCTGCCCCAAGGACATCCAGGACGCGGTGTGCCGAAACCCGAGGGCTTGCAAGTGGGGCGGTGTGAAGGGATAAAAGGCGGCCAGCGGGATGCTGTAAAGTGCGGCAGTGATGAACACCACGCGATGGTCGGGGGTCTTCAACAGGCCAAGCGCATCCCACCCCATCAACTCACGGAAGGTGCGGCGCCCGATGGAGGCCGGCGGCGGCACGTTGGGCAGCAACCACGTGAACGCGGCCAGACCGGCCCAGACGACCGCCGTGACGTAACCGGCCGCCGTCGAGCGGTCCGCGCCCAAAGCGCTCACCACCCAGCAACCGACCATCCACCCGACCGTGGCGGCGGCACGCACCGGCCCGAATTCGCGTTGGGAGTTTCGCAAGCGCGAGAAGGCGATGGTGCTGGCGATGCTTCCCGTGGGTGAGTAGAACAGCGCCTGCATCTGGATGACCATCAGCACTGCCACAGCCGGCCATCTCCGCTCGACCGCCCAACTGGCCAGACTCGCGCTGACGGCGCTCCCGCTCGCCAGCCAACGCAGGACCCGCACCGGCGAGGCGTGCCGGTCCGCCATCGCCCCGAACAAGAGCGGAGAGACGAACGCCGCCACGGCGGTCGTCGCATAAGCATAGGAACGGAGCGCGGCCAGACCGTGAGCCTCGAGCACGCTTGTCAGCGGCACCAACCAGCTCCCTGCTGCCACCGACTGGAGAAAGAACAAGCCGGCCAATTCGCCGTACTCGACGGCCCGAACTCTCGAACTCAACACGCTGATAACCTGGCACAGCAAAACCTCAAAGGTCGAGTCGAATTCACTGGTCTTTCCGTTGCCGCCTCCCAGAACCCAAAAGCAACATTTCGTGTTCACCGTGGAGCATGAAGTGCCAACCCGATTGGAGGAGATTCTGCTCGACGCTGGATTCTCTTTCTGGTGAAGTCCAGCGATCGCCGAGCAGAAATCAGCAGTGGGCCGCCGGGGTTTGGTGGTTTCGTGGCGGTTTGGTCGGATCGCCAGTCGTTTATGAACTTGGCAGCGGCAATTGCGGGATCGGCTTCGCGAGAGCATCGATCGGGTGCTCACCCTGCCAGGTTTTATGCCAGCGTCTGGCGATTGATCCCATGTTCAGCAAATCAAAAAAACATGCTATGAAAACGCGACTCTTGGTTTCCTTCTTGGTGGCCGCATGGCTGCCAGTCCCCTTCATCGCACACGCGCAGGCCTCCGCTCCGGATTCGTTGGCCGGTTCGGTGTTGGTCGTGACCGTCGCCAGCGGGCAAACGCCGTTTGTCACCAAAGGTGCTTACCGGATTTTTACGTCCGTGGCCGATGGCAATTACACCGTGCTCGGCCCTCCTGCTGGCCGGAGCGGATGGCAGCGGCCTTCACTTTGTCGAAACCACCAATCAAGGCGGGAGTCTTTCGACGACGCTCTTTCATTTCACCAGTGCGAGCGTCACTGATCCGTCAGCATCGCAATGGGCGGCGTTCGTGGCCGCCCAACTACCCAAGGCCCAGGCGGCTTATGCCCAAGCCACCAACGACATCCAGGCGCTGATGAAAAATGCCACCAACGTGCCGCCGCCACCGCCGGACTATCCCTGGTCCTGCGCCACGACCAATCCCCCGGCCGAGCGGCAAATTGACGGTTACATCACGAACCTTTTCGCCAAGGAGAACGCCGCCGTTAGCCGATTAGTCAGCGCTGCATCGGAGCTGAAGTCGTTTGGGCATAGCCCCGGTACCAACGCAACCAATCTGGTCAAGAAACTGATTGAGACCGATGAGTATGCACAGGTGACCACTCTTTTTGCGCGTTACTACACCTCCGACCCCAGCAATACCAATCTGACCGTGTTCGTCAACGCGAACAGCTATAAGCTCATGGCCCTCTACCGGCTGTCTGCCAGTGTAAGCCAACAGGACAAATCCTTCGGTGGCAACGGAAATACCAATTGGGTAACCCTCATCAAGAACTGGTCCAAGGCCCTCCTCAACGGCAGCATCCAGGAGGTGCATGACAGCCACCTTTATTCCCTGGCGCCGGTGGCGCTGAGCGTGCAGGCCTTCCGCGGCACGGTGCTGAACATTCCCCCGGACACGACTGGCGGCTTCCAAACCAAGATGGGCAAGGCCTTGACCTTTCAACTAAGCATGGATATCAACGTCACCGATCCGGCGCCCTTGTCCATTGAGGCCCAAGGCGTCGTCACGAACCTGGGTGCCGGAGGCGTAGTGGGCGCTCCAAGGCCAGGAAGCGGCGAGATCGATTACGGCCCAGGCACTGCCGGGCTGGCGACACTGGTTCCGGGGCAATCCTTCACGGAAAATGCGAGCGTGCTCTTGAACCTCTGCCAGGAGAATCAGACGGCGACCATCAGCCTTGACCGCTTCGGCGCAGATACCGAACTGTGGCAGGCTCGTAACGGGGTCGCGGGTCCTGTCAATGGCATGCTCCAAGCAATCTGTCCGGCTCTCTTTTGGGTCAACGGCTATGGGCCGCTGACCGGTCCGTGGTCTTTTACGGTCTCGTTGCCCGACGGCCAGGCGGAAGCCACGGCTACCTTCAACGCCGCGCTCAACGGCGCTGATGCCCTACTGATTCTCACCCTGGACCACAACCCCCCACCCCTATAAAAATGAGATTCACGGCGCCCGCGATCCTTGGAGTGCTCCTGGCGGCCGGTTGCGCAACCGCCCGCCGGCCCAATGCCTTCGCACCGGTGTTGCCGGCCTCCAGTGGAATTGTGGCAACGGCATTGACCTGCGATGGGTTGAACGCGGATTGCTTCTACAGGCCGTCGAATAAGCCGCGAAGGGCGCTGATTTTATTGGGTGGCTCAGAAGGAGGAAAGAGCTGGAGCAGCCAAACACCGCACATTGAGCAACTCGTGGACGCCGGCTATTACGTGCTGTCGGTGGCGTATTTCGGGGCAGAGGGTCTGCCGGGTGACCTCCGCGCCATCCCGCTCGAGTATTTCGCGAAAGTATTTCGGTGGTTATCCGTCCAAAAGGGCATCGTCCCGGATGACTATGTGGTGATGGGAGTTTCACGGGGAGCAGAATTGGCGCTGCTGTTGGCCAGCGTCTATCCCCAGGTGAAAGCCGTGGTCGCAATCGCCCCGAGTTCAGTGGTCTTTCCGGGCCCTCCAACGGGGATTCTTGATGCGCTTCGCGGCCAGCACTCAGCGTGGAGCCTCGGTGGCCAGGAAGTGCCCTTTTTGCGAATCCCTTTTTCACTTACCACGTTGCGGGGCCTGATGTCGGGTAATCGAACCAGGATGTTTGAGAAAGCACTCTCAAACGCCCATGGCGTCGAAAAAGCGGCGATTCGAGCCGAAAGAGCACATGGGCCGATCCTGTTGATTTCATTTACCCAGGATCAAATCTGGCCTTCGACGCTCATGTCCGAACAACTAACACGCCGCCTGGCTGCGAATGGATTCGGCTTTCAGTGCCAACATCGAGCCTACGCCAGAAAGCACTCCGACTGGTCGTTCGGGCCGTGCTGGACCAGCATCCTGGACTTTCTGAGGGAGCAATGTGAAACGACGGACAGAATCATCGGCATCGAGAGGTGTGGCGGGCTCTGGCTGTTGGCCTGGACTATCGAAAACTGAATCCCGATCACAAAACAGACCGCCGGGCACGCTAACCAAAGGGAATGGCGGACCCGCAGTGGCGCCTTGTCAAACCCACCTGCCCCCATTCCCCCAACCGCCTCCTTCACATCGCCCCGTGCCGGGGCCAGGCCCAACGCCCCCTCTGCCGCCCGCAAGGTTTCCATTGACATCTGTGTAGCATTTCCCAGCCTGAGCCCAAAGACGGTCAATCAGAGCCAATTGAAGTAAATTAAACCAAATCCCAACGCAGCCAGGTGCTCGATTTCCTTTTCAAACCCAAATGTGGCGCCGCCTTCCATCATCTCAAGGTCGAAATTGGCGGGGACGTCAATTCCACCGACGGCACTGAACCCAGCCATGAGGGAATCGATGCCTTTCAAGGAGTCATGGATCCTGGCGGCGCGGGGGAGCTGGTTCGTCCGGGGAGCCGGCGTTGCTCAAGGGAACCCGGATGAGCACCCAGGCGATGAGGGCCATGACGCCTGCACCCGCCGCGTAAGAGGGGTGCTTGAAAACTTCCAGCAGCGGCCAGTCCATGAAATTGAAGGTGGCGGTGACCAGACCCGCCAGGGCTTCGCCGGCGATCATCCCCGAGGCAATGAGCACGCCGACGTTCTCGATGCGCGCTGCTTGCGCCGCGTTGTAGTCCGCGCGGCGCCGCAGCGTGTCCACGCCCCAACGAACCAGCCCGCCCACGAAGATCGCCCCTGTCGTGGCGATAGGCAGATACATGCCGATGGCCACGAGCATCGGGCTGCGCACCTTGAACATAATCATGGCGATTCCCATCAAAATGCCAGCGATGACCAGCGGCCAGGCCATGTCGCCGCCCACAATGCCTTGCGCCAGGGATGCCATGAGCCCCGCCTGCGGCGCCGAAAGCGCTTTGTCGCCGAAGCCGACGCCGCCCTTGTTCAGGTTGGCCTGGTTCAGGATCATGAGCGGGAAATACATTACCAGGCTTGCGACCACCACCGCGATCAGCTCCGCGATCTGGATGGTGCGCGGCGTGCCGCCCAGGAGGTAGCCAACCTTGAAATCCTGCAGCAATTCGCCGGCCACGGCCGAGGAGACGCACACCACTGCCGCCACCCCGAGCACCGCCACCACGCCGCCCTTGCCCGACACGCCCATGGTCACCATCAGCAGCGCGGCAATCACCAGCGTCGAGAGCGTCAGGCCGGAGATCGGATTGTTGGATGAGCCAATCAGCCCGACCAAATAGCCCGAGACGGTCGCGAAGAAGAAGCCCACGATGAGCATGACCAGCGCCGCCGCTATCCCCCCGCTCACCAGCCCGGAAAGATAGACGTAGAGAACGCACATCAGGAGGAACGTCACCCCGATCAGAGAAAAAACCGTCTTTGAGCTCATGTAGCGTTCGGTGCGGCTCAGCGATTCCATGGCCGGCGCGCCCCAGCGAAGCTCGGAAACCGCTTTGCCCAATCCGGCCAGCAGGCTCTTGCGCATGCGAAACAGTGTGTAGCACGTGCCGACCATCATGCCGCCGACGGCCACGGGCCGCACGATGTGGCGCCACACGGCGTTGGCCAGTCCCAGCCAGTCTTCCTCCGTCGCGCCGGCCGGGAGGTAGGCCTGCAATTGGGGCCCCAGGAAGAAGATCAGCAGCGGAATTAGCAATCCCCAGGCGAGCACGCTGCCCGAGAAATTCAGCGCCGCCAACTCCGGGCCGATGATGTAACCCACGCCCACGTAAGCGGGGCTGACCGTAGGCGCCGCCACCGTCGAGACCCCGCCGGTGTTGAGCACCGGCGTGGTGGCGCTGCTGCCGAGCTTCAACTTGCTCAAGCCCAGGCGCCCGACGCTGAAAAAGAAGTCGCGGTCCACCGCGAACAGGTTGAACACTCCGCCCAAATAGACCAGCGCGCCGAAGCCCATGTTGTAGAAAAGATATCTGGCGCCGCGCGTGCCCCCTTGGCCCGCCTTGTGAATCTCCGCCGCCGCCACAGATTCAGGGAACGGCAGTTCCGGGTCCTCGACCATCACGCGCCGAATCAGCGATACGAAGAGCACGCCCAGGAAGGAACCCACCACCATCAAGGCGGTGGCCTTCAGGTAATCCGGGCTGGCCGCCAGGGCCCAGATGCGTCCCCAGAAACCCAGTTCCTTCGGGATGACCGGCAGCCTCCACACGTGCGCGAGAAAAAAGGCCGGCAGGGTGAAGACGGCGCCGGCCGCGACCGATTCGCCAATGGACCCCGCGGTGCGCGCGATGTTCTCCTCGAGGATCGTCCCCCGGCGCAAGCGCAGCACCGCCATGGCAATCACGGCGGCGGGGTAAGTGGCGGCGATCGTTTGCCCCGCGCGCAGGCCCAGATAGGCGTTGGCGGCGCCCAGCACGGCAGTCATCACCAGGCCAAGCGCGAGCGCTCGCCAGGTGAATTCCCGCATCTCCACATTTCCCGCCACAAACGGTTGGTGGACCGACGGACGCGGGCTGGGCGGGGTCATAAGTCCCGGGTGACACCCCGCCCAACGGCGGACGGGTTCTGATTGGCTGTCGGCATGGCTTCAATTATCAGCCGAAAACCTCGGGGCCGCAACCGGAAAACCCTCGTTGGGCTTAGCCCACTGCTCAGCGGGGAGAATGTCGTTGCCCGGTTCCGGGTACGAGGATACCCCTGAGGCATGAAGACCAAGACCCGCATCCTGATGGTGGATGACAACCTGGCGCTGCGCACGGGGGTCTTGCAGAACGTCGAATACACGCTGCTCTGCAAGTGAGTTGCTGGCCCGGGCCCTCGAAGAAAACCGGCGCATCGCCCACGCGTTGCGGCCCAGCGACCTGGACGAACTTGGCCCGGCTGAGGCCTGCCGGAACTTGTGCAAAGAATTGGAAGCCCGCGCCAGTGTGAAGGCAAAATGAAAAATCCGAAATCCGCCGCATTTTGCGCTCGGATTTCGGATTTCGGAGTTTTTCGACCTTTGCGCTTCAGCCCTCGGTTTCGACCCAGCAAACGGCATAACGGATCAGCTCGTTGAGGTTTTTAACCTCGAGCTTCTTCCGAATCTCACTGCACGCACGGGTGACAGCCCGCAGGCTCAGACCGAGTTGGCGGGCGATCTCGGCATTGGTCTTGCCTTTCCCGAGCAAGTGCAGGATTTCGAGTTCCCGGTCAGTCACTTGTCCGAGAGGGCGGGCTTGGGCTTGTCCGGCAGCCCGGGCCGCCGGCGCCTTTGAGCCGGCGGCCATGACGTCCTCGCTGACATAAATTCGTCCAGCCAGGACGTCCTGGATGGCGCGCGCGATCTCCTCGGGGTCTTCCTGTTTCATGATGTAGCCGTCGCCCCCGGCGCGGAGCACGCGGTCGGCATACACGGCCTCGTCATGCATCGAGACGACCAGTATCTTGATGCCGCGGTCCACCGCGCGCAATTCCTTGATCAGGTCCAACCCGCTTTTCCCGGGCAGCGTGATGTCCACCAACACCAGGTCCGGCTTGAGGCGGGGGATGTCGCGCAATGCCGACTCGGCATCGCCGGCCTCGCCGCAAACCTCCAAATCCGGCTCCATGCCGAGAATCTGGACCAACCCCTCGCGGAACACGGGATGGTCTTCGACAATAAAAACTCTCTTGCGCGATTTCGAGGTCTTGGCCATAGCTCACTATTTGTAACCCGGCATGGTATGGATAATCAATACTCTTTTCAGAGCAAACGCTCTGCCAAAATGGCGGTTCATGGGTAAACCGAGCGGTAAAAGCGCCGGGGTGGCGCTGCGGCATCGATGAACTGAAAACCGGCCGGGGTGTTGGTCGCAATGCCCAGGGTCTGCCAGTTCGTCAGCGACAGGTCGTCGACGCACTGGATAGCGTAGATGCGCCCGAGCACTTCGTCGCCCGTGATGGCAAAGCCGCCGCCGCCCGCAGGGGCGATGGCCAGGCGCGGCGAGCCTTGATTGTCGGCCAGGCTCCCGAAGACGCCCTCGCTGGCGTTGAAGTAACTGCCGCTGGCGCTCACCTCCAGTTTGACCGCCCGCACCATGTACACACGCACATTGGAACTGAGGACAGGCACCGTGCAGGCGGTCCCGGCAATGAGCCCGCCCGCGAGATTGGCAAAGGGCCCGGCGATGGTGGGGGCCTGATAAACGCAGTAGCCGGCAACGGGATCGGTCGAGGGGTTCCAGCGGAGATCGATTCCGCCGGCGGAATTGCTGGCCACCGTCAGGCCGGAGGGGGGAGCCACCGCATGCATTCGCAACGTCGGATCGCCCATCAGGGCTATATGAAAGCATTCCGGAAACATGCCGGGGTCGTACAGCGTCCCGTTGTTCTGGGTCAACCGCGTGCTGAAACCGATGGTCTCGCCCAATGCCATGTGGTGGAACTGCCAGTTTGGCCGCCCCGACCAGGCGCAGGTCAGGGTGTAGCTTGCCGTGGCCAACTGGGCGCGCATGAGGTTGTTGGACGAATCCCAGTCGCCAAAATAGCTCCCGAAGAGCATCGTGAACACCACCTGCGTGTCATTGGTCGCCAGCGCCCAAGTGCTGGCCACACCGAAGCTTGTCGTGTAATCGTCGCTCCCCGGTCCGCAACCGTAACCCCACAAACACCCTTGCGAGGTCAGCGTGCGCAGCCAGTCCCCCGCGATAATGTTGCTGGCGCCGAAAAAGGCCGAAAAATCGCGCCACCCCGCCACCGCGAACGGCTCAGCCCCGTTATAAACACCGAATTGATCATCAATCAACCCTCGCCCCTCGACCGTGAAAACCTTGCTGCGGAAATTGTGGTCCTTTTCCAGGTACCCCCGCAACAGCTCGCATTCCCCCTGGGGGAACGCCGGCAAGTTGGCCAAATCCACCCGGCCCACGCACAAGGTTACATTGGTCATCGTATCGTTCTGGCTGGTTTGGTCGAACTTGCCGTCGCCCGGCACGTTCCAGTTCCGGGGGTCGACGCCGTTGGTGTCGGTCACCCGGCTGTCCGTCCAAATGCCGTTCATGTCTCCATAATAAACGTCAGCGGGCCAGGCCCCTTCGTGTTGCGGGTGCTCATCGGGGACAATGCTTTCGGAATAGGGAACCGGGACATGGCCGAAAAGAAAAACGGTGTTGACGTTGGTTGGGTCCGCCGCGTAGTCGGCGCGGATAAGGGCCTTGACGGCGGCCAGTTCGTTGGACCGGGCCGACCCGACATCCGGGCTGTTGTTTGTCGGGTCCACGGCCATCCGCGGCACGTCGTGGCGCAGGACGACCCAGCCATCGCCAACCAGGTCCTGCTGCAGGCGCGCCAATTCCATTGCCAGGCTCGAGGAGAAGGTGCTGTCCACGACCAGGACGACTTTTCCCCGGCTTTCGACCAGGGGCGCCTCTATCCCGGCAAAAAGGTATCCATATCCGTAATAGCCTGATGCCGTCTTGACGATGCAATATTCGTAGGTCTTGCCCATCATCACATTTTTATCCGTATATCCTGCCGCCTGCCCAGGCAGTGAAGCGACCACTGGGCCCCATGTAGCGTCGTCCCGCGCTTTGCGATAAACCGTAAAACCGGAAGCCTGGCCTTCGGCAGGCCAGGAGAGTGTCACAGCCGGTGGATCGGCTTGCACCGCAGCGCTGACCTGCACCGCGTAATCCGAGGGGGATTGGGCGGTGGCCGAGAAGACCAGGTGGCACCATAACCAGCAGGTCACTAGACTACAAAACTTGCCTCCACGGTTGCCTGGAGCGGGCCTCATGGCCCAAAAGTGATCAAAGAGGTCCATTTTTAGGAAAGACAGAAATCGTGGAATGTGCCATAGAAAGGGTGGCATGACCGATTAGCAAATGCAGACACCACTAAAGACCAATATCCGGCGATGAAACTACGAAACCCTCGGATGGGAGCCTTGAGGGTGGCGCTGGCCGGAGCAATAGGCGTGGGGCTTTGCATGTCTGCTCTTGCAAGTGACTCCGATCTTCTGGGTGGAGCAATCACAACGGTCCCGGAACCGAGCACATTGATAGCGGGTGCGTTGCTGTTGTTGCCCTTCGGAGCGAGCATGATTCAAGTGCTGCGACGCAAGAGGGACTGACGGGCTTTTCAGCTTTCGGCCAATGCCCTTTCGATAAGTTTGCGTTCTTCGGGCAACAGCTTTGCTTTGGCGCTGAGTTCGAGGAATTTTTTGGCCTTGGCCTGGTTGCCGGTGGCATGGAGCACGAGACCGTAATAGCCGGCGATGGCGGGGTCTTCCAACTGCTTTGGTTTAAGACGCTCGAAGACTGAGAGGGCTTGGGCGCTCCTTTTCTGGAGATTGAGGGAAAAGGCGTAGGTGGAGGCAAAAGCGGCGTTCGTGGGGGATTTTTCATAGATTTGGCGCGCTAAATCATCGGGCTGGAACTCGCGCGCATTCAGGAGCAAGGCGGTGACAGCGAGGTTGTTTTTGGCGGCGAGGTCAGCGGGGTACCTTTTGACTCGCTCGCTGTAAAGGAGCATCAAGGACCGGGTTTGGCCGCTGAGGAACAGGCTCTGGGACAGGGCACGGAAGGCCCATTGATCGCGGGGGAATTGGCGGACGATGCTCCAGAGAAGGTCATTCTGTTCAGCGGTCCAATTCCACTGGGCGCTCATGCGCAGGAGTATGAGCAGGCTGGCCCTGTCGTGTTGGGCGGATTTGAGGGCCTGTCCCCACTCGGCCCTGGAGGAATCGGTCAGGCCCTGCTCGCGGACGGCGCGGGCGAGGAAGGCGTGGCGGATGAAATCGACCTCACCCCAGTTTTCGGAGCCCAGGCAGGAACGGAGCCCGGGCCAATCGTGCAGGGCGGTATAGCACTCGGCGATGAGGATGGCGACGGGCGGATTGGTCTGGGTGCTGCGGGGCAGGTGTTGGAACCACGCCATGACATCTTCGGAGGAGCAATTGGCGATCTGCCACAGGGCCAGATCGTGGATTTTGGCGGGGTCGCCAAGCGCCTCCCGCTGGAGGGCGGCGAGGGCGTTGGTTAATTGGGCATTTTTGTTGGCGCGCAGGATGTCCAACCGGAGGAGCTTGTCCTTAAAGACAGAATTTGTGTTTTGAATCAGCTCGTCGGCGGAGGCCAGGGCGGCATCGGGATGGTGGTTGCGGGCGGCATCGATGAGCAATTCGCGCAAGGCTGAACAACGGAGGGCGCTGTTGGTGGCGGTGATGGAGAGGCGCTTGAGGGATGCGCGGGCATCTTCGAGAGCGGCGGTGTTGGTGCCGTGGAGGCGAATGACCGCCAGGTTCAAATGGGGAACGGGGTTGGCTGGTTCGAGTCGAATGGCCTCCAGGAAGTGCTTTTCGGCGCGAGCCGGCTGACCGGTGGCCGAATCGATGGCGCCGGCGATGTTCTGAAAGGCGGCGGTGTTGCGTCCGGCATTATCGATGCCCTCCAGGGCGTTGGTAGCGGTGGTGTAATCGTGCAACGCCAGGGCCGTCTCGGCCAGGGCGAACCGGTCTTCGACGGAGTGAGGACACAGGTCCACAATGCGGCTCCGCGCCAGGAGGGCGGCTGGGGAGCGCATAAGGTCGTGCATTTGGGCCGTGAGGCGCCAGGCCTCGACATCGCGGGGATTGGCGCGCGTGACGCGCTGCACGTTGTAAAGGGCCTTTCTGAAGTCGGATTTGGCCAGGCACAGGCGGGCCTGTTTGAGGAAGTGGGCCCGGCGGAGCGACTTGTAACCCCGGTAACCGCCATAACCCAAGCCGGCCAGGCAGAGGGACACGACCAAAAGGATTAGCAGGATCTTCCGAAAACGTTTGGCATTCATAAGTTCAGTTTTTCGTCGGGGCGCAAATTGGAAAGAAGTCAGGGTGGCGCAACGCGTCGCTGGCCGCGCAGCCGCTATTCCTCAAGCTCCGCGATTACGGGCAGGGCATGGGCGCGAGACAGGAAATGAGGCGAGTATTCCGGGACGCTTTCCTGGAGCAGGCGCTTGAACTGGTCCGGCTCGAGCTGGTGGAGGTTGGCGCGCAACCGCTGGAGCATCGCGCGCATTTGCCCCAAGTCCGGCGGCTGGGAGAGGAACCGGCGGATTTTGGGGTGGTTGGTCGGGGTGAAGTTTTCGCCTTTGTGGGTGATTTCTTCGAAGAGTTTTTCGCCGGGGCGGATTCCGATGAACTCGATTTGGATGTCTTCGTCGGGCTTGAGGCCGCTGAGCTCGATCATTTGGCGTGCCAGGTCAACGATGCGGATGGGGTTGCCCATGTCGAGCACGAAAATCTCGCCCCCGCGGCCCTGGACCGCGCTCTGGAGCACGAGCATGGAGGCCTCGGGGATGGTCATGAAATAGCGCATCATCTCGGGATGCGTCACTTTGACGGGGCCGCCTTCGGCAATTTGCCTCTGGAAAAGGGGGATGACACTGCCGGAAGAGGCGAGGACGTTCCCGAACCGGACGGCCATGAATTTTGTTTTTCCGGGATTGGCGGCGCCGAGGGCCTGGATATACATTTCGGCCAGACGTTTGGCGGCGCCCATGACGCTCGTGGGATTGATGGCCTTGTCCGTGGAGATGAGGATGAAGCGATCCACTTGGAAGTCCAGGGCCAGGTCGGCCAGGTGTGCGGTGCCCAGGCTGTTGTTCTGGACCGCTTCGCTGGGTTGGTACTCCATCATGGGCACGTGCTTGTGGGCCGCGGCATGGAAGACGACCTCGGGACGAAACCGCGCGAAGATGTCGCGCATGCGGGCCTGGTTCTGGATGTCGGCCACCAGCGGCATGATGCGCAGAGAATGTCCCAGGCCAACCAATTCCTGCTCGATCTGGAACACGTTGGGTTCGGCGCGATCCATCAGGAGCAGGCGCGCCGGATGGTAGGTGGCGATCTGGCGGCAGAGCTCGCTGCCGATGCTGCCGCCGGCGCCGGTGACCAGGATGACGCGGTCCTGCAAGGCCAGCCGGATGCTCTGGGTTTCCAATTCGACTTTTTCGCGGCCCAGCAGGTCCTGCACTTCGACGTTGCGCAACTGGCTGACCCTGACCTGGCCGAGCGCCAATTGGTTGAGGGAGGGGACGGTCTTGAACTGGAGCTGGGCTTGGCGCAGGAGACGGACGATTTCCCCGATCCGTTTTGGGGGCGCTGAGGGCATGGCGATGATGGCCTCCCGGATGTCGAGCCTGGCAGCGACTTCCATGAGTTTCTCGGGCGCCCCCAGAACGGGGATGTCATGCACGCGGGAGTGCCATTTCCCTTTGTCGTCATCGAAGAAGGCGACCGGTTCCAGGCCGTAGCCGGGCTTGAGGGACAACTCATGGGCCAGGACGGCGCCGGCGTCGCCGGCGCCGATAATGCCGACGCGCCGGGTGCGCGCCGAGGTGCGTCGGCGGGCGGCGGTGAGCGACTCCCAAAAGGTGCGGAGGGCGAGGCGGACGCCGGTGAGGCCGACCAATGAAAAAACAAAGTCCAGGGCGATGACGCCTCGCGGGGGGGCGTAGCCCTGGCCCCAGGAGATCCAGGCGATGGCCAGGATAATCGTGCTGATCGTCAGGGCGTGAAACATGCGAGCCAAGTCGGGGGTGCTGAAGTAGCCCAGGAGAGGGGTCAATTGATGGAACATGCCCAGCAGGAGCAACTGGAGCGGCACCAGCCAAAGCAGGACATGCAGGCGCTCCCGTTGGCTGGCGGCATCGACCATAAAGTCGAATCGCAGTTCGTAGGCCAGCCACAGGCTCGCTGTCAGTTCTGTCGCGTAGAGCGCCAACAACACCCAGATGCGCAGGGGCGAGGTTAAGTCCAAACTGATGTTTTTCATAGGGAAAGTCCGGCCTGAGCCGGCTCAACCGACGGAGAGTTGGAGGGAGAGGCAGCGGAGACCGAGTCCGATTTTGCGGGCAGGGCTTTGAGCAACTCGCCGATTTGGCGCTGCCGCGCGGCATCCGCATCGGGCAGGGCCACGATGATTTCATCGATGGCATCTCGCCATTGCGCGTTCATAAGACATTCGGGCATTCCGGCAACCGGGATGCCAAAAGGCCGTTTGTGCCAGGCGCGGGGATCGTCATCGAAGAAGGCCACGACGCGGCGGGCGCTCTCCTCATGCCGGCCAAGGTCGAGGGCCCGGCGCAGGGCTGTCGGGCCGGTGCCGATAATCGCGACCCGGCGGACGGGTGGCTCAGACCCGGAGCGGGCGGCAGAGCCGGGCAGGGAGCCAGTGCGCCAGCCCGGACGAACGCTGCCCGGAACGACGCCCCAGAGCGTCCGCAGGATAATCCAAATATCCTGGAGCACTCCGGCCCGCTCCATGTACTGCAGATTCAACTCGATCTTTTTCGGCAGACAATAACGGACGTAGAACTCTTCGACGTCGGCCGCCCCGCGCAGGAGCGCCTCTTCATTGCGGAAGAGCAGGCTGGCCAGGTCGGTAATGCCAGGTTTGCAGTTCAAGACCTCGCGTTGTTCAGGCGTATACCGCTCGACATACCGGGGCACCTCCGGGCGAGGGCCAACAAAACTCATTTCGCCGGCCAGAACGTTCCACAGTTGCGGCAGTTCATCCATCTTGGTTTTGCGCAAGAGGCGGCCGATGCGGGTCACGCGCGGGTCTTCACCCCGGGTCAAAGAGCAGCCCAACCGCTCGGCCCCGACGACCATCGAACGGAACTTCCAGATGCGAAAGGGCCGGCCGAACCGGCCCACGCGGATCTGGCGGTAGAAGACCGGCCCGCCGTCCGCGAGCTTGATGCACAGGCAAGTCAGCAAACCCAACGGGAGCATCAGGATGATGCCCAGCACGGCGCCCGCCACGTCGAACAGGCGCTTGGCCGCTCCGCCGGGCCGGCAGTTCTCCTTCAAGTCACTCACGTGTCAGATTGGGTCCGACTGACCGCGCTCGCCGGGGCCGTCGTCTATTCCGGTGGAGAATATCCTTAATGGACTCACAGACGAAATGGAGGTCGGATTCCTGGAGGTCGGGATAGAGCGGGAGGGTGACTATCTCCGGGTAGAGCGAGTTAGCCGTGGGCACGTCCTGCGGGCGGTAGCCGTAAGTTTGGCGGTAGTAAGGGTGCAGGTGCAAGGGCATCCAATGGACCGAGGCGCTGATGCCGCGTTGCTTGAGCTGGGCGATAAACTGGCGACGATCGATGCAAAGACGATCCAGTTTCAGGCGGATGACGTAGAGATGCCATGAATGGATGCGGTTGCGCATCACTTGGGGCAGAATGATCTCATCGACCTCCTTGAGCGCGGCGTGGTATTGGCCCGCGAGGGCGGCGCGCCGCTGGTGGAGCCGATCGGCTTTGCGCAATTGATGCAGGCCGATGGCGGCGGCCAGGTCGGTGAGGTTGTACTTGAAGCCCGGGGCTATGATTTCGTAGTACCAGGAACCCTCGCCGGTGTAACGCTTCCATGCATCGTGGGAGATTCCATGCAAGGACATGATCCGCATCCGCTCGGCGTATTCGTCGGATTGGGTGCAGACCATGCCGCCTTCGCCTGTGGTGATGGCCTTGTTCGCGTAGAAGGAATAACAACTGAAATGAGCCCCGCGGCCGACGGCCTGCCATTTGCGATGCCGCGCAGGCTCAGGGCGGCCGGCCGGTCCGGGTTCCGATTCGCGGTAGTAGGCCGGACAACAATGCGCGGCGTCTTCAACGATCTTGAGATGATAACGCCGGGCCAGGTCCCCAACGCCGGCAACATCGCCGATTTGGCCGCCATAATTGACGGGCATGATGGCAACGACTTGCACGCCCTCTTCGAGGGCGGAGCGGATTCGCCGTTCGGCATCGGCGACATCGAGGTTGAAATCGGCTGGGCGGCAGTCCGCCAGCAGCGGGCGGGCGCCCATGTAGCGAACCACCTCGGCAGTGGCTGCAAAAGTCATGGTCGGCACGATGACCCCCTGGCCGGGCTTGAGGCCGAGGGCCTCGACGGCCAGATGCAGGGCGGCGGTGCAGGAGTTGACAGCCAGGGCGTGTTTATGGCCGAGATAGGCGGCGAATTCACGCTCGAATTGCATTGTCCGAGGCCCGGTCGTGAGCCAGCCGCTCTTGAGCGTGGCGACGACCTCATCGATTTCCTCGGGGCCGATGCAGGGCTTGTAGAAGGGGATCGCGCGCATTAGACCGCAGTCCGAAAGTGTTCAGTCGCAGGCGTAGAGTGTCGAGTGTCGAGTGTCGAGGGAACGGAGCGCCGCCCCTCGGCACCCGACACTCGGCACTCGGATGTCGAATGGCTCATGAATCCGGGCCTATATCCATCCGCGCAGCTTGTAATAGGCCATGCCCACGTACTCGTGCGCCATGACACAAAAGTCATACAGATTTTTCGCGGTCGGGATGAAGCCCGGGAGTCGGGCGTACCACGGTTCCCGGAGCGAATCGGGCGCCCAAAAATCGGTGGGGGCAGCCACGAACTGGATGCCGGGGCACCCCCGCTGGAATACGCCCATTGACCTGGGCATGTGCATGGCGGAGGTGACCAGGAGGATGCGTTTGAAACCGCGGTCCCGGAAGAGCGAGCGAAGGTTCTGGACGTGCTGGCGTGTGTTGAGGGCCTTGGTCTCTTTGAGGATAGCGCCCTTGGGCACACCGAGCATTTCAAGCAGCTCAGCCATGTCCTCGGCTTCAGGGCGCAAGGCCGAGGAGCTGCCTGCAGTGCAGAGGACTACGGGGGCCTTTCCCTGACGGTACAAGTGCGCGCCATACAAGACGCGGTCGCCGGCATCATCCACCTCGACCGTAGGCCGGGGCGGGATGTGGCTTTGGATGCCCCCGCCCAGGATCAGGATGCAGTCGGCCTGCGGGACGGGGTTTGGGGGCGGGTATTGGCTCTCGAGGCGCCGGATCAATGCCCTGGAGAGCCAATGATTGCCGCACACCAGCGGGATCGCCACGGCCAGCCAGAAACAGAGCCGGGCCGTCCTCTTGCGGTTTTTGAAGAGGGCGGCGCCCAGCAACAGGAGCACGCAAAGCGAAGTCGGCTCGCAGCACTTGAGAAAGAAATGATAGAAGTACATCGGTCGGTATCACGGATCGAAAGTGCGGGTCAGGCGGGTGCAAGCGGCAGGGGGGGCACGCCTGAGAATCATGAAGTCCAAAATGCCGCGCAGGAAACCCCAGCCATAACCAAAGTGGTAGCAGACAAAGACCAAGGGGAGCAGAGGGAGCAGTTTCCAGTCGGTTCGCCGGGCGGTTTGGAGAGCCGCGGCGGCGAGGCAGGCGGCGTAAAGGCCGGCCACCCACAAGAGCAGCCAGGGGGCCATGGCCAGGGGCAGGGGCGTCAAAGCGCAGAGCACAGAGCCTGCAGCCAGCAAGCCCAAGGCCAGGAGACAGAAGCCCGGCACCAGGTGGCGAAGGGAAGCGGGGAATTTATGTTTGCGGATGACGCAGACCTTCCAGTAGCCATATTGGGCGTATTGCTCGAACAGGGCCGCCAGGGATTCTCGAGGGCGATACCAACTGCGGATGCGGGGGCTCTGCCAGACTGTGCCGCCGCCCCGAACGATGCGGAGGTTATGTTCGTCATCCTGGTTGCGGACCAGGTTTTCGTCAAAATAGCCGAAGCGCTCGAAAACGCTTCGTGGCCAGCAACCGTAAAACACGGAATCGACTGGTCCCTCGTAAGAGGCATTGTGGGAGCGGGCGCCGCCGACAGCGAAGGGGGAGTGGTAGGCGGCGGCAATGGCTCTTGGGAGGTAGGCCTTGGCTCTGGCCAAGGGGGGGCCTCCCACGTTATCGGCTCCCGTCTGGGCGAGGACCTCGAGGCAGCAGCGGACATAATCCGGGGCGTAGTCGGTGTGAGCATCGAGGCGGACGATGACTTCGCCGCGGGCCTGGTGGATGGCGGCATTGAGGCCCGTGGAGACGATGCGTTGGGGATTATCGATCACCCGCAGGCGAGGTTCGGCGGCGGCCAACCGCTCGAGGATCTGTCGGGTGCCATCTTCCGAAAGGCCGTCGGCAACGATGATCTCCCAGTCAGCTCCCAGGCCTTGCTGGGCCATCACCGTGCGGAGGCATTGCTCGATGGCGCCGGCTTCATTCCGGCAGGGGATAATCAACGATACAAACATGGGGAGGCCCGGTTTTTGACCTTTACTCAGAATCAGAACGGGGCCACGCTCCGGCGCTCATGAAACGGCTTGGACTGTTCCTCATCACCGGCTTGACAGGCATCCTGACAACGTGCGCGGCAGAACATTACGCAGCCCCCGATGCGACGGCCGGGGGAAACGGCTCGAAGGCCAAACCGTGGAGGCTCGAGGCGGCCCTCGCGCAGCCAAAGGAAATCAAGCCCGGTGACACGGTCTGGCTTCGCGGCGGGACCTACCGGGGAGCCTTTACGAGCGAACTGACCGGCAAACCGAACCAACCGATCCTCGTGCGCCAGCACCCGGGGGAGCGGGCAACGATCGATGGCACGATCTCCAATGTGCCCCCCTTGACCATCAATGGGGCCTGGACCTGGTACTGGGGCTTCGAGGTGTGCAACACTGCGCCGGACCGGACGCACGTGCGCGCGACCGGGCTGAACATCTTCGGTCCTGACGTCAAGATCATCAACCTTGTGGTCCACGATGCAGGCGTAGGCATCGGCTTTTGGAGCGCGGCCACTGACTCGGAAATCTACGGCTGCCTGATTTATTTTAACGGGTTTCAGGGGGGCCTGAATGACCGGGGACACGGCCATGCCATCTATACGCAAAACGACAAGGAGAAGAAGTTCATCCGTGAAAACGTCATGTTCGACCAATTCGGCTGGGGGCTTCACGCATATACCGAGGGAGGGGCTCTCAATGGGTTTGATATCGAAGGCAATGTGGCCTTCAATAACGGCGTGCTGACGCGGGAGGGGCGGCATTACGACAATTACCTGATTGGCGGGTACAAGCCGGCCCGGAACATCACGCTGCGCCAGAATTTCGGCTATCAGACCCCGGGCAAAGGCGGAGGCAATGTGGAGTTGGGTTATCAGCCGATTCGTCTGGGCCAGGTTACTTATGGCAACGGCGACGTCCTGGTCGAAAGCAACTACTTGGCGGGAGGCAGCTTCAATAGCAGGTATTGGACAAATATGACGGTGCGCGGCAACACCTTTGCGCTGCTCACGGGCGGCGTCGGCCTGGACCCGGGGCCCGGCGGGGCCGGCTACCAGTGGGACCAAAACGAGTACTTTCTCACGGGCGCGGCCCCTTTCGGCTACCAGGGGACAGCGCTCAGCTTTGCGGATTGGAAGGCACGCACAGGCTACGATGCCCGCAGCCGCCTGGTCCAAGGGCGCCCGGCGGCGGCGCAAGTCTTTGTACGCCGCAACCTCTATGAAACCAACCGCGCCAACGTCATCGTTTTCAACTGGAGCGGACAGGACAAGGTGCCGGTGGACCTGCGCGGCGTCTTGCCCGAGGGAATGGATTTCGAGGTGCGAAACGCCCAGGATTTCTACGGGCCTGCCGTCATCAAGGGACGCTTCACGGGCCAACCGGTTGCGGTGCCGATGACCAATCTGAGCGCGGCTCAAGCGGTCGGAGTCGAAGGCCGGGCCAAGCCGACCGGGCCGGAGTTCAATGTTTTTGTTGTGCTGCCGGTTCAACACTAAAGCGGTGGATTGCTGCGTCGCATCAAGGGCCGGCCGCGCGTCTGACCCGCGCGCCCCTTCCATGCCTGGAGGCAATCTCTCAAGAACGCATCGAGCCTGGCCCCAATCCGCTTGCGATCGTAAATGGCCTCCGCCGCCTTCCTGCCCGCCACCCCGAGGACCTGCCTCAGCTTTGGGTCAACCGCCAGGCGGGTGAAAGCCTCCCGCAATTCATGCACTCGGCCCGGAGGCACCGCAAAGCCACATTGCGCCTCCCGCACTCGCATGGCCGCCTCACCTTCGGCAATCAGGAGGATCGGAAGAGAGGCCGCCATCGCCTCATAAATCTTGCTTGGCACCGCGCCCGGAATTCTCATGCCCAGGCTGATGATCGCCACATCGCTCACCGCCAGGAGAGAGGGGATCCGTTCTCGGGCGACTGCCGGCATCAGCTTCACCCTGGGGAGTCCCTCGGCCCTAATCCGGTGCGCCAGGTGCTCGCGCACAGGCCCATCGCCGACCAGCACAAATCGCCCGGGCACGTCCGGCGGCAGGCTCTTGGCAAGATCCAGGATCTGGTCCAGGCCCTGCGCCAGTCCCAAAAGCCCGGCATAGACGAACAACGGCCCGGGTTCCGGTCCGACCATCACTCGGGCAGCCTCATCGGCCGTCTGCCTTCCAAAACGAACGGGATTCACGCCGTTGGTGATCACTTCGGTGCGCGTCTGCGGGCTCCGTCTGCGAATGGACTCGATGATCTCTTGCGATTGGCCCGTAACAGCCAAAGCGCGCCGGTAGAAGCCCAGTTCCAGCTTCTCGCTAAACCGGGTGATAAGCCCTTCCTTGACGACCCCCATCCGAATGGCCGATTCAGGCCAGAGATCACTTACATTGAAAACGTACGGACACTGCCAGACTCGAGACAGCCTCCTGGCCGCGAAGCCGATGAAAAGAGGCGGCGACTCCACCCACAACAGGTCCGGTCTTTGGCACAAACCGGGTCCGAATCGAATTGCCGACCAGGCAAAGGAAAAATAACAGCGCAATCGGCGCACAAAGCCGCGTTTCGCGGGTCTGAGCGGGACTCGCCCCGTTCGGATGCGGCCAACCCACTCCACAACCGGTTGCGAAGGACAATATGCGGGGAAGACGCAGCCAGTCGGGTAGTTTGGCAGCGCAGTGAGGCATTCGACCTGCCATCCCAACTCGATGAGTTGCTCTCCCAACTCGGACAGCCGTACCTGCGGTGCTCCCATTTCGGGAGGAAAATACTGGGTCAGTATCAGTAACCGCATGGGTGTAACCTATGATTTGGGCTTTATCGGCAGTCCAGGTTAAGCACCGGAGGCCGCGCCTGGAGGCTTCACCAGGATTCCGAGGAAATGTGTTCGCAACGGAGGAATCGCGGCCAACAATGGGTAAGCGACTGCCGTGAACCGACCCAGCCTGCGCGCCAACGGCGGCAGAAGTGTAAGGGTCCGCCAATGGCAGCGGAACCCTGGAAAACTCGAGGCCAAACAGGAACGCTTGATTCCCCTGACGTTGGAGTTTCGCGGGTTGTTGTAATGAAAATCATAACAAACCACCGCGCCTCCGGGCTTGAGGACTCGGCCCATTTCGCGAGCGATGTCCCGGGCAACCTCCAGGTCCGGGACGGAGGAGAAGACGGTGAAGGCGGCGGCCAGGTCGAAGGAGCCGTCCGCAAAAGGGAGCGAGCGAGCGTCGGCCACGCGCAAGTCCGACTGCGGAAAGGCACGCCGGGCCGTCTCGATCCGCTCGGGGAGGAGATCGATTCCGGACAGGAGCGAGGGTCTTGCGCCCAAGGCAGCCAATTCACCAAGCACCCGACCTTCGCCGCAGCCGATCTCGAGAATCTTCCGATTCTCCAAGGACGCAAAGCCCGCACGCGCCAGCACGCGGGCCAGCGCCCGCATTCTCTCGAGGCGCATCGCTGCGTTGCCGGGATTCGCCAACGACCATCTTGATTCGGCCAGGCCCCGCGCGGCATAACCGTCATAGACGCGCTGGATTCTTTGGACTTCCGGGTCGCCAGCGGGCATAGGAGTGATCGACTCGGTTTGACGCGGGATAGGCTCGGCAGTGCGAGGCGTGGAATGCGTGTTCATCCGCGTTGCTCCGTGGTCTTGAGCCTCGAGATCACCGCGCGGAATTTGCCGCGCTCCGTCCGGAGAATCTCGGGCACCAACTCGATCTTCACATTGACCGGCCCGAGCCGTTCGGCAAACCGCTTTTGTATCACCGTCTCTTCGCGCTCGCCGAAGCCGGGCTGAGCTACAATCCGCGCGGTGAACTGGTCGAGGGCCTCCTGGATCACCTGGCCTTCGACGATGTTGGGCAGGTCCATGAAGATGCCGTGGAAGCGCACCATCTGGCGGCCGTCGGGACAGGTCACCAAGTCCTCCAGCCTGCCGACGATCCCTTTGAGGATCGGCAGATGGGCGCGTCCGCACGGGCAGGGGTCCGGATCCCACGCGCCGAAGTCGCCGATTTCGTAGCGGACCAAGGGCTGGGCCTCCATCTGGAGAGATGTGCAGAGGAGGCGCCCTTCGACACCGGGCGGGGCCGGACGGCCATCAGAGCCGATGATTTCGACGAGGCCAACATCGGGGCTGACGTGGAGACGCCCGTGTTCGCACTCGGTGGCCAGGACACAGTTCTCGACGCAGCCGTACTCCTCGTAGGCCCTGGCCCCAAAGGCCTGCCACAGCACGGCCTTCATCTCGGCGGTGAGTTTCTCGCTCCCGAGGATCAAGGCGTCCGGTTGATAATCCAGGGTCAGTCCCTGTTCGAGCATCATCCGGGCCAACAAGTAGTGCGAATAGGCGTAGCCGGTCATGACCCTCGGCTGAAAGCGGTTGAAGGCGGCGACATAGCCAGGTGCGTTGCGAGGCGAGATGTGGAAGGCGGAGAAATAGACCTGCTTTTCCGCCCGGTTGTAGCGGTGGAAGGGAGGCCGGGCCGCGGCCTTGCGGACCACCAGACGGCCGCCGATCATCGAGCGCGGACTGAGGATGCTCGTACCCGCCCAACCGAAGGAGCGCGCCTCGCGCGCAGCGACGGACAGGCGATGGCCGTCCACGGTATAGATGGCGGTGATCGGTGTTCCGGTGGTGCCGCTGCTGCAGTAGCGGCGCAGGTCGCGCCGGCAGCGGCTATCCCGCGTGGCAAAATCAGCCGCCCATTGTCTGACGTGCTGCTTGGGCGTGGCCGGCAGGCGCGCCAGGTCGGCCAGTTGAAATCGGCGGATGTCACCTTCCTCCAGTCCCAGCGCGCGCCAGGCCCGGGCATAGTAAGGGACTTGGGTATATGCATTTGCCAGGACGGACCGGAGTTGGCAGACCAGGTATTGCTCGAACCGGTCCGAACTCCACCTCTCTCGCTCCTTGAACTCCTGGACGTAATCGCCGAATCGCCCACCAAGCCGTTCGTGTTTCCAGCCATAACCGTAGAGGGAAATGCCGAGGTTCTGGAGCCAGACCGGCAGGTAGGGATAGATGTCAGAGGCCAGGTGGCCCATATCAAATGCGTTGCTCTGGCAACATGCCTTTGGCGCCCTGGAAAAGGAGCAGATCGGCGGCTTCTGTATCCGTCTTGAGCAGGTCTGCTCTGCGCCAGGGCCGGCGGAATGAATTGGTGCAATTCACGGCGCGTTACCGGGTAGTCGCGACCGCCAGTTCCGATTCGAGCCAATCAGTATATTGTCGCGCGCGCTCGCCGGCTTCGAAGGTGGAAAGGAAGCGGTCCCGTGCATTGCGGCCGACCCGGGCGCGCAAATCAGCATTAGCGAGCAACTGCCCCAGGCGGGTCTGCATCGCGCTGGAATCCCCGGGCGGCACCAAGTAACCATCGGTCCCATCCCGAATAATCTCAGGGATGCCCCCGACATTGGAAGCGACCACCGGCGTGCCCAGAGAGAGCGCTTCGATGTTGACCAAACCGAAGCTCTCACTGCGGCTGGGGACGACGGCGGCCATGCACTGGGACAATTCCCGGAGCACTTGCTCATGCGGGACCTCGCCCGTGAAGCGGCAGGCCCCCGTTACGCCAAGGCGCGCCGCCAGTTCCACGAGTTTCTCTTTTTGAGGGCCGTCGCCCAGAAAACGCACCTCCAGGCCGGGAAAACGGCCAATGAGTTCAGGCAGCGCCTGGATGAGCACGTCCTGGCCTTTGGAAGAGTCCAACCGGCCGGGACAGGCCAGGCGCAGCGGTCGTCCGGCCGCAGGCTGAGGGGCCAACCGCGCGAAGGAATCTTCCAGCCCGAAGTGTTGCACGATGCACTTGGCGCGGGGTATCCCGTAGGAACCGGCTGCGTCTTGGGTGGCTGCGAGGGAATTGGCAACGAGGTGGGTCGCCAGTCGATAGACCAGTCTCTTGCGCCGGCGCAGCCAGGCGGACTTGAGTTTGCTCTTCGGGACATCCTGGGCCAGTTGGGTGCTGAGGGTGTGATAATGGACGGCCCGGAGCGGGACTCCTTTGAGCCAGCCCAGGAGGATCATCCAGTTGACAGAGCCGAAGTTGGCGATGACGCCATCAGCCCGAACCGTCCTGAGCTCCTTCCAGCAGAACCGGGCATCGGCCAGGCGGGTTGGCCGTGGAGAGGGCCAGCAGGCGAATTCGAGTTTGGGATCCAGGCATGCCTTGATGGGGCGGCTCATCCATACCAGGGCCTTGGCTCGGTGCCCGCGCGCAGTCAACTCCAGGCAAAGACGGGAGAAGAACGACGATACAACCGAGCCATCGAGGGAGAAGCCGACCAGGACCCGGAAGGGGCGCCTTATCGCGGCGGGGGGCATGTCACGGAAAGGAGACTCTCGAACAGGTTGTTCCAAGAGGCCATGACGCGGGCACTGTCGAAGGCGCAGGCAGCGGTTCGAGCATTGCGGCTAAGAGAGCGGCAGAGAAGGCCGGGTTGGAGCAGGCGGCGCACGGCGCCGGTCATGCTGCCGACATCGCCTGGCGGCACCAGGAGCGCCTCCTGGCCGTCGCGAACCAGGTAAGGGATGCCGCCCACGTTGGTGCTGACCACGCAAAGCCCGCAAGCCATCGCTTCGATCACGCTGACCGGGGTGTTATCCATACGCGTTGTGTTCAGGAATATATCCGCCTCGCCCAGGACCCGCGGCACTTCCCGTTTGTCGACGTGGCCAAGGAAGCGGATGCGGCCATTGAGGCCGGCCGCGGCGGTTTCCGCCCTGGCTTGCTGGAAACTGCCATCGCCTTTGTCCGGACCGGCCATCGCCAGAGTCAGGGCCGGGTAGTCCTGGGCCAAAGCCGCCGCCACCTTCGCCGCCATCACCGGGTTGTACACCTCATGGAAGGCCCGCAGCCAGATCAACTTGGGCTGGGCTGCGATTCGCTCGCGCCAGGGGTAAGAAGCAAGTTCGATTGGGTTGGGGATGACGCGAATGGGCCCGCACCAGGGCTGCAGCATCGTTGCCAGGTAAGCCGAAGGGGCGGTCACCACGTTGGCGGAACTCAGGAGACGACGTGTGCGCCCCGGCCAGCGGGCGGCAAAGGCGGGCAAGTTGCCGCCGTGCAGAGTCAGCACGCAGGGTTTGTGAAAGCTCCGCAACGCAAAGGCGACCGCCTCGGCCCAGAAAAAGGCCGGTCCGCTGAAGACATCCACTTGTGCCATCGCGTAGTCATGGCGGTATTTGACGACCGTCCGAATCATGTCCGCCAACCGGAAGAGCTTTGGGCGCCGGTTCGAGGTCGTCAGCACCCGCCACCCGAGAGACGGCAGGCGGTCGGCCAACTCTTCGCACACCCCGCGCGAGCCTCCCGCGGCAGAGAGGAAGTTGCCGATGAAGAGAACGGACCGATCACGATGCATTTGGTCGAGAGCGCGCGATGGACCGGCGGCGCGAGGGCAGGGGTGCCGGAGCAGCGGTTGTGGCTGGCGGTTTGGAGACTCGGGGGCGAAGGCGGCTGAAATGAGCGGCGGCCAGGCCGATGAGCAGGCCCGGAGCGGCATTTCTCATCGCGCTGGCGGCCATCCAGAGCAGAGTCATGCCAGTGCCTCCCAGCAATGCGCCTTTGGTGAAGCCCCGGGGCATGGTGAATAAGGGGCGCGCCGCCATCTTCAAGAGGAGCAGGGCGGCGATGGCCCCGAGCAAGCCGTGTTCGGCCAGCAGCCGAGTATATTCGGTATGGGCGCCGATGCGGCCGGCGGTGGCTTCGGAGTGGGCGATGCTGGAGCTGCCGACCCCGGCGCCCAAGACGACATTTTTCTTCCAGAGAGCGATGTCCTGCGCGGCGATGAGGTCGCGGCGGGTGAGACTGGTGCTGGAGAAACGTTCGCCGATCTTCCCTTCGGTGTAACGCATGAGGAACGCCCAGGTAACCAAACCGATCCCAATTGCGAGGGCCACCAGGACGACCGTCTTGGGACGGAACAAGTTACGGATGGGAGAGAAGGGCAGCGCCGCGGCCAGGCCGGTGCCGAAGATATAGATGCCAGTGCGGGAGAAGGACAACGCGGCGTGGGCGGCAAACCACAGGACGAGGACCAAAAAGACCAACCGGAGCCTGAGATTGAGACGCGGGTCCAGCGCCAGGAGCGCCGCGAAGAAGGCCCCCATCCCGAGAAAGCCGGAGACCTGGTTCGGTCCAAATCCACCGCTGGCCAAGAAACTGGAACCGCCCCCGAATTCGAGGTGTTCGAGGGATGTCAGTCCGGAGAGAGTTGCGCCGGCGATGCCGGCGATGGGCAGCAGCATCCAAACCACGAGCCGCCGGGTACTCAAGTCGGTCAAATGGACTCGAGAGAAGAACAGGGAGCACGCGAGGACTGACAATGGTCCGGAGAGATTGAAGCTCAGCAGACTGCGCACGTCCTCGAATTGGTGAGGAGAGTAGGAGAGCAGAATGGTAGGGAGGACCGCCGGCATCAGCAGCATGAAGTAGATGACCGGCGTCCAGTAGATGGTCTTGAGCCCGCCTCCGAGCAAGCGGATGAAGAGCACCAGGGAGACCGCGTATTTGCCGTATTCCCAATTCAAATGGGCGCCGGCCATTCTCCACAAGACCTCGGCGCCGGCGGCGTACATGCTCCAACAAGCCAGATGGAACATTGGACGCCGGCGGAAGGCCAGATACAGGCCGAAGAACAATGTGCCCAGGGCGTGAAGCGTCGCAACGGCGCCGCTGTGCTTGAAAACCACGCCGAGCAGCGCGTGCAAAACGAGCATCCCGACGACCCAGTTGAACTGCAGGGGCCTGGCCAGCGCGGCGGCCTGCGGACGCCTCAGGCCGTTGTTCGCCATGGGTCTCCCCAAGCGAGCCAACGCCGGAGCGGACGGGACGGTTAGGGTGCCGGGCATGTGGTTCTTCCAGTTTGGCTATTTTTTATTCAGGGGTCAAGCGGATGGCTGGAGGGGCCGTTTCGCCGCCACGTCAGAGTTTTATAGATCTCGATGATTTGCCCAAGAACAGCCTGTTCGCCGTAGCGTTGCTGTACGCGGCGTTGGAAAGCGGTGCCGAGGCTGGAGCGGAGTTCGGGCGAGCGGAGCAATTTGAGCAGAGCCTCAGCCAGGGCGGCCGGCTGGCGTGGGGGAATCAGGAGGCCGGCGCGCCCATCGTCGAGCACTTCGGGGACCTGTCCGACGGCGGTGGCCACCGCCGGCAGGCCGGCGCTGCCGTATTCGAGCAATGCCAGGGGCATTCCCTCGGAAACGGAGGAAAGGACGCCAATATCGCAAAGACCAAGGATGGCCCGGATATCCGGGCGGCTGCCAAGGAGGAATACGTGGCTGGCCAGGTCATGGCGGCGGATTTGCTGTTGCAGCCGGGAGGCCTGGGCTTGGTTGGACCCCTCGCCTGCCAGGAGCAGCGTGGCCGCCGGCGCGGCCTGGCTGACTCGTTTCATGGCCTCGATCAACGTGGCGTGGTCTTTTTCGGGCCGGAGATTGGCGACGCATACAATCCGTCCGCCCGGGGTCCCTGGCAGGTCCGTTGGCGGAGCCATCGCGCCCGGGGGTTGGGCCACGAAATTGGGCACATACCAGACGCGGGCGGCGGGGGCTTTTAGCCGCCGGCGCGCCCACTCGGCCAGCGGCTGATTGACAGCGATGATTCCCGCGCAGCGCCGGGTTGCCATCCGGTAAATCCAGGCTGGGCGTTCCTCGGTCGCGTACCGGCCGAAGTGATCATGCCACAGGAAATGCGCCCGGCTGGCGAAGAGCCCGGCCAGCGCGCTGAAGAAGAGGGAGGAGCCATGAGCGTGGACGATATCGATTTGGTGCCGATTGATGAAGCGCGCCAGGCGGCGGAGGGCTGCCGGGTCCAACAGGGCCTTGCGCCCGAGGTCCAGGCGAGTGACCGCGGGTGCAAGCCGCTCCTCCAACGGGCCGCCGGCGCGGGTAAAGCAGAGAAAACTGCGCATCTGGCGCTCTGCAAGCCCGTTGGCCAGATTCACCGCCACCGCTTCCATGCCGCCCATGGCGAGCGAGTCTATGACCTGCAAGACGGCCAGGGATTTCAAGTTTCAGTGCGGTAGAGGACCACGGGACTACGGGACTACGGGACTACGCGACTTGCGGTCTTGTGGTCCTGTAGTCCCGTAGTCCTGTAGTCCTGTGGTCCAGGAGGACTCCAATTGCTGCCGGAGCGCGGCTTTGAGGGTCTGGATTGTAAACTGGCTGGCCCAGGCGGCTGCCCGCTCGGAGATTCTGGCCGCCGCCGAGGCATCCGTCGCCGCCTGCCGCAACCGCGCCGCCAGGGCGGCGGCATCCCCCGGTTCGACGAGCAACCCCCTGCCTTCGCCGAGCATTTGGGGGACCAGGCCGCGATTGGCGCCGATACAAACCAAGCCAAAGGCCATCGCCTCGGCAATGGCCTTGGGCCAACCCTCGGTCTGGGACGCCAGGACGAGGATGCGGGCCTGCTCATAGTAGTCCAAGACCCTGGCCTGCGGCACGGCGCCTTGGAAAATGACCTGTTGATCGAGCTCGAGAGCACGCGCCAAGGCCTCGAGGTCTCGACGCAGGGGGCCATCCCCTACCACTCTGAGGCGCAGGCAAAGACCCTCTGGTCTCAGCAAAGCCAAGGCGCGGAGGATTACGTCAACATTCTTTTGCGAGGAGAGCCTGCCGACGAAGAGGACCTCGGGCGGCTGCTTCGACCAGTCGCGGTGGACGCTCAGGCGGGCACGGGCCATCTGCGCATCGTCCATCACCGAGGTGAAAAACGGGACCACTTTGGGCGGTTGACCGGGCCATCGTCCATAGACCAACACCGGCCCGCGCCACCAGGGCGAGCGCAGGAGGGCCTTCTGCCAGCGCCAAGCCCGGGGCTCGCCCGGGTAATCGCTCCATTGGCCGGCATATTTGGCTACGCACGGCTTGCCGAATGGGCGCGCCAGCAAGCAACCGAGCAGGCCGAGGTTGCCCGGGCAGCGCACATGAATGGCATCGGCCTGCCGCATCGCCCCGGCCAGCCGCCAGACATGGCGGGGCAAGGCCAGCGCCTGGATGGCCTTGTCAAGCAAAGCGTCGCCGCCGGTCTCCAACTGCGGGGCAACGGAAATATTGGGCCGGCTCAAGGCGAGGGCATCCCCCGGGGGGACTTCCCGCCGGAGAGGGGCGGCGATGACAACTTCCGGGAACAGGTCAGCCCAAACCTCGATTTCCCTGGCATAAGGGCCATAAGCAAACAGGCGCCCGTCCCACTGGAAGTGCGGGACATGGGAGACGATTAACAGACGATGGAGCTTGCCGTTCGTGGAGCGTGTGAAGCGTGGAGGGGGAGAACGTTTTTCTTACTCCCAATTTTAGTGTCGGATCGAGAAGTAGAAAACCTCGTAGCCCGCCCAGGCCACCTGGGTGGCCATCAGGAGCAAGGCGGCGGAAAAGCAGGCCATTGGGCTTTCCAGCGCGCTCAACAAAGGGCGATGTTGTGTCAGCCACAGGCAGCCCGGGAAGACGAGGATTTTTGAGAGCCGGATGAGGATCGTGCTGGCGGAATCATTGGCTAACAAGGCGTAAACGAGCAGAGGGAGCAGCAAGGAGACGATCGTCCAGTTCCGCCTCTTGACAAAATAGGTCAGCATCCAGGCAGTGGCCGCGATGATCGACAGAAGCACGAGCACTTTGACGGAGTCTTTCAGGTCGAACCGCAAGATGGGGCTGAGGATGCCATCGAACAAGGGGACGTGAGAGCGCGATTTGAGGGTCAGCTTTGCATGTTCGGCCACGATCCAGTTGGGATTCCGGCGCTGGAGGGCGATCACGATGTAGTACGCGAGAAACGGCACTCCTGAGGCAGCCATGTGGAACCACCGCATTCCGCGTGTCGTCACACAGACCAGCGCCAGGCAGAAGTAGAAGGGATAAAACGATTGGTGGTTGAGAAGGCCAAGGGATGTGATACCGGCCATCAGCCACCATCGAGCGTGCAGGGCGGCAAGCAAGGCGGCGAGGAAAAAAGCATACGCCGGCCCATCCGCGTAAGGAAAGGAGGCTGTCGCAACCCCCACCAGGGGCGCCAACGCGTACCAAAGCAGGCCGAATCCTCGAGCCTCAGGGGCCAGTCGGTCGAGGATTCTGTCTGCCAACAGTAGTCCGCCGAGCCAGGAAACAAAAGCAACCGTTTGGAGCAGAGTCTGGCCATCCATCAGATCCATCGTCAGCAGGCGGGCCAGCGCCAGCAGTGCGGGAAAACCGGGCATGTGCGTGCCAAATCCCCGGTGGTGCCAAAGATCCGAAGACCACAGGAAGTACTCCCTGGGATCACCCCTGAGGACAGAGAAACCGAGACAGCGGTAACCGATCACGATACCCAGGAATACGAGCGTTCCCAGCACCAGTGGCGGCCACAGGAATGCATTGGCAGTACCTTGCATGCTTGGTGGTCTTGCCGAGGCAACATCGGCCTTTTGCGATGCCGCTGGTGGGGAATTCATGGGTAGGGGGCAACCCGCGGGGCATTACAAGGGGAGACAGGGTGAAACAAAATGCTCTTGGGCTGTCTTTGGCCCTTGTCGGCAGTGGCCAGTGGTCCTAAAGGCGACCTCAGAACTGGCCAAGGTTGATGACTTCCATAACCTCATCGCCCATGGCGATACCATAGACTTTTTCGCGGTTGAGGAAAGCAATCACTGAGGGCTCGAGGTAAACGCTGGCGACGGCGGGACAGAGGGTTTTGCCCGCCAGCTCGGGGAAAAACTCGGGGAACCGCTTGAGCTTGTCCCGGTATTCCGCCACTTTGGCCGCGTCGATGCGCCGTTTGACCTCGACGACGAGAAGGTTGGCGGGGCCGGTGGCGAGCAGATCGAGCTCCATCAGCTCGCCCGGCCGTGTGGGGTGCTTGCGCTTGATGCGGATGGCACAGGTCTCCGCTTCCTCAGAACCGAAGATCGCCCTGGCGAGTTGGAAACCGCAAGGCTCGACCTTGTCCTCGATAAGGGTCCCCATGTTGTCGGAAATCTCGGCCAGGCGTTTATTGAAATCCTTGCGGTCTTTGTCGGCCTGCTGCCTTTCCTTGTCGGCCTGCTGCCTGTCCTTTTCGGCCTGCTGTTGCATTTCCAATAGGTGCCGGTCGGCGCGGGGGTGGCCGGCACGGAATTCGGCGACGATCTGGTCGGTATGTTCAATGAACCTGGCTAAAGCGGCTTCCAGGTTGATGACTCGATCTTCGGTTGCCATGGGCGGAAGGTACCCCCGCCGAGGGGAAAGGGCAATCATCGGTCAGCAAGGCTTGGTCCGTACTGCCGTTATGGGTCGATGAGCAACGAGTCGCTGAACGCCTGGAGGGCGGCAAACAACTCCTTTTTTGCCGAATTCCAGTCTGCGGACAAGCGGGCCAAGCGGGCTGGATCGAGATTGAAGTCGTAGCTGTGGCGGAACAGATGGCGGAAACCCAGGAGGTCATGCAGCAATGGTCTCAGGGCCTGCGTGAGCACCGGCGGGCGCACGCCCGGTATGTCGAGGAACATCTTGTCGAGCAATTCGCGGTGCCAGCGGGAAACATCGACGACGTGATTCTCGAATGTGCGGGAGATTTGTTCAAACGAGTTCTCCAAGGCGTTGTAAAGGTTGTGCAACAGGTAGCCAACTGCAGCCCAGTCCCGGAAGGTCCCCCGGTCCGGCGCAAGCTCGGGCAAGAGGGAGACGAGTTCCGCATCCATACGCCGCATTGCCTCCAGGTCGTGACGGAGGACGGCGCACAAGGAGGCGCGGGCAGGGCGCTCAGGCTTCATACAAGAGCTTGCCCCAGCGCCGCACCTCTTCCTTAAGTGTTGCGCTGGCGGCCTCCCAACGCACCAGGTCCAGGGGCAAATCCAGCCGCGAATACAGCTCCGCCCACGTCCGCTCCAACTCGTCCGCCGGCAGCCCTTCGACAGCAAAGTCCAGGTCCGATCGCCAGTCCAGGTTTTTGCCTTTGGCAGCGGAGCCAAAAAGCCATACGCGTTTGACGCCTGAGCGGCGGGAGAGAAGCTCGGCCGCCACCGCGACATTGCGGGCGACGTGCTCAGCAGGGATACAGCGACTTACGCTCATAAGCGAACCCTACTCGCATTTCGGCCAAGGACAAAGGCATTTCGGTCATGTCAGGTCAAGCTGTTTGCGCGGAGGGGCGATCAACAGCAGGAACATCCCGCAGCACCGCCCTGCCGATTCGCTCAGGGCTGCGAGACGATCTGGACCAGTGATTGACTGGGCTGCGCGGCACAAGGTGAGAAGGAGGGTAATGGCCCACCATTTGGAGCGGTCGGTCAACTTGGGGCGGGGCCAGCGGCGGCGCCAGACAAACCAGCCGTTGCGAATGACCATGAGGCCGTAACGAAACTGGTATGGGCGCCCGCCAGCGGCGTGATAATGGGCGAGTTGGGCCTTGGAGCAGACGTAGATGGCGCCCCTTTTCCCGGCGCGGATGCAGAAATCGAAGTCTTCGTAGAGGCCGTAACCCTCGAAGAAAGCTGAAAAAGGGGTCGCACCGAGGAGAGGGCGCCGCCAGCCCGAGGCGCCTCCCATGATGAACTCGACCTTGTGGTCCTGGCCGTCCGGAGGAAAAGCCGAAGGTCTTCCATGGCCAAAAGCGGGCATGTATCCCGGCGGCAAGTGGCTTTCGAGGTGGCAGAGTTTCCGCAGACGCCACCGCCAGTCGTCGCGCCGCTCCCATTGGCCAAGGCGGAAGACGGCCAGCGGGACGGGGCCCGAGCCGGCCTTGCGCCACTGGATTTCATTGACGATGGCGCCGCCAACACCCACCGCCTCGGGGTGCCGGTCGAAACAGGCCAGGAGTTCATCGAAATAAGCCGGCTCCGGGACAGTGTCATCGTCCAGAAAAGCAACGATGTCGCCAGTCGCTCGTTCGAGGCCATAGTTCCTCTGGCGCGTCAACCCACGGTGCTCGGGCGGGACCAGGAAGTAGCGCAGGGCGCGCACCGAGCCTGCGCGAGCGAGTTCCTCGACCACCGCGCGCGTCAGTTGATCTGGCGAAGCATCGACAATGAGCGTCTCGTCCGGGCTGCGGGTGAGGGTTGCGAACGAGTCGAGCAGGCGGCGGATCTCGCGCGGACGCTTGAGGGTGCAGACGATAAGCGAAAGCTTGTCTGGCAGGCTCACCGGCTCAGAGGTTTCGGGTACTCAACGCGGGGCCGAAAGGACACGGGTGTACCAAGCCAGGGTCTGATGGGCGACGACGCTCGCGCTGAACCGCTGTTCGACGCGGCGTCTGGCGGCCTGGCCCAAAAGCCGGCGTTCTTCCGGGGCGGCAAGGAGTTCCGCCACGGCGCGCGCGAAGGCCCGGGTATTTCCTGGAGGCACCAACAGGCCGCTAACGCCGGGTTCGAGGACTTCGCGGGCCCAGCCGAGGTCGTAGCCGACGATGGGTTTGGCGCAGGCCATGGCCTCGAGCCATGTTAGTGGGAAGGCCTCCGCGTAGGAGGGGAACGCGCAAACGGCGGCCTTGCGCACATAGTCCTGAAGGCCGTGGTAGGGAGCCGGGCCGAGGTACTTCATCTTGGCGCGATGCTCGGCAGGCACGGCGGCTTCCAGCAACGACCATGTGGATGGGCCGGCGGTCTGCCTGTCGGGGTTATCCCTGCCGATAAGGGTGAGGCGGGCTTCCGGGCGCAACGCAAGGAGGCGGAGGAAGATATCCGGCAGATCCAGCACGCCTTTCTTGCGAGCCATGGTGCCAAAGTAGAGCACGGAATCCGCCTCGACCTCACCCTCGGGGGCAGGGGTGAACTGCGAAACATCGATGCCGTTGGGTATGACGCATATCGGGTGGCGGAGGGCGAAGATCTCGGCGGTCTTGGCCGCGGTGAATGCGCTGACGGCGGCCAAGCTGTCGGCCTGCCGGAGGGCGCAGCTCTCGGTGCGCCGCACCAAAGCGCCGGCCTTCTGGTTCAGGAGATGGTCGAAGTACGTGGCCGAGCCATTGCAGCGGATGACCAGGGGACAACGCGGGCGCATGAACGCAGACATGCCGCACCAGTCGGCGGCCTCAACGACCTGGAGGGAGTCCTGGCGGACGAGCAGATTGATCTCGCGCCCAGCGCGCCACCGGTTGAGCAGCCAACCCAGACGCGGCAGGCGAGTGGCAGCCAGGAACCGGACCTTCACGCCTCGGTCTTCAAATTCTGCGGATCTTCCCCAGCCCAGGACCGTGACACGGTGGCCAAGATGGACGAGCGACCCAGCCAGGTTGCGCACGCTGGTGCCGATGCCGCCGCAGGGGCCGGTGGGATATTCCGGGGTCAGGAAGGCGACGTGCATCTTACTGCCGCGTCAATTTCCTGGAGGGCTTGGAGGAGGCGCTCGCTGGTTCCGCGCAGTGGCGCGCCCACCTCCAGGGCCTTCATTCGTTCGCGGCCCTCGGCATCCAGTTGCGGCTCGCGCAAATAACGCCGCACGGCTTCCACCAAGTCCTTGCGTTCGTACACCACCCGGACGCCTCCGGATTTCACGATCGGAACATAATGGTCGAAGCTGTAATAATAACGATCCGGGGCGAAGTGGGGATTGCCCGAGTGGCCCAGCCCGACGTTGATGACGGGCCTGCCGGCGAATGCAAAGTCCAGGCTCATCGTGCTGGCGATGTTGACGTTAAGGTCGCAGTACTGGGTCACGGACTTCAACAGGTCGAGGTCTTCGCGGCAGGGAGTGCGTTGCGACCAGGGCTCCGGATGCGCGTCCCGCGTCTGGCGCCATCGGGGCGGAGACCACTTCAGGGTCGGGAATTGGCGTTTGACCTCGGCAAAGCGGTCGTCGCCCTCAGCCGGTGAGGGGCGAACGATGATCTCGATTTCTTCCCCAAATTCGCCGGCCTCGTTTGCCTCGGCCAGCAGGCGGATGTAGGCGGGGTCGTTCGGGCTGGTGGTGACGTCGCAGCAACTGAAGCATAGCCGGCGCAGGCCCGGGCGCAGCCCCAACTGCCTGGCGAACTCGGCCTCGGACCAGCCATATTGCGGGTAAACGTAAGGCTCAAATTGTGGAGCGCCAACAATCTTGATGCGGTTGCTTTGAATTTCAGGGTAGAAGCGCCACAACTCCGATTTCATGAGTTCGCTCCATACCAGGAAGGCATCGAAGCGCGCGGGCATCGTGCCTTTGGAGGTCAGGTTGTCCCAACTGAAGATGAAGCTCGCTACGGGGATGCCAAGCCCATGAGCTCCGGCGACGACGGGCACCAACTGGGTTGGACGCTGGTGGGTGCAAAACACCAAATCGGGCCTCCAGGCGCGCAACTTGTCGCGATACCAGGCTGTCAGAGGATTGGCGGCGGCGCTCCTTTCGTGGGCTGCGGCGAGGCTGAGGATGCGCTTCCTGGTGGTGCAGACGGTGCTAAACAGGTCGGCGGCCGAATTGAGCACGCCCGTCAGACTGGAGAAGGAATTCCTCCGCCGGCGGAGGGTTTCTTGCATCGAGACGGTGCGATGGGTTTTGAGGTGCGCCAACTCGAGCGTTTTGCGCCAGAACCTGCTCTGAGGCGACTCCCGGTAAATCGGCATCTCCAACCACCGGCAACTGAGTCCGCGCCTCCGGATATCCGCATCGACGGCGGCCAGCGGAACCCCGAGATATACCTCGACCTCCAGCCCGGCCTCCATCGCGACCTCGAGGAAGCGCCCATGCACAAAGTTGCGCACGCCGACTCCGTCGGTAACCAACATCAGGAGCTTCAATCAGCTATTTCCTCCCCGGGCCATGCATTGCGCAAAGAGGTTTTTGCAGTTCCGGGCTACCGACTCCATCGAGAGCTTCTTCTCCCAGTCGCCGCCGACGCCAGCGGAGGCCAAGTCCCCCCGCCGCCAGGAGGTCCACAATCCTTCAACCATTCCCTCGATCCGCGCGGCCTCCGAGTGGATGGCCCGGTACGGGTACGCGGTTCCCAGAGTATCGGTGACGACGGAGTTGAGCGGCGAGAGCGCCAGTATGGGTTTCCTCAACAGGAGGTAATCCGTGAGCTTGGCTGGGAAGAAGGGACTCTCGTCAGCGTCTGCCTCGAGCACGACGACGACCGACGCCCCGCGGAGCAGCTCCAGCGAGTGCGGGTAACTGATGCGATCCTCGACAACTCTGATGCCTTGGCTGTTAGTCATTTCCCTCCACCGTGGGTCGGCCTTGTGGCGGCGGCTGACCCCTCCGAGGAAGAGCAGTTCGGCGGTGGCGGCATGCGCGGGGTCCTTGGCCAGGAAACGGCGAAAGGCTTGCATAAGCCCCCACGGCTCCCTTGGCTCGAGCAGCGTGCCCGCATGAATCAAGAGAAAGCGGGCCGGATCGAGTTCGACCCTTGCGCCGTCGGTTCCCTGGGCAGCCAGGGGCACTTCACCTGCGATATGTGGAATAACGACTCCCTTCGAGCGGCAGGCGGCCAGGTTGCCCGACAACATCCAACGGAGCAGGCGTTCGCTTGGAAACGATACCCTATCAGCGGTTCGGATAATGCGCGCATTCCACCTCTCCTGCATCCGGGACATGACAAAGAAATGGCGCCGGTAGGGGGCCGGGTAGAGACTTATCGGGAAGGGATCATGGTAGTTTGCGATCCAGGGCACGGTCGGTCCCAGCCCAGCCATAGCCAAATGAGGCTCGAAACTCAAACCGGCGCCACGAACGAAAACGATATCCGGGCGCTCGGAGGCCAGGGCTGCGCTGAGCGCCCTGCGCCATAGCCTGACTTCCGCCCAGTTGCCGGCCGAAAAGCCTGTCCCGCGTGCAATCAGCGCCTCCGTTTTGTTCTTGAGCCACACGCCCATGCGCTTGGCAGGGCGAGTCAGTGGCGTGGGCGGCGGATGCGGGTTGACCCGGCTCGGCAGCAAAGGCTCGACGGGGATCAGCTTGACTTGCCTCAGCCACTGTCCGTGGCCCTGCAGCGCGTCCGGCGCCAGCAAGGCGGGCGGCGCCAGGCAAACTACATCCATGCCCGCGTGCAGCAGGCAGTAAAGGAACTTGGTCGTGCATATCCCTTCCGAAGTGCGGTCCAGGTCCAGGGCCTTGGCGGTGACCAAAACCTTCATCGTGCCAACCGCCCAGCTTCTTCCCGGCCCATTCGGCCGAGGGCATCCACGATGCGTTTGGCGGCGAAACCGTCCCCGTATAGGTTCCTTGCTATTACCATTCCGGCGCACGCGCAGGCATCGGTGATCAACCGGCGCGCCTCGGACACAATCCTCGCGCGATCTGTTCCCACCAACTTCACGGCGCCCGCCTCGACGCCCTCGGGGCGTTCGGTGGTTTCCCGCATCACCAGGACCGGCAATCCCAGGCTCGGGGCCTCCTCCTGCAGGCCCCCTGAATCGGTCAGGACAAAGAGGCACCGCTTCATGAGGTGAACCAGGGCATCGTAAGCCAGCGGCTCGAGCAACTGCACGTTGGGCAACCCGGACAGGATCTCGCGCGCAGGGCCGCACACATTCGGGTTGGGGTGAACCGGATAGACGAAGCCCAGCCCGTCGCCTTCAAACTCTCGCGCCAGGTCGCGGATGGCCAGGAAAACCTGGCGGATAGGCTCTCCAAAGCTCTCCCGCCGATGGGCGGTGACCAGGACTATCCTCGAGAAGCGGAGGGTCCCGGCCAAGGGGCTGGAGTTCCAGTCAAAGGGCCGCTTGAGGATTTCGTGCAAGGCATCCACCACAGTGTTGCCCGTGATCGGCGCCCGAGCGGCGCAGATGCCTTCGGCCACCAGGTTTCGCTGCGCGGCCTCCGTCGGACAGAAGTACAGGTTCGCCACCAAATCCGCGATGCGCCGGTGGATCTCTTCCGGAAAGGGGTGCAACCGGTCGTGCGAGCGCAAGCCCGCCTCCACATGCCCGAATCCAATGCGCCGATAAAAGGCAACCATTGCGGCGACCATTACCGAGGCGGTGTCTCCCTGCGCCAGGATCCACCCGGGCCGGGTCTTGGCGGCGACCTCGTCCACGGCGTGAAAGAGGCGGCCGACCAGGGCGCTGAGACCCTGGTTTGGAGTCATGACGTTCAACTCAACGTCGGCGCTCAGACCGAAAAGCCTCCAGATGGGAGCGAGCATCTCCCGATGCTGACCCGTGGAACATAAGCAACTCTCGAAACCGGGCTGCCTTTGAAGCTCCCTCACCACGGGGGCCATCTTGATGGCCTCGGGGCGTGTGCCGACTATGAGCAGGACCCGCATTGAAGGAAAATCCGCTCAACCCTCTTCGCGAAGACCGGGAATGAGAAAAGACGGGCCCTCTCCACGGCGACGGCTGAGAGACGGCTCATCCGGTCGGCGTCCCCGGCCAGCGCCAGGGTGCGTTCGACGCACTGATCGAATGTGTCCCAAAGGACGCCGCATTCGTTGCCGACAATTTCCGGTTGTCCTCCTCCGTTGACGACCACGGGAACGCATCCGGCGCTCATCGCTTCGGCGGTTGAAATCCCGAAGTGCTCCATCAGATCGGGGTGGCTTTCTTGGTTTACGCCAGCGCCGGTTGCGTGCCAGAAGATGGAGGATTTACCATAGAGAACTTCCAGGTCCTGCCTTGGGGCGCCGAAATGGAGCGTCACTGGCAGGCCCTTGGCTGCTTCTGTTGCTGCGCGCGCGTAGCCGTCGTTGCCGATGGTCCCGGCCAGGTGAAGCGACCAGCCCTTGAGCCCCGCGCCGATAAGCGTCCTGAACATGTCAATCATCTCCAGTTGTCTTTTCGATCGGATCGAGTCCACGAACCTTCCTACACCGAGGATCCAAGGCTCCTTCGCGAGGGGCCTCACCGTGAAGACCGGCGGATGGAGGACTTCCGCGTCCTCGCCCCACCTTCGCTTGATCCAGCCGGCCGTGAAACGTGAGTTGGCCACAAGATGGTAGGTCTTGAGGCGCAGACGGTTGCGCCAGGAAATCTGTTGCTGAAATGGGAATTCGCAGACGAGGAAGGCGCGCCCCAGGCGCCTAACCGGCGGCACCAGCGTTGACTGCACGATGATCACGTCGTGGCGCCGGTTGAACACGGCTTGGGCGCACTCTCTCACCAGTGGAAAGCCGGACCGCGTCCTCAGCCTCTCGATCCTGACCCTATCCAAGTCCGCCGGGTACGTCCGCTCGATGGCTCGCAGGTCCAGTTCGGCCGGGTCCATGACCGTGACCTCATTCCCATGGGAAAGAACCGAGGCGATGGACAGGATGTACAGCACTCCCCCGCCATGCAGGGCCGAGTGGCATTGGGAGTAAATGGCAACTCTCATGCGCGTCCTGTCGCTCGCGCAGCGGGGACGACCTGCGGGTCGCGCCACGCGGCCCGCCGGAGATCTTCCTCGATGCTGGCGAGCCTGCCGCGCAGATTCAGTAAACCCTGGAGATGGCCGAGCCTTCTCTCGGCTGCCAGCACCTGCGGATTTGCCTCGAGGGGGGAGCGGAAGCGCCAGAGGATCCGGCGATCCTCTGCCAGGACCGCGCGCAATACCCAGGCGGCGTGCCGCGCCCAGTGCTCCGAGGGGGCGTCCGCGATTTCCGGCGCTTGCAGCGCCTTTTGGTAAAGGGCCAGCACAGGCTTTCCGCGCCCGAACCCGCGGTGCGAGCGGCGCAAGTAGGCCCAGTTCAACCGTGCGCTCGGCAGGAAATGTTGGAAACGCAGCCTCGGCTCGTAATAAAGGCGCCAGCCGGCGAGGCGCAAGGCAAAGCAGAGTTCACTGTCTTCCCCTGAACTCAGCGCGCCCCCTTGGCGGCCGATTAGCTGGGCCGTGAACCCCCTGTTCTGGAGCCGCGCCATGGCGCTACGCCGGATGACAAGCCCGGCCCCCCAGAAATGGCCTCTTGAATCCGTGACGTCGCCGGCCTGCTCGCCCTGTTCACCGACGGCAAACCAGGCCTTGTGGGAGTCGAACCACGCTGGAGGAGGGACCTCGCAGGCCGCCTGCGACTGCCCTCCGCAGGCCCCTGCGGTTGGAATTCGTCTCATCACGTCCACGGCCACGCTTGCCCAATCGGCAGCGACCCAGTTGTCGTCGTCCACGAAGCAGACAATCTCGCCGTGAGCCTCGGCGAAGCCGCGCTTGCGGGCGAAGCTGAGGCCTAGCCGGGGTTCGGCAACGACGCGCAGAGGGGCCGAGTTGCCTCTGGGCCATAGGGCAAGAGCCATGGCCACCGTGTCGTCGGTCGAACCATTGTCCACCAGCACCACTTCCCAGCCGAGGCTGGCCGGCACCTGCTGAGCGGCCAGGTGTCCGAGCGTCTCTTTTAGGCGTTTGGCGCTATTGTGGCAGCAAACGATCGCACTGAATGCAGGTTGCATTCTTCTGCGGCTTATCCGTAGTTCTACAACCGGCTCTCCAGGCTGTTCCGTTTGTCGGCGATCACAGCATCGACGATTTGGTCGAGGGTGAAGGAGGGTTGCCAGCCGATCAAGGAGTAGATTTTTTTTGTGCAGGGGACCCGCCGCTTCATATCCTCGAACCCGCTGCCAAAGGCCTCTTGATAAGGAACCAGGCGGATGGGGGAACTCGACTCGGTCCTTTTCACCACAAGCTCGGCCAACTCCCGAATGGTGATTTCGTCAGTGCTGCCGACGTTGAACACTTCGCCTGGGGCCCGGGGAGACTCCATAAGCCCGACGAGGGCGTTGGCGACGTCCTTGACGTGGCAGAAGCAGCGTTGCTGGGAGCCGTCACCATGGACGAGGATCTCGCGGCCGGCCAGGGCGGCGGCGACGAAGTTGGGCAGCACCATGCCGTATTGGCCGCTTTGCCTCGGGCCGACGGTGTTAAAAAGCCGCGCGACGATGACCGGCAGGCGCGATTCTTTCCAGTGCGCCAGGGCCAGGAATTCATCGAGGGCCTTGGCGGCGGCGTAGGCCCAGCGATGCTTGTGGGTAGGCCCCTCCAACCGGTCCCCGTCTTCCCGGAAGGGGATGGCCTCCGATTTGCCGTACACCTCGCTGGTGCTGGTCAGGAGAAATCGCTTGCGGTAGCGCGCGGCCACGTTGAGCACGGCATCGGTGCCCTGGAAAATGCTCTCGATGGTTTGGACCGGGCGCTCCATGATGAGCTTGACGCCGACGGCGCTGGCCAGATGGAAGACCTGGTCGCACTCACGCACGAGCATCTCGACCACCTCGCTGTGGAGCACGGTGTCCTTGACGAAGCGCAGCCCGGGGTGTTTCTCCAGGCCGGCGATGTTCTCGTAGCGCCCGGTGCTGAGGTCGTCGAGCAGGGTGACCCTATGGCCTGCCTGGAGCAGGCGCTCGGTCAAATGCGAGCCGATAAAGCCGGCGCCGCCGGTAATGAGTGAGTGCATTGGGTAGTGGTGGGTGGGTCAGAGCGGGTGGGCACGGCCAGGCATCAGCGAAGCGTTGCGAGGAGTCAAGGTCTCTCGAGCAAGAAAACAATCCCGCCCCACGGGGCCAGGAATTCTGGCCGGGGCGGGAGGTTGGCCAGATGACGCCAGGACTGGACCAGCCACAAGGCGGTGGCGCGGGGCGTGTCACTCGGGCGAATGGCGCATGGAGGCCGAAGGACGCGGCGCCACCCAGGACCCAGGCCGAAACCTTCGGGATTACAAGCTCGGCCATTTTATCGCACACCTCAAGGGCCAGGGTACGCCGCACCTGCCGCTGCTCGGCCGCCACCGCGGACAGCAGCCCGCAGCCGGTGCCCAGCTCGATGCCGTAGCCGGCCAGGCGCCGCCTCGCCGCGTGCTTGAGCGCCAGTTTCACCAACCGCCGCATCTGGGCAAGGCTCATGTACACGTAGGACCTGGCAATCTCTTCCGCGCACTTGCCAGACAAGGCCACCGCAAATCGGTTTCCCCAGGCAACGGCTGGCGTCGCGGCGAGTTCCTCGGAAAGGGGCCAGCTCACCACACCGCCGGCGCCCGGTTGCAGTGCGGCGATGCTAAACGGCAAAACGCCGTAATCTTGAAGAGTCTTAGGCAAGGCGAAAAATGACCAATCCGATCCTATGCTCCTGCCACACAAGATTCCTCGAAAACACCCGGAGTAAACCCTCTAACTGGTGATCTTTCTCACGCACTTTTCGAAAACTCGCAGCAACCGCTGTTTGACGGGCGCGTTCATTTTCCAGAAATTCAAATTCGCGTTGGCCGCCTCCGAATCGCCGCTCTGGGAAAACCGCTCCACCTGTCGCATCGCAAGACCCGACAGCCGATATGAGGCTTTCCTCTGGTCGAACGCAGGGTACCTCGTTGCAAAGAGGCCATTCAGTCGTTTGATGTCGTTCAGGTTTTCTGCGGTTCGCGCCAGCCGCCCTGAATCATTGGATGTGAAGGACCGGTAACATGCCAGGACTTCAGGGGTTACCAAACCGCCCTCGAGACCGATGGCGCGCGCCCACATTTCGCAGTCAGCCGTGTGAACCAATCCTGGCAGGAAGCCGCCGTGCCTTTCATAGAACGCCCTGCGCACGACAACACCTGGGGTTTGAACCGGGGTGTGGTAGAAAAAGCCATCCGCCAAACGCGCGCCGGCCTCCAGCTCGCGCAGCCTCTCCGTAACGGCCAGGATCACGCTGGCCTCGTCCACAACAAAAGATCGGCAAGCCAAAAGCGACACCTCCGGATGTCTTTCAGCCGCCTCCTGAATGCGCGGATAAAAACCCGGCAGCACATAATCATCCCCATGCAAGATATGCACCAAGTGCCCTCGGCTTCGTTGGATGCAGGTGTTGAAATTGGCCGTTGCGCCCTCATTTTTGAGCTTGCGATGAAAGGCCGCGCGGCCTTGGCCCACTTCCCGGACAACTCCCTCGGGATCGTCCTTGGTTGAACAGTCGTCCACCACCTCGATCTGCATCTGATCCGGGCCGGGATCCTGCGCCAACACACTCTCGAGCGTTTGGCGAAGATACCTCGCGCAGTTGAAAGCAGGGATCATCACTGACCAGGCCGGGCGGCGAACACCTGCCGGCACGGGTTCAATCTCCGGGGCGGCGCCGGGTGAGTCTGGGGGGGTCATGTTTCAGCCGGGGGAATCACGGGACCGCCCTGAAGAATCCGTTTCGCGAGCAGTTGCGCCCGGCCAATGGCCTGGTCCATGTCGTAGTAGCGGTACTCCCCCAACCGCCCGCAAACGAGCAGGTTCGCAATCCGGGCTGCACGGTCACGGTAGGCGGCGTATAAGCGGGCGTTTGCCTCATCAGGAAACGGGTACTCATAGTCGTTAGGATCGGAAGGAGTAACGGTCACCTCCCGCGTGAGAACGGTCCCCCGAATGCGCTGGGCATATTGGCTCTCCATCATGTGTTTCCATTCCAAAGTGCGGATGTGCGGCCCGCCGGCCGGGTCCGGATTGTTTACCTGGCCGCAAGGCTGGGCGAACTCTGTGTCAGGCAGGTACTCATGGTCCCGCCGCTGCCCGCGGTACTTCAGCGCCCCCATGTCGCAGCCGAAATACTCGTCGATCGGCCCGGTGAACACGGTCAGCCTGGCGGGTTTGAACTCGCCGCGATGTTTGAGATAATCGCAATTAAGAAGGATAGGAATGCCGCTGACCATGCGCCGCATGAACTCAGCGTAACCGTCTTCCGGAATGCCCTGGTATTTGTGGCGCACGAGACGAGGCTCATCGTCCTGCCGCACGTCAAATCGCCTGGCCAGGCCGGCCGATAGCGCGCGCGCCGGAACGCCCCACTGCTTCTCGTTGTAGCCCTTGACAAATTTCTCATAAACCAGCCGCGGCATCAGCCCGAGCGAGGCCTCCTCAAAATTCCGGGGCTGTCCCTTGAACTCCGGCTCCCATTTTTCCCCAAGAACGCGGCGGACGTAGCTCGCCGCGACGGGCCAGTTCTCGTGACGCCCATCCACCCATGATTTCAAGGCCGCTTCATATCGGTAAAAGCGCGTGAAGCGGTTCACGAATGCCCACAGGTCCTCGTCACTGGTGCGGAAGTAGTGCGGACCGTACGTGTGGACGCGAATGCCGCTCCGGTGGAAATGGTCGTGAACATTCCCGCCCCAATGCCAGCGGCGCTCGAGCACCAGGACGGAGCGGCCCGCATCCGCCAGGTGTCGCGCGATGACGGCCCCAGTCAGCCCCGAACCGACAATGAGATAATCAGCCTGCATCCCTACGGTCGAGTCGTGCCCGCCCGGATGTGAGTCGCATTGACGGGTTTCTGTTTGTTGCTTGCTTTGCTTATTAAGCCGAAGCGCCGGCGCTTGCCTGCCGCAGTAATTCAGAAGCGCGGATGGCCCAAGTGTTCCGCCGCGCGAGCGCCCGGCACTCAGCCGCGACGCCCGGAGGCACCGAGGCCCCGGTTTCGCGCAGCCGTTGCATCCGCCGGAGAAAGGACGCTGCGTCGCGGCACACGGCAAGCGTGGGAATCGTAAAAGCTCCTGCGGTGAAGTCGACCGTCGCTATGATCGGCTCGGCTGCGGCGGCGTACTCGAAGAGCTTCGCCGGGAACATCTTTTCGTGGCCGGTGCGGTAGTAGGGAAGCAACAACACATCGGCATGTTGGAGCACCGCGGGGATTTCACGGTGCTGCACAGGTGGAATCCACGTGAAGTTGTTCCTGCGTTTGATCGCCTCCCATTCCGGGCGGCTCTTTCCAGGGACATTATCCAGCCCGATGAAGTAGAAATGATAGCCGGGCGCCTGGGCCACTTTGGCGAGGATGCCATAGTCGAGCCGGTCGTTGATGTTGCCCATGAAAACGGCGCGCAACAGCCCGGGCGAACCGCCATAGAGACCGGGCATCGGACCGGCAACCTCGAGCGCATCGAGCAACCACCCATCCACTCCGTTCGGGAGGCTCAGCACCGCCCGGCCCGACAGTCGAGCATACTCCCGGGCGATCATCTCCCCATTGCCAAAGACCGCATCGGCGTTTCTTAGAGCGTCAAGAATCAGTTCGGGGCTTACACGGCTTCCCCAGCTCAAGTCGAACCACGGGTCCTCGATATCCACGATTAGCCGGTCCCACTCCCGCAGAGTGCTCAGCCTTGCCGCCTGTGGACGCGAGGTGATCAGCCACACCTCCAGGCCCGATTCCGCCTTCCGGCGAATGTGCTCCTTGAGGCCCCCGTAATGGCCTGTGGGGCGATCCGAACGGGTCAGCAACCCACGGTCACACCGCAGCCCTTCCCATGACCAAATGGACGGCGATTCTGAGACCTTGGTTACCGTGTTGCGGTGCCACCGCCTGCCAAGCGCCTGCAGGCGCCGGGGCAGCCGAGGCAGCAGCCGCCCCAGGACACCTGCCGCGCCGCCGGCTGCTTCAACTCCCTGGTTTAAGTAAATTACCTCGCAACGCTCAGCCAACGCCGTGGCCAGCGGTTGCGCTCGGTTCCACAGGAAACTCCAATCCCATGGGCCTTGGTAAACTACGAGCCTATCCACGGGTTGCGTTCAGCCGGGCTTCGGACCGAGGGTCTTTGGAGGACAGGCGGGCGATGCCAACTCGTCCGTCGGTGCCGCTCGGCACGAGACCGAACGACGCGAGCCGGGAAAATACCTCGCGGATTTCCTCCCAAGCGGCGGTCACGTCGTCGAGAACCAGGAAGCCGCCCGGTTTCATGAGCGGTAAAACGGCCTGGATTTCAGTCACCAAGTAAGCCGCCTCGTGGTTGCCGTCCATCAGCACCAGATCGAAGGCCCGCGGGCAGAGCTTGCCGAGATTCCGCAGGGACTCCTCGCAGGCGCACTCTTTGGGAAACTCCTGTTGAGGGTCGTAGCCCGCGTAGACCACGCCGTCGTTGCTGATGCTTTTCCGGCCGGAGTACCCGGCAATGATCATCGCATTTGCCTGCAGGCCGCAGGCCGTTAGCAGAGCTGCGACGTGCGCCTGCGGATTATTGATGCCGCGATGCGCAAGGTTGGGATCGACTGATACAACCAGTGAATCTGGATGCCGCTGCCTGAGCGCAGCGGCCACGAATGCCAGAGACACACCAACGAAGTTCCCGATATGGAGCGCGGTGAGGCAGCGGCTCGAGTCCAAAGGCAGGATCGCAAGACGACGGATGTATTCGAGCGACCGCTCGGGCACGCTGCCCTCAACGAGGTGCGCCTCGGCTAATCCTCTTGCTCCAAGGAAGGCTAGCACCTGCTCGCGGTCGTCCCCTTGGATTGCGTCGGCGTTTTGCACAGCCCTGGACGCCGCAATTCGGCCGCGGCGTTCAGCATGGAACGCAGCACGTTCGGCGCGATGCTGCGTGGCCGCGATTTTCGCCAATCGAGCGTGCCGGAGCTCAACGAGCCCGTGCGGAGTAATGGCCCTGAGGAACCGTCTGAATGCGCTCATCTCAGTTGCTTACATTCCAGCGAACGGGGACATAAAGGGCGCCCCAACGAGCGTCCTCGGGAAAGCTCTTGTCCCTGGTGCCTGCGACCTCAAGCAGCGGAAAATGGTGAACCACGTCGTAGAATAGCCGCAGATCGGGAGAAAAAGCGGCAACGGACACCAGGTACTGCCCCTTGCGCAGCATTGGATTCTGCAGCTCGGCGGCGAGCAAATGCGAACCGTTGGTCGTGATCGCCTCGGAGAGGTCCGAGAGGTGCGTGGTGTAGAGCGCGTGCTGCTGCGAGCTTTCGATCACGATGGCAAAATCGCATTTCAGCCGCTCGTGCGACGTGACCCGAAGGACAATTCGAAAGGGCTCTCCTTGCCGGAAAGTGGCGGCTTTTTCGCCAGTGGGCGTTTCGGCCCACAAGTCGACCAAAGCGACGGTGCGGGGAATGGCGGAGACGCGGAAGCATGCGAGGTCGCCCACTCTGCGCTCTGCGCCGCGCAAGTAGTTTCCAACCACGTCGCTGGTCTTGCCATCCTGGCTCAGCCGCCCGTCGCTCAATGAGAGGCACCGCGAGGTCAGTCGATCAACGGCCTCCATGTTGTGGCTCACGAAGACAACTGTTCGCCCGCCCCTGGCGACCTCCTCCATCTTACCCAGGCATTTTTTCTGGAATTCCGCATCGCCCACGGCCAACACCTCGTCCACAATGAGAATTTCCGGCTCGAGATGCGCGGCCACGGCAAACGCCAACCGGAGATACATGCCGCTGGAGTAGTGCTTGACGGGGGTGTCGAGAAACTGCTCGATTTCGGCGAAGGTGACTATCTCGTCGAATCTGGCTTCGATTTCCGCGCGCTGCATTCCCAGGATGGCCCCGTTCAGAAAGACGTTTTCCCGCCCGGTCAACTCGGGGTGGAAACCCGTTCCCACTTCCAGCAATGAGCGCACTCGCCCGCGGATCTCGGCAAACCCTTCCGTCGGTTCCGTGATGCGCGAGAGCACCTTGAGCAGGGTGCTCTTGCCCGCCCCGTTCCGGCCAATCACCCCGACAACTTCTCCCCGCCGAATCTCGAACGATACGTGCTTCAGGGCCCAAAAGGGCGTGGTGCCGCTGCTTCGCTCTGAACCGGAGCGGCGCCAGAGACCCGCCAAGGCGTCGCGAAAAGTCCGGTAGCGCTCCCGTTTGGCGCCGATGCGAAACATCTTGCCCAGGTTCTCAACCCGGATGACAATCTCAGACATACCGCATCATACTACGTCGGCGAAATTCCGCTCCATTCGCCGGAAGTAAAAGGCGCCGCTGACCAGGACCAGGACGGCCGAGAGGGCCGAGACCAGGATCATCGGGCCCGGGCGGGTGTGCGTGCCCAACAAGGCCCAACGGAATCCCTCGACCACTCCGACCAGGGGGTTGAGGCCGTAGAGGGTCTTCCAGGCCGGGTACTTGTCGAGCAGGCTGCTGGAATAAGCGATGGGCGTGGCGAACATCCAGAACTGGGTCAGGAACGGGACCATGTAGCGGACGTCGCGGTACTCGACGTTGAGGGCCGAAAGCCAAAGGCCCACGCCCAGCGAGGTCACAAACGCCAGCAGCAAGAGCAGCGGCAGCCAGATGACGTTGGCCGTGGGCCAGAGATGGAAGAAGGGCATCATCGCCAGCAGGATGGCGAATGCGATGAGAAAGTCCACGATGCCGGAGAGCACACTCGAGATCGGAATGACCAGGCGCGGAAAATAGACCTTCTTGACCAGGTTTTGGCTGCCCACCAGGCTGCCGGACGACTGGGCCAGCCCGTAGGCAAAGAACGTCCAGGGCACCAGCCCGGCGAGGCTGAAGATCGCGTAAGGGCGGCCGTCCGAAGACATCCCGGCGAGCTTGCCGAAAAAGAGGCTGAAGACCACCATCATCATGACCGGCTGGATAACGGCCCACAGGATACCCAAGGCGGTCTGTTTGTAGCGGACCTTGATGTCGCGCCAGGTCAGAAAGTATAGCAACTCGCGGTATTCCCAAAGCTCGTCGAGCTTGAGAGAGACCCAGCCCTTCGAGGGCTGGATGCGGATGACCGTTGATGCGTTGGGCGCTGTCATGGACGAGGACTGGCAGGCGCGAGCAGCAGGCCCATGGAAACCCATTGCCAGATAAAGAAGCTGTTTTCGCCGGCCTCCGAGCAATAGCGGGTCCATTCGGAACGGACGGCCTCAGGCCGCAGCCACCCGGCGCCTGGGCCGGCCAGGGCCGTCTCGATGCAGCCGGTCGCCCATTCGCGCAGGGGGCCCCGGAGCCACTCGCGCTGGGGAGTTTGGACCGGGCGCTTGGGCGCCTGCTGGACTTGCCGGGGCAGAATCGCGGCCGCCACCTGGCGGGGCAGGTACTTGCCCTGGCCATGCCGCAACTTGCGGTCGTCCGGTTGGCGCAGGCCCAGCTCCATTACGCGGTGGTCGAGGAACGGTTCGCGCAGTTCGCGGCCGTACATCATGGACACTCGATCGGCAAACCGCATGGCGCGCGGAAGCTTCGCAAAACGAATATCCCGATACTGAAGGGCCAGCAACGGGTCGGGCAGCGGCTTGGAGACTGTGAGTCTTGAGGCAAGCGCGGCAAACTCAGGCTCCAGGCATTCCGGACGGGTCGCGGGGGACTTGGAGCCTTGGACCGGCGCCCGGCTGGCATCCACAGCCCCGGCGTACTGGTAGTATTCGTAGCCGCCCCAGCCTTCATCCAGACCGTTGCCATCCAGAAGCACCACAATCCGCTCCTCGCGGGCGCGTTCGTGGACTTTGGCCATCCCGAGGGTCGGCAACCCGCCATAGGGTTCGTCCTGGTGGCGCTGCACGCGGGCGGCAAGGGCGGGAACTTCCTCGGGCGCAAGACGGCAGAACAGGGCTGCGTGCCGGGTCTGGGCGAGCAACCGCTCCACCCACGGCACTTCGTCGTATGCCGGGTCTCCACAGAAAAAGGTGAAAGATTTCAAGGCCGAATCAGGCCCCTGGACGCGCTGGACCAGGCCCAGCAGCAAAGAGGAATCCAGGGGCCTGATTC
>Ga0181524_10000462_pt1 | contig 49187 bp, 38 predicted proteins | sample PEATcosm2014_Bin_34_FD_119761 | JGI IMG/M metagenome (GOLD analysis project Ga0181524, IMG submission 119761) | Peatland microbial communities from MTU Mesocosm Facility, Houghton, MI, USA - PEATcosm2014_Bin05_60_metaG | ecosystem: Environmental > Terrestrial > Soil > Wetlands > Peat | place... | reverse complement strand
TTCAAGAGGGTAGGTCTGCACTACATCGCTGTTTCCAGATACCACCACTGAGCCAAAAGAACTTGTCTTCCTCCGACAGGTCAAAATACCCTGAAGCTGCCAATTCGTGACGAACTTGGGTTAGCACTGGAGAACGCCGCAGGGTCAGGGAACCGGGGAGGCCGGAAGGAAATTGACGTTCGTTTTCTTCTGATCCGTCAGGCCGTATGGTTTCGGCCGTGTCCGGGAAAACGCGTTCCCAGGACACAGGCTTCGAAAGGCACAATGCCCTCTCCACGCCGGACCAGTTCCCCGGCGATTCACGACCATGAGATCCGAGACAGCCTTCACCCCACCCCCGGGCCCTCGATCGGCACGCCGGCCAGGATTGAATCTCGAAGTCGGGCAGCGAAGTTCTCTATCGATACCCCGAGTTTGTCGCCATTCCCATTCGGGAGCCGGTGCATGATGGGGAACGGATCTCCATCTCGCACCGGGGCGGCGCCGAGTTGTCTGAAGAACCTGGCCGACGACTTCTTGCAACTGTTCTTCAGCGCTCGTGCCCAATTCACGTCGAATGGCCGAGGCACCGCTTAAGGATGCCGATGCTCGTTGAATTCCAGCGAAGGAGTCATCCGGAGATTGGGACTCTATCGATCACCGGGAAGCAGGTGAAGGTTTCTTCCTTGATGGCGTAATAGGGCACGTAGCGGTGATCGGGGTTGCCGTCAATGGCAAAGTGCAGCGGCTGGCCGGAGACGGCCTTCAATTGATTCGCTAAGCTTTGGGCTGAAGGCCCTGATGTGCGGAGTTGGGCGTCATCCGCTCCAACGATGGCCAGAAGGATGGGCCCGTATTCGAGGGCGTAGCGCTCATGCCCTTCGATCTGATCCATGCCCGTGTAGCGCGTGAAGCGAAAACCCGCTGGAAGAGTGAAGGACACGGTGTCTCCTGACTTCCAAGTGCGGTCGAGCGCGACGAAGCTGCCGGGCTTCCCAGTGGCGGCGAGCTTTCGGTTGATATGGATCGGCATCTCAGCGGTCGCCCATGAGGGAGTACGAAGGCGGATGACGGAGCGGCGCGGTGCTGAGAGTTCGAAGCTGAGTTCCACGCCGGAATCGTAGGGGAAGGTCGTCTTCATGGCCAGCTTGAGGTCCTGATCCGGGCGGCCGTCTTGCTGTAACCAGCGAATTGTGGACGGCGCGAACATGTTGACGTAGAGGCCAGGATGGGATCCTGCGGGGACGACGGAATATAGATGCTCGGGGATGCTGCCGAGCAGGCGCGTACCCTGTCCCTCGCAACATGAGTTGGTGCAGTAGCCGACCAAGCGGTCGCCCTTCTTGCCAACAAGACGCGCGTGGTAGAAGAGCCCCTTGCCATCGAATTGGTTGGCGATGCCGACGTTGTAGATGGATTTCTCGATCTCGGTTACATAGATCTCTTCATCAGGATCGAGAAGGTGGAATCGCTGATTGAGAAATGCCCAGAAACTGCTGCCGCAGAGCTCGCCGGTTTCGCAGAACTCGAACTGGGCTTTGAGCCGGTAGGATTTCGGCGGGAATTGGCCGAACTCGGTGATGGCGATCGATCCGCCAGTGTGCTCCCAGTTTTCGTGATAGAGCTGCCATGCGCCCTGGACCGCATCCTTGTATCCGGGGACTCCGGTCGCGCGGTAGAGGTCGAAATAGGCTTCGATATCCGTGAGCAAGTAGTTGTGTGGGCGGTCATAGGGGTACTGCCAGACCATCGTCTGATCACGTCGGGCAAGACCGTCGAGCCAGTAGTTCTCCTGGAAGAATCTTTGCACGACCTGGATATCTTCGGGCCTGCCGACGGGCGAGAAATACATGCGCGTGTTGGCGACCATGCCCTGGATGCCCTGCGCCGTGCCGCGGAGGAGCTTCGGCAAGTATTGGCAATGATCGAACCAGTCGTAGTAGCCACGCAGTAGTTCGAGTGCCTTGGGGTGACCTGTGTAGCCCGCTTCGAGCAGCCCGTGGGTGACCCAGGCGCGTGTATAGCCGGCACGCTCGGAGTGCATGATGGAGTCCTCCGGGTAGGCCATGATGTAGCCGTTGGACTGGCGACACTCAGCGATGCCGTCGACGATTGCATTCATACGGCGATGAAGCTCATCGTGCTGCTGCCAGCGGAGGGTGTTTGCCGCGCCCATAAGGAAACGCCCGGCGGAGGAACCCGGCAGGTCGGAATCCCAGAACGGAATGGGCGGACGGAGTCCCGGAGAGACGGGCTTTCCGGCGCGCTCTCGAAATGGACGGAGCATCTCGTCGACTGAGAACGATGAGAGCAGATAGTCGACGTTGTTCTGCATGGCTTGGCGAAGAAGTCCGTCGCCGAGCTCCACGCCACGAAGAGGCACCTCGGCGTGGTAAGAAACCAGCTTCCAGGAACGATGGTCGGTTACGTTTTGCGGATTATCTGTGACGATGCCTTCGCCCACGGGACGGGGCTTGCGCGTGAGCTGGGCAAGATCGCCCGAATTCGCTGTGACAGGGTCAGCAGAGGCCGGCCGTCCTTCTGCGATGTCGCGACCGGCTGCGAGCACTTCCACTTTCGCAAAGGAGAGGCCATAGGCCGGAGCCTTTTCGTTTTCGGCCTTCCCGATCGGCCGAAGGTTAGTGCCCGTGAGCCGTAAATATCGAACAGGCCTGGCGCCGGAGACGGTCAAAAATGAGATGCGGTCGCCGGGCTCGGGCAGATCAGTGAAGCCGGAATCGAAGAGCAGGCTTGCAGATTCAAGGGTCGGAGTGTCGGCACCTTCAATTCTCAGATGCGCAGGGAAACCGAGAGATCTGCGTGCGTCGTCAAAGTTTGGATAGAGGCGTAACGCCTCGATTTGAACAGCTGTGCCAAGATCGATCTGCACCCATGCTGAGGAGGAAGCGCTGGCGGCGGGCATGGAGACGTAGGGCCGATACCAGGTGGCCGGGTAGGGAGTCATTCGATCTTCGAGGCGCAGGGATGATGGTACTTCGTCGGACCACGCGCGTCGTCTCAGCGCAACTGCTGCGCCGGCGATGACTCCTGCACCCAGAACTTCACGGCGGTTCCACTGATCTGGCATGAGACGGATCTCCTCTGAGGTTACGATGGATTGCCTGCCGCCAGGACCACTGTCCAGCTGCTGCATCCCGGCTTTCTGCATATGAAATCCGGTTCCATTTTGTCCAATTGTTGTCCACCCCTGCAGGAAAATCCAGGAGAAAATTGTGGAACTCGAGGTTCAGCTCGTGGCCATGATCGTGCAAGAAGCGGATCTCCAATTCACAGCGGATGAAGCGCCTTCGGCACATTCCGCTATCTTGGCTTTCATTCGAGATTGGCAATCCTCATTCTCAATTTTCGACGATCCACCCAAAGCGGTGATCATGCTACCCTCCGGCCGCCTGCCTCCGCGAAAGCAAGCGAGTTTCACTTTGCCGGGGAACATCATAGGGCAGAATACTTTGAAGCTCGTGGATCTAGATCCCAAAAAATGCCCGGTCCAATTCCCTCGACACCTCATGGCCAAGGGGATGCAGTACCCCGATAGCGCGGGCGTTGATGATGGCCTCAGCTGTCGACTCAAGCACTTCAAGGCGATCGAAGGCTTCAAGAATGTCGCCCCCCGTTACCAGGACGCCGTCGTTTTCCAGTAACAGAGCGGGGCGGCTCGCCGAGAACATTGCTGCAAGATCTCTTCCATCTCCGAATTGCATGCCGAATGGGGCTTGGCCGACATTTCGGACGACAACGTAGCTTTCCGGAATCGTGTGAGTGTCGAGCGCAGCACCTGAAACGCTAAAGGCCGTCGCATTTACGGGGTAGGCATTCACGACGGCGCCCACATCCGGATGAGCCCGGTAGATGGCTTCATGGATCGTAACTGCACGGCTGGGCGTCTTGCCCGTCTCCACGCGACCATTGCTGACCAGGACCAGATCCTGCACTTCCACGGTTCCACGATCCCCCTGGTGAGGCGTGATGAGAAAGCTCGACCCGTCAAGTCGAGCAGAGTAGCTTCCTTGTGTGCTGATAAACAGGCGTTGGCGGTATGCGCGCCGCACGAATTCGCAGAGTCTTCGGCGCAGCTCGTTCTCTTGGCTTGAGGGATAGGACGGTTCGAACTCTTCTAAACTTACCTTCCGCTGCTTCTCAAGGGCGAGTTTATCGTCATCGAGGAAACGGATATCTCCGCCGAGCAACCTTGCCTTGATGATTGTCTTGGCAGTGAATTCGAGCGTCTCAAAGCGGCGGAATGCCTCCTGAAACGTCGTCCCTGCCGTGACAACACCGTGGTTTTCTAGAATGACGCAATCATATCCTCGCTGAAAGGCCTCAGCGACCCGCCTACCGAGGGCGGCGCTGCCGGGCAACTCGTAAGGGGCGAAACCTACTTCGCCACAGACATTTCTGGCTTGGTGGAAGAGGCGAGTATTCGGAACCTCATGGACCAGGCTGAAGGCCACAAGTGCAGTTGGGTGCGCATGCACGACGCCGCCGAGGTCGGGGCGGCGTAGTCGAATTTCCTGATGGATGGGCAGCTCAGAAGAGGGTTTTCGTGAGCCCTCGATATCCCCGCTCGACAAGACGCAGACGATGTCCTCGCGTCGCAAGGAGCCTTTATCCACACGGGCAGGGGTGATCCATACATTGCCGTTGGGCTCACGGATGGACAGATTCCCACCGCTGGTCGTGGTCATCCGATACCGATAGATGCGCTCCATCGCATGAAGAAGCTCTTCGCGAGGATGTAGATAACTGTCGGTCTTAAACATGTCTATCTCCTGATCCGGGCTCATTGTGCATCGTTTCGCAGCTCATTTCGCGAAGGCGGTGATGCTACGGACGAGAAAGTATGCATAATGGGTTGAATGTCTCATGCGAATCGTGACTGGTCAGCTCACGTTTCCTTCGTGAGCCTGATTCGCAGCCAGGCCGGCAGCCCCCCTAGACGAACAGGATCAATTGCGTAGCTGTGAGCGAAGCTGGTCTGCTGGATGATTAGAGCAACTTCGTCTGTGAAATACGTCATCCGCAATTGTTGCATAAAGAGATGAGGTGCGAGAACCCGTCTGATCACATTCTCTCCGCGGAGATTGATCCTCAATGCATTGCGAACCTCGCGCATGTCACAGTCCCTGTATGTTTCAAAGAGAAATGCCGAATGGTGCGGCTTCAGGATGCGAAAAACTTCTTCCAGGCATTCTCTTGGGAAGTCCCAAAGGTAGAAGCTGCCGGTGCAGGTAACCACGTCAAAGGCGTTATCTTCATACTCGGTATGCTGAATGTCGCCAAGTCGGATGTCGATCCCTAGGCCGGATAGTTTCTTTCGTGCTACCTCAACCATGGACTGGGAAATATCCAGACCGAACAACTCGAAAGCGGGGTTGAGCTTATGAAGCTCGAAGAGTAGGCGGCCTGGCCCGGCGCCCACATCCAGTATCCGCCCGCAATCCGTTCTGGATGCTAAGTCACATGCGATCTCCTGATATTGGCATTGAATCGCTCGCGTTTGCGTCAGGCCGTCGTACAACTTGGCGGCAAAACCCGGAAGGCTGAGAAAGCGGCTTTGTCCCCTGCTGGCCATGGCTTTGTGCCCCGGTTCATACTACCTCTGTGGGGTTTCCTTTTGCATCTGGGATTGAAGCGAATACGCCCCGTTGTCCCTACGCGCACTCTCTTGCTTTCCTTACCACACTTGGAACCTGGATGTGCGGTGCCACAGTCTCTCCTTTCACCGGACGGCTGGCGTAGCCAAAGAGAGAGCACTTTCGTGCCCATGTGCCTCTCTCTGCGGAGAAGCAAATGGAACGACTAACTGACGCTGCTGACCGAGTCTTGGCGAGCCGGAGACACGGGGCAGAGTTGCAAGGTTAATTCCCCGCAGTTTTGCCAGGGATCCAGGGAGCAGAGCCGAGCCCGCAATGTCGGCAACTATCGTGGAGAGGTCGCGAAGTCCTCCTTCGGAATCAATTGCTCCCGGGTACTCATTGCCGGGCCTTCCAATTCGAACTAGTTTCACTTGTCTTTCCTCTTACTCTGGGTTGCCATGCATCCCGCACGCAACACCAACTTCCCGGTCATGCCCGGGTTTTTTAAGTAGCCATTCCAAGTCCGACAAGGTTGGCGGCGGCAATGATGATGAGCACTCCGGCCCAAAGGAGCCGCACAGAACGGCTCTTAACCCCTGCCCACTCGCCCAGCGCCAGGCCCACCAGTCCGCCGCAGAGCACATAGATGCTCATGTGCAGCATCCAGTTCACATAGGAAAGGCGCTGGGGAATGTTCGATGCACCCCATGCGTAAAAAAAGAATTGCAGATACCACATGATGCCGGCGGTTGAAGCCAGCGCTGCGTTTCTGGCCAGAAGGCCTCCCGGCAGACGCAGGTCAGCGCGCAGCGACAGGCGGGGCAGGGCCGCGAGCCGGATAAAGCAGTAACTCATGTTGATAATGGCGCCGCCTCCCATGATCACGACATAGCTCGGCAACGCGGCGTAGAGCGGATTAACGCCCAGGTGCAGAGCAGCCTGCTCCAGCGGCTTGGCGGCGTCGATGGCGAAGCTCATGCCCGAGGAGAAGATGCCGCACATGACCGCCAGGGCCAGGCCAAGACCTACATTGAACTCCTCGAGATGCCCTTTCAACTGCACTTCCTTCTGATGCCCGGCCCAGGAGACGACGGCTACGCCGATCAGGGCCACCAGGACGCCGGCCATGGTAGTCAGGCCGCTACGGGTGGTGAAGAGCATGGCCGCCTGGCCGTGCCTCAGCGGTGGCACCAGGGTTCCCACAATGAGTGTGACACCGATGGCCACGCCAATGCCGAGCGACATCCCCAGGTGACGCATGGTCAGGCCGTAGCTGACGTTGCCCACTCCCCACATGGCGCCAAAAAGCGCCACTTGGAGCAGGAGGGGCCAGCCCATTGCCGCATAGAAACCGCGGAAGTCAGGCAGGAGCACTAGGCTGACGCCGATGGGCAAAAGGATCCAGGAAAAGATGCCGGCAAGGGCCCACGTCGTCTCCCAGGACCACCTCTTCACTCGCTCGATGGGTGCATAAAAGGAAGCGGCCATGGACGCGCCGACAATGTGCCATCCGATACCAGCAACAACTGAAGCCATTCGCTCTCCTCGCTCCAGGCGGTTGCAATCCCCGTCCAGCGCCTTATTGCATCCTCCGCTCCCTCTGTTTAGCCAGCGGGCGAGACGCTTGCCGACTACTCACCTCACGCTCCCAATATTCTTGTGCCGCGTCGGGAGTCCACAGGAACGGAAGCTAGATCTCAAGCAACCTGCGCATTTATCAAATGAAACAATTTCTCTGTGGAAGCACATTACCTCATTGAACCTTTACCTGTCAATCGGATTCTCGATTCTAGATGGATGTATCCGTCGGGGATCCGGATCATGCTGCGGTGCTTCTCTGTGGAACCATCGGGGTCGAGCTTCACCTCTTCCAAAGCCTTAGGCAGATGCTTTACGTAAGTAGGTAATTCACCTTTCGGTCGTCGAGCATCTGGCGATACTGCGGTTCAAGGTCGCGGTCGGAGATAATTTGGTGGATCTCGTTGAAGCCGGCAACGCGAATCATCGCGTTGCGCCCGAACTTCGTGTGGTCGGCTACAATGATGACCCGCTGGGCTGCCTTCATCATCGCGCGCAGCGATTCCACCACCATCGCATTGTTGTCGCTCAGCCCGTTTTCCGAGATTCCGCGGATGCCCATGATGGCGAGATCAGCCGAGATGCTCTTCACCATCCGCTCGCACACCGGCCCGATCTGAAGCCCCAGCCGGGGATAGAGATAGCCGCCGGTCAGCGTTACTTCCGCCTGCCGGCAGTCATAAAAAACCTGCACCACGGGAATGGAGTTGGTAATGATCTGGATCTGCCGGTCGAAGAGGTTGCGCGCCACCTCCAGAACCGTCGAGCCGCCGCCCAACAGCACCGTCTGGCCCTCCTCCACCAAGCCCGCCGCAACCCGGCCAATCCGGGCCTTCTCTTCCGGGCAACTGGCGGAGAGAAACTTGATGTCGAGTGTCTCATCCCTGGCCTGCGAAAGCGCCAGCGCGCCGCCATGGACCCGCTTCAGCAGCCCCTGGATCTCGAATTCCATCAGGTCCCGGCGAACGGTCGCCTTTGACACGCCAAGCAGATCCGAGAGCTCCTGCTGACTGATGAATTCCTTTTCAGCCAATGCTCCACGAATCTTCGCATGACGTTCAAACTGATTCATTGGCACATCCTAGCATAGGGTCTCTTCAGCCAGGTTGAGCAGTTTTAAACTGGTCAGCCAGTTGCGGAACGCGCTGATTTTCCCGGCTCGCATTCAGCCGCTAGATATAGTCGCGGAATAGCTCCTCGCTGGGCGCCGCGATCACTCCGCGTCCCACCAGCATTCCATCTTCGGCAGCCACTTTCGAACCTGCTGCTACTGCCGCCTGCACGCTGGAAACGTCGCCAGTCATCAACAGGAAGCCCTTGCCCCCCAGCGCCATGGCCAGGTGCATGCGCAACAGGGTCACATTGGCGGCCTTGATGGCCGCATCGGCCGCCTCGATGATGCTCGCCGCCGAGAACGTTTCGACCACGCCGATGGCGCGGAGCTGTTTTGGATCGAAGTCAACAACATTGGCAATCGCCGCCAGGACTGACGGATGCACCCGCGCAATCAGACGCCGCTCAATCAGGGAGGGTCCCGCCGCCGCCGCGCCGGCCAGTAAAGCCGATTCCACCGACGTCACGTCGCCGTTGACGACAATAAGAAACTTGCCCGAGCATATGCTGCGGGCCAGCAGCAGTTGAATGGATCCTGCTTTGAGCATGACGTCCTGGACCACGTACCCTTGGGCCACGCTGGAGAGTTCCATAAGTCCAATTGAGCCGATCTGCGCCACGATTCCTCGCTCCTTCTGTGGGTTCCTACGCTTCAATCAACACCGCATCGGAGCTCAGCGTCACGATACCGTCGATGCTGGCATGAACCCGTGCGCCCAGGCTTCCCGTTGCCGGCTCGGCCACCAGGTCGCCGGTCTTCACCCTGTCGCCGCTCTTGACTACAGGCACGGCCGGTGCGCCGGCATGTTGCTTGAGCAGGACCTTCACCATGCGCGGCCGCAACTTGAACTCCACCAGCGGACCGACGTTGTTGAACTCGCCCAGTCCCAGCCGCGCAATCAGCCGACGCATGGGCACGCGGCGAAATTCAGCCATGGGGTGCGGCGTAATCGAATCCGGCGATCCCTTGAAGACCAGATTCCGCTCCCGCGCCAGCGGCTTTGCCTGCACACAGACGTTCTTCGGATCCAGGTCCTCCGGACAGGCGTACATGGTACACAGGTTGCACTCGCAGCAGTAGAGCGTGGACACCATTGCGTCAACTCCCAGTTCAAAACCCAGCGACTGCATGGCGCGGTGCGGCTCAATGGGATGGCCAAGCAGGAAGCGCGGGCAGAACTCGGTGCAAAAGCGGCACTGGTCGCAGGCCGATCGCCCGATTCGGCGTATCTGTATGGCCGGCGCCTTGTGCCGCTGGATGAGTTTGTGAGTGGCCGGCAGCACCACGACTCCGCCCGTCGTCTTCGTGACCGGATCGTCAAGGCTCGTGGCAGGGCGGGCCATCATCACGCCGCCCAGCAACACTCCCGCCTCCTCCACCGTGGCTCCCCCCGCAGCTTCAATCACCTCGCCAATGGAAACACCGATGGGCACGCGCAGTGTCACCGGCGTCTTCACCGCTCCGGCAACGGTCAGGTACTTGTGCGTGACCGGCCGGTCAAGGCCAATGTTCATCAACGTTTCCACATTGGAGACCGCAACGTCGACGTCCTTGGGCAGCCCGCCCGGAGGAATGACCCGGCCGGTGACCATGTGCACAAGGATGAACTCGTCGCCGGCAGGGTAGACGTCCGGCAGCGGAACCACGCGGATTCCCGCCGGAGCCTGTTGTTTAAGCAATTCGATCAGCTCCTGGTACTTCTCCTTGATGCCGATCACACCCGCAGAGGCGCCGACCATTTCCATCGCCTTGACCATGCCGCTCAGGAAGGGCGCGGCGTAGTGATGCAGGAGTTCCTTGTCCTTATGCAGCAGCGGCTCGCACTCGGCAGCGTTGGCGATGAGTGTGCCTACCCGGGCCTTGAACTTGACCGCCGCCGGGAACCCACCACCGCCGGCGCCGACAATGCCGAGTTCCTCCAGACGACCGATGCTCGCCGCTCCGGCCACTGCTGCCTCGCGCGTAACCCGTTTGTCTGCTACCATCTTCAATTAAGCTCCAAGGTTTTGCACAATTACGATTGACTTTGAATAGAAATGTACATTATTATTCATAAGAATTCAAGATGATTCATCGTGTATGAAGTGCCTGATTCCCAATATCGGCAGCACGTCCTTCAAGTACCGTGTGCTTGAAATGCCGGAGGAGAGGGTTCTGGCCGAGGGCCGCGTGGAGCGAATAGCGCAACCGGGCGGCGAGTGCGCCGATTATCCGGCGGCTATCCGCAAGTGCATTGCGGACATCTCCGGCGAGGGCAAGCCGCTGCGCAGCCTGTCCGAGATTGACGCCGTCGGATTCAAGGCTGTACATGCCGGCCCGCATACGGCTGCGCAGATCGTCGATGACGCATTTCTTGACGCCATGCGCGAGTTCATCTTCCTCGCTCCCGCTCACAATCCGCCCTACATTGCCGCCATGGAAGCCTTCCGTGCTGTGTTACCTGGTGTGCCATTGGTCGCCGTCATCGAAACGGGCACTTGGCGCGCGATGGACGAGGCCGCCACCACCTACGCTGTCCCCTACGAATGGCGCACCGTTTATGGCATTCGCCGCTATGGTTTCCACGGCGCCAGCCACCGCGCCGCCAGCGAGAACATCCGCATCCAACTGGGGACAGACAAGCTGCGCCACATCTCCTGCCATCTTGGTGGCAGCTCCAGCGTGGCGGCATTCCGCGACGGAGTGGGCATCGACGTGAGCATGGGCGCCTCGCCGCAGTCGGGCCTGCCGCAGAACAACCGCGTAGGCGATATTGACGTCTTTGCCGTGTTGCACATGATGAAGAAACTCTCCCTATCGCCCGACCAGATGGCCGCGTTGCTGGGAAGTCAGTCCGGCCTGGCCGGCGTCAGCGGCACGAGCGGCGATGTGCGCGACCTCTCCGAACGAGCGCCGCGCGATCGGCGCGCACGCCTGGCACTTGACGTGTTCATACGGTCCATCCGTCATTACGTCGGCGCTTTCCTCTTTGAGCTGGGTGGCGTGGACGCCATCACCTTCTCGGGCGGCATCGGCGAGAACAGCGCCGAAATCCGCTCCGCCGTCCTCCGCGACCTCACCGAACTTGGCATCGAGCTCGACGAAGTGCGCAACTTCGCGCTCCAGGGCGACGGACAAATCTCCACAGACAGCTCGCGCGTTCACATCTTCGTCGTGCCGGCCAATGAAGAGCTCATCGTGGCCCGCGAAACAGCGGCCGTAGTCCAGCGCGCCGTTGCCGCGCAAACGCAGTAATACCGTGCAGGGTTAGTTATGGGTACCTCGGTAGTTGACAGATCGATCGTTGAGCAAATCGTCCGGCAGGTAGCTTTCGAGTACCTGGGCCGCAGCAAGGGAATTGCCGCACCGGCGCTGACCGTGCAGACCTCTTCGCGCCACATGCACGTCTGCCGCGACGACATGGACATTCTGTTCGGCCCCGGCTCGGAGCTGACCTTTGACCGCCCGCTCTTCCAGGAAGGCAACTTTGCCGCGAAGGAGACCGTGACCATTGTCGGGCCGCGCAGCCGGCTCATCTCCAACCTTCGTATTCTTGGCCCCATGCGCAAGCAGTCCCAGGTCGAACTCGCATTTACTGACGCCATTATGCTGGGCTTCAACGACATTCCCGTGCGCCTGTCCGGCGACATCGAAGGAACACCGGGGGCCATCATTATCGGACCCGCGGGCGTCGTCGAGCTCAAGCAGGGCGTGATTCGCGCCGCTATCCACGTCCACATGAATCTCTCTGAAGCCGCATACTTCGGCGTCGCCAAGGGTGACCTCATGAAGCTGCGCATAGGCGGGCAGGCGGGCCTTACCTTCAACAACGTTCATGTTCGCATTGATCCGACCTCCCGTCTCAACGTCCACATGGACACCGATGAGGCGAATGCCTGCGGCCTGCACATGACCAAAGATGTGGAGCTGTTCAAGTAGCAAGCAAGTGAAAAGCAATAACCGAAGAAGAGAGGAAGCGATGAAACAAGCGCTTGGAATGATTGAGACCAAAGGGCTGGTGGCCTTGTTCGAGGCAACTGACGCCATGCTCAAATCCGCAAACGTGAGCTTCGCCGGCTGGCAGTCCGTTGGTTCGGGGCTCGTCACCGCCTTCGTTGAAGGAGACGTGGCAGCCGTCAAGGCCGCCACGGATGCGGGCGCTGAAGCGGCATCCCGGGTGGGTGAGGTGGTGAGCGTGCAGGTTATTTCGCGTCCCCACGACGATTTACCCTCCTTTGTCCAGCAGGAAAAGAAGACCGCCGCCACCAAGGCTGCGGCCGGAAAGTGAACGAGAGGAACCTATGAGCCAGGCAATCGGATTGATCGAAACAAAAGGCCTCGTCGGTCTGGTCGAGGCGTGTGACGCGATGGTGAAGGCGGCCAGCGTGGAACTGGTGAAGACCGTGCAAATCGGCGGCGGCTTTGTCACCGCTATCGTTCGCGGCGATGTGGGCAGTGTGCGCGCCGCCGTCGACGCGGGCGCAAGCGCCGCCAAGACCGTCGGCGAGCTGGTCTCGTCGCACGTCATTGCGCGTCCCCACGACGCTCTCGTCGAAAGCATGTTGAAGTAACAATCGCCTGCAACGGCGAACGGAGGAAAAAATGGCCAATGAAGCGATTGGAATGATTGAGACAAAGGGTCTTGTGGCCCTGGTACAGGCAACTGACGCCATGCTCAAGGCCGCAAGCGTTGAGTTTGTAGGCTGGAAGAAGATAGGGAGCGGTCTGTGCTCGGTTTTCGTGCAGGGCGACGTGGGCTCGGTCCGAGCCGCAGTCGATGCCGGAGCCGCCGCGGCCCGCGCGGCCGGCGAGGTCCGGAGCGTGCATGTGATCGCGCGGCCCCATGCGACCCTCAGCTCGGTCGTGGGCAAATAACTCGGAACGCGCAGGGCAACCTGCCGCTCCGCAAGGTGAGCCGCCATGTTCATTGCAAAAGTGATCGGTAATGTCGTCTCTACCCAGAAGAACGAGAAGTTCCGCGGGATGAAACTGCTCCTGGTGCAGCCCTATATCAGCAAGGACGGCCGCCTGCAGGTTTCCGGCAGTTCGGTGGTCGCCGTTGACAGCGTCGGAGCCGGCGTCGGCGAGTGCGTCCTGTTCACGCAGGGCAGTTCGGCGCGTCTGACCTCTGCGACCAAGGATGCGCCCGTTGACGCCGTCATCGTTGGCATTGTCGATACCGTCGAGGTGGAAGGCGCGGTTCTGGAGAAGCCATAAATGCAAATTCAAGAGCAGGTCATTTCAGAAATCGCGAAAGAAGTAGTGGCCCGGCTGCGCATCCAGCTACAGCCCCAGGCCGCCGCACCCGCCACGGCTGTTGAAGCTCCGCGCGACGGCGTCTTCGCTACCGTCGACGAGGCCGTGAATGCGGCCTTCGAGGCGCAGAAGAAGGTTGAGGCAATGAGTCTGGCCGAGCGCGGCCGCATGACCGGCATCATTGTCCGCGTCTGCAACGACCGGCGCGAAGAGCTCGGCCGCATGGAGTTGGAAGAGACCAAGGTCGGCAGGCTCGATCACAAGATTCTCAAGCTCACCAACATGCGTTATGTGTTGAGCGTTGACGCCATGCGCAGCGATGCGCGCAGCGATTCGACGGGCCTTTGTATCATCGAGCGCGCCCCCTGGGGCGTCATCGGCATGATGCTGCCCGTAACGCACTCGGTACCCACCATGGCCACGAACGCCATCAATATTCTTGCCGCCGGCAACACAGCAGTCTTCGGTCCGCATCCCTCGGGCGCCAAAGTTGCGCAGTACGCGCTGCAGATCTTCAATCGCGAGATTCAGCGTGAGCTGGGCGTGGCCAACGTGCTCACCACGGTGCGCGCGCCATCGATTGAAGCGGCAGAACAGATGTTCCATCACCCGAAGGTCGCGCTGCTCTGCGTTACGGGCGGAGCCGCCGTGGCCAAAGCTGCGGCCATGAGCGGCAAGCGCGTCATCGCCGGCGGACCAGGCAATCCTCCGGTCGTCGTTGATGAGACGGCCGACCTGGATCGAGCCGCCGAATGCATCATCGCTGGCGCTGCCTTTGACAACAACCTGCTCTGCATCGGCGAAAAGGAAGTCTTTGTCGTCTCTTCGGTGGCCGGTGCCTTCATTCAGGCCATGCGCCGCGCCGGCGCCTATCAACTCGATGGCGCGGCTATTGACCGCCTGACCAAGGCAGCCTTCACCTTCGACGGCGGAGGTGGAGGCTGCGCCAGGGCCCACGTCAAGAAGGACCTCGTCGGCAAGGATGTCTCCGTGCTTGCAGCCGCGGCCGGCGTGCAGGTGCCAGCTGCAACCGAGCTGCTCTTCGGCGAGACGGACGAGAATCATGCATTTGTGCAGGAAGAGCAGATGATGCCTTTCATTCCCGTCGTCCGCGTGCCCAACGTCGAAGAGGCCATCGCCGCTTCAGTGAGGGCTGAGCACGGCTACCGGCACACGGCCATCATTCACACACGCAATTTGGAGACTGCTACGCGTATGGCGCGCGCCATGAACACGACGCTCTTCATCCAGAATGCAGCTTCTCCGGCATCGCTCGGCGTCGATGGCCCGGGTTATTTCAGTCACACCATTGCTACCCCCACCGGCGAAGGAATCACCACGCCGCTCACCTTTACGCGTGAACGCCAGATCGTCGTCGGCGGAGCGCTGAGGATCATCTAGCCATGTTTCTTGCTCGCATCGAGGGAGCGGTAGTGGCCGCGGCCAAGCATCAGACACTTGAAGGCTGCCGATTCCTCGTTGCGCAACGGCTCGAAGCCGATGGAACCCCGGCCGTGGAGCCGATAGTCGTTGTTGATTGGTTCGGCGCGGCACGGGGCCAAACCGTCGTGGTCTCCACCGACGGCGACATCTCCCGCCTCAAGCTGGGCAACACCACGCCGGCCCGCATGGTTGTTGTAGGCCTGGTCGACAGGATTCATATGGGGAAGGGAGCACTGGCATGAGACTCGGCATCGTGCGCGGGCACGTCACGCTCAATCTCGCCCTTGAATCCCTGCGCGGCAGAACGCTGCTGGTCGTCGAACCCGTCACGCACGAGAACCTGCGCGCTGCAAATGGATTGGGAGGCGGCAAGGCGCTGGTTGCGGTCGACTTGCTCGGCGCTGCTGAAGGCCAGATGGTGGCCTTTACCGAAGGTCGCGAAGCCGCTAACCCCTTTTGGCCCGACGCCGTGCCCATCGACGCTTATTGCGCCCTGATTGTCGACTCGATCGAAGTAAGGCAGTGATCACCCATTTCTTCAAATACGACTGAGGTGCGGAAGTGAAAAACGAGAATACGAGCATCGATCTCACCGGCAAGAAACTCATCTCGCTGCGTGATGCCGAGAGCACAAAAGCCGCCGGCGCCGGCACAATTACCATTGCCAAGGGCTCCGTGATCACTCCTTCGGCGCGTGACTTCCTAGCCCAGAACGGCATCGCTGTGGCTGAAGCCTGCGCTTGCTCCTCAACTGCTTCCGCTTCCACACCTGCACCGGTAACGGCCACGCTTCCCTCGGGCGGCCGTCCCGCGCCCAATCCGCGGCTCTTCACCACGTCCGAAGCGGAGGCCATCAAGAAGGAGATCTGTGCCGTCGGCCGCAAGCTGTGGATGCGTCAGTTTGTCGACGGGAACGGCGGCAACATCTCGTACCGTATCGGGCCCAACGAGGTCATCTGCACACCCACGCTGGTTAGCAAATTCGATCTGCAGCCCGAAGATCTATCGTTGGTCGATCTCGAGGGTAACCAAATCGCAGGTACCAAGCCGCGAACCAGCGAGATCTTCCTTCACCTGGAAATCTACAAGTCTGTTCCCGAAGCAAAGGCAGTAGTTCACTGCCATCCTCCGCATGCTACGGCCTACGCAATTACTGGCCGCGTCCCACCCAACCTCGTGATTCCCGAGTTCGAAGTCTTCGTCGGCAAGGTGGCCATTTCCCCCTACGAAACGCCCGGAACAGCCAAGTTCGCGCGGACCGTCCTGCCCTTCGTCAAGGAGCACAACACCGTTCTGCTCGCGAATCACGGGATCGTATGCTGGGCAGACTCAGTGACCCACGCCGAGTGGTACGCCGAAGTTCTGGAGACCTACTGCTGGACGCTTACGATTGCCGCACAGCTCGGGGCACCCATCTCCTACATCTCTGCGCAGCAGGGCTCCGATTTGCTGGCCATCAAGAAGCGACTCGGCCTGCCCGACGCCCGCCTCGACCCCACCCGCATGAAAGAGTGCCAGTTGTCTGACCTTGAAATGACAGGCTCAATTGCGGTCACTCCCTGTCCCTGTGACGGAAGTCCGGGAAAATCGGTGAACGACGACATGGAAGCGCTGGTAAAGGCTGTGACCGAAGCGGTTATGGAGGCCCTTGCTGCAGCGTAGCGGCGGAGGCGTTCGCGAGAAGCAGTTCAACCGTAACCCGGGGATACACCCATGCGGGCTTCGCTCTTCATCACTTGTTACAACGACACACTCTACCCTGAGACGGGCCGGGCGGTAGTGGCTCTGCTGGAGCGGCTCGGAGTTGAAGTCAGCTTTGAGCCGCGACAGACCTGTTGCGGCCAGATGCACGCGAACACCGGCTTCCGCCCCGAGGCCTTCTCCCAGGCCCGACGCTTTGTGAACCTGTACCGCGAGGTCGAGCACGTCGTCATCCCCTCCTCCTCCTGCGTAGCGATGATGCGCGAGCAGTACCCCACAATCTTTGACGAGTTGGGCGACGAGATCCTGCGTCGTGAATTCCTGGCGCTCATTCCGCGTGTTTACGAATTAAGCGAGTTCCTCGTCGACCGCCTGCAGGCATTGGATGTCGGCGCCTACTTCCCGCACCGCGTGGCCTATCACGCCAGTTGCCATGGCCTGCGCCAACTGGAGCTCGGCGACCGTCCTTACCGGTTGCTTGCGAAGGTGCGCGGCATGGAACTCGCACCGCTGGCCAACTCCGACCGATGCTGCGGGTTCGGCGGCACCTTCTCGGTGAAGAACGCTGAGGTTTCCTCGGCCATGCTCACCACCAAGCTCGAGGACGTGCTGGCCACGCGCGCCGAGTATCTCACCGGCCTCGACAATAGCTGTCTCATGCACCTGGGTGGCGCCATGCACCGGCAGTACGCGGGGATGACGACGATCCACATGGCGCAGATTCTGGCCGCCACTGCGGACAGCCCCGCGGAGGCGATGGCATGACAACGGCCCAGCCTCACGCCGAACTTGACCCGCGCTTTGCCCCGCCTTTCCCTCAGGCCGCCCTGACCGTGCTGCGCAATCCGCAATTGCGCAGGAACGTAGCCCACGCCGTCGACATCATCCAGGCAAAGCGCGGCCGCCTGGTGGCCGAAAAGGACGACTGGCAGCAACTGCGTTCGGCGGCTTCCGCCATTCGCAGCCATGTTCTTGAGAGTCTTGGCGCCTATCTGGAGGAGTTCGAAGTCCGCTGCACCGCTGCCGGCGGCATTGTTCACTGGGCCACAGACGGCGAAGAGGCCCGCCGCATCATCCTCGACATCCTCCGCCAGGAGCAGGCCAGCGAGGTCATCAAGATCAAGACCATGACCTCGGCAGAGATTCAGCTTAACCCCTTTCTCGAATCAAACGGCGTTCGAGTCCACGAGACCGACCTGGCCGAGATCATCCTCCAGTTGGGCGAAGAGCCGCCTTCCCACATCGTCGTTCCCGCCCTCCACGTCAACCGCAGCCAAGTGCGCGAGATCTTTGCCCGCAAGATGGGTTTACCCGAACTCTCTGACGACCCGCAGATCCTCACCGCCGCTGCGCGCCGCTATCTCAGAGAAAAGTTTCTCACCATTCCGACGGCCATTGGGGGTGCCAATTATCTCATTGCTGAAACCGGCAGTGTCGCGGTTGTCGAGTCGGAGGGCAACGGCCGGATGTGCCTTACCCTCCCGCGCACGCTCATCACACTTGCCGGAATCGAGAAGGTGCTGCCGCGCTTTGACGACCTGGAGGTCTTTCTCCAGTTGCTGGCCCGCTCCGCCACCGGCGAGCGCATGAACCCCTACACCTCGCTCTGGACCGGCACTGTCAAAGGGGACGGCCCGGAGCGGTTCCACGTTGTTCTGCTCGACAATGGCCGCTCCCGTATCCTGCGCCGCCCAGTCGAGCGGCAGACGCTGAAATGCATCCGTTGCGCCGCCTGCATGAACTCCTGCCCGGTTTATCGGCAGACCGGCGGCCACGCCTACGGCTCGGTCTATCCCGGTCCCATCGGCGCCATCCTTACCCCGCAGTTGCAGCAGCTGCAGCACGCTCAGTCGCTGCCATTCGCCAGTTCGCTCTGCGGCGCCTGCTACGAGGTCTGCCCAGTCAAGATCAACATCCCAGAGGTGCTGCTGGAACTTCGCTCGCAGGTCACACGCCAGGAGCGCAGTCAGGCCAGGCGGTTCTTCGATCCGCTCTATCTCGGACTGCGCTTGGCCAACTTCCTCTTCGCTTCACCGCGCCGTTTTCACCTCGCCCAGCGCCTCGGTCGAATAGGGGCGCGGCTGTTCACGCGCAAGGACGGCTGGATTCATTCCTTGCCCAGCGTGGGCGGAAAGTGGACCCTGACCCGTGACCTGCGCGGACTGCCCGATGAGACCTTCCATGAGTGGTGGGCCAACCGCAAGAAGGAGGCGCGATGACGGTATCATCTTCTTCGCGCGAGGCCATCCTGGCCGCAATCCGGATGGGCACCGCCACCACCGCTAAAGAGGCCGGCTGGCTGCACGAAGCCTACCAGGGTTTGCCCCGGACATACCACCATGCAGGCAGCCTCGAAAGCGAGGCCTGCCTGAGCTTGCTCGTCGAGCGTCTGCGCGAATACGGTGCTGAGATCGCGGAAACGACGCCTCAGGCGCTGCCGGACGCCATCGCTGCACAGTTGGCGTCCACCGGCAAACGCCGCTTTGCCGCACCCGCAGCCCTGTCTTCCGATTGGCTCGCCCCAGGCTTCGAATGGCACGTTGACAACGATTTGCCTACCGACGAGATCGAACATTGTGAAGGCGTCCTCACCGGGGCAGCGGCGGCCATTGCCGATTCCGGCACGATTGTCCTGCATCACGGTCCCCAGGAAGGCCGACGCTTGCTCACTTTGCTGCCCGACATCCACGTCTGCGTGCTGCTCGCAAGCCAGGTTGTCGAAACTTTGCCCGAGTACTTCCGTCAGTGCATCGCTCCTCCAGAGCTGGTCACCTGGATATCAGGACCCAGCGCCACCGCCGACATCGAAATGACACGGATCAAGGGGGTTCACGGCCCGCGCTCCCTGCATGTCATTCTGGTGCACGACAACTGACGCGTTCTCCTGGAACGCGCCTGTCTCAGCTTCTAAACCCCATCTGCGTCTGACGCGAAAAGGGTGCGAGACAGATGCTCAGGCTTGGAACTGTGTGGGGAGAAGCGCTTCAGCAGACTTTGACGAATCCGAGTCCCATCAGCGCCGCGGCCTTCTTGAGCGTGCCGGCCACATGGCCCACGCCCACCCACCGCGCAGTGGTGCGCTGGTCCCTGCGCATTCCCGGAATGAACAAACCCTCGCGCGCCAGTCGAGCCCCGTGCTCAAGGCAGATAGAAGACCTCTTCCAGCATGGGGAAGCGTTCGCCCTCGCGCAAGCCTTCATGCGGCGCAAACAGCGGCGCCATGGCCTGCTGCCAGCGCAGGTTCACGGAATGGCCGTCGATCCTGCTCCAGGTCTCCTCGAAGTTCTCCGTGCGCAAGGTAAGGATCAGCAACTCATCACGACGGTAGATTGAGTACTCGCTGATTCCTGCGCTCTTGAGCAGTTCGAGCATCTCCGGCCATACTGCGCGATGCGCTTCCTCATAGGCCTTTGCCGCGCCGGGCCGCAGGCGCAGCAAGAAGGCTTAGCGGCGGAGCGGCCGTACTTCATCTGCCCCAGCGGCAGAACTGCCTGGAGTGCTCACCAGGACACCACCGTGACCGCGAAAGGTTCGAGCTTCATCTTGCCGTCGACCGGCTTCACGCTGCGCGCCGGCCCATCTTCGGTAGCGAGGTCCACGGTCAAGGCAGTGGCCTTTTCCGCATCGGCTAAGGGAAATTCGATCCCTCGATTGCGCCGGTTCACCAGGAGGAGCTTGCGGCCCGCGGGCGTAATGAAGGCCTGCGCAGAGATGTCGTTCGACAACGATCCGTCCAGCGTGGTTTCCACCAGGGTGTCGCCGGGATGGAAGGAGTCCTTCAGCAGCTTCAGTACCCAGAAGCGTGCGTTGGGCTGATTGGTTCGCCAGTCCATCATGCTCACGCTTGGAAACTGAGTCGGATAGCCCACCAACTGGGACTCGCCGATGATGTCAATCTGCAGCTTCGAAAGCTCGATGAACAGGTGTGCAAAGAGCGCTCCGGCCAGATTCCAGTAGAGGTCGGGCGGCGCAATCTTGTCTTGCGGCGTATTATCCGTGGGCAGAATCACGCCCAGCTCATCGGTATCGGTCTTCGTCCCCGGTGAGAGGCGCTTGCGAATCGACTCGATGTACCGCACAGAGTTCAGGAAACCGGCCGCCTGATCGAAAAAGGTGTACTGCCAACTGTCGAGCGTCTGGCCGGCCACGGGCGATGCATAGAAATGGTAGGAAATGTAGTCAATCGGGGTGCCTGGCCGGTGGTTCTTGGGGTCCAGGAAGTATTCGAAGTACTGCGGCGTTAGGCTTGGCATGGCCAGCGCCATGCCCATGAACTTCGTGTTTGGACTGGCGCGGTGAATTCCCTCCACAATCGCGTCATAGCGGGCTGTGTACTGCGCGGGAGTGGTCGAGTGTTCGAATTCCGGCTCGTTCAGAACCTCCCAGACCGGAAGCGTGTAGTGATAGCCGGACTCGTGGCGCACGCCTCTCTCGTCGGTGAAGCCGCCGTTCACGTACCAACTCGCCAGCCGGCCGTAGTAGTCGCCCAGTTCCTTGCCCGTGGGGTCGCGCAGCTCGGTTCCCTGGGTGTACTCCCAGGTCACCTGATTGGGGTCCGCAGGATAGGCGATTGGCTTCGCCGTCTTGAAGAGCCAGGCCGGCATGGTAGAGAAGTTCATCACCGTTGCGTGACCCTCCGTCGCCGCCAGAAAGTCCTTCGTCATCGGGTCGATCAGGCTGAAGTCCCAGCTCGTCCCCGCGTCCGTCGGCGGCGCCAGCTCAGCTACGGCAAGCTTGGGGTAGGGAAGCCACGGTACGTAGCGCACGTATTCGGCACCCAGCTCCTTCAGAGCTTTGTACGAGGCCGCGCTCAGCTTTTCCCCTGGCCGCAGGGGCGGGTTCACCACCACCTGCAGCGTGGGCGTCGACTTGGATACCACGGTCGTCTGTTCCCAGTGAATCGTTAGCGCGGGCGGCTTTTGGCTGTGCAGCAGAGTGGCGGCGGTCACGAAGATTACGCCAGCGATAAACCCCGCGGCGAACCCGTAATGGCAGGAGGGGCGTTTCAGGGAACTCATGACGAAGACTCCTTTCTGGCGATGCTGCGAAGATTCCCGCCCTGCGCAGAGCGTGCAGACCGAAGCAGAAATTTCCGACTGCAACGTATACCACTCTGAAGGTTAAGTTTGCAATAGTTTATGTATTGATATTCACGGGTAGTGCAGCCCAGAGCTTCGCATTTACCGGATGACCACAAACAGGGTCCTACGAGACTCCACAGGTGCTTCTGACCCACGGTGGATGAAACCCTCCTGGGGGAGTCCGGTCCAACTCAAAGGCCCGTGCCGCATCCTTGCGACTTCCTCCTGTCGCTCTTGATCTGCTTTCTCCGCCGTCCCATGACTCTTGCTGCCGAAATCTCGCAAGTGCTTTTCCTTAGAGCCGGCCCGTCTTCCTCTTGCTCTGTATTTCAATAGAGCATATATTTGCGCCTTGGTGCTCCGGCGAGTATGATGTCAAGTTCGGTGCAGTTCTTCACTTTTGGACCTGCTTGAACCGGAGCTCATTTTCCGGAGCAACTCAAGCCGGATCGAAGCGTCCGGGACAGGGATTTATTTCGAGGAGTGCGAAGTGACGCAGGGCGAAGGAAACGGAACCAGGCATGTTGCCATAGATGTTGGCGCCAGCACCGGTCGCCTCGTTGCAGGCCAAATTCACGACGGCTGCTGGTCAATCCAGGAAGTCGGCCGTTTTCGTACCCCCATGGTCCATGATGAAGCGACCGGCTATCAGTGCTGGGACCTTGACGCTATCGTCGCCGAGGTGGGCGCGGCGCTTGACCGCTACGCCGCCCACGGTCCGGTTGCCAGCGTCGGCGTTGATAGCTGGGGTGTCGATTACGTCCTGCTCGACGCCGAGTTGCGCCAGGTGGGCAAGGCCGTTTGCTATCGCGACAAGCGCACGAACGGCGTGATGGACCGCTTCCTCGAGCGCATCCCGGCTGAAGAGGTCTACCGCCGGACGGGGATCCAGTTCCTCTCCATCAACACGCTGTACCAGCTTGCCGCGGCCGTCGAACAGGAGCCGCAATGGATGGAAGAGGCGCGTCATCTGTTGATGATCCCCGACTACCTGCACTTTCGCCTGGCCGGCGTTGTCTCCAACGAATACACCAACGCAACCACGTCGCAGATCTGCGGCCTGGACGGCCAATGGGATGAGGCGCTCCTGCGCGGGGCCGGCGTAAAGCGGAATCTGATGCAACCGCCTGTGCAGGCCGCAACCGTCCTGGGAGAAACCAGCCTGAGCGGTCAGTCCGTCAAAGTAATTGCGCCTGCTACCCACGACACCGCTTCGGCCGTCGCGGGCACGCCGCTCGAGAGCGGCGACGAGATCTACATAAGCTCCGGCACCTGGTCGTTGATGGGCATTGAGAGCCTGACCCCCATCGCCACATCCCTGGCTCTGGCCATGAACTTCACCAACGAGGGCGGGATCGAGCGTCGCTTCCGTGTGCTCAAGAACATCATGGGCATGTGGCCCCTGCAGCGTATCTGCGCGGAGCACAAGGTCGACGACGTCGCCGCGCTCGTCGACCAAGCCGCTGAGGCGCCAGCCTTCCGATCCATCGCCAACCCGAACGACGAGCTCTTTCTGAATCCCGCCTCAATGACCAATGCGTTGCGCGTTTACTGCGCCCAGACCGGCCAGCCCGCGCCGGAGACGCTGGCGCAGATGGCGCGCACTATTTTTGACAGTCTCGCGCTCTCCTACGCGAACGTGAAGGAACAGTTGGAGACGCTAGCCGGCCGCAAGCTCACACTGATTCGCATCGTCGGCGGCGGTTGCCAGAATCAGTTGCTCAATCAGTTGTGCGCCGACGCCTGCCAGTTGCCAGTCGTGGCTGGCCCAGTCGAGGCCTCGGCCCTGGGCAACCTCAGCGCCCAAATGATCGCGGTGGGTGGACTCGATAATCTGAATGCGGCGCGAGCCTTGATTCGGAAATCATTTTCCCTTAAACAATTCCGGCCGGGATCTAGCATCCCCGAGCGCGTATACCGGAGTTTCCAGCAATTGTTGCTGACGAGGTACCAGGAAGGAGCAGGACCCGCATGATAGCCCGGAAGATTGAAGAAGCCTACTGTATTGCCAGGGAGCGATTCGAAGAGCAGGGAATCGACACGGAAGCAGTTCTGCGCGTGCTCAACGCCATTCCTATCTCCATCCAATGCTGGCAGGGTGACGACGTACTCGGTTTCGAGAACCCAAATGGGACCCTGTCGGGCGGCATTCAGACCACTGGCAATTATCCCGGTCGCGCTCGCAACGTTCAGGAGCTGCGCGCCGATTTTGAGGTTGCATTGTCGCTGATTCCGGGCAGCAAGCGTGCCAATCTGCACGCCATTTATCTTGAAGCCGATTCTCCCGTTGCACGAGATGCCATCAAGCCCGAACATTTCCGCGGCTGGGTCGAGTGGGCCCGTGGCCTTGGCCTGGGCCTCGACTTTAACCCCACCTGCTTCTCGCATCCCAAGAGCGCGCAGAATCTCACCCTCACGCATCCGGACTCCGCCATCCGGAGGTTCTGGATCGACCATTGCATTGCCAGCCGCAAGATCAGTGAGTTCATGGGTGCAGAACTGAACAATCCGGCCGTGATGGACATCTGGATTCCTGACGGCTACAAGGACATGCCCGCCGACCGCCTCGCCCCGCGACAACGGCTCATCACCGCTCTCGATGAGATTCTCGCCGCCCTCGACGGCGCGCATCACAAGGTCGCCGTTGAAGGTAAGCTCTTTGGTATCGGCGCCGAGAGCTACACCGCAGGATCCAACGAGTTCTACATGGCCTACGCGGCAACCCGCAAGACCCTGCTGTGCATCGATGCGGGCCATTTCCATCCCAGCGAGAACGTTTCCGACAAGATCTCGACTGCTCTCTGTTATCTCGACGAGGTACTGCTCCATGTTTCGCGCCCCGTCCGCTGGGACAGCGACCACGTCGTGCTGCTCGACGATCCCACCATCGGCATCGCCCAAGAGATCGTGCGCGCGAACGCCCTCAGCCGCGTCCACATCGGCCTCGACTTCTTCGACGCCAGCATCAACCGCGTTGCAGCCTGGGTCATCGGCGCCCGCAACATGCGCAAGGCTCTGCTCGTGGCCCTCCTCGATCCGAGCCAGAAGCTCGTTGCTGCTGAAAGGGAATTCGACTTCACCACCCGTCTCGCGTTAATGGAGGAGAAAAAGTCCATGCCCTGGCCGGCTGTCTGGGAGTACTACTGCGTCACTCAGGGTGTGCCTCACGGCATCGAATGGCTTGATACCGTCCGCAACTACGAAGCCAAGATCCTGGCCAAGCGCGCATGATCCCCTCGCTGCCAGCGAAGGGTTCGGCCACACGTCATGTTGTACCCCATAGTCTTCGCGTTAGTGCGGCGAGAAAAGGAGAGCACTCCACCCGATCAGCCCCTGCCATCTCGACCGGAATGCCCCTCAGCTTGTTTCAGAACCCGGCGATCTAGTCAACGCTGAAGTGCTTCTTCTTCAGCAAAATCATCCGCCCTCTTCAGGTTTGGTTCTTGCCAAAGGCTTTAATTCAGATTGGTTCAGAAATGCCCGGGCCGATCGGAATGGTCTAAGGTTGCGCGTAATATGCCGTATTCGTGCGCACCGTCAATCCCGGCCTGTTCATCTTCACTTGGATGGAATGAAGTTCGCCTGGTCTGGCTGCGGGTGGAGAATCGAATGACAGCATGTAGTAGGACTCCGCATCGGCGATGCACTTGGCGATTTCTCCGGCAAGGTCCTTGCTTTCGGTCAGGATCAGGCCGCCGCTTTGATGCGCGAGGACCTGCAAACCCAGGCTGCTGGCAGCGACTTCATGTTCATCCGGTACGCCATTAAAGAAGGCGTTGTCGTGATCGCTCCGCAACTCGATCGTGCGAAACAGATCGGGTGAAAAGACAGTATCCACAGTTACCTGGGCCGCCCGCAGGGCGTTCGTGACCTGCACCAGGTTATCGAAAAAGTTCTGCTTGATCGCCGGGGTGTCGGGGAGAAATCCGCGTGCCGTTAGCAATGGCCAGCCGCGGCCGACCCAGATGAGAATGACTCGGCCGGGCACGTTTTCTTGTTCCATAGCTATCCTGTTGAGTGCGGAAACGGATAACTTAAAGCGCAGGTTCAGGCAGAAGCCTGCGCGATCTGCCTGTGGGGCAATGACGAGTCCAGACAGGTCGCGGGCGCCCGAAGTAGTGGGTGGGGAATCCCGGTCGGCATAGCTCCCCGTATCGGGACAGTCAAACATGTGAACGTCTTTGGCCAACGTACGCAATTCGCCGATAAGATCATCGCGGTCCCGGGAAGGATGGCCCATTGTCGCACCGGAACCGGACAATAAAGCGATTGAGGTCTGGTAGGCGAGCTGCTCCGGACTCTGCTTCAGAAACTGCTCGATGCCTTTGCGATCGGCTGCAATGTCCCTGGGGCTGTTGTTCATGGCGTCGAGCAGGAGCATGACGCGGGCCGGCGCAATCCCCTGACTGCCCTTCATCTGGCGAAAGGATGTAAGCGCCCGGGGCTGCCCGTTGTCGAGCAGCGTGAAATCTTCCTGTTTGAGGCCTGTCACCGGCTTTCCGGATGCGTCGCTCACGAAGACGTTGAGAACGATTCGGTGTTCGGCCTGGTATTGTCTTTCCCGCTCCTCATGCGACCGGGGAATCAGGGTTATTGGCGGAGGCGGCACTGGCGATGTTTGCTGCCCCGTTGCCGGTGCTGGGGAAGGACCTTGTTGTGCGAAGGAGGAAAGAGCGAAACAAAGCGAGAGCGTGGCTAGAGATCTCCATCGTGTCATTCCGATTCACCCTGCCTTTCCAGTCCGCAGCATGCGCCTTCGGATCAACTTTACGATAGCAGTGCGAGTCGAACTTCGCTTGGAGCTTCAACCGATTCGCCTGTAGCCAGGGCCGGGAATTGCAGCGTAGTATTCCCGTGCAGGCAAGTACGGTTGCCAGCAGCAGGCATAGCGAGCTGGCCGGTCTTTGACGTGCGAAGGGATCTGAAAGGATGCATGGCATGAGCGAGTTCGCTCGGAGTTTCCGCGTATTTCCTCTTTGCTTTCCGCTGTTTGTTTTCGCGCAGCAGAGTTTTCCTCAGGCGGGAGGCGCGGAACAGCCGCCCGCGATCTCCCAGCCTTCAGCGGCGTCCAATGCGACGGAGGGCAGCATGCAGCTCGACGTCGTGGTCACCGACAAGGCGGGAAAGGCTGTGTCCGGCCTCGAGCGCAACGACTTCACTTTGCTGGACAACAATCAGCCGGCGAAGATTCTCTCCTTCCATGCATCTGGCGGAACCGATGCACAGGCCGAGCTGCCGGTCCAAATCATTTTCGTTATCGATACCGTGAACGTCGATTTCAAATACGCTTCTTTTGTTCGTCAGGAGATCGAGAAATATCTTGCACGCAACGGCGGGCGCCTGGATCATCCGGTATCGCTGATGGTCTTCACCAACACTGGCATCGATTCCGGTAGCGGGCCCGCCACCGACGGCAATGCGCTGGCCGCAGAGGTCAGCCAGCTCGATAATCGTCTGCGCACCATTCGCCCAGGGGAAGGCGTAAACGGTGCGATCGAGCGCTTTTACTCATCGATCAAGGTGATCGCGGCGGTTGCCGAGAGCGAGGCCAACAATCCGGGCAGGAAGCTGTTGATCTGGACCGGCCCAGGTTGGCCCATGCTCAGCTCGGTCAACGTTGAAGTCTCGCTCGATGCGCAGCGCCAGAACTTCTCAACCATCGTCGGTCTCTCCACCTTGCTTCGCCAGGCGCGTCTGTTCGTGTACAGCATCTCGTCGACGGATTCCGGGGTTGGGGCAGCCGCCTACCGCGGTTATCTGAAAGGAGTGAAGTCGGCGGCGAAATCCGATCCCGATGATCTGGCTCTCAAAGTACTGGCGATCCAGAGCGGCGGCCGCGTGCTGGGGCCCGACAACAACCTGGCGGCGCAAATCGATGGCTGTGTTGAGGACGCCGGCTCCTTCTACACATTGACCTTCAATCCTCCCCGCGCCGATCACGCCAACGAGTATCACGATCTGAAGGTGCTCATCGGCAAGCCGGGAATGACGGCGCGCACCAATTCCGGGTACTACAGCCAGCCTTAGCGCTTGCGCCAAATGAAAGCTTGCTTGAATCGCAGAGTAGTCGTTCGATCCGAGCCTGCATATCCGGCGATCGGAACGAAAATTGATTGATCCGCGCATATCGGCCGTGTTGATGACCCACTGCCGGAGGAGGTATAGAATCTCCGCATCGATATGAATACGCCCGCATTCAAGCTTCTCGTGGTTGTCGTGTGCAGCCTGGCACTTGCTCTCTATGCGCAGGACGCTCCGCAAGTGGGGCAACAGTCGCCGGATCATGGAGGTCTTGTCCTTCACATCCATGTAAACGAAGTGCTGATTCCGGTGGTTGCGCGGGATGCGCAAGGCCAGGTGGTGGGCGATCTGAAGCAAGAGGACTTCAAGGTCTTCGACCAGGGCAAGATGCGGCCGCTCTCAGGTTTCAGCATTCAGCGCGGCGCCTCACCCGATGGACTCACGCAGCCGGTTTCACCCGCTTCTGCTTCCGGCCCGGGCCCCGCACCGGCAAACGACGCGCAAAGATTCATCGTTTTCCTGTTCGATGACCGGCACCTCGGTGTCAGCGACATCGAGCAAGTGAAAAAGGCGGGAACCCAGATGCTGGATGCGCAACTCGCCGATTCGGACCGGGCGGTGGTGTTGTCGTTTCTGGGAGTGAACTCGGGCATGACTCACGACCACGCAGTGTTGCAGGCCGCGGTCATGAAGCTGAAGCCGCAGCAGGCGTTCCGGCCCACCCAGCACCAGTGTCCTGATATCGATTACTACGCCGCCGATCAGATACTTAACAAGCATTTCGACTCGGAGTTCCAGATAGCCATTGAGAAGGCGGCCAACTGCACCCACAGTACCAATGCCGAATCGCTCGAACAGTTGGTGCGGACCAATGCGAAGTTGGCCCTTGAGACCGGCGACCAGGACGCACGCGAGACGCTCACCTACCTTCGCGACGTGGTGCACACAATGCAAAAGCTCCCCGGGCAGCGGATGTTGATCCTGGTGTCGCCGGGTTTCCTCTCCAGCTCGGATGAATCTCTGATTTTGCAGTCGCAAATTCTCGACCTCGCGGCGTCTGCCAACGTCACCATCAACACGATGGACGCACGTGGACTTTTCTCAAGCTTTGTTCCCGCAAGCCAGGGCGGCTCGGGTTCGGTATTCGGCGATATCACGGGACAGCCGCTCCAGAATCATCTTGAGGCCATGCGGGAGTATGAAGACATCATGGCGAAGCTGGCGGACGGCACCGGTGGAACCTTCTTCCACGGGAACAACAACCTGGAGGGCGGGTTCGAGACGCTCACCGCGGGGCCCAGGTACCGGTACCTGCTCGAAGTCTCCCTTGAAGGCGTCAAGCCCAACGGAGCCTACCATGCGTTGAAAGTCGAAGTGGCACGGAAGGGCCTGAAGCTGCAGGCGCGCCAGGGATATTTTGCGCCGAGGCCAGCCAAAGACAAGCAGCAAAATTAAGCCAGGAAATGAACCGACTGCGCAAACTCGTTACGATCCTGCTCAATACGCTGCTGATCTGCGCGACGGCGCTGGCGGCCGTGGCGCAGGGCAACCGCGGGATTCCTCCGCTGGAAACTCCGCGTGCTGGGCAGACGTTTTCACAAGGGATGCCGGGTGCGGCGACCTACTTCGATCTACCGGAGCAGAAGCTGAGAGCGGTCGTCTCTGAGTTGAAGGGGCTCAGGTATGAAGCCGGTCAGGACCGGTTGCCATCAATTCTGGCCGGCGTGGGAAAGACGATCGCCGATCTGTTGCCCCGGTTGCCCAATCTCGTTTCCCGCGAGGAGGTCTTCCGAGCCCAGGATGCGCACAACGCGCAACCGTGGAACCGTGAATTCAAATACCTGATCCTTTGCCATCACAATCGAGACGGCACCACAAATATTGAGGAGTCACGCACCGATTCCAAAGGCCGCCCCGTCGACCTGTCGGGTCCTTCGATGACCGCTCAGGGATACGGATTCGCTTACCAGTGGCTCCTGTTTTCCGCCGCCAACCAGCGTGAGTTTCATTTCCGCTACCTGGGTCAACAGGAAAAGAACGGTCGCAATACCTTCGTGGTGGCATTCGCACAGGATCCAGCAAGAGTGACCGCCCCGGCCAATTTCCAGTTGGGCAAGAATTCGGCTCCGTTCTATTACCAGGGAGTTCTCTGGATCGATCAGACAACATCCGTGCTTGTACTGATGCGGACCGACCTGCTGGCTCCCGTGCCCAGGCTGCAACTGAGGCAGTTCACCACCAAAGTCGAATTCGGCCTGGTGCCGATTCACGGATATGACGCAACGTTCTGGCTGCCGCATAAGATCGACATGGCCTTCGACCAGGGCGATGGACCCATCGAGGAGGATCACCAGTATTCGGACTACCACCTGTTTCACGCCGAGACCAGGATTCTCCCCGAGCCTTGAGACACGCTCCTAGCGCATTTTCGATCCACTTGTCGACATTCCGACAGCGTAGAAGGCGGCATTTTCCTGAGAAGAAAGCCACTTTGCTGCGTGGTTCCTGCAAGGAGCAAGATCGAAAATGCTGGCAGCTCTGAATGCGATCCTTTGCTGCTTCCTGCGCATATCTATTTTGCTATCGTCATCAACTTCGATTCAGGATTCAAGCGGACGCCGAATCCCGGCGCATCGGAGAGCTTGATGCGGCCGTCTTGCGGAACAGGCTCATCCAGCAGCAGCGGCGAGAACATGGGAATCACGACGTCAGCCTGCGGCGCCATCATCAGGAACTCCGAAAACGGGCTGTTGTGACGCGTAATCGAAAAGTGATAGCTGTAGACGCTGGATCCGTGCGGCACAACCATGACACGGTGCTTATCCGCGAGGTCCGAGATCTTGATAAGTTCGGTCAATCCACCGCACCAGCCAACATCGGGCTGAACGACATCCGCGCACTGCATCTCAAGCAGCATGCGAAATCCCCACCTTGTTGCCTCATGCTCTCCCGTAGTGACCATCATTCCGCGGGGCACTTTGCGGCGCAGTTGACGATAGCCCCAGTAATCGTCAGGCAGCAGCGCCTCCTCAATCCACTTCATCCCATATTCGGCAGCGGCATGCGAGAGGCGAATGGCGTAGTCCAGATCGAGGCTCATCCAGCAGTCGTACATCAGCCAGAAGTCCTCGCCAACCCGTGACCGCATCTCGGCAAGCAGGGTCAAATTCTTACGGAAGCCTTCGTCTCCTTCTGCGGGACAGTGGTGCAGCGGCAACTTGCCGCCGATGAATCCCATCTCCTTGGCGAGGTCGGGACGGCTGCCGGTTGCGTAGAAGATCAGCTCGTCGCGAACCGCTCCGCCAAGAAGGTGGTAGACGGGCTCCTGGCGAAGTTTGCCGAGCAAATCCCACAAGGCCAGGTCGACGCAGCTGATGGCGAGCAGCGCAAGGCCCTTCCGCCCGTAGAACAAGGTGGACAGGTACATTTGTTCCCAGATCGTCTCAAGATCCGCGGCGTCGGCGCCGATCAGAAAACGGGCCAGATGGTGCTCGACGATCCACGCGGCCGGCTCGCCTCCGGTGCTCACGGCGAATCCCACCATGCCATTGTCCGCTTCGACCTCAACGACCAGCGTTCCCAGGACGTTCAATCCGAACGACTGGCGGCTGGTGCGATAAGCAGGATACTTCGACATCGGTGTAGCGATGTGATCGTCGATCCAATGCCCCGGAGATTGATCATGATAGTCGGCGCCGCCACCGCGCGCGTAAAAGGCGCGCACCTTGCGAATTGTTGTTGCAGGAATTGAGAATCCCTTTCTCCTCATCTACTTGTTTTCTCCTCGGTTCCTCTTTGGGCTTGCCCGGTAGTTTGAATCTCCGGTGATTGCGATCAGGCCCGCATTCAGTATCGTAATCGCGGCCAGAAGAAAGGTGCCTGCGCGCTGCGATCCGAAGAACTGATCGGCCCAGACTTTCACATTGGGGGCAACGAACCCGCCGACCGAGCCGAGAGCATTGATGATGGCCAGGCCGCCTGCCGCCGTTCTTCCGGCCAGATAATTCGTGGGCAGCGTCCAGAAGATCGGCTGCGCGGCGATCAATCCTGAGATGGCGATCGATAACGCAGCCAGTCCCAGGTAGGGAGGAACCATGGGCAAGGCGAGGCTCGCGCATCCGGAGATGAACAGAGTTGCGCTTGCCAGCTGGCGATGCTTTCTCAGTTTATCGGCGAGCCATGGCACACAGAAGGCCGCGACCAGCGCACACAGCCAGGGGATTGCGGAGACGACACCGACTGCAATGCCCGTCGGTCTGTGCAAGATCGCCGACACTTCACTGGGCAGATAGAAAACCGCACCATAAACACTCACCTGAATAAGCGCGTAAATGAGCACAAACTCCGCTATGCGCAGATCGGCGAACAGCGAAATGATTTGCGCGGGGCTGTGGGCGCGCTGCTCCTCCTGTTCACGCGCCAACAGGCCGGCCAGAGCCTGTTTTTCTTCGGCGGAAAGCCACCTTGCGTCCGTAGGCCTGCTATCCAGAAACCAGTAACTCCAAAACCCCACCGCGACCGCCGCGAAGCCTTCCATCAGGAACATCCACTGCCAATTCCAAAGCCCGAAATGCGGATGCATTTGCAGAAGCAGCCCAGAAATGGGACCGCCAAGAATGAATGCGAGGGGCGCGCCGAAATAGATGAGACCAACAATCTCGCCCCTGACTTTTCGGGGAAACCAATAAGTCAGATAAAGAATCACTCCAGGAAAGAAACCAGCCTCCGCCGCTCCAAGCAGCAGCCGGAGAAGGTAAAACGAAGCGCTGCCGGTGACGAACATGGTAGCCATGGATGCAACTCCCCAGGTCACCATAATGCGCGCCATCCATATTCTCGCGCCGACTCGATGAAGAATCAGATTGCTGGGAAGCTCGAAAACCGCGTAGGTGATGAAAAACAGGCCCGCTGCCATGGCAAATGCATGTTCGGAGATGCCCACCGATGCCTGCATCGCCTGCTTGGCAAAGCCGATGTTGGCCCGATCAAGAAAGGAGATCACGTACATCAGAAGCAAAAACGGAATGAGGCGCCGGCGCGCTTTCGCTACTGCCCGGTCCTGCGCGTCTTCCGATGGTGAGAACAGACTTGAATCTCCGGGAGAAGTCACATCCGCATTCTGTCGTAGTTTCACAGCGTCGGCTGGTTCGGCATCCTTCGATGCCATCGATAAGCGGCAATCGAATTCTTCCAGAAAAACTTCTCCCTGACTGCCGGACTCTTTTGGGCGATGTAGGCGCGAACCAGGGACAACGTCTCCTGGTAGGACGCCACATGATCGCTGTTCGGCCAGTCGCTGCCGAATAAGATGCGATCTTCGCCGAAGGTTGCCCAGATCGCATCGAGCGCGTTCCTGTAATACGTAACGTCCGTTACCGCGGAGCCGTTGACCAGGACGGGGATTTCGGACAGCTTGACAAAGATGCGCGGGTGCCTGGCCAGGCGGCTGAGATTGGACCAGTACTCCTGACGCGCGGCCTCTTCTTTGGGGACGACAGCATGGGGAAGATGATCGATGACAATGGCCAGGTCAGGAACGCGCTCGGCTAAGCTGAGGATGGCGCGAATCAAGACCGGATCGGGATTTGCACTTTCAAACACCAGGCCAGCCTGGGCGAGAGCCTTCAATCCGTCAACAAAACCTGGTTTCTCGAGATCGACTGAGAGGTCGCGGTTCCATAGATTGCCATAGCGAAAACCCAGGAACAGGGGATCTGCGTGGAGGCGCTCGAGGTCGGCCAGGTAGGACGCGGATGCGGGAACGAGGTCCCCGATCACGCCAACAATGACAGGATGACCGGCTGCAACATTCAGCAGCCATTGATTGTCGCTTGCAAGCGGACTCGCTTCGACGGCGATGGCGCCGACGATTCCGAGCGGCGCAGTGAGACTTATATAGCGGTCGGGCAATGCGGGCCGGTAGAGTGCGGTGTCGTCCGGGGTTGGCCATGGAACGCCGCCAGGCCGCGTTGGATCGAATAGATGGATGTGCGCATCGATGATCGGCACAGGTCGGGGCGATGCCATTGCCGCTGCTTCCGATGCCAAAGAACCGGCACTGTATGCCACGAGTTTGAGAGCTTCACGGCGTTCGATGGGAGACTCCTTCGCGCGCCATGGGCGTTGGAGATGGCCACGCAGAACCAGATGCATCGCCGATTGTTTTTCTCGCCGGCGCAGAATGAAATTCAGATCGAAAGTAGTTTCTTGCGCTCTTCTGTGTCAAGGTCAACAGATCTCGTTGCCGTGCATGCGGCGATGTTTAGAAGTGCTGAGTGGAAAAGCGATAGCTGCCGGAGCCCAGCAGCAGGCGGAGACTGGGCGCACTCTCTTTGGCATCGAGGATTCCGGGAGCCTGAGCGGCGCTCTTTCCGCTCTCCAGCCAGTTTGGCGGCAAGGGCAACTGCAGATGCGCTTCTGTACCGGGGGGTACTGTCACTTCCACCCAGGCGCCCTGGCTTGATCGATGCCAGCTGATGGCGATTAGCCCCATCGTCGAGAAATAGGAAGCAGAAGCTCCTGTCACTCCCGGGAGGAAGGATGGTGCAAAGCTTATCGCATCTTCGGGCGGACGGGACATGTCGAAGGAGAGGCCCGCGAGTCCCCGGTAAAACCACTCCTCGCCGTGGCCGAGCATGAAGTGGTTTTGTGAACTGTCCGGATTCGTATCCCAGGCTTCGGTCAGCGTGGTTGCGCCACGCATCAGCTGGTAACCATAGCTGGGCGAGTCGGTGCGTGCAAGCATGGCAGCGAGGACATCGGACCGGCCGTAGCTGGTCAAGGCGCGGACTACGTAATGGAATCCGACGTCCCCGGCGGTGACGTGATCGTGGTGGGCGTGGATATCCGCAACCAGATTCTGGAGGACAGCCTGTTCATGGCCGGCCGGCACCATGTCGAGCGCGAGGGGCAGGGCATTGGCGGTCTGGCTGCCGCGATCATACTGGTTCGTCTCAGGATGGAAGAGCTTTCGGTTGAACGCATCGCGGACCTCGCCCGCCCGGCGTTGATAGGCTTCGGCATCGGATGCGTGTCCAAGCAAGGTGGCAACCTGGGCCAGGACTTGCAGGTCGGCAAAATAGGTTCCGGTGGCGGTTTCGAGCTTGCTTGTGAGCTGCGATACGCCGGGGGGGCGCGGGCCGATGTCGAACCAGTCGCCCAGTCCGTAGTCGAGCAGTCCGCCTTGCGCGCGGCTGTCCAGGTAGGCCAAGTAACGCTGCATGGACGCATAATGTTCGCGGAGCGGACGCTGGTCGCCGGTGAACTGGTAAAGCGCCCATGGGCTCAAGATGACGGCACTGCCCCATTCCGGAGAGTCACGGAAGGCGGTGTTCTTGCCCTGGCCGTCGACAAATTCGACGTACTCGGGAGCGATGGCGGGGACCAGGCCATCCGCGCGTTGCGAATCGGCCATGTCGCCGCTCATTTTCTCGTAGATACCGCTCACGTCGTAGTTCAACATGATCGTGGATGCATTGAGATAGGTCTGCTCCAGCCAACCAAGCTTTTCACGCGAGGGACAATCCGTGACTATGCTGGCCAGATTGCTGAGCACGGCCCGATCGATCAGCGTGTGAATGCGATTCAAGAGCGGATCGGAGTTGGAGAAGCTGCCGACGGCAGGAGCGCGGGCGTGAACAAAGTCGCCTACCAGGGAAAGGACTTGCGGAGCCTTGCCGCCGGGCGTCGCGGGGGCCACACTCACTTGGACATAACGAAAGCTGTAGTAGGCAAATCGCGGATGCCAGGCCTCCGGAGCGGTTGCGCCGCTCAGGGTGTAGTTGAAAAGGACAGCGCTCTTCGGGGAGGCATTCGCGCTGTGCTGCGTCACCGTGCCATCCCTTGCAAGCAATTCTCCGGGGAGCAGGCGGACCGTGGATCCAGCCGGACCTTGAACAATGATGGATGGCCACCCGCTCATATTCTGGCCCAGGTCGTAGACGGCGATGCCGGGTTGGGGATGCGTGATGCGGACCGGCTTATACACTTCTGCAATCACCAGTGGCGCAGAATTGCTGGCGGCAAGCGTTCCTCCCGGGCCATTGACTTCCAGCGCCGGCTGCCAGCCCTGGGAAGGAAAGCCCGCCCGATCCCAATCTTCAGATAGGGCATCTGCCCGGAAATCTTCGCCACCATAGGTAGAGGAATACGTGACCGGCCCGGGGTGAGTGAGCCACAAGCGATCGCTGACAAATCGGTCGGAGCTTCCGTCTGTATAGCGGATCTCCATCTGAAGCAGGAGTTTGGGTTGGCCATAGCTCCCGATAAACTTGGTGTAACGGCCCTTCACGCCCTCGACGTTATACATGCCGTTGCCAAGCAGAACGCCGAAGGCATTACTGCCCGGCCTCAGCAGGCGCCGCACGTCGTACGTATCGTAGGGGACAGTCTTGCGGTAGTTGGTCCAGCCCGGGTTCAGCACGGTCTCGGTCACGTCGGAGCCGTTGAGGTGAATCTCGTATTGCCCGAGACCGCTGACAAAAAGGAGTGCGCTTGCGACCGGCCCCTTGAGCGTGAAGTCGCGGCGAAAGACAGGCAGGGGCGGCGGCGGACTGGGCAGCAGCGCACCGCGGTTTTCAAGCGGCGCCACGTAAGGGCCACGATCGGGCTTGGCCGCGATCCACCTTGCGGTCCAGTCGCTCTCGGCCAACAATCCGGTGGTAAAGCGCGCAGGAGTGCTCCACGGGCCCGGCGACGATCCGCCGCTCCAAACCTGCGCCTGCCAATAGTAGGTTGTATGCGATTCAAGAGCTGGGCCTGAGTAGGGAAGCCGCCAAAACACCGTGGAGGGCACCTGCCCGCTATCCCACACGTCGCCCGTGTTCTGTTTCAGCTGTTCAGCTGAGCTAGCGACCAGAATGCGGAAGGCAGTCTGGCGCAGGTTGCGCGCACTGTCGGGCATCGCTTCGAGGTTCCAACCAAAGACAGGGCTTGGCGTGCCGATACCGACCGGATCAACGCGCATTTCAGTTGTCAATCGAACCGGGGTGAGCTCAGCGGCACCTGCGTACCCAACGCCCAGCTGCATCAGCAGGAGCAAATGAGCCGCTATCCCGATCCAGACTCGCATTCTTGATCCTCCGTCCTTGACGCAGCATCGGCATCGCAGATTCCACGAGGAAAGCGATGGGCCAATTGCGTAGTTGGGCCGGGCAAATTCGCCAGCGAGATCGCGGTTAACCGCGATCTCGCTGGTGGGTTGGATCGGTTGAAACACGACCGACGATTGTTCAGGAGTTCGTGCGCATGACTCCCAAAGTCGATTCAGCGTTTACTTCTCGGTTTCTGAATAAATACGCACTGGTCCCAGCAGTCCCGAAGGGAGCAGCGGCGAAGTCGCCTTGTACGGCTTCACATCGGCAAAGGTGATCTTCTCCTTGACGCCTGGCTGCTGATCGCCAATGAGCCGGTTGACCCATGCATTGATCACCTTGATGGAGACGTCGTTTGCGCCGGCATGCAGAGCTGCGGTTGCATCCACGTGATAGGGCGTGTGCCAGACAACTCCCAACGACTTGCCGTTGACCGTGACCTCGGCGAGGTTCTTCACATCGCCCAGGTCAATCCATACGTGCGCGCCGTTCTTGAGCCAGGCCGCCTTGGCTTGAATGGTCTCGGTGTATGTTCCGGCGCCGGAGAAGTACTTCACTCCCGGGTCCGGGTTCTCGGTCCACGACGCAAGCGTCTTCAGGGTGATCGAATCCGGAGCGCCGCGCTTTGGCTGGAAGCCGAGCTTCCACGGCCCGTTCACGGTGGCAAGCTCAGTCTCGGTTTTGGACGGCGCTGTGTAAGCGGTCTGATTGGTTGCCTTGCGGAAGACCACGAAAACGGTTCCCCAGGGCTCCAGCTTCAGCGGCACCGTGGTGCGTCCGTCAGCAATCCTGTAAGACGCGGGTTCCGTAAGGCCGGTGTCGGCGTGCCATAGCTCGGCTGCCTTGCCGGTTACGCGGAAGGTTGCGTCCACGGTTTCGTTGCGGTCGTTGCGATTATCGACAAAGTAGACATCGCCATCGTCCAGCTTGCGATGGACGAAGAGCAGCCGGGCGTCGCTCTCCGGCTTGGTGTAGTCGAAGTCGGGCGCGACATGCAAGGCGTTGAAGACGTCGGCAAGACTCTGCCCGGCGTAAACAGTGCCTTTGCCAACATGGTGCACTCCCGTGCCGTCGCCAAACAGATCGTCGTTCAACAGTTTGAACTCAACTTGATCGTCGGCCAGGCTGGGATCGTCGGTCGGTTTCGGACCAGCGACTACGGCGCCATCAACCACCAGTTTGTGAATGGCGCGCAGAACCGGCAGCGACATGTGCTGGCTGTAAGGATCGAGGCCCAGTACCCGATACTCCATGCCGCTGGCGGTGGTGATGCGTCCGTCGGCAGCCTTCAATTCGTGGATCAGGGCATCGGCGTTAACGTAGTCGAAGCCGTAGCCCGCCGGCACATCGGGCGCTTTTTCCGCAAAGATCGCGGTGAGGTTCGAATCCTCGCCGTAGTAGTAGATCAGGTCCGCGCCGAAGTGTCCCTGCTGCAGCAGGAAGCTGGTGCGCGCCAGGTAGTCGATCCAGGTCCCGGCTTCTTCCGCCCAGGTCTCGTTGCGATTGAACCATTGTCCGAAGGGTCCAAGCGTCATGCCGGGCGCCTTGTCCACCAGCGGCTGGTGGGCCGACTCGTGAATCACAAAACGGTTGATGCCGTTTAGAAACTCCTGGTCGGCCGTGGGTTTCAAGGTGGCCGGAGACCAGGCCCAGGGTGCCGCTGCCGCCGTCATCGATTCCGCTGCGGCGAGGTTCTGTCCATAAATGTGGGATACGGACGCCGACTCGCGATCATCGGCGTTGTAGCCGAACTGCTCCTTGTTGACGCCCGGCACTTGTGTCCACATCGCGCTCATGGGGACTTCATTGAACTTCTTCACTTCCATTCCGTCGGCGATCAGGGCGCGTCCCGACTCATGCGATTCGCCGTAGTGGCCCATGTTCCGCTCGTGCAGCACAGCCTCCAGTTCGCCATAGTGCTCATCGGCCACCAGGTCGGCGATGGTCTTGCGGAAGTCCCACAGGAATTTATCGCTGGCCGCGGCGCTTTCAACCACCTGGCCGACGAGAACCGGCATCCACGGCACCGGATCGTAGCCCCGCCGTGCCTTGAACTTCTCAACCATGTTGTCGGTCCAGTTTTGCGCGCCAGCCTCCCAGCTGTCGTTGATGACGTAGCGGATCCCGCGATTGCCCATGAAGTCCGCGCCCACCGTGCCCTTATAGCTGTCCAGGTAGGTGTCAAAGTACTTCTTCACAAACCGGCGGTCCAATTTGTCGACCTCGAGGCCCGTGGCCTCGGCGGTTGCGGGGTGGTTGGTGATTCCCAGCAGGGAGTAGCCGAAGCGGAGCACGACCCAGTCACCCGGCGGCGGGGTCCAGTCGAGCGTTCCATCGGGGTGCATCTTCGAGGTCAGGTCGACGATGTCGGACAGCGCAACCGCGTCAGCAGCGGCTACCGGCGGAGTGGCTAGCGGATAAAGGTCTCCTTCGGTCGTGAAGGCAGCCTTGTCTTCAAACCGGTTCACGCGCGCACCTGGGTGCAGCACCAGCTCGGCGATCTCATAGTCGGTCGGAGCAGGGGGCAGCGTAATTCCGAACGAGGCCGGATCGAGACCCTGAGCCCACTCGGGGATCGGAGGAGGCGGCGTCCGCTTGAAGGTGACACGGAAATACTTGGCGGTGACGACCGGGAAGGAAAGTGTGTGCTGGGGTGCTTCCCCGCCGGAAAGCTTGGCCACCAGGCGGAAGTTCTGCCCGTCGTCGCTCGCTTCCAGGGCCTTATCGGGTGCGCCCATTCCGCCGACCAGGGCGGCAAGCATGTTCGGGTCTTTCGTGACGAAAGTGATGGCCCGGATGGTTTGCGGAGCCGGAAACTCATATTGAATCCACGAGGTCTCCCCTATTGCCTTTGGAATCGGGATCTTTGTTGTCTTTTCCAGGTCGCCGTCCGAGAGCATCGCAAAATCCGGCGAACCGCCGCTGGCGGTCATCTTGGCGTGCTGCGATTCCACCGATACGTCGCTGGCCGCCCGGCGATAAGCCACGACAACCGAATCGGCATAGAACTCAGGAGCCGCGGGAGCTCCAGGAGGCGGCTGGAGCATGTCGTGAATGCCGATGTTCTGGAATGCTCCGGTATTGCCGGGCGGGTGAGGCAGCGTGCCGGTAAACGGCTTGCCGCCCTCGACAACGGTCTCGCTCCAGACATACTTTTTCATGCCCTGGGAGGCCGGCACCCATGGACCGCCCGACTCACTCCAGCCCGGCGAACCGGCGATGGCTTCTTCCAGGCCCAGCTGGTCGGCCAGGGTGGTCGCGTATTTGAAGGCGTCCTTCCACTCCGGTGTCATGTAGACCAAGCGATGGTCCACCACCAGTGGCGTCTGCAGAGCGGCGTCGAAGTTCTGGAAGCCGCCAAGTCCTGTCCGGTGCATCCACTCCAGGTCCAGCTTGATGCCTTCCTTGGAGATGTTGCCATTCATCCAGTGCCACCACACGCGCGGGCGAGCGCCGTTGGGCGGATTGTCAAAGCCGCTCTTCAGGGGATCGGACGGGTTCTGCGCCTGGGCGGCGCCGAGACCGAGGATGATTGCCAAGCCTGCCGTGATCAACTTCACTTCCAGGAGCTTCATTTTTTCTCCTTCATTCATGGCTCTGTGAGATTCGTCCCGGGTTGGACTCCGAGAGGTCGATGAATTTTGCTGAGGGCAAAGAGATAGATCTCATTCCGGCGTCAAGAACCTTAGCACGGTGAGGCCTACTTTCGGAAGGGAAAATATATTTCAATCGAAGTTGCGCTCCATTCATGTGGAACTATCGTCAATCGCTCATTAGAGATAGACCGTCAAGGACACATTGAGCAGCGTGCTTATTCATGGGATTTGAACGGGCACTGGAGAGTTTCGGCAGGGGATTCAGCCGCGCCTGCGTCAGGCGTTTCAGAGGCCATGCAGGCTCCAACGACTTTCGCCAGGAGGAAAAGCTCCTGCTGAAAACTCCGAACTCCGGGAGGCAAATTCTCACCGCGTAAGTTCTCCTGGTCCGGCCATGATCAGCAATCCAGCAGGAGCGGATCGTTTGCCCGGTCAGGCATTTCGAAGGACTCACCTTGGAAAGCTGATCTTGTACCGTCTTTGGCGCCGGGAGAGTACGGCTTGAGGCGCCCGGATCCTGCTGCGGAAACCAAAACAACTTCAGCTAAGATTTGCGGATTGAAATTCAAAGCACAGAGACAACGGTTAAGCGAAGCTGCGAAATCGCGGAAAATGGACGGGAATTTCCAGTAAATCGATAAATCCAAATGGAAATTCTTGATCTCAGGCGGGAGGGCGTACCGCCGCGAAGATTTCAAATAGGAATTCATTTTTTCCTTGACAATCGTCTTCTGGTTTGTATAATCTCGCGTCCCATCGGGGTTGACTCGGGAATTGGAAGGGCAACTGTGCCCTGTGTTGATTCGAAAATGCCGACAGCCAACTCCTTGTTATCGGAAACGGCAAACCGTTGTTAGGAGGCTGAGAAATGCGTTTACTGCTGAAATCCCTGGCGTTGATCCTATTGCTGGTTGCGGCCGGCGACGTATTCAGTCAATCAGGAGCGACCGGAACCATCCTGGGGACTGTAACCGACAGCTCGGGCGCGGTTGTGCCCAACGTAAAGGTCACAGTCACCAACACGCAAACCAACGTTGCCTTCCGCACGGTCACCAATTCGGCGGGCGACTACTATGCTCCGTCCCTGCAACCTGGAACGTATTCGGTTTCAGCAGAGGTGAGGGGCTTTGAAAAGTCGGTCACAACCGGCTTTAACCTGGCAGTCGACGAGAAGGTCCGCCTCGATTTAGCCCTGAAGCCCGGGGCGGTGACGGAAACCCTGGAGGTGACAGCGCAAGCCGTGACATTGGACACGGACAGCGCCGCGCTGTCGCAACTCGTGAGCCAGCAGCAGGTGGAAGAGCTTCCGTTGAACGGGCGCAACTTCATGCAGTTGCTGCTGGTGGGCGCAGGCGCGGTCACGGTCGGCGGCGAACAGGGCACCATGCGGCAGGGCGAGGGCGACGCTATCAGCGTCAACGGTGGTCGCCCTGAGGGCAATAACTACACGCTGGATGGACTGGTCAACACGGATGCGGCGCTGGTAACACCGGCCGTGATCCTGTCCCAGGACGCGATCCAGGAATTCAAAGTGGAGAGCGGCACCTACCCGGCTGAGTACGGATTCTCGGCCAGCCAGGTCAACATCGTCAGCAAGGGCGGCACCAACAAACTCCACGGGTCTTTCTTTGAAGACGACCGCAACAATGCCTTCGACGCGCTCCCCTTCCCTACGATTGAAAATCTCAACACCGGAACCAAGACCACGAACCCGATTCTGCGCCAGAACCAGTTCGGGTTTGTCATGGACGGACCGGTCTATATTCCCAAGCTGTATGACGGGCGCAACAAGAGCTTCTGGATGGCCAACTACGAAGGCTGGCGCATCAACAACGGCGGAATCGCGGATGAGACGGTTCCCAATCCGGCGGTCCTGACGGGCGATTTCTCAGCGGAAACCTACGCGGCCGGCATCGGCAAACTGCCCGGCGGCCCGTTGCCTGCCTATGGAACACCCGATTGCGCCACACTGCTCGGCGCCGGCTACAACTGCATGCCGGTGGATCCGCTCACCGGGTTGGCTTTCCCGAACAATAAGATCCCCGCGGCTCGCTTTACCAGCCGCGTCGGGCAACTCGCCGTCGCCAACAATTATTGGGCGGCGCCGTCGGTTCCAAACCAGCCTGAGGGCGTCACCAACCTCGTCACTCCCTATCCTGGCCTGTTGAGGACCAACCAGCAGACCTACCGCGGCGACCAGACCCTCGGCAAGCTGGGCTCGGTCTTCTTCCGTTACACCTACTCCACCTACGTGAACCACTCCCTGTACAACTCCGGATCGTTCAAAGCACCGAATGACTACGGGATCGAGAGCTATTTCGAAAACCAGAAGAACTGGGAGCTCTCCCACACCATCAACATCGGCCAAAAGAACGTGAATACCTTCCGCTTTGGCTACCTGGACGCCGAGGCCCCGGAGGGTGATGAGAATGAGCCCTCTGCCTCAACGATCAGCGCGCTTGGCGAGACCGGCATCTTTACCACCTTTACGAATCTGCAAAAGGATTGGCCGAACGTCGGCTTAAGCGGGTATTCAAGCGGCGGCGGCTCGGTCAACTCCTACAGCGGTTCGAGCAATCCGAATTGGGAGTATCAGGATGCGTTCACCTCGGTGCGCGGCCGGCACACCCTCGGCTTCGGCATCGACTATCGCACCTACCACCTGGTTCGCAACCTGGATGACGATTTCTTCGGTGACTGGGGCTTCAGCGGTTCGACCGTTCTGACCAACAACATTACCATCCCAGCCGGCAACCCGGGCGCCGGCCAGCCTAGCTGCGTTTACCAAACCGGCAATGCACTCGGAATTTGCGGCACCGGCAGTTCCGTGGGCGATATGATGCTTGGGTTCTACAACAATGTTGGTGGATTTGTGCCCGGTCCGTTGAGCCCGACCACCCAGGCCGGCAACCCGCAGGACCACGTCTTCAAATACCTTGCTCCGTACGGCGAAGACGACTGGAAGATCACCCCGAAGCTGAGCTTGAACTTCGGCATGCGCTGGGACTTCCGCGCCGCAACCTATGAAGCGTCGAACCACTTCTTCTGGCTCGATACCACCAACACTGAGGGCGGCTTGTGCTACGCCGACCCGAAACTATCCACTGACGGAGTAGCCCCCGGCGTCGGTTTGAACGGCGGTGCCATCCTCCGCTATTGCGGCTCAGTGCCCCATCCTGGCGCGAAGACGCCGTTCGCGCCAAGGTTCGGCTTCAACTACCGGCTCAACGACAAGATGGTTGTGCGCGGCGGCTACGGGATTTTCTTCGACTCCTATGAGGGTCGCGAGATCGACGACTCGGCCGACATCTATCCGTACAGTGTGCGCAACAGCCTCCAACCCTTTAAGGTCGCCACTATCGACAAGCAGTCGAACAACCAGTTCACCCCTTACACCACCTTGTCGCCTTTTCCCGAGTCGACGCTCTCGTTCATCGCGGTCATCGAGTCGGAGAATCCGCTCGATCCATACGTCCAGTCCTGGACGGGTTCGGTCGAGCGCGAACTGGCGAGGAACACCACCCTCGAAGTGAACTACATCGGAACCCATGCAGTTCATCTTCTGGACCGGCGCGATATCTCTCAACCCAACCCTGTCCCGGCCTCAAGCGTGGCATTTTGCCAGGAGACAGATCCAGTAACTGGAAAGTACATCAACCTCGGGGTTGCTCCTTGCTTGGTCTCGAGCCGCTTGCCGTATCCGAACTTCAACGGGTTCTACATCGACAGCGACTTCCACGGCTACTCCCACTACAACGCCATGAACGTGAGATTCGAGCATCGCGCCCACGATCTGGCTGTGACCTCGATCTTTACCTGGGCCAGCAGCAAGGACGACAAGTCGGCGGCAGCCGGCGTGGGCGCCTCCGGCACCGGCTACCAGGGCTTCATGAACAATCATGCCCCGCAACTGGACTACGGTCCCTCGGACTTCGACGTCGACCACCGGTTTGTGGCCAGCTACATATACATGCTTCCCATCGGGCGCGGCAAGAAGCTTGCCGGCGGCATCAACCGGGCGGCTGACCTGGCCATCGGCGGCTGGGAGGTTACCGGCATCACCACCTTCCAGACCGGGTTCCCCTTCGGTATCGGCGCCAACGATATTGAAGGTATACAAGGCACTGTGGCCCCAAGGGCGAGCATTGTGTCGGGCTGCGATCCCCATAAAGGCGTTTCAGGCCCGTTCGCGCGCATCAACATGAGCTGCTTCACGCAACCCGGGCTCGGCACGTATGGCGACACGGCCCGCAACTTCCTCCGCCAGCCCGGCATCAACAACTGGGATATGGGCTTCGCCAAGAACTTCCACTTGAGCGAACGAGCCAACTTCAAGCTCAACGTGGATACGTTCAACACATTCAACCATCACCAGTACTCCGGAGACGTAGGTGGCCTGGTCGTCGGCGGATCGGGCGGCAACGAGACCATCGACAATGGCGTGAACGATTCCTCTTCGGTTGCGGGGAAGATCACGGGGGCGTCCGCGCCCCGTATCCTCCAGCTCAGCGGAAAACTCACCTTCTAATCATTTCGATCAATCAACCGCTGCCTCACCTCTCTTCCGCCACGCCCTTCCGGCGTGGCGGATTTTTCTGTGCAGGAGATACACTCGAACCATGATGAACAAACGATCGAAGTTGGGCCTGGCGCTGGCAGTTGCGTGCTGGTTTCCCTTGGCCGTTTCGGCACAGGCAGACGGCCAGGCCAACGATGAAGAACGCTACGCAGCCCACGGCCAGCAAGCCTTGGCGGCCGGCCAGTTTGCCGCCGCGCGCAGTGACTTCGAGCAATTGGCAAAGCTCGAGCCGGAGGTTGCCGAAATCCACGCCAATCTGGCGGTCATCTACTTCAAGCTCCGCCAATACGAACTCTCAGCGCGTGAGATTCGCACCGCGCAGAAACTCAAACCCGGCTTGACGAAATTGGATAGCCTGCTGGGCTTGTCGCTGGCGGAGTTGGGCCGCTTCAGCGAAGCCTTGCCGCGGCTGGAAAAGGGATTCAAACAGACGGCCGATGCCGACACCCGGCGCATGTGCGGCCTGCAGCTTTTGCGCGCCTATACCGGGCTCAGCCGCGACGCCGATGCCGTGGAGACCGCGCTCGAGCTGAACAAACTCTATCCCGACGATCCGGAGGTGCTCTACCACACCGGCCGCATCTACGGAAACTTCGCCTACATCGTGATGGAGAAACTGCACGACAAGGCGCCGGGGTCCATCTGGATGCTGCAGGCCCAGGGCGAGGCCAACGAGAGCCAGAAGGCTTATGACGCGGCCATTACAGCATTCCATCATGTCCTTGAACTCGATCCACGACGTCCCGGCATTCACTATCGATTGGGGCGCGTGTACCTGACGCGCTTCAGGGAGGGACAAAAGCCCGAGGACCGGGATGCGGCCGTGCGCGAGTTTACGGCGGAGTTGGAGGTCGATCCGGGCAACGGAAACGCCGGCTACGAACTGGCAGTTATCCAGGCGGAACTCGGCAATCTGGAGGCAGCGCGCCAGCTGTTCGAGCAGGTGCTGGAGCGTTTCCCCGATTTTGAAGAAGCGCTGGTGGGTCTAGGCGGCATTTGCTTGGAAAGCCAAAAGCCGGAACAGGCGGTTGCCCCGCTGGAACGCGCCACCAGGCTCAGGCCGGACGACGAGGTTGCCTGGTACCGGCTTGCGCAGGCCGAGCGCGCAACGGGAAACAGGGAAGCCCAGGAGAAGGCTCTGGCTGCCTTCAGGAAGATCCACAGCTCCACACCCGGAACTCTGCGCAAGCCAAACGAGGGCGAGGAGATCACGCGGCAGCATATCGATTCGGGCGCCAATCCCTGAGTTGCTTGCCCTGCCGCCTACGCCAGATATGGTCCAGGCCCAGTTTCTTTACGGCCTTGTAGGATGCGGCGCTCAGGGCTCGGCGCGCCGCAATGGCGGATTCACCACACCGGCAATGTCGGCGTTGAATTTGCGGAAATGAGGACGATTCCATCCATTCTTATGCACATGGATCAAGAGTTTCATTGAGTGTACACGCTCAAGACTTTCGCGAAGGGTTATGCAACTCGGTGCGCCGATCAACTGATCGACGTTGGGTGGTTGGAGACCATTCCTGCTCCATCTCCCATGAGGTTGAAAGCTACGGTCCACGCCTCATCCAGCTTGGCATTTCGCTCTTACGCGGCTACACCGTGCCTCCCTACAACTATATCCATCACAAAGCCGTAACACGGGAAACCCTCGGCATGGTACAGGCAGATTAAGCGGGCCGGCGAAAGCCCGTCCCCGACTCAGGCCAGTCTTCGCTGCCTTGAATTCGCCATCTGCATGGTCGCTCAACCAAACCAGCCGCCCCTGGGAATCTTTACTCAGATCACTCGCAAAATGTGTTACACAGACGACGGTGTCTACAAAACGCTCACCATGGAACAGGCGACGAACAATCACAGTCCTGTCTGTGGAGAATCACCGGCATAAGGTTATGCAGCGGCTCCATGAGTTCGTTTGCTACGGCACAAGATCCACCGCACTTGCCTATTTTTTGGGGATCTTGGAGTTCCGCGGGCCTTGCAAGTGCTTGAAACTATTGGCTCCTTAGGTAGGAGCCATTACGTGTCTGCACCCATCCAGTCTCGCAAAAAATAACCAATAAAATCAATAAATTAACGAAACTGTTGTCCACACCCGTCCAGACAAGTACGCCCGAATCCATGTAATATGTAGGTACAAGATAGGTATATTCATTGGAAAGCGTGGACCGATCTCATGGCAGGAGCCAAACTCACGGACACACAAGTATCGAAGACCAAGGTCAAAGATAAGCCTTACAAGTTGTCTGATGGCCACGGCCTTTTTCTCTACGTCACACCGGCTGGAGGAAAGTTCTGGCGCTGGCAGTATCGCTTCCATGGGAAGCCTCAATTACTGTCAGTCGGTGAGTACCCGGCGATGAGCCTGAAGGATGCACGCACCGCTCACCAGCAGTGGCAGGGTGTTCTGCGCGGCGGGGGAAACCCTGCCGTCGAGAAGAAGGTGGGGAGGAAGGCAGAAGCGGTACTGGTGAAACTCAACCAAGAGCGCTCAGTACTGGCGAAGATCGAACCGCTGGATGGCTCCGTCAAGGGGGTTGTCTGGCCTGAAGGCAGTTTCGGAGCGGTCCAGGCGGAGTGGTTCGAGAAGTGGAGCGGAGGTGACCAAGAAGAGGATCGTGATAAGAAGTCCCCGCGCTATGTAGAGCAGATGAAGAGCAGGATCGGCAGCGACATCCTACCCAAACTTGGACACCGACACATCGCGGATATTGAAGCACCCGACATCGCGCAGATGGCGCTTGAGATCGAGAAACGCGGAGCCAAGGAACTGGCGCGGAAAGCCCTTCGCGTAGTCGGTCAAGTTTTCCGGTTCGCTATCCAGAAAGGGTATGCACGGCGCAACCCCGCCGCAGACATCAAACCAAGCGACGTGCTGAAAGCCAAGACCACCACCAACTGTGCCCGTATTGATAAACGTGACCTTCCCGCACTGCTGCTGAAGATGGAGAACGACACCGGAACCGAGATCACCCGGTATGCGATGTGGATCATGGCGCGGACTTTTCTCAGGACCACTGAACTGCGGGGAACCCCGTGGGTAGAACTTGATCTCGACGGAGGATGGTGGGAAATCCCGAAGGAGCGGATGAAGATGGACAATCCCCACATCGTCCCGCTTTCACGGCAGGTGATCGAAGCGTTTCAGAAACTGAAGGAGATCACCGGAGACGGCGAGTACGTGTTCCCCGGTGCCTTTGATCGGAAGAAATGCATGAGCAGCAACACCATCTTGAGTGCACTGGCGCGGATGGGGTACCACGGTGTCATGACTGGCCACGGGTATCGCGGACTCGCCTCAACGATCCTTCATGAGGGCGCGAAGGTATCACCTATCTTGAGGCAGGACGGGTACCGTGAGGACTGGATCGAACTTCAGCTTGCGCACATGCCCCAGAACAAGGTCAGTGCGGCTTACAACTACGCTAAGTACCTCGATAGCCGGAAGCAGATGATGCAGGACTGGTCCGACTACCTGGATGAGCAGTTGAACAAGGCGAAGCAAGGCGCTTAGCCCTACCACGCACTTCTCACCGCACCGCTGGAGGCATCATGAAGCGCATTACCGTTGTTCTACTCGCACTGTCCACGACCCTGCTGCCGGCCGGAGTCTCGGCTCAGACGTCTCGCGCTTAGACCTCCCCGCCGGTCGCACCTCTCCGCAGAATTCCGCTCTTACCTCGTGCTCCCTCTCCTTCCGTACCCCCCTAACTCACGCAGAATAGCGCTCACCGTCCCGTCAGCGGTGACGTCCTTTCCATTGGTGCTGGTCTTGTGCAATGCGGCGCCGGCCTGGAACTTCTCGGCTCGGGACGGTAGGGGCTGGATCCAGTACCGCCGCACCCCTCCACAACCCCCGTTGAGCCATCGTCGCTTCCCAGGTGACCCTGGCTGTCCATATCTTCTTCAGGCGCAAAGTCGCCCTTGCCACGGAGTGATTGGCACTCCTGGCGGGCGGCCGAGTCTCCACTGGCTTAGAGTCCAGCAGAATAATTCAAAGGTGCAGGGTTGGTAGAGGCGGTTCGATTGTACCTTGATGAGTACACTGGACTCGAATCCCCCTCTCTCCGCCAGCATTCGCAACCCCTATAATTATTGAGTCTTCTTGTTTTCCGGTCCCATATGGTCCTGTGCACAGGATGCAGTCAGGGTGTATCCTGTCCAGCATGATGGC
>Ga0181524_10000457_pt1 | contig 49396 bp, 40 predicted proteins | sample PEATcosm2014_Bin_34_FD_119761 | JGI IMG/M metagenome (GOLD analysis project Ga0181524, IMG submission 119761) | Peatland microbial communities from MTU Mesocosm Facility, Houghton, MI, USA - PEATcosm2014_Bin05_60_metaG | ecosystem: Environmental > Terrestrial > Soil > Wetlands > Peat | place... | reverse complement strand
GAACCTCGTCGACATCATCAAAATCCATAGAGACGACCCCACGCTGCTCAAGCGCCGGGACAGAGCCGAATAGGCACGCTGCGGCCTATGCCGGATGCTTACCCTGGCGTTTTCCGCCGTGGCTTCCCTACCGATTTCCCTGTGGTAGGCTGTCGTCTGGTACACGCCGTCGTCCGACGAAGCCGTGGCTTCCCTACCGATTTCCCTGTGGTAGGCTGACGCAGGTCGAGCATCACGGTCGGCGCTAGCCGTGGCTTCCCTACCGATTTCCCTGTGGTAGGCTACGCTCGCCGCACGCGCTTCGCGCGGCGAGGCCGTGGCTTCCCTACCGATTTCCCTGTGGTAGGCTCGCTCCGGCGTAGGGCGCTGAATCCGCTATGATTTTCGTCCCTTGGCCGGGACGAAAATCATAGCAGGAGCAGTTGTTGAGGCGCGGCGCGTTCATTTTTCGTCGATTCGCCCAGCAGCAGTTTCATGCGTGCGTATTGTCGATCGGTGACGCTCAGTGCGCGCACGCTGCCGCGCGGCGGCAAGCTCTTGGTGACCCGCGCGAGGTGCTTATCCACAGCTTCTTCGCCGCGCATCACGCGAGCATAGACCGAGAATTGCAGCATCATGAAGCCGTCGTCCTTGAGAAAATTGCGAAAGCGCGTGGCGTGACGCCGCTCGCTCTTGGTGCCGACCGGAAGGTCGAAGAAGACGAACATCCACATGAAGCGAACCTCCTCGCTTCTCATGATTCGAGCTCCGCGCGCGCCGGCATTTCCGGCAATCGCAGCAGGGCGGCGCTGGCGCCTTCCATCGCGCGCACGTAGCTTTCGGCGGTCTTCTCGCTCGCCGCGAGGAGGGTGAAGGTTTCGCCGGTCAGTCGCGTTTCGCGCAACAGCACGCCGGCCATGGCGCGACGATCCTCGATCGTCATCTCCTCGCCCGCCGAACGCTTTTCCGTGCGCTCCGCCGCCGGCGCGTCGACGAAGGGGCGAAACGGCTCGAGAAAATCGTCGGCGAGATTAAACGCGTTGGTGACGCTGGCGTGGTGCACGCCCAGCGCGGGCAGGCAGCCGAAGGCGACCAGGGCGCGCGCGATCGACGCGCGCATCACCGCGTAGCCGTAGTTGAGCAGCTTGTTGCGCAGATCGGCCGGATCGTCGCGGACGAACTCGTCGAACAACGCGCCCCAATAGGCCCGCGCCGCCCGCGCTTCGACGTTGTCGGGATCGCCCGAGCCGACTCGCCCGCTCATCGCCCGCAGCGCTGAGGCGTCGGAACGTTGGCGACTTTCGAGATGGGCGGCCTGATTGTCGATCTTGGCGACGACGATATTCTGCCAGCATCGCTTGCGAAACGGCTCGCTTGCCGCCAATTGCAGGGCGGCGACGCCGGCCTGCCGATGATGAGTATGGAACGGCAACAGGAGACCGCTCGGCATGTGCCGCGCGTCGCTGACAAGGACGGCGATGCCCGCCTCCATGCAGGCCGAGAGCAGGCTCGTCGTCAGCGTCGCTTGCGCCGTATCGAGGATGACATAGGCGACGTCCTCCAGCGCGATGCGAGCTTCGCCGTCGTCCTGCGCGACGACGATCTGCCCGTCCGCCGTCGAAAGCCGCGACGGTCGGCTCAGATGCAACCCTTTCCATGCCATGTACGCAACTCACGCTGAACCTCGGAGACAGAACCGAGGCGGTCGACTTGGAGCTTCCTGAAAACGAGAAGCGTACGAGTCCCGATGCCTTTTCTCGTGGCGGTCGAGTCTGAAACATCTGAAACCGTGATCGCTCCAGTATTTCGATCGAGACTACGAAAATACGACCGGATGGTCTCGCCATCGGTCTTGGTGAGCTCAAGTAACCCCATCTGATTTATCGACCACAAGAATTCGAACGATGAATCCATTAGCGGCCATTCAATTTCGTCAGCGCCACCTTGAACCGCCTGCATCGGCGGCGCGTCCATCGTCGCGATCTCGTGCGGATAGATCGGCACGAGATAATATTGCCAGACGCCTTTCTTGTTGGCCTTGCGGAACACGTCGACGCGCGCCATTTCGCCGCGATCCACCGCGCCGCCGTTCAGCCGGATGCCGACCTTGTTCTTCGCTTCCACGCGCACTTTGCGGATGATGTCGCCCTTGGGCGAGCGCGGCAGCTTGTCTTCCCCCTTCGGCTTTCCCTCGGCGATCCAGGCGCGCAGCGCCGCGACCGTCGCGTCGCGCAACTTGGCGGGATCGACGATCGCGCCGTAGGGCGCGGGCACGGGAATCCGGTCGAGATCGGCTGGCGTCAGTTTTTCGATCGCCTTGCGCTCGAATACGACGTCCTCGCCGTCGATCTCGCGGATTTGCCGGATCGTCGCGTCGTGCGCCTTGCCGCGGGCGCGCGGCCGTTCGGCGCGGGAAACGAACACGCCGCCGACGCCGCCTTCGCCATAGATCACGCGGATCGAATCCTCGCGAAAGCCGCGCCAGGGCGGGGCGACGTGAAAAATGTCGTCGCCGCGCCCCTCACGTTCGCGCTGCTGCACCTGCTTGGTCATCCACTGCAACAGGCCCTCGGTCGTCGCGGCCAGCACGACAGCGTCGATCGCGTGGTGGCGATCGTCGGCGACACGAACGCCGTCCACCTTCTTTTGTCCTTCGAGGCCCCAGGCGCGCCGCAGCTTCGAGGTGATCGCGCCGGGCCGCGTGTAGACGCGCCGCTCGTCGCCCTTGGAGGGGAATATTCGCTTCAACTCGTCGGCGAGCAGGCGCGTCGCCCACTGCGTGTCGGTTAGGTTTCGCGCCTTGAACTTGTCCTCGACTTCCTTGTCGACGTCCTTCAGCTTGAAATTGCGCTTCTTCAAACCCTTCATTTCCTTGAAACCCTCGACACGCGCGGCGAAGGCGTCCCATTCGTCGGAGGTCTTGTCGTCATCGAACCACTCGGACGGCGTGCGCCCGCGCTTGTGCTGATTGCAGGCGACGCAGCACAGGGTCTTGTTGCGATAGGAATCGTCGCCGAACCGGCTCCACGGCAGGATATGGTCGACCTGATAGCGCGTGTCGTTGGCGGAAAAGCCGTTGGGCGCGATTTCGGCGTCGCAATAGACGCACTTAAAGTTCTGCTCCTTGCACAATTCGTAGCGCAGCAATTCGTCGGCGCTGACGGTTGCGCCGAGAAGTTCCGAAGCTTCCTTGGCGCGCTTGTCCTTCTCCTTGTTGCGATCCTCGATGCCTTGCGTCAGCTTCGCCCGTTCCTCCGCGCTCTTGCCGACGGCGCGCGCCAGTTCGACATTGACTTCGTCGATCGGGCCGAAGGCGCGAAGGATCGCGCGCACCTGCTTGATCGATTCGAGAAAGGCGCGGCGCGCCACCGGGCTGTTGATGTCCTTCAGCGCGCCGCTCGGCCGCGCGGCGTGATCGTAGCCGACGCGCGCGCAGGCCTCGGAATAGTCGAGGCCCTCGCGCAGGCCGGGAATGATCGCGCGTGCAGCTTTCGCCGAGATATGCGCGGCGCCGCCGAAATGCGAAAAGGCGCCGGCCCGCGTCGCATCGAGCAATTGCTCGCTGACGAGCGGGTCGAGGCCGATCTCACGCAAACCGTCGGCGATGCGCGCGAAGTCCTCACGGAACGACAGCACTTCGGCGATACGATCGAGCTTTTCCGGCGTGCGCATGAGAGAGGCCCACGGCGCCTCGCCGAGCGCTTGGCGCAGCGCATGGGTTCCCGCCGCCGCCTCGCCCTTGCGCGTCGCCACGTCGTACTTTTCGCGATCCGCCGGCACGCCGGCGAAACGAGTGTTCGGATCGAGATCGAGCTTTCGCCGCAGCGCCGTGAAAGTGACGCCTTTCGTCGCCTGGCCGAAATCGCGCGAGGCGCGCGCGATCTCGTCGGCGCTTGGTGGGCGCTCCGTGCGGCCGGTCGTCAGTCTGAGGGTGACGAGGCGTGAGAGAAAGCGGAACAGTTCGAAGGACGGCGCCTGTTTCGCCGTTCGCTTTTCGCCCGGCTCGAACGGGCAGTCGCCGAGCATCGTCTCGCTGTCTTGCAGCGGGCGTTGCGAAAACGCCAGTTCGGCGAAATCGCGTTCGAGGGCGTCGTTTGCGGTTTGCTGCCCGAAGCGGCGTTGAGCGGAGAAAATCGCGCGCGTCTCGTCCTCGAGGTCCGAACGTTTGGGAGTATGGGAATAATCCTTGTCGCGGTTGCGTTTGCGCTCGGCGAATTTGGGATCGCTGGCGATCATTTCGCCGAAAGCGCGATATTTGGCCAGACCTTCGCGCGTCTGCTCCATCGCTTTCTTCATCTTCGACGTTTCATCAGGAGCGTTCGCGCCGGCCTCGCGTTTCGAGTTCGAGCGAAAGCCGCGATGGCGAGCGATATGCCCGAGCGCCACGGCGAGTTCGTCATCGGAAAGCGCGCGGTCGTGCGCCGCCGCGCGCAGCCGCCACGGCGAGGCGCCGCCTTCGCCGCTCGCTTCGGCCAGTCGCCGCGCCACCTCGGCGAGCGCGTCGCGATCGGCGGCGGGCAGCGCGCCGTGCCGCGTCAGCAGTTCGCGGACCCGGTTCATCCTGAGCCGGCGGCGGTGAATGACCCGTCGTTGGCCGCGCGCGGTTCGCCTTCCCGCGCTTTTCGGCTCTCCCGTCTTGGCGACGAGCGGCGGATCGAAGCAGCGCGCGCCGGCGGCGACAATTCCGCCGCTCTCGCCGTTCATTTCCAGGACCGCCCATCCGCAGGAAGCAATGCCGACATCGAGACCGAGAATGCGCGTCATGTGGACAAACTCCGCGACCGCCCGAACCGGCGTTGACGAGCCCAGCGCCAACCGGCATATTACATCTGGGAAATCGGTAGGAAAGCCACGGCAAGGCGGCTCACCGGCGAAAGCCGGTCGAGCCGCCGAAGGATTACCTGCGGTAGGGAAACCTGCCGCGGGGATTCCGTTTGAGCGCGCGGGACGCCTCGGCCGGGGAGCGGAGACTCGCGTTCGCCGCCGACATTCCCTTTCTGAAAACCACAATCCGTGCTATCAACAATGGGCCGGGAGTTCGGCGGCCCTGCGAACGCGAATTCGTTTCCGCCGCCGAGCGGGAAAAACCCCGGCAGGGGCGGCGAGGAGAAAAAAGCGAATTCGCGCTCTTTCGGCGGCAAGTCCTTGATTTCCTTTAAAACCGCCAAGGAAAAAGCTTGGAAATCCTTGCAAAAAGCTTGGAAAAAGCTTGGAAAAGTTTGCAAAAAGCTTTGAAAAACTTGGAAGTCCTTGGAAAAGCTTGCGCGCCGAGCGCCGGCGCTCCCCGCCTTTCCTCGATCCGATCGTCGCGCTGTCGGCGGCGCGACGCTTTGGCCAGGCCCTGCAGGACGGCAGGGATCGCTCGGCTCCGGACACGGATTGCGCGACTTCGCGATCCGACAGGAGGCTCCAGACTTTTTCGACCGGAGCCGCTCCCTTTCCCGCACGGGCCGCGCTGGTCGAGCCGCCGCCGCCCTTCGTCGAGGCGCCGACGAACGAGGCGGGCTCGCTCATGGCCTGGAGTTAAGCGGGTTTGGCGCGGTCGGGGTACGATCGCGCCATCCCCTCGCGAACATCCTGCTGAATGCCGTATTGGGGGAACGGGTAGCGTAAGCCGTTCTTGCCGAGGGCTTCCATTCCCATGATCGCCTTGGGAAGGAGGTCGGGCGGCAGGGCCATCAGCATCTCGTCGTCCTGCACGCCGCCGTAGCGGCGTTCGGCGAAACAGGGAATGGAGAGGGACGGCTGACGCGAGACGAGCGCGCGTCCCCAGGAATCGGCGCAGGCGCTCTCACCCACGACGCTCCAGTCGAAGCGCTTGTACCCGGACCACTGAAGGCCGTTGATGAAATACATCATCGCGCCAGGCGTCGCATAGAATAAGGCGATATCGGGATCGACGATTCGCCCCGCCGCGAGCGGCGAGACCGCCAGCGCTTCGTACCGCCCGTCGGGCACGCAATTCATCGCGGCCTGATGAGCGGCCGCGTCCTCGATTGTCGCGTACCAGACGCCGGCGATAGACTTGCCGGAGCGCCAGAGCTCATCCTTGGCGCCGCCGAGGCCGACGACGGCGCGGCATTGCGCGCCCACGAGATCGTCGGCGGTTACGCCGACCGTCCAGCCGAGTCGTGAAGCTTGTGCGACGACCTGATCGAGCGTGTGAACTGCGCCCGGCCGCCGGATGCGCGGCACCGCCTCCATTTCCGCGCGCTTTTCGTAAAGCTTCATGCCGAACGGAGCGGAACGGAGTTTGAGCAGTCGTTCGATGTCCGCGGCCCATTGGACTGGTCCGGTTGTCATGGCGGCGTTTCCTTCCAAATGTCGATTACGTTTAACTCAAAGCGCTCAGCGGGGCAGGCCTATTCGCAAGGGCTCCGGACTGTCCGCCAGATTTCGTCGGGCGGTGCGCTGGATCGAGCGACAGCCGCGCGATGAGCCCAGCTATGGCGAGAAACAGGCCGGTGATCGCGAATCCACACTCGTAGCCTTGTTCGCCGGCCCCTATGCGTGCCTGGCCTGGCTTCACGACACGGCGCTCGTTCCGATCAGTTCGACGACGCTGAGCGTCTCGATCGACGTCCTTGCCATCGTTTGGATCGCGGCCATTGGCTACCGGTTGCAACGGGCGACGGTCTGGCCGAACGCAAGCTTGCACGCCCTGTTCGACCGCCTGCGATCCCTGATCCGGGGCCCGCGGCCGGCTCCCGCCGATCGGCCAGTACCCTCGGCGACCAGAAACCGCTAGAACCCCGTCATCCTCTCGTCGCCAACCCCCTGCGGAAACGGCCGCTCTATGGCTCAGTCTTTCGATGCGACCAACGCGCCGTTCGATCGGCTGACGCCCAGCGAGGTCGACGCGGTGCGCGCGGCGCTCGACATCGGCTATTTCCGCCGCGGCGAGACGATCATCGCGCGGGACAGCAAACCGGCTTCGCTGTTCGTCGTCATCAAGGGCTGCGTCGAGGAGCGCGACGGCGGGGAGCTCGTGGCGCTACGCGGCCCCGGCGATTGCTTCGACAGCCGCGCCCTCGTCCAGGGCGGCGGGTCGAACGCCTTCCTCGCCCGCGAGGAGACGCTGTGCAATCTCTTGCCGCGCAATCTGACGCTGCGGCTGATCAACCGCAACGCGCGCTTCGCCGCCTTCTTCTATCGCGACATTTCGCGCAAGCTCGACGCGGCGACCCGCGAGGAGGACGCGGCGCGCTTCAGTCCGCTGATGAATGCGCGCGTGCGCGACCTCTCGCTGCATCCGGCCGCGTTCATCGAGGCGAGCGACTCGATCGCGTTCGCCGCCGGCAAAATGCGCGAAATGAAAGTCAACGCGCTGTTCGTGCGCGCGGGCGAGCGCGTCGGCATCGTCACCCGCACGGATCTGTCGCGGGCGGCGATCCTCGAGCGCCTGCCGATCGAGACGAGCGTGGCCGGCCATGCTCAATACGCAGTTGTCTCGGTCGCGCCCGACGACTTCGTCTCGATGGCGCTGCTGAAGATGACCAAGCACAACAAGCGTCGCGTCGCGGTGATCGAGAACGGCGGCTATGTCGGGATTCTCGAGGACATCGAACTCCTGAGCTTCCTGGCCGGCAATTCGCAGCTCGTCGCCGCCCGCATCGACCGCGCCGCGAACGTGGCCGGCCTGGCGAGCGCCGCGCGCGAGATCGCAGGCCAGACGCGCATGCTGCGGCGCCAGGGCGTCAAGATCGAAGTCGTTTGCGAAATCGTCTCCGACCTCAATCGCCGCCTGTTCGCCAAGCTCTTCGCCATGACCGCGTCGCCGGCGATCCGCGAGGACGGCTGTCTCGTCGTTATGGGCAGCGAGGGACGCGGCGAGCAGACCTTTCGCACCGATCAGGACAATGGCCTGATCCTCTCGACGCCCGCGCCGGAGCACGAATTGCAGGCTTTCCGCAACGCCTTTTCCGGGGCGCTGGAGGGATTTGGCTTTCCGCCTTGTCCTGGAGGCGTCATGGTCGTCAATCCCTTATGGTCGAAGACGATCGAGGACTATCGCGCCGACATTCGCCGTTGGCTCGCCTTGCCCGACGAGCACGCCCATATGAACGTCGCGATTCTCTACGACGCCGAGGCCGTCGCGGGCGACGCGGCGCTGTTGCGCCGGGTCAAGCTGGAGCTGGTCGAGGCGGTGAGCGGCGAGCGCGCCTACCTCGCCCATTTCGCGCGCGCGGTGGACGCCTTCCCGACGCCGATCGGCCTGTTCAACAACCTCGTCACGTCGAAAGACCAGGGCGACGCGGTCGACTTGAAGAAGGGCGGCATCTTCCCCATCGTGCACGGCGTGCGCTCGCTGGCGATCGAGCACGGCCTGCTCGAAACCGGCACGAGCGCGCGCATCGCGCGCCTGGCCGAGCTCGGGGCGCTGACGCCCGATTTCGCGCGCGAGCTGACGCAAGCCCTGCACTATCTCATGACCCTTCGCCTCGACGGGCAGCTCGCCGAGGCCGCGTCCGCCAGCCTGGTGCGCCCGGCCGAACTGTCGAGCATGGAGCGCGATCTGCTGCGCGACGCCTTTCAGATCGTCAAGCAGTTGCGCGAAATCATTCGCCGCCATTTCAACCTCGCGATGTTTTGACGATGCTGCCGCGCTGGATCACACGGCCCTTCCAACTGGCGATGCTCAAGGAGCCGGCGTATCGTTTCCTGTTCGAGCCCGGGCCGCCCGACGAAGCGGTTTCGATCGACTGCGAGACGACGGGGCTCGATCCGCGCAAGGACGACATCGTCGCCATCGCCGCGATCAGGATTCGTGGCTGGCGGATTCTCGCCAGCGAGCGCTTCGAGGCCACTTTTCGTCCCAAGGCGAGATTGAAGCCGGACGCGATCAAGATTCATCGCCTGCGCGAAGCCGACGTCGCGCGAGCGCGCGCCATCGACGGCGCGATTCCCGACCTCCTGCGTTTCATCGGCGGCCGGCCGCTGGTCGGCTACTACCTCGACTTCGACGTCGCGATGCTGAACAAGCACGTGCGGCGCTTCCTCGGGGTCGACCTGCCCAACGAGAGAATCGAGACATCGGCGCTCTACTACCAGCGCAAGTACGCCGACGCGCCGCCGGGCACGCAGGTCGACCTCAGCTTCGCCAGTCTCCTCGAGGACCTGAAACTGCCGATGCTCGACCGGCACGACGCCTATTCGGACGCGCTGATGACCGCAATGGCCTATCTCGCGCTGCGCGACCTCGAAGAGCGCGACGGGCGCATCGAGCGGCGGCGCTTCAAAGGCGTCCAGCACTTCGAGGCGGGCTGAACCGCTCGCCGCGCCCGCCGATCCGCGGCGAGCGCCCGGCGACGACGACGCCTTGGCAGTCGCGAACCATCGGACTAAGGTTCGCGCGCGCCGTCGATCGCGGCGGCGAAAGGGGCGGGGGTAGGGTATGACCGCAGCGCGTTGGCTGGCCGTATTGCCGTTTCTCGGCATTCTCGTCGGGACTGCGTTCGTCAATCAGGTCGAACCGTTGGTTTTCGGCCTGCCGTTCGTTCTCGCCTGGATCGTCGGCTGGGTCGTCGGCGGGGCCGTGCTGATCGCGATCGCCTATGCGCTCGATCCCGCCAACGCCGAAACCGCGGCCGGCCGGGACGGAGAGGGGCGATGAACAGCGCGCTCCTCATCATCGCTCTCTCCGTCATCATGGCGCTGGCGCTGGGTCTGGCGGCGCGGCGCGGCGTGCGCATGACGCTGGAGCAATGGACGGTGGCGGGGCGCGCCTTCGGCGGCCCGCTGGTGTTCCTGCTGAGCGCCGGCGAGATTTACACGACCTTCACCTTTCTGGGCGGCAGCGGCTACGCCTACGGCAGGGGCGCCCCCGCCTATTACATCCTCGCCTACGGCTCGCTGGCCTACATCCTGTCCTACTGGCTGCTGCCGCCGATCTGGCGCTACGCCAAGCAAGAGCGGCTGGTGTCGCAATCGCATTTCTTCGCCAAGAAATACGACAGCCCCGGGCTCGGGGTTCTCGTCGCGGTCGTCGGCGTGGTCGCGCTCGTGCCCTACCTTGTGCTGCAGTTCAAAGGCCTCGGCATCATCGTTTCCGTCGCCTCCTACGGCTCCGTCTCCTCCACCGCCGCGATCTGGATCGGCGCCGCGACGGTCGCCGTTTATGTCATGATCTCCGGCATGCACGGCGTGGCGTGGAACGCGGCGGTGAAAGACATTCTCATTCTTGCTGTCGTGGTGTTTCTGGGCGCCTATCTGCCGCTGCATTATTACGGCGGCTTTGCCGACATGTTCCACGCCATCGACGCCGCCAAGCCCGGATTCCTCACCTTCAAGCCGTCAGGCGAAAGCGTGCTGTGGTTCCAGTCGACGGTGGCGCTGACGGCGCTCGGCTTCTTCATGTGGCCGCACGCTTTCAGCGCGGTGTTCACCGCCAGGCAGGAGCGCACCTTCCGTCGCAACGCGATGATCCTGCCGCTCTATCAACTGATCCTGCTGTTCGTCTTCTTCTGCGGCTTCGCGGCGATCCTCAAGGTTCCCGGCCTGACCGGCGGCGAGATCGACCTGTCGCTGTTCAAATTGTCGATCCAGACCTTCGATCCGTGGTTCGTCGGCGTCATCGGCGCGGCGGGCGTGCTGACGGCGCTCGTGCCGGGCTCGATTATTCTCGTCTCGGCGGCGACGCTCATCGCCAACGACGTGCTGCGCCCGCTCATGCCCGCTGTTCCCGAGGACAAGGTGACGCTGACGGCGCGCGGCCTCGTTCCCGTGATCGCGCTCGTCGCGGTCTATTTCACCTTGCAGGGCGGCCAGACCATCGTCGCGCTGTTGCTGATGGGCTACGCCTTCGTCACGCAGTTGTTCCCCGCGGTGGTCTGCTCTCTGATGGCCCGGAACCCGATGACCAAGCAGGGCGTGATCGCCGGAATCGTCGTCGGCGTCGCGGTGGTTGCTTACGTCACCCTGACGCACGCCACGTTCGTCAGTCTGCTTCCGTTCCTTCCCGCGAAGGCCAACGAGGTCAACATCGGCTTCGCCGCGCTGATCCTGAACGTGCTGGCGGCGGCGGCGGTGAGCTTGGCGACCCGGCCGGCCGCCGTCTCCGCGCCTTCGCGTCCGGGCTGATCAGAACAACTCGCACTCGTGCGCGGCCGCCTCTGGCGAATCGGCTTCGCTCGCTTCGTGGCGCCCGAGTTTGGATGCGAGTTCGTGCAGAGCGATCGTCAGGCTCGCCGATTTCGAGTCGGCCAGCCATTCGGTGGGGACGTCGCTCGCCAGCTTCGCCAGGAAGGCGGCGATGCCGGCGATTTCCTGGGTGGCGCGATCGATATTCTGCAAGTCATGGAAATTCTCCGAGCGCGGCGAGGCCGCTTCGAAGACCAGCCGGGCGACCGCGACGTCCACCTTCTCCAGCCTTCCCGCGACTTTGCGCAGCTCTTCGGTTACGCGCAAGAGCGTCGTTGCAATCGGCGACAACGGGGTCTTCGCCTGCATTTTCACCGACATCGCGTCGAACTCCACCCTTACGCACTCAGAACAGTTCGATATCGCCGCAGCTCCGGCTCGGCGGCGTCTTGACGATCTCGGTGTCGTCGAGACGTTGACCTCCCAGGACGTAGCTTTGCCTGGCGCGGCCCGAGACCGGCCAGTATTGAAGGCGACGCCCGCGCTGCCCGCCGAGATCCTTGCCGACGAGCTTGATCCCTTCATACTTCAGGTAGCGCTCGGCGAATTCGGCGTTCTTCAGGCCGATGTCGGACAGCCCGCGCATCATCCGCGCCCCGCCGAACAGCTTCGCCTCGAGCCGGTCGCGATGCGCTCCCTGTTTCATCAGTCCGTTCACCAGCAGTTCCATGAGATAGTCGCCGTAGCGCTCGGCTTCGTGCGCGTACGAGCGGGCGTCTTCGCCCGGCAGAAGGAAATGATTCATCCCGCCCACGCCCGCGAGCGGGTCGCGAATGCAGGCCGCGACGCACGAGCCGAGGAGGGTGGAAACCACCACGGCCGGATCGTCGCTGACCTTGTATTCGCCTTGGACGATATGAATTCGTCGCTCCCGGATCGCGCCGTCCGTCATGCCAGTTTCCCAACCACGGCCTCGATGGCGCCCCGCAGCGACGTGACCGTGAACGGCTTGGTGACGTAATTGTTCAGGGCGAATTGGCGCCCTCGCTCGATCAGCGTCCGGTCGCCGCTGCCGGTCACCAGAATGAACCCGACGCGGGCCGTCGACGGGTGTTGGCGCAGACCCTTGAGCAAGCCGAGCCCGTCCAGCCCCGGCATGTTCATGTCGGAAATGACGAGATGCACCGGCTGCGCCTTCAGGGCGTTCAACGCCGACAAGCCGTCTTTGGCGATCGCCACGCCCCGCACGCCCATTTGGTCGAGCGCGTCGCAGATGAGCGCTCGGCTGACCGACGTGTCGTCGACCACCATGACTCGAAGTTTGTCCGCGAGCGACATTGGCTAGCACTTTCCGATTGGCGCCGACGTGAGGGCCAGGATCTCCTGCCCGATGTCGACGAGCGATACTTGTTTCTCGACCGCCCCGCATTCGAAGGCGACTTTCGGCATGCCGTAGACCACGCTCGAGGCCTCGGTTTGGCCGAGCGTCCTCGCTCCCGCCCGGCGCATCGCCAGCAACCCCGCGGCGCCGTCCCGCCCCATGCCGGTCAGGATGACGCCGACCGCTTTGCCGCCGCACGACTTGGCCACCGAATCGAAGAGGACGTCGACGGACGGACGATGGCCGTTGACGGGTTGGTCGCTCCGCAGCCGACATCGCCAATGACCGGAGCTCGACACCTCGAGGTGGCCGGCGCTGCCGGGAGCGAGATAGACGCGACCGACCTCGAGCGGCGCTCCCTCTTCGCCTTCGGTGACGTGCGCGTCGGTCAGCCCGTCCAGACGCCGCGCGAACGACTTGGTGAACGGCGTCGGCATGTGCAGCGTGATGACGGTGGGCGGACAATTGGCCGGATATCCCGTGAAGACCGCGATCAAGGCCTCGACGCCGCCCGTCGAGGCGCCGATGGCGACGATCTTTCCGTCCGGCCGGTAGGATGGCGAGGGAGCGCCGGCGCGCGCCCGCCGCTCGTCCGCGCGCTTGTGCAGACGCGCTCCCGCGGCCGCTTTCACTCTGGCCGGCAGATCGTCGAAGGTGTCCGGCTGGTCCATCGACGGCTTGCCGATGCAGTCGACGGCGCCGAGCTCCATGGCTCTGATCGTGGCGTGCGCGCCCCTGGCCGTCAGGCTCGACACCATGACCACGGGAAAGGGCCGAAGGCGCATGACTTTTTCGAGAAACGCCAGCCCGTCCATTTTCGGCATCTCGACGTCGAGCGTCATGACGTCGGGATCGAGCGCCTTGATCGCTTCGCGCGCCTCCAGGGGGTCGGACGCCTGTCCGACCACGACGATCCCGGGATCTTGGGACAGGGCGGCCGAAATCAAGCCGCGCATCGTGGCCGAGTCGTCGACGACGAGGACGCGAACGGGCTTCATCGGCTCCTCCCGCCGTCGAGCCGATAGGCGGTGACGCCCTCGTTGACGAAGCGCGAGGCCGCCGGGCCGGTCACGCGTTCGGAATGGCCGATGTAGAGCCAGCCATTGGGCTCCAGCTTCGTCGCGAATCGGCTCCACACCGCCTGCTGCGTCGGTTCGTCGAAGTAAATGGCGACGTTGCGGCAAAAGATGGCGTGAAACTTTCCCGGCATCGGCCAATCCGCGTTCAAGTTGAGCGTCCGGAACGCGACCAGCCGCCGGAGTTCGTCGGCGACCGCCCACGCCTGACGGCCCCCGTCGGTTTCGCAAGCGAAATAGCGCTTGCGCAGAGCGGGCGGCACGTCGGCCAGCGCGGCCTCGACATAGGCGCCGCGCCGGGCTTCGGCGACGACGCGCGGATCGATGTCGGTGGCCAATATCTTGATGTCGAACGAGGCGGCGTCGGGTTCGAGCGAAAGAACGGTCAGCGCGATCGAATAGGGTTCCTGGCCGCTCGAGCACGCGGCCGACCAGATCCGGGCTCGTCCGCCGCGGCGCGCCGAATCCAGCAGCGAGGGCAGGATATGCGTCTTGAGATGCTCGAAATGGTGCGGCTCGCGGAAAAAGCGAGTCACGTTGGTCGTCAGCGCCGAAAGCATCTCCAGGCGCTCGTCCGCTCCCGCGGGCGCGCCGACGAGGTCGCAATAGTCGCGAAAGCTGTCGAGGTTCAGCTTGCGCAATCGCTTGACGAGCCGCGAATAGACCAGGTTCGCCTTCGATTCGTGCAGATAGATGCCGGCGTCGGCGTAGAGCATCGCCGCGATCTCGCGGAAATCCCGGTACGTCATCTCAAACTCGCCGGGGATCAGCGTTTCGCCCGCGCGTGGCTCGGCGACGGCCGCCCTTTGACTCGTCACGCCGCATTCTCCAATTGCGCCGACATGAGGCTGTCGAGTTCGACGAGGCCGATCATGCGCCCGTCGATCGCCAGCACGCCGCGAACGAACGAGCGGACGATGTCGGTGGCGACGTCCGGCGTGGGTTGAATGTTTTCCGTCGACTGCGTGAGGATGTCGGAGACCGCGTCGACGAGGAGGCCGATGATCTGGCCTCCGACCTGGACGACGATGATGACCTGGCGCGCCGTCGCGTCGGTCGGGGGGAAGCCGAGGCGTTCGGCCAGATCGACGATCGGCAGGACGGACCCGCGCAGGTTGATGACGCCGCGCACGTAAGAGGGCGCGTGGGGCAGGGCGGTCGCGGGCGTCCAGCCGCGGATCTCGCGCACCGACATGATGTCGATGCAGAATTCCTGCACTCCGATACGGAACGCGACGAATTCGCAGGGGGACCCAGCGGCGGCGGACTTACTCTCAGTCATGATTCTAACCCGTTGCGGCGAGGAGGGTTTCGGACGCAGGCGCGGCCCGGTTGGTGCGCGCCACGAACGTGTCGATGTCGAGGATGAGAGCGACCCGCCCGTCGCCGAGAATCGTCGCGGCGGCGATGCCGGGCACTTGGCGATAATTCGCCTCGAGGCTCTTGATGACGACCTGTCGCTGATCGTGGATCGCGTCGACGACCAGGGCGCAGCGCGTGCTCACCTCGGTTTCAACGACGAGAACCACCCCGCCGAACGGATCGGCCGGGGTCTTGCGGTAGCCGAGCTCCTGTCCGACGTCGATCAGCGGCGCGAACCCGCCTCGATCCGAAATGACCCGCGCATTGACCCCGAGCGCGTGCACGTCGCTTCTCTTCGGCCGGAGCGTTTCGACGATGGCCGTCAACGGGACGACGAGAGTCTGGTCGGCCACCTTGACCACCATGCCGTCGAGCACCGCGAGCGTCAGGGGCAGGCTCATCGAGAACGTCGACCCGAAGCCCGGCCGGGAAGAGATCGAAATCCGGCCGCCCAGGGCCTGGATCGAACGTTTGACGACGTCCATGCCGACGCCTCGGCCGGAAATGTTCGAGACGCTCGTCGCCGTCGAGAAGCCGGGAAGGAAGAGGAGATTGTCGATATCGGCGTCGCTGAGCTGCGCGTCCGCGGGGATCAATTCCTTCTTGACGGCGATCGCGCGAACGCGCTGCCGGTCGATTCCGGCGCCGTCGTCCGAGACCTCGATGACGATTCGTCCCGAGCGATGCGCCGCCGACAACTTGACCTCGCCTTGGCTCGGTTTGCCCGCCGCCTCGCGAACCGCCGGCGCCTCGACGCCGTGATCGACCGCGTTGCGGATCATGTGCGTGAGCGGATCGGCCAAGCGCTCGATGACGGTTCGGTCGACTTCGGTCGCCTCCCCCTCGGTCCGTAGCCGCACCGATTTTCCCGTGGCGTCGGTCAGTTCGCGCACGATCCGCGACATGCGCTGGAACAGCGGCTTCACCGGCTGGGCGCGGATCGCCATGACGCCCTCCTGGATTTCCCGCGTCAGCTGCTCGAGCGCGCCGAGACCCGCCGCTACGCTCGAGGATCGCGCCAGCCCCGCCTCCATCACGCGCTGCGACAGCATCGCCTGATTGATCACCAGCTCGCCGACCAGATTGATCAGACGATCGACGCGCTCGAGATCGACGCGAATGGTCGGCGCCGCCGCCTCGGCCTTGCCGTGCTCGGATCGCGCCTTTTCGCCTTCCTGGGCCGTCAGCGCCGCCGGCGCCGGCGCGGCGTCCTTATGGACGCGGCCCTCGCCCGCCGCGTCATCGCGTCTTTCGACGGGGCGGGCGGCGAGCGGCGCGCTCGGCGCCTGCGCTTCGATGTCGATCCCGGGAAGTTGCGAGGGTTGCCACGCCTCGCTCGAAGCGCCGGGTTGAGACGCGACGATTTCGAGCTCGCAATCGTCGACGACGAACTCGAACAGTTCCTCGATCGCCGGGAGGTCCTCGGTCGTCGACAGTTCGATCCGCCAGGAGAGATAGGCGCCTTGCGGATCGAGATCCTCGAGGCGCGGCAGCGACCGGGTGTCGCAGGCGGTCGTGATCTCGCCGAGCCGTGCGAGCTCCCGCAGCAACCGCAGGGCCTCGTTGCCCTTGCGATAGAGATCCGGCCTCGGCGCGAAAGCGATGGTGTAGCGTTGCGCCGCGGGTTCGACGACCTCGGGTTCGTCGTCGAAGGAAAGCATCACGGGTTGAAAGTCGAACGGCTCGGCCTCGTCCTTGGCGTTGTCGTGGCCCGCCTCCGCGCGTGCGTCGCTGGCCAGACCCTTCAACTCTTCGATCAGCGATTCGGTGCGGGATTCGTCGATCGGTTCGTCGACCCGTGCCGCTTTCACCAGATCCGCCAGGACGTCGGCCGAACGCAGCAGCGTCTTCATGACGGCGGGCGAGGGCGCGAGCTGTTCGCTGCGGATGAGATCCAGAGCCGTCTCGAACGTGTGAGCGAAGCGCACCAGCCGATCGAGCTTGAACGCTCCCGCGCCGCCCTTGATCGAATGCACCGCGCGAAACACCGCGTTGACCGTCTCGGAATTGGCGTCGCCTTCGTCCATCGCGACCAAGCCGATCTCGAGCTCGCCGAGCTGCTCTTCGCATTCCTGGAAAAAGGTTTCCCGGATCGCCGCCATGGTGTCCATTCGAGAATTCCTCAATGAGTTACGCGGCCACGCGGCGAACGACGTCGACGAGCTTGACCGAGTCGAACGGCTTGACGATCCATCCCGTCGCGCCGGCGCGCCGCGCCAGATTCTTCTTCTCGGTCGAGCTCTCGGTCGTCAGCACGAGGATTGGAACGCCGAGAAACCGCTGATTTCCGCGCACCCTCTCGATGAAGCCGAATCCGTCGAGCTTCGGCATGTTGATGTCGGTGATGATGACGCGCGGCGCCTCTTGCTCCAGAACCTCGAGGCCGTGCATTCCGTCCACCGCCTGCACGACGCGGTAGCCGGCGTCCGTCAGCGCCACCTTCAACATGTCCCGCATGGTGCGGGAATCGTCGACGGTCAGGATGGTCAAACTCATTGCGGCAATTCTCCACTCGTTAGCGTCGTCGCATCGATCCCGAGAAGTTGGAGGTCCTCGATCATCCGGGGCGCGCAATTGACGATCGACAGCGCAACCCCGTCCGCGCTCCATGTTCGCCTCGCCGACAAAAGCACCTGAATGCATTGGGCGCCCACGCGCTGGACCGACGAGGCGTCGAGCACGATCGGCTCGCCGCGGCGCTCGAGCAACGCTCGGGCGAGCGGCGTGGCGGCGGAAAGTTCGAGATATTCGGGCAGCCGCAACGCGTTTTGCGCGTCGCTCGCCGGCGCCGACGCGTCGGCGTCGGGCGGCGGAGCGGCGGCGAAACCGAGACTTTCCGGCGGCGGGGGGGCTTCCTCCGGCGCGCGCGTCGGCGCCGCGGCGGTCGGCGGCGCTTGGGGGAGATCGCGGCGCTCCGGCGCGAGCGAGGTCTCCTGCGCCTCGTTCTCCATCTCCGCCAAATTCACTTTCGGATAATAATCGGCTTTGGCCGAGCGGCATTTTCGCGCCCGCCGTTGCCACACGGATTCTTTGGCCATCACGCTCCCTCACCCATTCTCGGCGTCGTCGCCCGTATGCGCGCACGAAGCGCGTCACCCGCGACCTTGCCGAACCGAACCCCGTCGGCTGCGCAAGCCGACCGTGCGAAATCGGCTGGATCCGCAAACGAAACGTGGGGCGTTGCGAAGCCGACCTCTCGGCCGGTCTCGAAAGACGTCGGGAAACTCGGGGACGACGCCCGCTCCGGGCGACGGCGCGGAAAAACGCGGACGGCGCGATCACGGCCGCGCGGGGTCGAGCCGGCCGCCTCGACGTGCGGGCCTCGCCGCGACGGGCGTCGTTCGATCGAGCGGAAAGGGGCGGAGGAGAGCGGCGTCATGCGGCCTCTTGGAGCGAGCGGAGTGCGAACGGATTCGGCGCTCGATCGGCCGCGATGCGGCAAGCCGCATCGCCGCTTGGACATAACGATCAAGGAAAGCGATCGAACCGGAACGGGATCATGTCGGCTCGAGGCCCGACGCGAGCGAGCGGCTTCATGCCTCAGGCGTCGCCGATCGAAGGCGATTTCTGTCGGTCGCGCCAATAGTCCTAGACAGGATTGGTTTCTCGATAATTAAAATGTTACGCGATTGATCCGCAAAACCGCGCCGCTTCAGAATTCCTTCCAGCCCTCGTCCGCGTCTTCGGCTTCGGCTGCGCGGCGAACCGGCGCGTCGGCGAGCGCCTTGGCGACGACGGGGCGCTTGGCCCGCGGCGGCGTCGCCGCAACGGCGCCGAACGATCTGCCGGCCGACGGCGGCTTGGCCCGTTCCGGGAACGCGTGCGGCGCGACCCGCTCGAGCTCGCGACGGATCGGATCGTCGGCGCCCTTGCCGACCTGAAACTGTCCGATCAACTGCGTAAGCCGGTCGCACTCCTGGGCCAGCGACTGGCCGGAGGCCCTCGCCTGCTCGGACATGGCGGCGTTTTGTTGGGTCGCCTGGTCCATTTGGCTGACCGCCGCGTTGATCTGCTGAAGGCCGGCGGCCTGTTCCTGGGCGCTCGCCGCGATGTCGGCCACGACGCCGTTGATCTCGGACACTTTCGCTTCGATCCGCTCGAGCGCCTTGCCGGTCTGCGCCACCAGTTGGACGCCCTCGCCGACCTGCGCCGCCGAGGTCGATATCAGCGCTTTGATCTCTTTGGCGGCCTCGGCCGACCGTTGCGCCAGGGCGCGCACTTCGGAGGCGACGACCGCGAAACCTCGACCCGAATCGCCCGCCCGCGCGGCTTCCACGCCGGCGTTGAGGGCGAGAAGGTTGGTCTGGAAAGCGATCTCGTCGATGACGCCAATGATCTGGCTGATCTGCTGCGAGGACTTCTCGATCTTGCCCATCGCCTCGACGGCCCGGTTGACGATTGCGCCGCCGCCCGCCGCGTTGTCGTGCGCGACAGAGACGACTTCGCGCGCCTGCTTGGCGCCTTCGGCGGTCTTGCCCACCCTCGCGGTGATTTCGACGAGCGCCGCCGCCGTCTCTTCCAGGCTGGAGACCTGCTGCTCCGTGCGCCGCGAAAGATCGGTCGCCGCGGCGGTGATCCCCCGCATGCCCGACTGCACCGTCTCGACGCACTGGTCGACGCCGGCGAAAGCGTTCGCCAGTTGTTCGATCGCCCCGTTGAAATCGTTCTGCAGCTTGCGATAGGCCTCGGGAATGGTCTCCTTCATGCGATAGGAGAGGTCTTTCTGCGCGAGCTTGGCGAGCCCGGCGCCGATCGACTCGACCGCGCTGGCGCGCGCCTCGGCCTCGGCGTCGACCTCGGCCTGTTTCTTGGCGCGCTCGTCTTCCGCGGCGCCGATATAGACCGATATCGCGACCTCCAGGTCGAGAAGCACGGCCTTGACCAGCGCGCCGAGCGCGGCGCCCGCCTCGTCGGCCGCGCGGCTCGTCCCGCGTCGGATCAGCGCCTTGGGCCACAGTTCCCGAACGAGCGACTGGATCAGCGAATCCAGAACGAGGGAGTAACCACCGATATACCAGCGCGGCGCGAGGCCGACCCTGGCGTGCGCCAGGCCGACCGCGCGCGCGTGCTCGACATAGCGATCGTCGAAATCGGCGGAAACGATCTCGCGCCAGTGGCCGAACTGCTTATCCTTCGCCTCGCCGACTCGCGCAGCGTCGGCGTAGAATTTCGTCAATTCGGGCGTCGCGAGCACGCGACCGTAAAACCTGTCGAGGGCGGCCGACAGGTTTCGCTTGATCATCGGCTTGAGCCGTCGGATTCGCGCGCAGCTCTCCGGATCGAGCTGCGTGAACTCCATTTGTTCCGCGAGAACTGCACTCGTCGCCATCTGCCCCCCCGACATGCGCGGACCCCGTTTGGCGTTCCGGGGCGCCGCCGTCAGCCCCGCGAACGAAATTTCTGAGTTCCGAGAAATAGTTGTGACGCCTTGTCCGGGGCTTGCGCCGGCCGATCGAGCGAGTCGGCGGTCCCGCGCGGCAAATCGACGCGCTTCGCGCGCCTGCGCGATTGGCCGCGGGAATTCCGGCGAGCCCGCTCGTCAGCCCAGCGCCTCGAGTTCGCCGATCATCCGCTCGATCAGCGACAGCCCGACGCCCCAGAACGCGGGATCGCGGGCGTCGAGGCCGAAGGGCGCGAGCAGCTCGGAATGATGCTTCGCGCCGCCGGCCGCCAGCATCGCCAGATAGCGCTCGGCGAAGCCCTCGTGCGAACGCTCGTAGACGCCGTAGAGGGAATTCACCAGGCAGTCGCCGAACGCGTAGGCGTAAACGTAGAACGGCGAATGGATGAAATGGCCGATGTAGCTCCAATAGGTCTCATAGCCCGGCCCGAGCTTGATCGCCGGTCCCAGGCTCTCCGCCTGCACGCTCATCCACAACCCGCTAATCGTCTCGGCGGTCAGCTCGCCGTTCTTGCGCTCGGCGTGCACCTTGCGCTCGAATTTATAGAACGCGACCTGGCGCACGACGGTGTTGAGCATGTCCTCGACCTTGGCCGCGAGCATGGACTTGCGCGTCGCCGGATCGCTGGTCGAGGCGATGAGCGCGCGGAACGTCAGCATTTCGCCGAACACGGAGGCCGTTTCGGCGAGCGTCAAGGGCGTCGGCGCCATCAGCGCGCCGTTGGGCGCGGCGAGCACCTGATGGACGCCGTGCCCCAGTTCGTGCGCGAGCGTCATGACGTCGCGCGGCTTGCCGAGATAGTTGACGAGCACATAAGGGTGCGCCGACGGCGTCGTCGGATGGGCGAAGGCGCCCGGCGTCTTGCCCGGCCGCGCGGGCGCGTCGATCCAGCCTTCGTCGAAGAAGCGGCGCGCGATGTCGGACATTTCAGGCGAAAAGCCGCGATAGGCGTCGAGCACCGTGTCGCGCGCCGCGCTCCAGGAGAACGCGCGCGCCGGCGCGTTCGGCAGCGGCGCGTTGCGGTCCCAATGATCGAGCTGGGCCTTGCCGAACCAGCGCGCCTTCAGCGCGTAATAGCGATGCGACAGCCTGGGATAGGAATCGGTGACCGCGGCGACCAAAGCCTCGACCACCTCGCGCTCGACGCGGTTGGCGAGGTGTCGCGAATCGGCGATGTCGTCGAACTTGTGCCAGCGGTCGGCGATTTCCTTGTCCTTGGCGAGCGTGTTGGCGATCAACGCGAAAAGGCGCAGGTTGGCGCCGAGCGTCGCGGCGAGCGAATGGGCGGCCGCCTCGCGCTTCGTCGCGTCCGCGTCCTGCAGCTTGGCGAGCAACGGCTCAAGCGTCAGCTCCTCGCCTTCGAAGGCGAAGCGCAGCGAGGCGATCGTCTCGTCGAACAGCCGGTTCCAGGCGGCGACGCCCGACACCGACTTTTCCAGGAACAACTGCTCGATCTCGTCGGCGAGCTGGTGCGGGCGCTCCCTGCGGATGTCCTCCAGCCACGGCCGGTAATGGCCGAGCGGCGACCCGCGCATCGCCGCGTCGAGAGCGGCGTCGTCGAGGCGGTTGAGCTCCAGTTCGAAGAACAGCAGTTCGCCGGCCAGCGCGGTGACCTTTTCCTGCGCGTCGCCGTAGAACTTGGCGCGCGCGACGTCGCTTGTGTCGCTGGCGTAGAGCAGCGACGCGTACGAGGCGATGCGCCCCATCAAGTCCTGCAGCGCTTCGTAGGCGCGCACCGCCTCATAGAGGCGCTCGCCCGCGTCCGCCGCCTTGGCGATGTCCGCGAGTTTGCTCCGATAGGCCGCCGCGAAGCTTCTGGCGTCCGCCGCGGCGCGCTCGAGATCGGCGGCGAAGCGCGGCGAATCCATGCCCTCGTAGAGGTCGTCGAGCCGCCACTGCGGCAGGACGCCCAAGTCCGGCGCGTTCCAGTCTTGCCCGCGGCCCGCGGCGACGGTCTGGAGAACGCCCGCTTCGAAAACGCGCCTACGATGAGACATTCGATCGGCCCTAGCGTGGGATGAGGACCCTATATCGCCCAAGGCCGGCGCGCCTTCAATGCGTATAAATTCGACCGGCGCGCCAAATCGGGACGCCATTAACACGACATTTACCGTGATATCCGAGTGTCTGGCGCCAAGCGGCCGGAGAAGGCCGCCCAAGACAGGACTTTCATGGCCGCCCTCATTCTCGTCGTCGACGACGACCCGATTCAACGCCGACTGCTCGAGGCGATGGCGCGCCGGTTCGGCTACGAGGTCGAGACCGCGGATTCGGGCGAGACGGGCCTGGCGCGATTGGAGGCGTCCGATCGACCGCCGGTCGATCTCGTCGTGCTCGACCTCGTCATGCCCGATCTCGACGGCATGGGCGTGCTGACGCGCATGCGCCAGCGCTCCATCGCCATTCCCGCGATCGTGCAGACGGCGCACGGCTCCATCGAGGCGGTGATCTCGGCGATGCGCGCCGGCGCCCACGATTTCGTGGTCAAGCCGGTCGGCGCCGAACGTCTGCAAGTGTCGATCAAGAACGCCCTGCGCGTCGACGCGCTGGAGGACGAACTGCGGCGCGCGACGCGCCGGCGCGCCGGCGAACTGAGCTTTCGCGACATCGTCACCAAGGTCGAGAGCATGGCGCGCACGATCCGCCTCGCCGAGCGCGCCGCCAAATCGAACATCCCCGTGCTGATCGAAGGCGAATCCGGCGTCGGCAAGGAGTTGATGGCGCGCGCGATCCAGGGCGGCTCGGAGCGGCGCGGCAAGCCGTTCGTCACCGTCAACTGCGGCGCGCTGCCGGAAAACCTCGTCGAATCGATCCTGTTCGGGCATGAAAAGGGCGCCTTCACCGGCGCGACGGAAAAGCACGCGGGAAAATTCGTCGAGGCGCACGGCGGCACGCTGTTTCTCGATGAGATCGGCGAATTGCCGCCCGAGGCCCAGGTCAAATTGCTGCGCGCTTTGCAGGACGGCGAAATCGACCCGGTCGGCGCGCGCCGCTCGGTCAAGGTCGACATCCGTCTGGTGTCCGCGACCAACCAAAATCTCATCGAACTGGTCAAGCGCGGCCGCTTTCGCGAGGATCTGTTTTATCGTCTGAACGTCTTCCCGATCACCATCCCGCCGCTTCGCGCCCGGACGATGGACGTGCCGGATCTGGCGCGGCGCTTCCTCGCGCGCTTTTGCGCGGAGGAAGGCAAGCGCATACGCGCCATCGCCAACGACGCCTTCGCGCTGCTTTGCGCCTACGACTGGCCGGGCAACGTGCGGCAGCTCGAGAACGCGATGTTTCGCGCGGTGGTCCTGGCGGACGGCGACGAATTGACGGTCGCGGAATTCCCGCAGATCGCCGCGCAGGTCGAAGGCTTCGCCGTGCGCATTCCCGCCGCCCCGCCGCTCGTCGCCGAGACGCCGGCGCCCGCCTCGCCCAGCGCCGAAGGCCCGCACTTCGAACCGCGCGATCCCCATATCATGCGCCTGATCGACGAAAGCGGCGACGTGCGCAAGATCGACGACATCGAGGCCGAGGCGATCCGCTTCGCCTTCGCCCATTATCGCGGTCAAATGTCCCAGATGGCGCGCAAGCTCGGCATCGGCCGTTCGACCTTGTACAGAAAAATGAAGGAAATCGGCATCGACGCCGAAGTCGTCGGCGAGGCGGCCGCTTAGGCGGCGCCCGCGGGACGCATCGCTCGCGTTCGACACGAAGACTCGTCTAGGATGGGGATTGTTCCGGGACCAGGGCAGACCGTTAGCGATCCTGTTGAGCGTCCATCGTTCGGCGCGCGAAGTCGGGGAGTCTTCATGAGCGCGTTCATTCGGTCGTCCTGGCTGTTCTCGGTCGCGCTCGTCCTGGCGATCCATCCCGGCGCGGGTGCCGCTTCGGCCGCTCGCTCGGAACTGATCGCGCCCGCGGCGCCGATGTTTCCCGACTTCCCCTCCGCCCAGAGGCTGACGCCGGCGCGGCCGACGGCCCCTGACCTTTCGACGGCGCGGCCCTTTACGCTTTCGTCCGCGGGGGCGACGCAGGACGTCGACTTCGCGCCGCCGAACACCCTCCCGCCCGCGGCGCCCTCGCCTGCGGCGCCGGATCTGGTCCCGGGCGCGAGCGGGCCCACCGGCGGCGGGGCGAGCGAGAGCCCCCAGGCGCAGCCCGCCGCCGCCTCCAGACTGGCGGCCGCCGTCGACGCCGCGCTCGCGGCTCTCGTCTCTCGAGACGTCGAGCCGAGCCCGATCGGCGACGGCGATTGGCGCGCGGCGCGCGAAGCGATCCGGGCGTACTACGCGGCGCGCGATTTCGCGCCGGTCTGGGTCGCGCCGGACGGCCTGACGCCCGCGGCTGCCTCGGCGCTCGCTCGCCTCGCCCAGGCGGACGAGGACGGCCTCGATCTTTCCGCCTTCGCGCTGCCCAAGGACCCGCTTGAGGACGCATCGCCCGAGCGCCTCGCCGAGGCCGAAACCGTCATTTCCGCGGCGGTCGTCGCCTATGCGTTGCAGGCGAGCGGCGCACGCCTCGTGCCGGGGCGAATTTCGCCGCTGGTCTCGGCGCGGCCGGACGTGGCCGATCCGGGCCGGGCGTTGACCGTGGTCGCCGCGGCCGTCGATCCCGGCGCCGCGCTCGAGGGCTTCAATCCACGGCAAAAGGGCTATCTCGATCTGCGCGGCCAATTGTCGCAGCGACGCGCCGGGGCGCCGCTCGCCGCGCCGCCGATCCCGAGCGGGCCGAGCCTGGGGATCGGCATGGCCGATCCGCGCGTCGCGCTCGTGCGCGCGCGCCTTGGCCTTAGCGCCGGCGCGGACGCGAATGCTTCGCTCGTCTACGACGCGCGCCTCGCTTCGGCGGTCGCCGCGTTTCAGCGCGCCAACGGCTTGGCCGCGAACGGCGCCCTGACGCCGGCCACCGCCGCGGCCCTGTCGCACTCTCCTCTCGCGCGAAGCAGGGCGATGATCCTCGCCAACATGGAAATGTGGCGCTGGGAGCCGCGCGCGATGGGCGAAGAGCGCATCGAGATCAACATCCCCGACTATTCCTTGAAGCTGATGGACGGCGACGACCTCGTCCACGAGGCGCGCGTGATCGTCGGCAAACCCGACACGCCGACGCCGATTTTCTCCAACGAGGTGCGATTTCTTCTGGTCAATCCGATCTGGCGCGTCCCCGACTCGATCATCAGGAAGGAATATGCGCCCAAGCTCGCGCAAGATCCGGGCTATCTCGCGCGACACGGCTTCCAGGTGAGCCAAGTCGGCAATCGGCTGGTCGTCCGCCAGCCGCCCGGCGAGGCCAATGCGCTCGGCCGCATCCTCTTCATGTTCCCCAACGAACACGCCGTCTATCTTCACGATACGCCGGCGCGCGCGCTGTTCTCGGCGTCTCGGCGGGATTTCAGCCACGGCTGCGTGCGCGTCGAGCAGCCGATGCGCCTGGCCGAACTCGTCATGGGAGGCGCGAGCGAAGGGTGGACGCCGCAACGCCTGCAATCGCTGCTGGGCGCGACGGAGCGGACCGTCCCGCTGCCCCATGCGATACCGATTCACCTCGAATATTTCACCGAATTCGTCGACCGATCCGGCGCGTTGCAGGATCGCGAGGACATCTACGGAATCGCGCGCCGCGTCGCCTTCACATTTTCGCGAACGAGTCAAGATTGAAAAGTCGGCATCGACGGTCTATAGGGTCCGCCTTGGTCTTTTTCGGGTTCTGTGGTTTCTAGGACACATCGATGAAATCGCGGCGTTAAGCGCTCCTTAGGGCGCGGCGCCGCGGCGGGCGCGCCCGGGGCGGAGGGCGCGCAGGGGATCGGAAGGGGACAATTCGTTTGGCGTTCGTTTCTGCCATCGGCGCCGTCGTTCGGCGCAAGAGGGCGCTGGCGCGCCTGCTTGCAGCCCCGGTGCTGCTGAGCCTCGGCTTTGCTCCCAGTTCCACCGAATCCGCGGTCGCGAACGGCGACACGCGCACGATCATCCTTTCCAATTCCCATACCGACGAATCGGGCACGTTCACCTATATGGTCGACGGCGTGTACGACTCGGCGACGCTGGAGAAGCTGAACTGGTTCATGCGGGACTGGCGGCTCAACGAACAAGTCAAGATGGACCCCAAGCTGTTCGACATCCTCTGGGAGGTCTACCGCGAATCCGGGTCGCAACAGCCGATCGACGTGCTTTCCGCCTATCGCTCGCCGAACACCAACGCGATGTTGCGCCGACGCTCGCGTCTGGTCGCCAAGTATTCGCAGCACATGGAAGGCAAGGCGGTCGACGCGCATTTCGTCGACGTCGGCACGGCGACGATTCGAGACGTAGCGATGCGGATGCAGGCCGGCGGGGTGGGATTCTATCCCACCGGCGCGACGCCGTGGGTGCATATCGACAGCGGCTCGGTCCGTTACTGGCCGAAGATGAACCGAACCGCCTTGGCGCGACTGTTTCCGGACGGCAAGACGGTGTTCATTCCCGCCGACGGTCAGCCGATGCCGGGTTACGAGCAGGCGCGCGCCGAGATCGAATCGCGCGGCGGCGACGTGCAGACCGCCGGCACGAGCGGCTCGAACGTGGGCGTGCTGTCATGGCTGTTCGGCGCGCGCGGCGGCGGCGTCGACGACGAGGAGGAGAGCGGGGCGAGCGAAGTCGTCGCGACGGGTCGAGGCGGCGCGAGACGCAGCGGCGCGCCGACCCAGGTCGCGAGCGCGGCGCCCGACCCGCTCGGCGCGGCCAAGGGCGACCTGCCGCGCGGCGCGACTTACGTGCAGCCGGCCGAACCGGCCGTGCAAGGCTCGCCGGCCGCCGCTTCGGGCGATGCGAGCGCGGCGGACGAAGGCGGCCCGATCAGCCTGCGCGGTCCGATCGCGGAGCAGTTCATCGCCCCCTTGCCGCCGCACAAGCCCGCCGATCTCGCCGCGGCGCAGCTCGCCGAGGCGGCCGCGCCGATGCCGCCCAAACGCCCCGCCGAATTCGCCTTCGGGGCGCTGCCGGGGCAGGCGGCGAGCGAGGAGGGCGCCGCCAGCCCGGACCTGATCGCCGCGCTGCTCGAACGGGGCAGACTGCCCGGCGTGATCACACGCGGCGTCGGAGCCGCCCCGGCGGACGCTCTCGCGCTCGCCGAGACGCCGGCGGCCGAACTTTCGGAACGGCCGGCGATGCTCGCCCGCGCCGCCGCGCTCGCGGCCCCCATTCCCCCGATTCGGCCGACGCGGACGCCCGCGCGCGTCGCGGTCAAGGCGGCCTCGCTCGACGGATCGTCGATGCAGCCCAGGCAGGTTTCGACGCCTTCGGCCGATGCGGCCGCCAACGCCGACGCGCCCGCCGTCCCGGCGACGCGCGGCTTGGCCCTGCTGTCGGCGAGCGATTCTGCGACGAAGCCGAACCCCTACGGCGATCTCGTCTATGACGCCTTCAAAGTCGCGCCCGAGACGCCGGTGGCGTCGGGCCTGGCGGACTTGAGAGGCACGTCGCAATAGGGTGCGCCTTCCCCTTCTCCCGCAAGGGGAGAAGGGCGCGCCCTCGCGCCGCTTCAGTCCCTGACGAACTCCGCGCCGCAAATCCCCTGCGCGTAGAGCAGCGCCGTGAGGTCGGCGTGGTCGACGCGCGCGTGCGCATTCGCGGCGACCGTCGGCTTGGCGCGACAGGCGACGCCGAGCCCCGCCTCAGGTAGCCGAGGCCGCAATCCCACGGAACTTGTTCAGCAACATACTGCACGTGATAGCCGAGTTGCGCCCAAAACCCGATCCATCGCCGGCGTGAAGCGTCCTGGATCGTGCGTTCGGGCCAAACCGACAGAAGAAGTGTGTTTCGACGACGCAAAAATTCGGCAATATCCGATCCTCGATGGCCGCTCGGCCAGCCGCGACCCGATCGGTAAAGCCGCAGCCACGTCTCTGCCTTGTCAAGCTGTCAAAATCGGGGCAGATGTTCGCTCACGCCGACGCCGATCCGGCGAATGTCAGTTAAATCCCTCGGGAAAGAGAGCCCCATTGACCCTGATAAAGCCCTTTCGCGCGTTGAGGCCGGCGCCGGGACGCGCGGCGGACGTTCTCGCGCCGCCTTACGACGTGCTTTCGAGCATGGAGGCGCGCGATCGCGCCAAGGGCAAGCCGTGGAGCTTTCTGCACGTCTCCAAGGCCGAGATCGATCTCGATCCGGCGATCGACCCTCATGACCGCGCCGTCTACGCCAAGGCCGGCGAGAATTTTCGGCGCATGATCGCCGCCGGCGCGCTCGTGCGCGACGACAAGCCCTGCTACTACGCCTACCGCCTGACCTGGCGCGGCCGCGTCGAGACCGGCTTGGCGGCGGTCGCCTCGCTTGCCGCTTACGCCGAGAACCGCATCCGCAAGCACGAGCTGACGACGCCGGTCAAGGAAGACGACCGCGTGCGCCAGATCGAGGCGGTCGACGCGCAGACCGGCTTGGTCATGCTGGCCTATCCGACGGCGCCTGATATCGACGCCCTGCTCGCGCGCGCCGCCGCGGAAGAACCGGCGGTCGACGTCGCCGCGGACGACGGCGTGCGGCACCAGCTCTGGGTGATCGACGACGAGGCGACGATCGCGGCGCTGACGCGCGCCGTCGACGCTCTGCCCGCACTCTATATCGCCGACGGCCATCACCGCTCGGCCGCGGCCCTGCGCGTCGCGCAGGCGCGCGGGCTGAAGGACGGCTATTTTCTTGCGGTGCTGTTGCCGCAGCAGCAAATGACGATTCTCGACTACAACCGCGTGCTGCGCGATTTGAACGGGCTGACGCCCGAGGCGGTCTTGCAAGAAATCGGACGCCGCTACGGGATCGAACCGAGCGATCAGCCCGTGCGGCCGGCGCGCGCGAACGAGGTCGGCATGGTTCTGGCCGGGCGCTGGTATCGTCTCGCGCTGCGGCCCGAGATCGCGGCCGAGGCCGCGCAAAGCGGCGACCCGGTGGCGCGGCTGCCGATCACGCTGCTCGCCAAGAACGTCATCGAGCCGGTTTTCGGCATTACCGATCCGCGTCGCGACAAGCGCATCGACTTCGTCGGCGGCGGCCGGGGCTTAAGCGAGCTGGAGCGGCTCGTTTCCTCCGGCGCTTTTGCCGTCGCTTTCGCGCTCTATCCGACCGCGATGAGCGATCTGATGGCGGTCGCCGACGCCGGCGCGATCATGCCGCCGAAATCGACCTGGTTCGAACCCAAGCTCGCCGACGGCCTGGTCAGCCACATGCTGGATTGATTCTTGGCGCGGAGCGACCCCCTCTCCTCGCGCGCTTATCGGATTCACACATTTGCGAAGCCTGCGGCCAATCGCCCGGCCCCTCACCCTGCCTCTCCCCGCGAGCGGGGAGAGGAGCGCGCGGCGCCCTTCTTCCCCTCTCCCCGCGCTTCGCGGGGAGAGGCAGGGTGAGGGGCCGGGTGAGTTTCCGCGCTGTCGCCAAGAGGTGTGAATGCCATATCCCCGCGCGCGGGGAGAGGAGATCGTCGCGGACGCCCAAATGCAAAATGCGCTAGCGCTGTTTGCTCGGATTTGTCGCTCGCCTCGCTTGCAATGCGAACGCTGTTCGATGGGAGCGCGGCGGTGGGGGCGATGATTCGCGCGCTGCTCATCGCCGGCCCGACGGCGAGCGGCAAGTCGGCGGTGGCGCTGGCGCTCGCCAAGCGGTTCGGCGCGACGATCGTCAACGCCGATTCGATGCAGGTCTATCGCGATCTTCGCGTGCTCACCGCGCGCCCGAGCGAGGCCGAAGAGCGGCAGGCGGCGCATCGGCTGTTCGGCGAGATCGACGGCGCCGAGAACTTCTCGGTGGGGCGCTGGCTCGAGCGCGCGAGGGCGGTTCTGGCGGAAAACGCCGGGCATTCCGCTCCGATCCTGTTCGTCGGCGGAACCGGGCTCTACTTCCGCGCGCTGACGCAAGGCCTGTCCGACATTCCGCGCGTGCCCGAGGCGGTGCGCGCCGCGGTCCGCGCCGAGGCCGAGGGCGCAGCGACGCCGGACCTGCACGCAAGACTCGCGACACGCGATCCCCTCACCGCCGCGCGGCTGCGCCCGAGCGATCGGCAGCGGGTGCTGCGCGCGCTCGAAGTCGTCGCCGCGACCGGGCGGCCGCTCGTCGAATTCCACGGCGCCCGCGAGGCGCCGCCGTTGACGGCGGGCGAATGGGCCGGCCTGTTTCTGGCGCCCGAGCGCGTTGCGCTGAACGCGCGCATCGAGGCGCGGTTCGCGGCGATGCTGCGCGAAGGCGCGCTCGACGAAGTCGCCGCGCTGTTGCGACGCGGGCTCGATCCGGCGCTCCCCGTCATGCGCGCGCACGGCGTTCCGCACCTGATGGCCCACTTACGCGGCGAGCTGTCGCTCGCCGAGGCCGCCGAGCGCGCCGTGCGCGACACCCGCCGCTACGCCAAGCGGCAATTCACCTGGGCGCGGGGACAGATGGCCGATTTCGCGTGGGTCGCGCCGGAGGAGGCGGATGCGGCGGGGGCGGGGGCGCTGAGGTAGGGCCTGGAATAGTGCGCTTGGCGCCGGAGGCGATGGCCGAGCCGATCAAAGGCGGCGCCATTTTCGGGCGCGAGGGATTGTTTTCAATGGCTTGCGTGACGATTTTCCGCCGCCTCGCCGCGCGGCGAGGGCTTCGCTCGCCAGCCGATGCCGGCCCATTAAGGAGTTGAGTAAGCTGCTACCGTAATCGCTACCGTAATCGCGCGGGGGCGACGTTTCCTGAGGCGTATCCGTGGACGGTCGACGAGGCGCTGGACACCGGGTTCTGGCCGTGGTGATTCTCCCCTCTCCGTTCGGAGAGAGTTCTGGGTGAGGGAACCAATGTCCGAGTCGACTGACAGCCCTGAGGTTCAGGCCTTCATGGCGGCATTCCAGAAGCTCCGCGATTTCGTCGACGACGCGCCTGATCTTATTGTCAGTAAAGCGCGGGAGAACAACAGTCTCCAAGGCCTCTGCCACGACGTACTGGAGGCCGCGAATCAGCTTCGTATTGATGAGCATAGTCGAAGGGAATTGTACAGCTCCCCGACGAACCCGGCATTTCTCGCTACGTGGCAGGAATATAATTCGAAATACAGCGGCGCGGTGGGCCAAGTGGCCTATATTCTTTTCAATATCGGAGGTCACGAGATCTTTGGCCCGGCGCTGGACGAGCACAGGCGCGCGGCACTCTGGAAAGAGTATGAAGCAATAGACTGGAAAGGAGAGGAGGAAAGGTTTCGCGGAAGCCCCTGGGAATATTACTGGGGAGGGGTCGAGAAGAGTTTGGAAGCCCGGTGGAGGGAGAGCGACGAGGAAGCTCGTGCGGACGCGTATGCAATTGAAAAGGTAATTGAGGAAGCTAGAATTTCTATCGACGCTTCCGTTGGCGACGGAACAACGGACGAAGAATACCAGGAACGTGTACGAAGTGGAATTGCCGCTTGGAGAAGACTAGTCAATGAGATTGGCTTTGATCTGGCCGGAGTGTTCAGGCGGCGAGAACTGGTTCCCTTTGTAATGATCCCGCGGCACGTATCAGGTCACTATGGCAAGGCCGATCCCCTTTCGCTTATGGCGCGATTGCAGCAGGCGCAGGAAGCGTTTGTGTATGGCGTACCGTTAGGCGCATTGGCTATCATGCGTTCTATTCTTGAGATAATTTTGAGAAAACACTATAAACTTGGTGGCGGGAATTTCAACAACTTAATTGATAAGGCGGCAAACAATAATGTGTTTCCGAATGAAATACGCCTAATGGAAATCCAATTACTATATAAGCTCGGAAATGACGCAGTACACCCAAATCCGGAAGAGCTCCATATGGTTCCGGACGTAGAAAGGAAAGTGCTTTCTCTACTATTCATTTTGAGGACATTGATCGAGCGAACGCCAAACAATGCCTCTTAGTTTACGGTCCAATCCACTAAAGGCGGGGTTACGGATTACGCGGATTACGGTAGCAGTACTCAACCCCTTAATTGCCCGGCATCGGCTGGCGAGCGAAACCCGCGCCGCGCGGCGAGGCGGCGGAAAATCGTCACGCAAGGCATTGAAAACAAACCGTCGCGCCCGAAAATGGCGCCGCCCTCGGTCGGCCCGGCCGTGGCCTCCGCCGCTACGCGCTGCGCCGCTCTAAGCCCGACGCGCCGCGAAGCCAATCATGCGGCGCTCGCGTCCGCGCCCGCAAACCGCCGGTCCCCACCCTGAGCGCTCCTATGATGCGAGCGCCGAGCGTAAGATTTTGTCCACTCGCGCGGGACGCCGGCGAGGCCGGCGCTGGCCTCAGCGCCGGCGCTTCATTGAGCGCTTGGAGGCGATTATGCGCGAGAGGAATTCGAACTCAAGGATGCGCCATAGGGCGTTCGCAAGAACGCCCGTTCTTGCGAACGCCCTATGGCGCACCGCCTGCGGCGGCGGCCCGGCGGGCCGTCCTTGAGTTCGAATTCCTCTCGCGCTCCGCTCCGCCAAGCAAACAATGGAGAGTCTCGCATTCGTGCGCCGGTCTCGCAACAACCGCCGAAGACGCCGGCGGCCGTCATGGCCGGGCTCGTCCCGGCCATCCACGCGGCGCCGCTGCAATAATCCTTTGAGGTTAGCCGCTGCCTCACGGCGTGGATGCCCGGCACAAGGCCGGGCATGACGGGGTTAGCGCCTCATCTCAGCGCCTATGGCTCACGAGCCACCCCTCGCCTTCCGCTGACGCCGCCGCTGCGATAAACCTCTCCCATGCCCGCGAAGAAGACGCCGCCCGAAAAGCTCTCGCTCAAAGCCGCGCGCGCCGAGCACGCGCGGCTCGGCGCGGAGATCGCCGAGCACGACCGGCGCTACCACGGCGAGGACGCGCCGATCGTTTCCGACGCCGACTACGACGCGCTGCGGCGGCGCTACACGGCGCTGGAGGAGGCGTTTCCGGCGCTCGCCGACGCCGAGTCGCTCAGCCGCAAGGTCGGCGCGGCGCCGGCGGAGAAATTCGCCAAGGTGCGCCACGCCGTGCCGATGCTGTCGCTCGGCAACATCTTCGAGGACGCCGAAGTCGAGGAATTTTGCGCGCGGGTGCGGCGGTTCCTGGGCTTAAGCGACGTCGCGCCGCTCGAAGTGACCGCCGAGCCGAAGATCGACGGCCTCTCCTGCTCGCTGCGCTACGAGCATGGCAAGCTCGTGCAGGCGGCGACGCGCGGCGACGGTTTTGAGGGCGAGGACGTCACCGCCAACGCGCTGACCATCGCCGCCATCCCCAAGACATTGCACGGCGCGCCGCACGTGCTGGAGGCGCGCGGCGAAGTTTATATGGCGCATCACGATTTTTCCGCGCTCAACGCGCGCCAGCAGGCGGCGGGCAAGCCCGTATTCGCCAATCCGCGCAACGCGGCGGCCGGATCGCTGCGCCAGCTCGACGCGCGCGTCACCGCCGAACGGCCGCTGAAATTCTTCGCCTACGCCTGGGGCGAGATCAGCGCGCCGCTGGCGACGACGCAAATGGCGGCGATCGCCGCCTTCCAAGCATTCGGCCTGCCGGTCAATCCGTTGACCAGGCTATGCGGCTCGGCCGGCGAGATGCTTGCCCATTACCGCGCCATCGAGGCGCGCCGCGCGAGCCTCGGCTACGACATCGACGGCGTCGTCTACAAGGTCAACGACCTCGCATTGCAGGAGCGGCTCGGCTTCGTCTCGCGCAGCCCGCGCTGGGCGACCGCGCACAAGTTTCCCGCCGAACGCGCGACGACGAACGTCGAGGCGATCGAGATCCAGGTCGGGCGCACCGGCGCGCTGACGCCGGTGGCGCGGCTGCATCCGGTCACCGTCGGCGGCGTCGTCGTCTCCAACGCGACGCTGCACAACGAGGACGAGATCGCGAGACTCGACGTGCGCGTCGGCGACACGGTGGTGGTGCAGCGCGCCGGCGACGTCATTCCGCAAGTCTTGCAGGTCGTCGCCGAAAAGCGGCCGCACGGCGCGAAGCCGTTCGCGTTTCCGCACGTCTGTCCGATTTGCGGCTCGGCGGCGCTGCGCGAGATCGACGAAAAGACCGGCGAGGCCGACGTGGTGCGACGCTGCACGGGGCGCCTCGTCTGCCCGGCCCAGGCGGTGGAGGGCCTCAAGCATTTCTGCTCGCGCAACGCCTTCGACATCGAGGGGCTCGGCGACAAGCAGATCGAGCTGTTCTTCAACGAGGGGGTGATCAAGACGGCGGCCGACATCTTCACGCTGCAAGCGCGCGACGGCCGCGGCCGGCCCCGTTTAAGCGAATGGGAGGGCTTCGGCGAAGTGTCCGCGCGCAATCTCTTCGCCGCGATCGAGGCGCGGCGACGCATTGCGCTGAACCGCTTCCTCTACGCGCTGGGCGTGCGCCACGTCGGCGAGACCAACGCGCGCCGGCTCGCCCGCCATTTCGGCGATTTCGACGCGTTGCGCGCGGCGGCGCGAGAGCCCGACGCAGCCGAGGCCTTCAACGGCGTCGAAGGCGTCGGGCCGGTGGTCGCCGAATCGGTGGTCGATTTCTTCGCCGAGCCGCACAACGAGAAAGTGATCGACGCGCTGCTGGCTGAGGTGCGCATCGAGCCGATGGAGGCGATCGCCGCCGGCCACCCGCTCGCCGGCAAGACCATCGTCTTCACCGGCTCGCTCGAGCGCATGACCCGCGACGAGGCCAAGGCCTTCGCCGAGCGCCTGGGCGCCAAAGTCTCCGGCTCGATATCCGCCAAGACCGACCTCGTCGTCGCCGGCCCCGGCGCCGGCTCGAAGCTCAACAAGGCGCGCGAACTCGGCGTCGAGACGATCGACGAAGAGGAATGGATGCGGCGCTCGGGGCGGGGGTGAGGCGGGTTCGGGGCGATCGGCCGCGGGCTCGCCAAATGTGTGATCCGCTGGCGCTTGCGCAAGCGGGTGTGCGAACGTTGCCTCGGCGTTCGGGCAAGAACGAGGATGCGCAATGACGAAGGCCCGCGCCGATTACGGCTTCGACGCTCCCCACTTCGCCATCGGCGTTGCGATCGTGGCCGTTCTCGCCTTCGGGGCCTCCATCATTCTCTTCGCCAACTCTTTCTTGTGGGCGGCGGGCCTGAACTTCGTCATCGGCCTCGTATTTTCCCTTTCGGCCGTAAGCTTCGTTTGGACGACGAGACGCGGCAAGTTCATGGTCTGGGCCGAGTTGCTGGACGCCCTCGCCTTGAAGGGCGACGAACGCCTTCTCGACGTGGGATGCGGTCGCGGAACGGTTCTCGTCCTGGCCGCCAAGCGCCTGCCTGCGGGCCGCGCGATCGGCGTCGATATCTGGTCGAGCGTCGATCAATCGGGCAACAGCGAGCGGGTGACGCTACGCAATGCCGAGATTGAGGGCGTTCGGGAGCGTGTCGAAGCGCACACGGCGGACATGAGGCGATTGCCGTTCCCCGACGAGAGTTTCGAAGTGGTCGCCAGCAGTCTTGCGATTCACAACGTCGACAGCGCGCCGGGCCGCGAACAGGCGCTCTCGGAGATTCTGCGGGTGCTGAAAAGAGACGGGACGGCGATGATCGTCGACATCCTCCATACGCCCGACTACCAGAAATATTTCTCCGCGCAGCCCGGCGCCGAGGTGGAGCGCCGCCGCCTTGGTTGGCGTTTCTGGTATGGCGGCCCCCTCATGGCCGCGACGCTGGTGAAAGTGCGGCGGTCCCGCTGACGCCTGCCTCGCGACCTGCCGGCGCTCTAATCGCGCGCCGTTTCGCTCCGGCCTGCGTTGCGAATCACGACGCCGAGCCCAGCCATGCACGCGGCCGCGATCAGCATCGGCGCCGCGCTGGAGACGATCAGCAGGCGGATGTCCATGTGGAGGCTCAGCATTGCGCCGCCGACCAGCGGGCCGAGGATCGAGCCGAGACGGCCGACCGCTTGCGCCGCGCCGATGCCGCGCGCGCGCATCGTCGTGGGATAGAGGCCCGCGACCAGCGCATGATTGCAGTTCTGGCCGCCGATGACGCCCACCCCGGCGCCGAATACGCTCGCTAGCGTCAATGGCGCCGACGTTCCCGCCAGACCGATTCCCACGATGCAGACCGCAGCGACGAGGCACGCCAGCGGCAGCACCGTGAACGGGCCGAAGCGGTCCATCAGCGGGCCGAGGGTCAGCGCGCCGAAGATGCCGCCGAGTTGCAGCAACGTCGCCGCGACGATGGCGAGGCGCACCGAAAGCCCGGCGGCGTTGATCGTCGTCGGCAGCCAGTTGTTGAGGAGATAGAGGTCGAGCAGGCTGGCGAAAAAGACGCCCCAGACGAGCAGCGTCATGCTGGTGCGGCCGTGCCGGAACAGCGCGCCGAGCCCAGGCTCCGGGCGCTCGGCCGCCGCCGTCGCCGGCGCGGTCGAAGCGAACTCCGGCGCCAGCCGCGCCGCCTCGGCGTGCCTGCCGCGCAGCGCCAGGAAGCGCAGCGATTCGGGCAGCCAGAGCGCCAGCGCGCCGGCGAGCAGCAGCGTGCCGGCGCCCCCGGTGGCGAACACCGAGCGCCAGCCGCCCACGCCGATAAGCCAGGCGGCGAGCGCGCCCGCCGTCGCCGCGCCGAGGCCGAAACCGCAGAACATGATGGCGACGGCGGCCCCGCGCCGCCTCGCCGGGCTGTATTCCGCGGTTAGGCCGATGGCGTTGGCCATCGCGCCGCCGAGCCCGAATCCGGTCAGCAGGCGCAGCGCGAGCAGCGACGTCAGGCCGGACGCGAACGCCGTCGCCAGCGTCAATAGGCCGAAGGCCAGAGTCGACAGCAGGAGTATCGGGCGGCGTCCGTATCGGTCGGCGAGAGGCGCGACGAGAAGCGCGCCGAGCGCGAGCCCGGCGGCGCCGGCCGCGAACGTCGGGCCGAGCGCTCCGGGCGCGAGGCGCCACTCCCCTGCGACGACCGGCGCGACATAGGCGATCGCCTGCGTGTCGTAGCCCTCCGCGAACACGGCGAGGCCGCACAACAGGAAGACGCGCATCTGCAAGCGGCCGATCGGGCGCTCGTCGATCAGTTGCGCGACGCTCGCCGATCCCGGCGGCGAGGCGGAGAGGAGCGGGGAAGCCGGCACGCCGCTCACGCCCTCCCGCTCAGACGGACTTGCCAAAGTCGCGCCGGGGCGGCCGAGCTGATCGAGCGAGGACGGGTTCGATCACCCGACGAGCCGCTGCTTGAGATCGTTGCGGCGGATTTTGCCCACCGACGTCTTCGGAAGCTCGTCGACCATGAAGACTCGCGCCACCTCGATCCTGCGCTGGGCGCACCAATCGATGATGGCGCGTTCGGCGACCGGCGCGCGAACCACGATGGCGACATTGATTTCCTCGATCCCGCTCGCGCCCGCGGCGCCGAAGGCGGCGGCCTCCGCGACGCTGCCGTGCTGACGCAAGACTTCCTCGATCAATTCCGGCGCGATCTTCACGCCGCCCGAATTGATCACCTCCGAAGCGCGCCCGCCCAGAACGAGCAGTCCTTCCGGCGTCACTCGGCCGCGGTCGCCGGGATAGAACCAGCCGTCGCGGAAATCGGGATGCGGGTTTGGGCCCGCCGGCGGGAAAGGCTGGCCTTCCCATGGCGTGCGAATGCGCAACACACCCGGCGCGTCGGCGGGAAGACTCTCTCCCTGCTCGCCGACGACTTGCACTTCGACGCCGGGAACGACGTAGCCCGTCGCCCCTTCGACTTCCGGCGCCGCGTCGGCGGCGGAGACGGCCGTCACGCCCATCTCGGTCGACCCGTACTGATTGATGATATGGCTGCACAGGCGCGCGCGCGCCTGGCTGAGCAAAGCGGCGGGAAGCAGACCGCCCGACGCGAATACGGCGCGCAGCGAATGGCAGGGGACCGGCGCCTTCTCGTGTCTGGCGACGAGGTCGCGCAACTGTTGCGTCGACGCCGCAAGAGCGTCGACGCCGTAAACGGCGATCATGTCCAGGGCGTCGCGCGGCGAATCCGCGGTGAGCAGCGTTCGGCCCGCCCGCAGCGCGTGCGTAGCGAGAACGAAGCCCCAGGCGCCGTTCAGGCCCGGCAGGCACAGCAACCGATTCCAGACGCCGGCGTTGATCGAAACGTAGCAGTTGTTCAGGCGATGGTTGAAGGCGCCGACGGTGGTCGAGACCGCCTTCGGCCGGCCGGTCGCCCCGGAGGTCACGTCCACCCGGCAAATCGCCGCGTCGTCGGGGAAGCCGCCCGTCCGCGCCGTCGGGATCGGCCGATTCTCGCCGACGAACCAGTCCTCGCCGACGAGAACCTGCCGCAGCCCGGGAATCATCGGCTCCTTGGCGTCGTGCAGAAACAGCTTGATCGGCAGGCCCAGCCGGGAAATCACCGTCATGCTCGTGGCGGATACGACCGGCGCGCCGAGACGGAACAGCGCCGCCGCGACGATCAGGTGCCGTATCGTGCTGTCGAGCGTGACGCAGACGAGCTCGCCTGGGCGAACCCGGAGGGCGCGCAGCCGATCCTCGATGCGCAACATGCCTTGCGCCAGCATGCCATAGGTCGCGACCCGGTCCGCCAGGATGACGGCGGGCTTGCCGGGGCGCGAGCGCGCATGGAACAGGATGAAGTCGGCGAATGTGGCCCGCACGCCGCGCGCGCCCGGCCCATCGCCCATCGACTAGAACCGGTAATTGACGCCGACGCGAGCGAGCTGCGCGGAGTCCTTGAATTTGAACGCGTAGGTCCCCGCATCGGGAATGACTGTGCTCGCGGTCACGTCCGGGAACTGCATGAATAGATATTCGGCCTTGACCGACCAATGATTGTCGATGGCGTATTCGACGCCGGCGCCGACCGTCCAGCCCGTCGCCGTACTGCCGCGGTTCAAAGAGAACGGAAAATCATAATCGACGAGGCTGTTGTTCAGGTTGGCGAAGACGACGCCGCCGGTGACGTAGGGCAGGAAGCGGTCGAAGGCGACGCCGACGCGCGCCCGGATGTCGCCGAAGAAGGGCAGGCTCGCGGAATGGATGGCCGGCTCGCCATGAAGGAAGTTGCTGAAGCTGCCTTTCGCGCTGGAAAAGTCGATATCCCCCTCGATGCCGAGGACGAAACTCTGAACTTGGTAGTTGTAGCCGGCTTGCACGCCGCCGAGGAGCCCGCTCAGCCCGAGCGTATTCGAATTGCCGGGTATGTAGCCGTAATTGAGCGGATCGAGGTCGACGACGCCGTCGCTCGACCAAAGGCCGCCGATGTTCCCGCCAATGTAGAATCCAGTCCAACTGAATACGGGCGGCGGGACCGGGGCCGGAGGCGGCCCCTTCATGGTCGGCAGGTCGGACGCGAAAGCGCCGGAAACAAGGATCACGCAAAGCGCGGTCGAAGCCAACAAAGCTCGCTTCATCGGACAGCCCCCTACAATCGCTCAACGAGCGTCTGCACCCCTCTAAATAACATATATTGCTTGACCTAGCGCTTGTCCACCGCTTTGAGCGCGCGGCTGCCGCGGCCGGCGCGCGAGGTGAAGGGAACCGAGCAGCCGATCGCGGCGACGTCGAGATTTTTCATGGGCTTGCGAGGTGCAACGCGAATCGGGGCCGGGCCTCGATTCCGACCTTCACGATTCCGTGAAGGGGCGGCGCGCCGATTCGCGATTCCGCGCCCCGCCGCGTTTTGCCCCTGCTACTACCGATACAAGTCCGCCCGCGTCGACGGCAGGCCGCTCGCGCCCCTGACGCGCTTGGAGCAAAGCGTCTGGTAGAGGCCGCAATGGCCGCGCTCGAAGACGATCGAGCAGGAGGCGAGATAGGCGAGCCAGACGCGCGTCTTGGCTTCGCCGACTTCCGCGCAGGCCTCGTCGGTGCGAGCCCGCAGGCGATCGTGCCAGAGGCGGCAGGTGCGCTGATAATGTTCGCGCCAGCCCTCGACGTCGTGGACCTCGAAGCCGTGCAGTTCCAGATTGGCGATGGTGCGGCCGAGATAGTCGAGTTCGCCGCCGGGGAAGATGTAGCGCGTCAGCGCCGCGAATTCCGGCCGCTTCCGCCCCCCTTTGACGGCGGCGCGCTTGCCGGGTCGCGTGATCGCGTGATGCAGATAGAGCCCGCCCGGCTTCAACAGGCGGCGCACGGCGTCGAAATAGGTGGCGAAATTCGAGACGCCGATATGCTCGAACATGCCGACCGAGGCGATCTTGTCGAAGCGCTCGGCGCCCTCCAGCCGCGCATAGTCGACGAGTTCGAACCTCGTCTTGTCGGCGAGGCCGAGCCGCTCGGCCTTGTCGCGCGCGTAGGCGATCTGCTGTTCGGAGAGCGTCACGCCGAGAACCGTAACGCCGTAATGGCGCGCCGCGTGACAGGCGAGCGCGCCCCAGCCGCAGCCGACGTCGAGCATCGTCTCGCCCGGCTGCAAACGCAATTTGCGGCAGATCATGTCGAGCTTGTGCGCCTGCGCCGCGTCGAGGCCGTCGCCCCAGTCGTGAAAATAGGCGCAGCTATAGGCCATCTCCTCGTCGAGCCAGAGCCGGTAGAAGGCGTTGGAGACGTCGTAGTGATAGGCGATGTTCTTCTTGTTCTCGGCTTCGGCGCCGCCGCTCTCGCGGTCCTGGCCAATTCGCTCCAGCGGCCACGGCCCGCCGCGCGGCACGAACAGGAACGCCAGCGCGGTCCGCAGCGCCGCGAGCTTGCTCAGACCCTTCCTGAGATCGCGGGTGCGCCCCTTCGGCCGCTTGTCGACGAGGTCGAAGAGGTCGCCGTTGACGATGTCGATTCGTTTGGCGGCCCACAGATTGGCCAGGGTCGGCAGGCGCGGCGCGCGGATGAGGCTCGCGACCACGCCCTCGTCGGCGATGCGGATCGCCAGCGCCTCGCTCGGCCAGTCCGCGGGAACGACGGCGCCGTCCCAAAGCCGAAAGCCGAATTCGACGCCGAGGCGCCGATGCGCGTCGCCGAGCAGCGCCTTCAGGCTCTCCAGCCTTTTTTCCGCCTTGCCCATATCGTCTCCCTCGTCCTATCAGACGACCACGCGAACGATTTTCACACTAGACGTCGGGCGTCGAAGCGGGCAAGCGCGGCGACTCGATTCGAGGGTTTAGGGGAACGGGATGCACATGGGCGCCTCGGGCGGCATGACGGTTCGCGCGGCCTCGCTCGACGATCTCGACACGATCGAGGCGCTGGAACTCGCGGCGTTCCCGGGCGATCGGCTTTCGCGCCGCTCGCTGCGCGGCTTCATCCGCGCCGCGCACCGGCCCTTGATCGTCGCCAAGTTCGGCGACCGGCTCGGCGGCTACGCCCTGATCGCGTTGCGCAAGGGGGCCGAGAGCGCACGGCTCTATTCGCTCGCCGTCGATCCCGCGCAAGGGCGGCGCGGCGTCGGCCGCGCGCTGCTGCAGGCCTGCGAGCGCTACGCGCGCGCGCATGATCGCGGCGTCCTGCGCCTCGAAGTGCGCTACGACAACGCCTCCGCCATCGCGCTTTACGAAAAAATGGGATACCGCCAATTCGCGCAGTACGAGGGCTATTACGCCGACGGCGCCGCCGCGCTGCGTTTCGAGAAGCGCCTCGAGGCCGCGCCGGCGCGCTCGCCGACGTGATTTGGGCCAGAAAATCCGGCGGTCGGCGCTTAAGCCCGTTGCGCCCGGCGCGAGGGCGACGCATGGTGGCGCGCGGCGCCGGGATCGGCCTGATTCGCGTTCGCGTCGTGACGACTGGGGATTTGGCTTCTCGCTCGGCCAAGGAGCCGAACGGCTGGATGATTGGGTTCTCCCTCGAAACCTTTGCGCGCTCGCCGAGGCGCGCAGCGATCCCATCGGGCGCGTCATGAACGGCTGGGTGATTCTCGTCGATCACGCGCGCGACTTCCCCAACGCGGAGACGCCGCACAAGGTCATCACCACCAGCGACTATCTGGCGCGGCCGAAGCTGTTCGCCGGGGCGGGACGCGCCAAGATCGTCAATCTCTCGCGATCCTACAATTATCAATCCAAGGGCTATTACGCCTCGCTGCTCGCCGAGGCGCGCGGGCATCGCATCATCCCTACGGTCGAGACCATGCTCGAGCTGCGCGAGCGCAAGCTCTACGAGCAGTCGCTGCCCGACTTGCAGGAGGCGCTCAACATCGCCGCGCACCGCGCGCGCGCCAGCGAGACGACGACCTTCGATCTGTTGTTCTGTTTCGGTCTGTCGCCGGACCCGCGATTCGAAGCGTTCGGCCGCCTGCTGTTCGACTGGTATCGCTGCCCGGCGATCGAGGTGACCATCACGCCGGGCAAGCGATGGAGGATCGATCGTCTACGCCCGCGCCCGCTCGCCAAGCTCGGCTCGGAGGAGGCCGAGTTCTTTCGCGCCGCGCTGCACCAGCACACCCAACGCGACTGGCGCAACCCGCGTGCGCGCGCCGTCGCCAAATATTCGTTGGCGGTGCTCTACGATCCGCAGGAAGAACTGCCGCCTTCGTCGGTGGAGACCATCCGCTACTTTCAGAAGTTCGCCGAGCGCAATTCGGTCGAAGTCGAACTGCTCACCAAACGGCAGTTGGCGGAGCTGGCCGAATTCGACGCGCTGTTCATCCGCGCCACGACCTCGATCGACAATTACACCTACCGCTTCGCGCGCCGCGCCCTGCAGGAGGGCATGCCGGTCGTCGACGATCCCGTGTCGATGATCCGCTGCACCAACAAGGTCTATCTCCACGAGCTGATGGAGGCGCACGGCGTTCCCATCCCGCCGACCGTCATGCTGGCGGAAGAGGACGACCTCGCAAGGGCCGAAAAGCGCCTGGGCTGGCCGATGGTGGTAAAAATCCCCGACGGATCGTTTTCGCGCGGCGTCCACAAGGTCGACGACTTCGAGGCGTTGAAGACGCTGACGGACCGGTTGTTCGAGGACACCGACCTGCTTCTCGCGCAACAATTCATGCCCACCGACTTCGACTGGCGCGTCGGCGTGCTCGACGGCGAGCCGCTGTTCGTCTGCCAGTATCAGATGGCGCGCGGCCACTGGCAGATCATCAAGCACGGCCCGAACGGCGCGCGTGAAGGCGGCTTTCGCACGATGGCGGTCGCCGAGGCGCCGCCGCGCGTCATCGACGTGGCGCTGCGCGCCGCGCGCGCGATCGGCGCCGGCCTCTACGGCGTCGACGTCAAGGAAGCGGGCGAGGCGGTTGTGGTGATCGAGGTCAACGACAACCCCAACCTCGAGCACGGCGTCGAGGATCAGGTCGGCAAGGACGAAATCTGGGGCCGCATGCTGCAATGGTTCATCAAGCGGATCGACGCGTAGCTCCCTTCTCCCGCAAGTGGGAGAAGGGCGCCCCTCAATATCCCACCGCCAGCGTCCCCCTTTGCCTCGGGTCCGACGCTCCGGTCAGCGTCCCGTCCGCCGATCGCGCGATCGTATTGGCCGAGCCCATCGCCTCGCGCACGACGACCGTGTAGCCCATCCCCTGGAGCAGCCGGACGGTGTCGGGCGAAAGGCCGCGCTCGATGCGCAACTCGTCGGGAAATCCCTGGTCGTGGACGCGCGGGGCCTCCTCCGCCTCGGCGACGTTGAGGCCGAAATCGATCACGTCGAGGATGATCTGCAAGACCGTGGTGATGATGCGCGCCCCGCCGGGACTCCCCGTCACGAGTTCGATTTGGCCGCCCTCGAGCACCAAGGTCGGGCTCATCGAGGACAGCGGCCTCTTACTCGGACCCGGCGCGTTGGCGTCGCCGCCGGTGAGGCCATAGGCGTTGGCGGCGCCGGGCTTGGCCGAGAAATCGTCGAGTTCGTTGTTGAGCAGCACGCCGGTCCCCTCGGCGACGAGGCCGCAGCCGTACGAAAAATTCAGCGTAGTGGTGTTGGCGACGGCGTCGCCTTCGGCGTCGACGATGGAAAAATGCGTCGTCTGATCGCTTTCGTAACGCTGCGGCCTGCCGGGGCCGATTTCGCTCGCCGGCCGCGCGCGATCCGGCGGAATGCTCGCGCGCAAATGGTCGGCGTAGGCTTTGGAGATCAGCCCACTCAAGGGAATGCTGACGAAATCGGGATCGCCGAGATAAGCGGCGCGGTCGGCGTAGGCGAGCTTCTCGGCCTCCGCCATCTCGTGGATCGAAGCGGCCGAATTGAGCCCCTGCTCGGCGAGCGGGAAGCCTTCGAGGATGTTGAGGATTTCGATGACGTGCGCGCCGCCGGAGGAGGGCGGCGGCATCGAGACGATCTCGTGGCCGCGATAGGCGCCGCGAACCGGCTCGCGCTCGATCGCGCGATAATTTGCGAGATCGTCGAGCGTCATCCGCCCGCCGGCCTCATGCACGGCGGCGACGATCTTTCCCGCGATCGGGCCGCGGTAGAACGCGTCGGCGCCGCTGGCGGCGATGGCGTCGAGCGTCGTGGCGAGGTCGTCGAGCGCGATGCGGGTGCCGAGCGGCGGCGCGCTGCCGTCCGGCTCGAGATAGATGCGCGCCGAGGAAGGATGCTGGGCGAGCAGCGGCGCGGCGGCGGGCAGCGAATCGGCGAGATCGCCCTCGACGGCAAGGCCCTGACGGGCGAGCCGCGCCGCGGGCGCGACCAGATCGGCGAAGGAGAATTTCCCCGAGCCGTACTTGCGCCACGCCAGCTCCAGGCCGGCGACCGTGCCCGGCACGCCGATCGCGAGGCCGCTGAAGCGCGACTTGTAGGGATCCGCCTCGCCGTTGGCGTCGAGGAAGACGTCTTTCGTCGTCAGCGCCGGCGCGCTCTCGCGATAGTCGATGGCGATGGTCTTGTTGAGATCGGCGCGGTGGATCAGCATGAAGCCGCCGCCGCCGATGTTGCCGGCGCGCGGCAGGGTCACCGCCAGCGCGAAGCCGACCGCCACCGCGGCGTCGACCGCGTTGCCGCCGCGCTTCAAGATGTCGAGGCCGACCTTCGAGGCGGCCGCCTCCTGGCTGACGACCATGCCGTGCGCCGCTGCGACCGGGCGGGCGATGGCGAAATCGGAGATGATCGGCGCGGGATCGGCGCGCGCGGCGAGCGGGAGCGCCAGCGCGGCGGCGAGCGCGAGGCGAAGCAGAACGGGAGAGGAGGAGGAGGAGGAGAGCATCGCCGGCGACCTCTTGCGAAAGGGCGCCGAGTTCATCGCTTCCGCGCGCTGAAGTAAAGCGGCGCCGAGCGGCCTGGCCGCCTCTCGCGCTGCGTCGTACGATGGGCAATGCGCGGCGCGGGCCGCGCGGCGCGTAAAGAGGCACTGCCAATGAGCGAACCCCGAACTCCCGACTTCGGCGAGACCGTGCGCAAAGTGTTCGACCGGCAAGGCTTCATGCGACACGTCGGCGCGCGCGTCGACCACGCCGCGCCCGGAGAGGTGACGCTCAGCGTCGACAGGCGCGACGCGCTGCTGCAGCATCATGGCTTCTTTCACGGCGGGGTCATCGCCTTCCTCGTCGACAACGCGACTGGAGCGGCGGCGGGGTCGCTCCTTCGCGACGGGCGCCAGACCTGTCTGACCGCCGAATACAAGATCAACTTCGTTTCGCCGGCCAAGGGCGAACGGTTGAGTTGCACCGCCGTCGTGGTCAAACCGGGCAAGCGTCTGACCGTCGTGGAGGCGAAGGTTCACGTCCATGCGGACGGAAAGGCAAAACTCGTCGCGGTGGCGCTCGCCACGCTCGCCAACCTCGATCTCGCCGACGTCGGTGGCTGACCTCGGCGCGCGCGCCGTCTTCCCTTCGACTCGCCGTCCTGATAGCAGCGCGGGCCATGACGCACGATTCTCTGCGCCGCGGCGCCTCGCACGCGGCGACGCTGATCGGCCTCGGCGCGATCCTACTATGGAGCGCGCTGGCGCTGTTGACGGCCTCCGCCGGCGAGATTCCGCCGTTCGAACTGGCGGCGCTGACCTTCGCCATCGGCGGCGGCTTCGGGCTGATCTACGCGGCCGCGCGCGGGCGCCTCGGCGCGTTTCGGCAGCCCTGGCGGGTCTGGCTGGTCGGCGTCGGCGGCCTTTTCGGCTATCACGCGCTCTATTTCGCCGCGCTGCGCCGCGCCCCGCCGGCCGAAGCGAGCCTCGTCGCCTATCTCTGGCCGCTGCTGATCGTCTTGTTCTCCGCGCTGCTGCCCGGCGAGAGGCTGCGCGCGCGCCACGTCGTCGGTGCGGCGCTGGGCTTTGCCGGAGCGGCCGCGCTTTTCGCGGGCAGGAGCGAAGGCGGCGTCGGCGCCCATGCGCTCGATGCGGACGTCGCGCTCGGCTATGCGCTGGCGCTCGCCTGCGCCTTCGTGTGGTCGGGCTATTCGGTGCTGTCGCGGCGCCTGAAGGGGGCGCCCACCGAGGCGGTCGCCGGCTTCTGCCTCGTCACCTCGGCGCTGGCCGCGATCAGCCATTTCGCCTTCGAGACCTCGGTCGCGCCGGACAATCCGGCCCAATGGGCGGCGATCGTCGGCCTCGGCCTCGGGCCGGTCGGCCTCGCCTTCTACGTCTGGGACTACGGCGTCAAGAACGGCGATCTGAGGCTGCTCGGCGTCGCCGCCTACGCCGCGCCGGTGCTGTCGACGATCATTCTGGTCGCCGCCGGCTTCGCGCCGGCGACGGCCTCGCTCGGCCTCGCCTGCGCGCTGATCGTCGGCGGCGCCGTCGTCGCGACGCGGGGAAGCTAGAGCGCTCCGCATTGAGGCGTTAGCGCCCCCTCTCCCCGCTTGCGGGGAGAGGGCAGGGGTGAGGGGCTTGGCGATTAGCCGCTGCCGTCGCGGCTTATCCCCCCGCCCCTCATCCTAACCTTCTCCCCGCAAGCGGGGAGAAGGGACGGCGGTGGTTACGCCTCGACGTTGGTCTTCGGCTTGAGCACCTGGCGGCCGCGATACATGCCGCTCTTCAAGTCGATGTGGTGGGGGCGGCGCAGTTCGCCCGAATCCTTGTCCTCGACATAGGTCGGGGCCTTGAGCGCGTCGGCCGAGCGGCGCATGCCGCGGCGCGAGGGCGAGGTTTTACGTCTCGGAACAGCCATCGAAAACTCCAAAAGGCGCGCCGGCCGGCGTCGTCGCCGACGGCAAGGGAATGGGAAGCGGGGCTCTTACACGCAAACGCGCGCCGGCGCCAGCCCCTTGGCAAGGGGCGCCGCAGGTTCCTTCGAACGAAGGGTTCTATGCCTCGCGCGGCGGCGAGGGAGCCCCCGGGGAGGTTTCGAAACCTCCCCGAGGTGACGGAAGGCTTCAGTCTCTAATCGACTCCTCGGGCATATGCAGCTCGTGCCACAGCGCGTTGAGAATTCCGGCGCCCGTTGCGAAGCCGATGCCGAGCGCCCAAGCGAAATACCACATGATCGTTTCCCTTCAGTAGAGACTGGGGCTGTTGTCGCGAACCTGCGCCGCCGTGACCGGCGCCCGCATGGTGTAAAACGCCCAACTGGTGTAGGCGATCACGATGGGCAGGAAGATCAGCGTCGCGATGAGCATGACGAACAGCGTTCGCTGGCTCGACGAGGCGTCCCACACCGTCAGGCTCGCCGCCGGATCGAGGCTAGAGGGCAGCAGGAACGGGAACATGCTGACGCCCGCGGTCGCGATGACGCCGAGAATGCCGACGCCGCTGGTGATGAACGCAAGCCCCGCCTTGCCGCGCGCCGACAGAAGCGCGGTCAACAGCCCTCCCGCGATGGCGAGGATGGGCGCCAGCGCCATCCACGGATGGCTCGAATAATTGGCGAGCCAGGCGCCGGGCGCTTGCGCGACCGTCTTCAGCAGCGGGTTGGACGGGCCGTCGGCCGGGATCGCGTTGGTGATCACGTAGCCCTTGACGCCGAGGGCGATCCAAACGCCGGCCAGCGCGAACAGCACGACCGTGACCAGCGGACCGCGCGAAGCCACCCAGCGCGCGCGGTTTTTCACCGGGTCTTCGCTCTTCAGGACGAGATACGTCGCGCCATGCGAGACGAGCATGGAGAGCGACACCAGCCCGCACAATAGGCCGAACGGATTGAGCAGTTCGAAGAGGCCGGACCCCTCGTAGAGAACCCGCATGTCGTTGTCGATGCGGAACGGCACGCCCTGCAAGAGATTGCCGATCGCCACGCCGAAGACCAGCGAGGGCACGAGCCCGCCGACGAACAGCGCGTAGTCCCAAAACGCGCGCCACGTGGGATTGCCGATCTTGTTGCGGAACTCGAAGCCGACGGGACGCACGATCAGCGCCGCCAGCACGAGAAACATCGCGAGATAGAAGCCCGAGAACGCTGCTGCGTAAATCGCCGGCCAAGCCGCGAAGATCGCGCCGCCGCCGAGCAGCAACCAGACCTGGTTGCCGTCCCAGACGGGACCGATCGCGTTGAGGGCGACGCGCCGCTCGACGTCGGTTCGCGCGACGAAGGGCAACAGCGTCGCGGCGCCGAGGTCGAAGCCGTCCATGATGGCGAAGCCGATGAGCAGCACGCCGAGAAAGAGCCACCAGATCAGGCGGAGGATTTCGTAGTCGATCGGAATGGACATGTTCGTTTCCTCACTCGGCCGGAACAGGCGCGGGGTTGATCGATGGCGCGGCGGGATAGAGGGCCTCGACCGGCCCCATGCCGATGTACTTACGCATCAGGATCACGTCGACGACGAGCAGCGTCGAATAGAACAGGACAAACCCGCACAGCGTGAACAGAACCTGCGCGGAGGACAACGCCGACGATCCGAGAAAGGTCGGAAGAACGCCGTCGACCGCCCAGGGTTGACGACCATACTCCGCCACCATCCATCCCAACTCGATCGCCACCCACGGCAGCGGCCACGACCAGACGAGGGTCCTCAGGAGGCCGCGGCTGTCGAACTGGCGCTTGCTGGTCTTCCAGAACGTCACCGCGAACAGCACGATGAAATAGAAGCCCAGAGCGACCATGACGCGGAACGACCAGAACAGCGCCGCGACGTTGGGCACGACATCCTGGGCGGCGCGGGCGATCGTCGCGTCGTCGGCGGTGCGCGGATCGTCGACGTATCGCTTCAACAACAAGGCGTGACCGAGGTCGGCCGCGTGCGCCGTCAGGAGCTGTCGCGCGTCCTTGTCGGTGCGATCCTTGCTCAGACGCTGAAGCGCGTCATAGGCGATGAGGCCGTCCTTGATCCTCTGTTGCGCCTTGGCGACGAGATCGAGAATGCCTTCGACGGGTTGATCGAACGATCGGGTCGCGATCAGTCCGAGCGCCCAGGGAATCTCGATTTCGTATCGATTGACCTGCGCCGCCGTGTCGGGAATGGCGAACAGCGCGAACCCGGCCGGCGCCGGCTCGGTCTTCCACATCGCCTCGATCGCGGCGAGCTTCATCTTCTGGTTTTCGGTCACGTTGT